>JAABUN010004829.1_pt1 | contig 17629 bp, 20 predicted proteins | sample 5559311 | NCBI WGS metagenome assembly JAABUN01 (sample SAMN10711877, study PRJNA513370) | rock metagenome | isolation source: Antarctica rocks | place: Antarctica: Victoria Land, Siegfried Peak sud | reverse complement strand
CATCGCGTCGTCGGTCCGCCCGTTGGCGATCGTCACGAGCACCGCCAGGCCGAGCGCGCCGCCGACCTGCTGGGAGGCATTGATCATCCCGGAGGCGATGCCGCCGTCCTCGTCGGAGACGCCGGCGACCGCCCCGATCGTGACCGGCACGAACGAGAATCCCAGGCCGATTGCGGCCAGGAGCGACGGCCCGAGGATGTCGGCGAGGAAGCTGCCCTCGGTCGAGACCTGCGAGAACCAGACGAGCCCGGCGGCGATGAAGCCGAGCCCCACCATGAGCACGGGCTTGAACCCGAGCCGCGTGACGAGCTGCGAGGCGATCCCCGCGGAGAGGATGATGGTCACCGCCAGCGGCAGGTAGCTGAGCCCCGTCTTCAGCGGGCTGAAGCCGAGCACCTGCTGCATGTAGAGGGAGACGAAGAAGAACATCGAGAAGAGGCTTGCTCCGACGAGCAGCGCGACGACGTTCGACCCGCGCACCGTTCCGAGCCTGACCAAGCGGCCGGGGACCAGCGGGGAGGGCGCGCGCCTCTCGACTCCGACGAAGGCCCCGAGCAGCGCCGCGGCCACGATCAGCAGGAGGACGGTCTGAGTGGAGCCCCAGCCGGCCGACTCGGCGTCAACGAGCGCGTAGACGAGGATCGAGAGGCCGGCGGTGACCGCGAGCGCCCCGGGCAGGTCGAAGTGGCGTCGCATCGACGAGGCGCGAGAGGGCGGGATCAGCCGGAAGGCGAGCGCGATCGCCGCCACGCCGATCGGGACGTTGACCCACAAGACCCATTCCCAGCCGGCGAAGTCGGTGAGGACGCCGCCGAGCAGGACGCCGACCGCCCCGCCCGACCCGGCGACGGCGCCCCACGCCCCGAGCGCCTTGTTGCGGTCGGATCCGTCGCGGAAGATCGCGGTGATCAGCGACAGAGCCGCGGGGGAGAAAAGCGCTCCACCCAGCCCCTGGAGCGCTCGCGCGACGATCAGCTGGGTCTCGTTCTGGGCGAGGCCGCCGGCCAGCGAGGCGAGGGAGAAGAGCGCCAGGCCCGCGACGAAGATCGTGCGCCGCCCCAGCAGGTCGGCCAGGCGCCCGCCGAGGAGCAGGAACCCGCCGAAGAAGAGCACGTAGGCGTTGATCACCCAGGAGAGGTTCTCCTGGGAGAAGGAGAGCGACTCGCCGATCGACGGCAGCGCGACGTTGACGATCGAGGCGTCGAGGACGACCATGAACTGGGCGGCGCAGAGAAGCGCGAGGGCGTGCCAGGGGTTGAAGTCGGTCTTGCTGAGGTCGGGCATCGGCGGATCTCCTGGGTTCAAGCGGACGAGCAGTTCCGCTTACTATACGGAAGAGACCTTCCGCTTGCGTTCCGGACGCTCTAGGCTCTCCCCATGGCCATCGCATCCGCCAAGGGCGAGCCACGACTCCGCGCCGATGCGGTGCGCAACCGCGAACGGGTTATCGCGGCGGCGCGGAAGCTCATGGCCGAGCAGGGAGCCGACTTCGAGATGGCCGACATCGCCGAGGCGGCGGACGTCGGGGTGGGGACGCTCTACCGGCGCTTCCCGGACAAGCAGGCCCTGATCGGTGAGCTCGTGCGCGAGAAGTTCCTCGACCTGCGGAGGGTCATGGAGCGGGAGATCGCCCGCCGCGAGCTCACCGCGCGCGAGCGCCTCGACAACTACATCCGCGCCGCGGGCGAGATCCAGGGCCGCGACCGGGGCCTCTACGAGGCGATGAGCGGGGGCTCCGCCGAGCACCGGCGAGCGGCCGAGCGAACCGAGGGCCTGCTCGAGGCCCTCGAGCGCCTGGTCCGGGAGGCGCGGGAGGAGGGCTCCGTGCGCGACGACCTCGCTTGGCAGGACGTCGTCATGTGCACCTGCGCGCTGGGTCACGTGACCCAGATCGAGGACGACATGCCGGGGACCGCCGCCCGCCTGCTCGAGATTCAGCTCGCGGGCCTCGATCCGCCTCGTGGCTGAGGCCGAGTCCCAGAGTGGCGAGCAGCTCGCCGAGTTGCTGCGCCGCCGCGCGCTTACCGAGGACGCCGCGCGGGCCGAGGCGGTCGAGCGGCGCCACGACGCGGGCGGGCGGACTGCGCGCGAGAACGTCGCCGACCTCGTCGACCCGGGGACGTTCGTGGAGTACGGGCGCTTTGCGATCGCGGCGCAGCGTCAGCGGCGCGACATCGAGGAGCTGATCGAGCGCACGCCCGCCGACGGCCTCGTCGCGGGGACGGCCCGCGTCAACGGTGAGCTCTTCGGCGACGAGCGCGGCGCCTGCGCCGTCCTCTCCTACGACTACACGGTGCTGGCTGGGACGCAGGGCGCCGTGGGGCACCTGAAGAAGGACCGGCTGTTCGAGCTGATCGAGCGGATGCGCCTGCCCACGGTGTTCTTCGCCGAGGGCGGCGGGGGCAGGCCGGGCGACACCGACCACCCGGTGGTCTCAGCTCTCGAGGTCCGCGCCTTCGCGCTCTGGGCGGGCCTGTCGGGGCTCGTGCCGCGGATCGCGATCGTCAAGGGCCGCTGCTTCGCCGGCAACGCCGTCATCGCCGGCTGCTCGGACCTGATCGTCGCCACCGAGGACGCCTCGATCGGCATGGGCGGGCCGGCGATGATCGCGGGAGGCGGGCTCGGCGAGGTGGCTCCCGACGACGTCGGCCCGATCGACGTGCAGGCCCCCAACGGCGTGGTCGATCTCGTCGTCGTCGACGAGGCCGAGGCGGTCGCCGCCACCAAGCGGCTCCTCGCCTACTTCCAGGGGCCGACCGGCCCCGCGCCGGCGCCCGACCAGGCGCGGCTGCGCGAGCTCGTGCCCGAGCGCGAGCGGCGTGCCTACAAGGTGGCGCCGATCATCGAGACGCTCGCCGACCAGGGATCGGTGACGTTCCTGCGCGAGCGCTTCGCACCGGAGATGGTCACCGCGCTCGCGAGGATCGAGGGCCGCCCGCTGGGGGTGATCGCCAACAACACGATGGCCGTGGCCGGCGCCGTCACCGCCGCGGCCGCCGACAAGGCCGCTCGTTTCCTGCAGCTCTGCGACGCCTTCGAGCTGCCCGTCGTCTCCCTCGTCGACACTCCCGGATACATGGTCGGCACCGACGCCGAGGCCACCGCGCTGGTCCGGCGCGCCTCGCGGCTCCTCGTAGCCGGCGCGGCGCTCCGCGTCCCGCTCGTCGCCGTGATCCTCCGGCGCGCCTACGGGCTCGGCGCCCAGGCGATGATGGCCGGAAGCCTCCACGAGCCGCTCTTGACCCTCGCCTGGCCGAGCGCCCACCTCGGCCCAATGGGCCTGGAGGGCGCGGTGCGCCTGGCGCTGCGCAAGGAGCTCGCGGCGATCGCCGACGACGACGAGCGCGAGCAGCGGGTCCGCGAGCTCACCGCCGCCGCGCAGGAGAACGCGAAGGCCCTCAACGCCGCGCAGCTCTTCGAGCTTGACGACGTGATCGACCCGGCCGAGACCCGCTCACTGATCGCCTCGACGCTGGACGCCGCGAGCGGCCCGGGGAGGCCGCCCCGGGGCCATCGCTTCATCGACACGTGGTGATAGCTAGATTGCCCGCCGTTGCCATGGCCCGGATCATCCGCCTCAGCCAAATCCTGATCGTCGCCTCGGCTCTCGCGCTGTCCGCCTGCGGCGGCTCCGATGCCCCGACGAGCGACTCGACTAGCACCGCCACGAGCAGCTCCGAGTCCTCGACCACGTCGACGACCTCGACCACGACGGCGAGCACGCCCACCTCCGGCTGCTCATCGGTCGAGACCATCGACGTCAAGACGGGCGGCACCCACTTCAACCGGGACTTCAGCGCCGGCGACTACCCGACGAACCCGCCGACCGGGGGGGACCACAACGCGACTCCGATCGCGGCCGGGAAGTTCTACTCCGACCCGCCGGGGCTCGGTGAGTCCGTCCATCTGCTCGAGCACGGCGCCGTGATCGGCTGGACCAACGGCCTGTCCCGGGCGGACCAGAAGGCGGTCGAGGCCGCCTTCAACAAGGAGTACTCGAAGGGCTACGTCCAGCTCGCTGTCGTTGAGAATCCGGACCTCGATGGCCCCTTCGCGCTCTCGTCCTGGGGAGCGCTGCAGAAGTGCGGCTCGGTGGATGCCGACGCGATCAGCTCCTTCGTCGAGGAGCACTACGCGCCCTCGACGACCGGGGAGGGCACGCTCGCGTGCACGGGGAAGGCCGCTCGCCTGCCGGCCTGCAGGGCGCGCAAGCCCTAGCCGCTCGTCAGATACGCGCCATCCCCGGCGACCTCCAGGGGAGAGACGCGCTCGGCAGCGCCTTGGACGATCGGGCGCCTGCAAGGGGCCCTTCATTCGAAGGCTCGCCGTCCGCCCTCATCTCTACCTTGAATTTCGCGATGGATGGACAGCAGCCACAGCTCGGAGAGGCTCCGGCGGAGGTCGTGATCCGGACCCATCGCGAGCTCTGCGGCCTCGGCGACGGCGAGCGGATCGACTGCTGCTACGTCGTGCGGGATCGCAGCCGCAGGCCGACCAAGCGGGGCGGGGAGTGGCTCGCGCTGAAGCTCTCCGACCGCACCGGCAGCGTCAGCGCCAAGTCCTGGGACGACATCGAGACCCGCTTCGCGGCGGCATCCCCGGGAACGATCGTGCGCATCGTCGGCCGCTTCGAGAGCAGCCCGCAGTGGGGCGACGCCCTCATCGTCGAAGGGATCTCCCCGGCACTCGACGGCGACTACGACCCCGCCGACCTGCTCGAGTCCTCCCCGGTGCCGCTCGAGCGAATGGAGTCCGACCTCGGCTCCCTGCTCGAGACGATTCAGAGCCCCGACCTGCGGGCGCTGCTCGATCGCTTCTTCTCCGAACGCAGCGAGCTCTGGAGCCGCTTCCGCGACGCGCCCGCGGCGAAGCACTACCACCAGGCCTACCGCCACGGGCTCCTCGAGCACACGCTCTCCGTCGCGCAGGGCGTCAGCGCCGCGGCGTCGTTCTTCCCGGGCATCGACCGCGACGTGGCGATCACCGGGGCGCTGCTCCACGACATCGGCAAGCTCGACGCCTACAACGACGACCCGATCGCGATCGACCTGACCGACCTCGGTCGCCTGATCGGGGAGATCCCGCTCGGCTACTACCGGGTGCGCCGGGAGATCGAGTCGATCGACGGCTTCGATCCCGATCTCGCCTGGGCCGTGCTGCACATCATCCTCGCCCACCACGGGAGCCTCGAGCACGGCTCGCCGGTGACCCCCGCCACGCGGGAGGCGACCCTCGTCCACATGATGGACAACCTCGGCGGCAAGCTCGGCAGCTTCGACCGCATCGAGCGCGGCCTCGCCGACGGTCAGGCGTGGTCGGGCTTCGACCGCGCCATCGACGGCTCCGCGTACTTCCGCGACCGCGCGGCTTAGCGGCCCGCCGCCCTATCGAAGTACGGCTGGACGCTCTGGGCGTCGATCCAGGACGGGGTCTCCGGGATCGACTTCGACTTCTGGGCCTGGGGGATGGACAAGTACGAGCGCGCCGTCGCCGAGTTCGAAGGCCCGGACTTCGAGCGGCTGTTGAGCGAGGCGGCGGCGGGAGGGTGATCGGGTCGACGGAGTCCATTCCCGATCGGGCCGAGTTCGTGGTGATCGGCGTCGGCGGCGCGAGCGTCGCGCTTCACCTGGCCAAGCTCGGCCGCGGCGACGTGGTCGTCCTCGATCGCCACGGGTTGGGGGAGGGGACCACGTGGCACTCGGCGGGGTTCGTCGGTCAGCTGCGCTCGACGATCAGCCAGACGCGGACGATCATGTACTCGACCGAGCTCTACCGGGAGCTCGGCGCCGAGACAGGCCTCGATCCGGGCTGGCGCGGCGTCGGCGGGAGCCGCTCTACGACCCCCGGGGTGAGCGGGTCCGCGGCTGAGGGCGACTTGCGCTCACGGGCGCGGGCCTGTTCTCGAGGTGCGGGAGGGGTATCTTGATACGTGCATCAGCAGGGACGAACCAGGAGGCGAAGATGGGAACCGAGGAGACGAGCAGCAGCGCTGAGGTCGAGCGGGCGGAGCCGTTGCAGAGCGATCGCGGCAAGACCGAGATCGCCAACGGCGTCGTCGCGAAGATCGCGGGAATCGCAACGCGCGAGGTCGGCGGCGTGTACAGCCTCGGCGGCGGCGCGACCCGCGCGTTGGGCTCGGTCACCCAGGCTGTGGGCCTCGGCGACGAGCGAACGCAGGGGGTCTCGGTCGAGGTTGGCGAGCGGCAGGCCGCCGTGGATCTGGTCGTCGTCCTCGAATACGGCGAGGCGATCCCGCGCGTCTCGGAGGCGATCCGCGAGAACGTGTCGGGGCGGATCGAGGGGATCACCGGCCTGGCGGTCACCGAGGTGAACATCGCTGTGAACGACCTCCACTTCCCCGGCGATGATCAGCAAGAGCAGGCCGAAGCGCGCGTCGCCTAGGGCCCGTCGCCCCTCTGCTGTCGATCGGGAACCGGGATGGCCGCACTGGCGCCCTCACCGAGGCTGGCCCTTGCCCGCCTGGCTCTCGACGCTGCTCTCGCCCATCCGGACGTCGTCGGCGCGAGGGCCGGCCCCGCCGGGACCTGCCTCACCACCGACGGCGCGAAGCGGCTCGAGGGCGTGAGCGTCGCGGCCGAGGCGGGCGAGCGGTTCGCCGTCAGCCTGCGGCTGCTGAGCCGCCCGGTGCCCCTGCATCCCCTCGCCGACGATCTGCGCCGCCGGATCGTCACGGCCGCTGCGTCAGCGCCCGCGGCGATTGCGCAGCCCGGCGCGATCGGGATCGAGTTCGTGGACATCGCCGAAGACGCGGGCGCTCGCAGTTGAGGGTCGTGGTGTTCATCTTCCGCCCCCTGGCGCGGCTCGTGGGCCTGCTGCTGCTGGCGCTGCTCGCCATCGCCGGACTGGCCGTCGCCATCTTCTCGATCCAGAGCGGGACGGCGTCGCTGAGCCTCCCGAACCTGGCGGAGATCATCGGGCTCCCCGGGCTGCGGGCTTCCGTCTCCGACCTGCTGAGCATCGTCGAGGCGGACGGGCCCATCGCGCTTCTGTCGCTGGCCGGCGGCATCGTCGCGATCCTGCTCGGAATCGGCCTGCTGATCGGGACGTTCGCAGGCAGGCGGGAGCGTGCATTCGAGGCCGACGCCTCCGCCGAGGGACGGATCACGGCGCGACCGCGCCCTCTTGCGAATGCCGCCACCGCCCTGGCGGAGGGGACGCGGGGCGTGACCGCGGCGCGCGCCAGGGCCCTGCCGGCCGCCGGCGGGAGCGGCCGCGTTCAGGTGAGGGTGACACGCCCGCGCTCGGCTTCCGCCGAGGAGATGGAGCGGAACGTCGACTCGAAGCTCGGTCCGCTGCGCGACGCCTTCGGGGTGAAGACCGGCGTGACCGTGAAGCTGGGGGAGCGGAAGAGGCGGGTCGAGTAGATGCCGAAGCAGCGGATTCGCGCTGATGCATCGCCGCTGTACCTGGTCGGGCGCGCCCTCACCGCGCTGATCGGGACGGCGCTCGTCTGGTACGGGCTGATGCTCGCCCTCCTGGCCGCGAAGGTCGATCCCGGCTTCGTCAACTCGATCAGCGGCTATCGGAGCGCCTTCGACTTCCTCGCCGGATTGAAGCCGGCGGACCTCGACTCGACCGTGCGTGCGATCACGGTCGGAGCCGGGCTGCTCGCGTTCATCGTCTTCGGCTACCTCCTCCTCAAGTCGCTGCCGCGTCCCCACCTCGCCCGCCACGACCTGCCGCTGCTGGACGATGAGCGGGGGGAGGTCGTGGTTCGCGCGCGAGCGCTGGAGCGGGCGGCCGAGCTCGCCGCGGCCGACGGCGACGCGGTCGCGTCGGCCACCGCGCAAGCCACCGAGGGCCGCCTGGAGGTTCGAGTCGACCTGAACCGGGCGCAGGAGCTCGCCGCAGACCTGATGGGGGTGCGCGAGCGAGTTCGTTCGGCGCTTGCAAGCCATGGCCTGCCGGCGCGCCCGGTCGACGTGACCCTCACCGGGATCAACAAACGCACACGAAGGGAACTCCAATGATGATGAGCCGCCAACAGTTCGCCGCCCTGCTTGGCTTCGCCTTCGCGGCGATCTGGATCGCCACGAACTTCGGCGACGCGATCCTCTGCCTCGTCGGCGCCGCCGTCTTCTACGCGATCGACGCGCTGCTGCGCGGCGAGCTGGACCTCGGGGAGCTCACGAACCGGACTTGAACGCGCCGCTCCCGCCGATGCCGCCCAAAGCCGCCCCAAGGCGCGCCGGAGAGCGCAAACTGCGTAATTCCCGCCCCGCGGCGGGGCGAGGGGCCCGCTGACGGCAACTATCCTGCCCAGCGATGGCGAAGGACACCGAGAAGCTGATCCGCCAGCTCTCCCTGATCTCCTTCCTGATGGCGAACCGCCGGCCCGTGTCGGCGCTCGAGATCAAGCAGGAGGTGGAGGGCTACTCGTCGATGAACGAGGACGCCTTCGCGCGCCGCTTCTACGCCGACCGCGCCGAGCTCGAGAGCCTCGGGATCGCGCTCAAGGTCGACAAGCCGAGCGAGGGCTTCCTGGAGTCCGAGCTCTACGCGCTGCCGCCCGAGAACTACTACCTGCCGGCGATCGAGTTCACCGATGGAGAGCTGGCGGCGCTGCGCACCGCGCTGGCGCTGCTCGACGGGCAGTTCGCCTACGCCGAGCCGCTGCGCCTTGCTCTCCAGCAGGTCTCGTGGGGGCGCAAGAGCCCGCTGTCGGACGGCGAGGGCGCGCCGATCGAGATGGCGATGACGGCGTCGGCGGGCGGGCGCGAGCTGTCGCAGCGCCTCGCCAAGATCGAGACCGCGATCTCGCGCCGCAAGACGATCCAGTTCAGCTATTACACGATGGAGCGCGACGCGACCGCGGACCGCAAGGTGGATCCCTACCACCTCGTCTTCCGCTCCGGTCAGTTCTATCTGATCGGCCACGCCCACGAGCGCGATGCGGTGCGCGTCTTCCGCCTCTCGCGGATCCAGGGCAAGGTCTCCTACGCGAGCAAGGCCGAGCACGATTTCAATCCCCCGGGCACCTTCGATCGCCGCGATTACGCCTCCCGCGCCGATTGGCAGATGGGATCGAACAGCGGGCGTGCTCGGATCTTCCTGCGCGACCGGATCGACTGGCTCGTGGAGCGCGACTACGGGGACTACGGCGAGATCGCCCCGGCGCGGAACGGCGATGCGAAGGCCGGCAAGGGGTCGATCTACGAGACCGACTTCGCCTCCTCCCGTCAGCTCGTCGCCTGGCTGCTCGGCTGGCGCCAGCACGCGAGCGTGCTCGAGCCGCGCGAGCTCGCCGCCGAGGCCGAGGAGCGGCTGGGCCTGCTGCGCACCCGCCACGCGAGCGACTTCAAGACGGCGAAGCCCGTCTCCCGACCCGCCGTCGAGGACGCCGAGCGCCGCAGCCGCGCCAACGGCAAGGCGGAGACCGTGATCCGCCCCGAGCGCTTCGCCCGCCTCGTGACTCTCGCCGGCATGCTGATCGACTCCGCCCGCAACGATCGCCGCCTACTCACCGCCGGGGTGTGCGAGGAGCTCGGGATCTCAGTCAAGGAGCTCGCCGGGGACATCGACGTGCTCAACGTCGTCAACTTCGGCGGCGGCACCTACGTGCTCTACGCCGAGCTGGCGGGCGACGAGATCGAGGTTGACCCCGAGGCCTACGGCGACAGCTTCGCCAAGCCCGCACGGCTGCTCCCGCTGGAGGCGAAGGCGCTCGTCGCCGCGATCGACTTCTTCGGCGACCACCTGCCCCAGGCGGGCCTCGACACCGCGCGGGACAAGATCATCGCGGCCCTGGGCCACGACCCCTCCGAGGAAGGGCTCCAGATCACGATCGAGCGCGACGAGCCCGAGATCGTCAGCGCCGTCAACGAGGCGATCGCCGATCACGACGTGCTGAAGATCAAGTACTACAAGGAGAACGAGGACGAGTTCATCACGCGCGAGATCGAGCCCTACCGTCTCGCCCGCGGTCCCGGCGGCTGGTACGTCGGTTGTCGCGACCGGACCCGCGACGCCGTCCGGCACTTCCGCCTCGACCGGACGAAGGAGGCGGAGCCGACCGGCGAGACCTTCGTGCCGACCGAGGACGTCGAGGTTCAGCTCTCGGCTCAGGACTGGCTCAGCGAGGGCGAGGTGACCGACGCCCGCCTCGCGCGCGTCTGGGTCTCGCCGGAGCGAGCGCGGTGGGTGCGCGAGGAGCGCACCGTGGTCGAGGAGCTCGCCGATGGCGCGCTGATCATCGAGATGCCCTTCGCCGGCACCTCCTGGCTGGTCCGCGAGGTGCTCAAGGGAGCCGGGGACATGGTCGTGCTCGAGCCGACCGACGCACGCGAGGCCGTGCTCAGCGCCGTCTCGGACTGAGCGCCCGTGGTCGAGGAGGCGCCGGGTCATCCCGAGGTCCTCCGGGTCCGGGCGCCGAACCCGGGTCCGATGACGCTGAGCGGGACGAACACCTACGTCGTCGGGAGGGAGCCGGCCTGGGTGATCGATCCAGGGCCCGCCATGACGGAGCACGTCGAGCGGGTGCGGAAGGTCGCGGAGGCCCGCGGCGGTATCGGCGGCGTCGTGCTCACGCACTCCCACTCCGACCACAGCGCAGCGGTGGCGATGCTGGGGGCCGGGCTGGCGTGGGGCGAAGCTTCCGGCATCGACGAAACCGCCGCGTTGGGCGAGGCGCTCGTCGTCGGCGAGCGCGGAGCGGCGAGCGCGGAGCAGGCAGCGGGCTGGCAGCGAGCAGCGAGCAGCGAGCAGCCGGCGGAGGTTGGGCCCTTTCGGGTGCTGGCTACGCCGGGACATGCGATCGACCACGTCGCCTTCGTGCTCGGCGACGTCTGCTTCTGCGGGGACCTGATCCTCGGCGAGGGCTCCTCGATCGTGCCGCCGGCGGCGGGCGGCGGATCGCTCGCCGACTACATGCGCTCGCTGGAGCGGGTGGCCGCGCTCGACCCGGCGCTTCTGTGCCCCGGTCACGGACCGTGGATCACCGACCCGGCGGCCAGGATCGAGAAGTACGCGTCGCATCGGCGCGAGCGCGAGCGCCTGCTCGTCGAGGCCCTCGAGGCCGGCGGGCGGTCGCAGGACGAGCTGCTCGACGCCGCCTGGGCCGACGTCCCCGAGCCGATGCGCCCCGCCGCCGCGCTCGCGATGCGGGCGCACCTGGAGAAGCTCGAGGCGGAGGGGCGGGTCCCATCCGACTTCGAGCGGTGAAGTGGTGAGACCGATCTTGCGGCCCCCAGGCGGCCGTTTTATCGGGTTCACCGCTCCACGATCGATCGGGTTCATGGGCCAGCGCCTACGATCGGAGCCATGAGATCCGCGCTCAGCTCGCTCCCCGGCGCCGAGATCGCCCTGCCCGGAGTCGAGGATCTCGAGGCCGGGCGCGACACCGTCGACGCTGCCGCCGTGCTCGTCGCTGCGACGCGACTGCGACAGGCGGGATTCGACGTCCCTGAGGGCCCGGCCATGCAGGGGGAGCCCGGCCACCACCTGTTTCGGATGTTGGTCGACGCGGAAACCCCCGGTCCCCACTCCCGCTACAACGCGATCTTGCGGCGGATCGACAGCTTCGCGCGCGCGCTCGAAGGTGCGGCGACTCGCTGACTCCCAAAGCGTGCGGCGCCTGGCCGACGAGATCGGCCGAATCGCTCCGCCGGGGACGAGGATCTACCTCGTCGGTGGCGCGACCGCGGTCCTCGAAGGATGGCGGGAGTCGACGGTCGACGTAGATCTGCGAATCGAACCGGAGTCCGATCAGGTCATGCGACGGATCCCGGCTCTGAAGGAGGAGCTGGAGACGAACATCGAGTTCGCGAGCCCCGCCGACTTCATCCCCGAGCTACCCGGATGGCGCGAGCGCTCGCGGTTCCGGTTTCGCACCGGCAGCGTCGAGGTCTTCGACTACGACCTGTACTCGCAGGCGCTGGCGAAGATCGAGCGGGGGTTCGAAACCGACCTGACCGACGTCGAGGCCATGGTCGGCAGGGGCCTGACCGAGCCCCCGCGACTTCGGGAGCTCTTCGATCTGATCGAGCCCGAGCTCTTCCGCTTTCCCGCCATCGACGCCCGGGCCTTTCGTGAGAAGCTCGAGCGCGCCCTCCGCCGATGAGCCGACGCGACCAGATCGAGATGACGCCCGAGGAGCAGCTCGCCTTCCTGGGCGAGGCGCGGGTGGTGGTGGCCTCGACCATCGGCCCCCGGGGCTGGCCGCACTCGATGCCGCTCTGGTTCGTGGTCCGCGACGGCGACGTCTGGGCCTGGACGTTCGCCAAGTCCCAGAAGGTGAAGAACCTCGAACGGGACCCCCGCTGCACCCTGCTGGTCGAGGCTGGCGACGAGTACGGCGAGCTGCGCGGCGTCCAGATCGAGGCCGAGGCGGAGCTCGTCCGTAACGCCGAGCGGGTGCTCGACTTCGCCAAGGAGCTGACCGTTCGCTACAGCGACGGCATCGAGTCGGTCGAGGGCGACGCGGCCGCAGGCCTCGAGGCGCAGGCACCGAAGCGGGTCGCGATCCACTTCCGCCCGCTGCGGACCGCGAGCTGGGACCACCGCAAGCTGGGCGGCACCTACTAGCCAGATAGCACCGGGCCGCGGTGCGCGGACGTGGCGTCCCCCGACCGCCGTTAGCCTCCCAGCCCAATGGACAAGCTCAAGGGACTGATCCTCTCGGGCGGCGCCGGAACGCGCCTTCGCCCGATCACGCACACCTCCGCCAAGCAGCTCGTGCCGGTGGCGAACAAGCCCGTGCTCTTCTACGGGATCGGGGCGCTCGTCGACGCGGGCGTGACCGAGATCGGCATCGTGATCGCGCCTGAAACGGGCGATGAGATCCGCGACGCCGTCGGAGACGGCTCCGCGCTTGGCGCCCAGGTCACCTACATCCCCCAGGCCGAGCCGCTCGGTCTCGCCCACGCCATGCTCACCGCGGAGGAGTTCCTCGGTCGGGACTCGTTCGTCATGTACCTGGGCGACAACCTGCTGCGCGACGGGATCACCGGGCTGGTCGAGGCGTTCCGGCGCAACGAGCCCGACGCCCTGATCCTGCTCACCCAGGTCCTCGACCCTCAGCACTACGGGGTCGCCGAGCTCGACGGCGATCGAATCGTCCGCCTGGTCGAGAAGCCGACGGAGCCGCCCTCCGACCTGGCGCTCGTCGGCGTCTACATGTTCACCCCGCAGGTCTTCGAATCGGCCAAGGCGATCGAGCCCTCCCCGCGCGGTGAGCTCGAGATCACCGACACGATCCAGCATCTGATCGACACCGGCCACACCGTCGAGCACCATCGGGTCAAGGGCTGGTGGAAGGACACGGGTCAGCTCGCCGACATGCTCGAGGCGAACCGGCTGGTCCTCGAGGACCTCGAACCGCGGATCGACGGGGAGCTCGTCGACTCGAAGGTCGAGGGGAGGGTCGTGGTCGAGCCGGGGGCCCGCATCGAGCGCAGCACCGTGCGCGGACCGGCGGTGATCGGCCGCGACAGCGTCGTCGCCGACTCCTACATCGGCCCCTATACCGCCGTCGCCTCGGGCTGCGAGGTCCTGCGCTCGGAGGTCGAGCACTCGATCCTCCTCGCCGGCGCCAGCGTGCGGGATCTGCCCTCGCGGATGGAGGCGAGCCTGCTCGGCCGCGGGGTCCGCATCACCCGCGCGGACGGCCGGCCGAAGACCCTGCGGATGATGATCGGCGACGCCTCGGAGCTGACCCTCCCGTGAGGGTGCTGGTCGCGGGAGCGGCGGGCATGCTCGCCCGTGAGGTGATCGATGCCTGCGAAGGGCGAGGCCACGAGGTCGAGGCGCTCGCCAGGGAGCAGCTCGACATCACAGACGCCCGCACGATCGATCGCGCCGTGGAGCGCTTCGGACCCGACTCGGTCATCAACTGCGCCGCCTGGTCCGACGTCGACGGCGCCGAGGACGACGAGCGCGGGGCCCACCTGATCAACGACACCGGCGCGGGCCTGCTGTCCGCCGCCGCCGCGCGCGCCGGCGCGAGCGTCGTGTATCCCTCCAGCGACTACGTCTTCGACGGCCAGGGCCGGACTCCCTACCTCGAGCACGACATGCCGGCTCCGATCGGGGCCTACGGGCGCTCGAAGCTCGGCGGGGAGGTCTCGGTGGCGGCCGCGAATCCCCGCCACTTCATCGTCCGCTCCTCGTGGCTCTACGGCCGCGGCGGCAAGAACTTCGTCGAGACGATGCTGCGGCTCGCCTCCGAGCAGCCCGAGGTGCTCGTCGTCAGCGACCAGCGCGGCTGCCCGACGAGCTGCGCGGATCTCGCCGCCGCGATCGCGGAGCTGATCGAGACCGATGAGCTCGGCATCCACCACATCGTCGGCGAGGGCCAGTGCACGTGGTTCGACTTCGCCCAGGAGATCTTCGACCAGGCGGGCACCGAGACGCGCGTGATGGCCGCGACCTCCCAGATGCTCGCCCGCAAGGCGCACCGTCCGGCCTTCTCGGTGCTCGGCCACTCGCGCGGATTCGTGCTCGAGCTGCCGCCGTGGCAGGAGTCGCTGCGACGCTACCTCGACGAGCGCGAGCCGGTGGCCCGCTGATGCGGCGCCATTTCTCCGAAGCGGGCTTCGAGCTGATCGGGTCCGACGCGTGAAGCTCCTCGTCACCGGCGGGGCCGGGTTCATCGGCTCGACCTACGTGCGGCGTCACCTCGCCGAGCGGCCCGGGGACGAGATCGTCGTGCTCGACAAGCTGACGTACGCGGGCAGGCGCGAGAACCTCGCCGGAGTTGACGACTCGCGGCTCGAGTTCGTCGAGGGGGACATCGCCGATCCCGAGGTGGTCGCGCGAGCGATCGAGGGGTGCGACGCGGTCGTCAACTTCGCCGCCGAGTCCCACGTCGACCGCTCGATCGAGGACCCGGGGGAGTTCATCCAGACCGACGTCTACGGGACCTACGTGCTGCTCGAGGCCGCTCGCGACGCCGGCATCCGCCACCTGCAGATCTCCACCGACGAGGTCTACGGCTCGATCGCGGAGGGCTCGTTCACCGAGACGTCGCCGATCGAGCCCTCCTCTCCCTACTCGGCGTCGAAGGCCGGCGGCGACCTGCTCGTCGGCGCCTTCCAGCGGACCTACGGGGCCGACGCGCTGATCGTCCGCGCCTCGAACAACTACGGGCCTCGCCAGCATCCGGAGAAGCTGATCCCCCTCTGCATCCTCAACGCGCTCGCGGGCGACCGGCTGCCGGTCTACGGCGACGGGATGCAGGTGCGCAACTGGCTCTTCGCCGAGGACTTCGCCGCGGCGATCGACGTCGTCCTCGAAAACGGCGAGCCGGGCGAGGTCTACAACGTCGGCGGCCCCGAGGAGCTGCCGAACATCGAGGTGATCAAGCGGATCCTCGACGTCACCGGCCGGGACACCTCGCTGATCGATCACGTCGACGACCGCCTCGGCCACGACCGGCGCTACTCATTGGCCTCCGATCGCACCGAGTCCCTCGGCTGGAGGGCGGAGGTGGGCTTCGCCGAGGGGATCGAGCGCACGGTCGATTGGTACCGCGACAACGAGGAGTGGTGGGGCCCGATCCGCTCCGGCGAGTACCGCGAGTACTACGAGCGCCAGTACGGCCGCAAGCTCGGGGGCTGAGTTGGCCGCGGCGGCCGAGACCCGCATCGATGGCCTGGTGGCGATCGAGCCCCGCGTATCCGGCGACGAGCGCGGCTTCCTGATCGAGAGCTTCAGCCGCGATCGCTGGCGGGAGCTCGGCGTCGACGCCGAGCTCGTCCAGGAGAACCACTCGCGCTCGACCCAGCGGGGGACGCTGCGCGGGATGCACTTCCAGACCCGCCCGGGGCAGGGGAAGCTCGTCCGCTGCCCGCGCGGGGCGATCTTCGACGTCGCGGTCGACCTGCGCCGCGGCTCGTCGACCTATGGGCAGTGGGAGGGCCACGTCCTCGACGACGAGACCCACCGCCAGCTCTGGGTTCCGGTCGGCTTCGCCCACGGCTTCCAGGTCCTGAGCGAGATCGCCGATGTCGCCTACAAGCTCACGTCTCTCTACGACCCCGAGACCGAGGCCGAGATCGCCTGGGACGACCCGGAAGTCGGCATCGAGTGGCCCCTCGAGGACCCGCTGCTCTCCGAGCGCGACACGGCGGCGCCTCGACTCGCCGAGGTGGCGAGGGAGCTGCCCTTCGCCCTGCACGATTCTCCGGCGCCGGACGGCTGATGCGCGAAAGCGATTGACTACGGACCCACCACGTCACCGATCGAGGAGAGGCACGATGGCGAAGAAGGATTCGAAGAAGGCGAAGCGAGACAACGACCTGTTCTCCGAGCTGCGGGAGAGGGGCGTCCGCAAGGGCGCCGCCGATCAGATCTCGAAGGCGGCCGCGGGCCTCGACTCGGGCAAGAAGAAGGCCACGGACACCGTGAGCAAGGCCGCCCGCGACTTCCGCTCCCTGGCCGGGGAGCTCGAGAAGCGGCTCCCGATCGGCAGAGAGAGGAAGGCTGACGTCACCTCGGCGGCCGAGAGGTCTCAGGCGAGCGCCTCGTCCGCGGCGACGAAGACCAGGGAGACCGCGAAGGCCACGGCGAGCAGCGCCAAGCGGGGAACGAAGTCCACGGCGAGCAAGGCAAAGGCCGGCGCGAAGGACACGGCCAGCAGCGCGAAGAGCACGGCGAAGACCGCCAGGAAGGCCGCGAGCTCCACCGGCAAGCAGGCCAGGAGCAGCGCCAAGTCCACCAGCTCGACGGCGAGGTCATCGGCGACGAAGACCGATCGCAGCGCTGCCGCCAAGAAGGGGGCCGCAACCCGCAAGCGGAACGCCGCCAAGCGCAGCGCCGCGGCGAAGAAGGGCGCGGAGACGCGGGCGCAAAGCAGTTAGCGCGGGCCGCCCGCGCGGGGCCGGCTGACCCCGGTCCCTAACATCGACGGGTTGGCAACGGCGACGAAACCGACCCAAAAGAGTGACCCGCTGGCGGGGTTCAGCCGGCGCACGCGTGCCTGGTTCGAGCGCTCCTTCGCGGGCCCGACTCCGGCCCAGGCAGCGGGCTGGCCGGCGATCGCGACCGGCGCCAACACGCTGATCTGCGCGCCGACCGGCTCCGGCAAGACGCTCGCCGCCTTCCTCTGGGGGATCGATCGCCTCTCGCGGGAGCCCGAGCGGTTGGGGACCGGAGTCAGGCTCGTCTACGTCTCGCCGCTCAAGGCCCTCTCCTACGACGTCGAGCGCAACCTCCGGGCTCCCCTCGCCGGGGTGGGGGCCGACGTCTCGGTCGGGCTGCGCACGGGTGACACCTCCCAGCGCGACCGCCAGGCGATGCTCCGCACCCCGCCGGACATCCTGATCACCACGCCCGAGTCGCTGTATCTGATGCTCACTTCGCGAGCGCGCGAGATCCTGACTGACGTCGAGGCGCTGATCGTCGACGAGATCCACGCCGTCGCACCGACGAAGCGCGGCGCCCACATGGCGATCACCCTCGAGCGTCTCGAGCGCCACACCGCCGTCGAGTCGAATGAGGGGAAGGGCCGCGAAAAGCCCCTCCAGCGCATCGGCCTCTCGGCCACCCAGCGGCCGCTCGAGCGGATCGCCAAGTTCCTCGTCGGCCCGAGCCGCGAGTGCACGGTCGTCGACGCCGGCATCCGCAAGGAGATGGACCTGGAGATCGTCGTCCCGGTCGACGACATGGCCGA
>JAABUN010004828.1_pt1 | contig 17630 bp, 14 predicted proteins | sample 5559311 | NCBI WGS metagenome assembly JAABUN01 (sample SAMN10711877, study PRJNA513370) | rock metagenome | isolation source: Antarctica rocks | place: Antarctica: Victoria Land, Siegfried Peak sud | reverse complement strand
CCCGCGAGGCGCTGGACGCCGCCATCGCCACCGCGCTCGACACCATCACCGCCCACGATGCGGCAGGCTGGTTCCGCCACTGCGGCTATTCCCCCTCGGGTCAATCACTCTGAGAACCGCTGTAAGCGCCACTCGGCTCGACCGCGACGGTGCCGGACGGGGTTTTCACACCAAACACGCTCACCGCGTGCTTCCAAGAAGGTCGTCACCGGGGACTGTGCCAGCCAGTCGATTTCCAGTCCCGGCACCAGCCGCCGCAACTCGTCGGCGATCGCCGCGTCGCGCTGCGCGTGCCCCAGCCCGATCGGGCTGCTGATGTACAGCGCTCGCTTCGTCCCCCGCGCCGCCGCGCGTCGCCAGATCTGCTGGCGCGGCCACTCGCGCCCCAGGAAGTCGTGGATCAGGAGGTTCGTCCTGACCGGGTCGCCGCCGGCGACCGCGTGCGCCCCCCCGCCGAATACGACGAGCCGGGACTGGGGGATCGCCGCGTGGAGGTTGCGGGCGCTCTCCAGCGACGTGAGCGGATCATCCTCGCCGTGGAGGATCAGCGTCGGACAAGCGACATTAGGGGCGAACTCGGCCCAATCCCGGAGCGGTTTCTCGACGTTCGAGGCGATCAGCGCCTCGACCGAGGTATCCAGCGCCCATGCGATACAGTCTTCGATGCCCTTGGTCGCGTGGGGCTGGCTGTTTGCCCTGGGGAAGAACCACTCGACGAAATCCCGGTAGTTGCTCCGCCAGTAGGAAGCGGTGAACTTCCCTACCTCTTCCGTGCTCGTCGGCTCGGCCAGGAACGGATCGGGCGTGGGAGGCGTATCGGCGCGCGGCTGTGCCTCCGGATCTATTCCTGTGCTGGCCGTTTACTCCATCCGGTAGGATTTTCTAGCACTCGAGAAGCATGAGTGCCAGGACAGGGCCACGGATGGAGTAAACGGCCAGCACAGGGGGGCGCGGGGGGGGTACTGAACATCTGGCCCTGTGAAGACGCGCGGCGCGACCGCACAGCGCGCCGCCCGGAGATCGCACGTCCGCGAACACCTACTGGGCGACGTACCCCCCGTCCACCGCCAGGATATGGCCGGTGACGAACGACGAGGCGGGCGCGCAGAGGAAGATCGTCGGCCCGACGATCTCCTCCGGGAAGCCGAAGCGGCCGAGGGGGTGCCTGGCGCGGAAGGCGTCGTAGAAGGCGGGCTCGCGGGCGACCTGGGCCGCCACGCCCGGCGCCTCGATCACGCCGGGCGCGATGGCGTTGACGCGCACCCCGGTGGCCGCCCACTCCACGGCCAGCGCCCGCGTCAACTGGACTACCGCCCCTTTGCTGGCGAGGTAGGCCGGGTTACCCGGATAGCCGACCAGCCCCGCGATCGACGCGATGTTCACGATCGCCCCCGACCCCGCCGCGATCATCGCCCGTGCGGCGACCTGGCAGCAGAGGAACATCCCGGTGACGTTCGTCTCGAAGATCTCCTGGAAGCGCGCACGCGGATAGTCGATGGCCGCGCCGCGACCCCCGAAACCGGCGGCGTTGATCAGGATGTCGAGGCGGCCCCAGCGGTCGAGCGTCACGCCGACCTCCCGCTCGACCGCCGCCTCGTCCGTCACGTCGAGCGGGAGCGCCAGCGCCTCGCCGCCCGCCGCCGCCAACCGCGCCACGATCGCCCTCGCGCCATCCGCATCGCGATCGGCGATGGCGACGCGCGCCCCGGCGGCGATCAGGCCCCAGGCAATCGCGCCGCCGATCGCGCCCGCCCCGCCGGTGACGATCGCCGTGCGCCCGTCGAGCCGGAAGAGTTCGGGGCCAACGCCCGCCGTGGCCACCCGTTGCTCCTCTGCCATCGCTTTCTTCCTTTCGCACACGCCAATAGCCGCCGCCCGCGCTCATCCTGCCCGCTGGCGCTGCCAATCCGAGCACTCGCGGGAACGCGCGCCGCCGCTCCAGCCTCAGCCCTCCCGCGCGAGGCGGTCGAGGCCGCGCAGCAGATCGCGGACCAGGGTGAGGTGCGGCACCGCCACGCCGACCTGTGCCGCGCGCTCCACCAGATCGCCGAAGACCGCCTCGACCTCGATCGGTCGACCGCCGAGCAAATCCTGGGTCATCGAGGGGAGGCTGCCGCCGCGTGGCAACGGACCCGGCGGGATCGCCGCCAGCGTCTCGGCCTCCGGGCGGGCGACGAAGGTTGCGATCGGTGGGAAGCTCGGGTAGTTCCCCACCGCGCTCCCCTGCGCCGCGCCGATCGCCGCCGTCTCGCGTACCAGGGCGAGGTAGGCGCGCAGGAAGTTCGGCTCCGCGAAGATGTGCGGCGCGATCGTGCGCGTCAGCACGGAGACCCCGAAGACGCCCGCCGCGTTGCAGGCTTTGGACCAGAGGACGCTGCGGATGTCGGCGGGGGCCTCCGCCGGGATGCCCGCGCGGGCGAGCGCGCCGATCGCCCCGGCGATGCGCGGGGAGGTGCCGCCCACCAGCTCCCCCAGGTAGGTCGCCCCGAGGCCGGTCACCAGCACCTCGCCGTCGGGGCGGCGCTCCCCGCTGAGGATCGTGGCCCCGCCGACGACGCGCCCGGCCCCGAACGCCGCCGCCAGCAGCCCGTCGGTCGCGACGCCGTTCTGAAAGCCCGTCGCCCACGCCGCGTCGTCCCCCGGCGCGGGCCAGGCGGCGCGCACGGTCGTGATTGCCCCCGGCAGTTGGTGGCCTTTGGTCAGGAAGATCAGCCCCGCCCCCGGTGGGAGATGCGCCGCCTCGGTCACGACGGCGACCCGGCCCGGCCCGGCGGGGGCGGGGGCGACGGCGATGTCGTCCGTCACCGCGCCGCGCAGGCGGATCCGCCCCGCCCCCAGCAGGCGCGCGGCGGTGTGCGGCGTCGCCAGTAGGGTGGCGGCCCCCCCGCTGCGCGCGAGGAGCGCGGCGAAGATCTGCCCCAGTGCGCCCGCGCCGACGAGCGCGAGCGGCGCGGGCGGTTCGGCCCCGGTCATGGTCGGCTCTCTCCCTCGCGCGGCGGGCGTGCGACGGATCGCGCGTCGGTCGCGCCCAACTTCCGTGTCTTCCCGCCTCGCCCGTGCATTATCCCCAGTGGGCGGGGGCGGGGCCTACGACGTGAGCCAGACGATCGGGCGCTCGACGAACTGCTTGATCCGCTGGAGGAAGCGCGCCGCCGGGCCCCCATCGACGATCCGGTGGTCGAAGGTCAGGCTGAGCGCCACCATCGTGCGGACGGCCACCGTCCCCGCCGCCTCGTCCACAACGACCGGTCGCGCGACGAGCCGCCCGATGCCGAGGATCGCGCACTGCGGCGGGTTGATGATCGGGGTGAAGGCGTCGATCTCGTACATGCCGAGATTGGTGATCGTGAAGGTGCCGCCCCCCAAGTCCGCCGCCGGGGTCGTACCCGCGCGAGCCTCGGCGATCAGGCGGGCCGACTCGGCGGCGAGCGCCCGCACCGACTTCGCCTGGACATCGCGCAGGACCGGCACGAGCAGGCCGCGCTCGGTGTCGACAGCGAGGCCGACGTGGACCGCGTCGTGCCGCACGATCCCCTCGTCGGTCAGCCAGGCGTTCAGGTCGGGGAATTCGCGCAGGGCCACGGCGACGAGCCGCGCGAAGAAGTCGTTGTAGGACGGGACGGTGCCACCCTGCTCCGCCAGGGCCTCGGCGAGGTCCGCGCGGGTCCGCACCAGGGCGCTGGCGTCGGCCTCGGTGGTGAGGGTGACGGCGGCGGCGGTCTGCGTGCTCGCCGCCATCCGCGCCCCGATCAGCCGCCGGGTCGGGCTCAGCGGCGTCGCTGTCGCCTGCGGCGCGGGCGCGACCGTCGGCGTGCCGGCGGTTCGGGTGGGCGGGGTCGCGGCGGCGGGCGGCGTGGCCCGCGCGGATGCCGCGCGGACATCCTGCTCCACGATCCGGCCGCTCCGCGACGAGCCGACCAGATTGCTCCAGTCCACGCCGAGCTGCTTAGCGACCCGCTTGGCGCGCGGGCTGGCGACGGGGCCGCGCCGCCGACGGATTGGCGGGCGGTCGCCCGGCCCCCCCGCCGCGTCCGCGCTCGCGCCGGTCGGCTCCCCATCGAGGGCATGGCGGGTCGGCGGGAGATCGCCCACGCCCTCCGCCGTGTCCGCCGGGGCGGCGACTTCCACGCCGCGCTCCGCCTCCTGCGGGGCCGGCTCCCCCCGCGAGGGCGCGGGGGCAACCGCGCCCTGCGGGATGCGCTCGTCCCCCTGCACGAGGTAGGCGAGGATCGTCCCGACCGGCAACTCCTCGCCCAGGCGCAGCGCGTTGCCGGGGATGTGCAGCGTCCCGCTATCGAGCGCCTCGACCTCGCTGACCGACTTGTCCCCCTCGACCAGGAGGAGGTATTCCCCGGCGGTGATCCGGTCGCCGTCCCGTTTCAGCCATTCGACCACCGTCCCGGCTTCCATGTTCCAGCCGAGCCGGGGCATCACAATCTCGCTCGCCATCCTGCCTCCTCGTCCGCGCCCCTTGTCCACGCCGCGCCGCGCCGCGCCGCCGCGCCACCCCTACGCCGACAGCAGATCGCGGATCGCCCGCGCGATGGTCCGCTCGTTCGGCGTGATCGCCGATTCGAGTGTCGGGCTGTAGGGCACGGGGGCCTGCGCGCCGGTCAGACGGGCGACCGGCGCGTCGAGGTCGTCGAAGCCGCGCTCCATCACCTGCATCCCGATCTCGGCGGCGACGCCGCAGGGGCTGTAATCCTCGTCCACGACCAGCAATCGCCCGGTCTTCTGCACCGAGGCGAGGATGCTGTCGATGTCCAGCGGCGCGAGGGTGCGCGGGTCGATCACCTCGATCTCGCGCCCCTCCCCGGCGAGCGCGTCGCAGGCGGCGAGGGTGCGCGGCACCATCCCGCCGATGGCGACGACGGTCGCGTCGCGCCCCGCGCGGGCGATCCGCGCCTCGCCGAAGGGGATCAGGTATTCCTCCTCCGGCACCGGCCCCTTCAGGTTGAGGACGGCGCGATGCTCCAGGAAGAGGACCGGGTCGTCCGAGCGGATCGCCGTCTTGAGCAGCCCCTTGGCGTCGTGGGGGGTCGTCGGCACGACGACGCGGAAGCCGGGGAAGTGCGAGAAGATCGAGTAGTAGCTGCCGGAGTGGTGGGTCGCCGCCGAGTTGCCGATGCCGATGCAGCCGCGCAGGACGATCGGCATCGTGAGGCGACCGTCGCTCATGTACTGGATCTTCGCGGTCTGGTTCAGCAGTTCGCCCAGCGCATCGAGGCCGAAGTCGAGGAACATGAAATCGACGATCGGGCGCGCGCCGGTCATCGCCGCGCCGGTGCAGAGCCCGGTGAAGCCGCGCTCGGTGATCGGGGTGTCGCGCAGGCGGGCCGGGCCGAAGCGCTCGTAGAGGCCGACCGTGGTGCCGAAGTTGCCGCCCCGCGCGCCGATCCCCTCGCCCACGACGAAGGTCAGCGGGTCGCGCGCCATCTCCTCGGTCAGGCCCTCCAGCGCGGCGGCGGTGTAGGTCATCTCGCGCATCTCAACTCCTCATCGCGCCCGGTGTATCGCGCACGGCATGTCGCGCCCGCTTTTTTCGCGCCCTGGTTATCGCGCGCTGTAGACGTGCGCGAGCGCGGTCGCCGGGTCGGGCCAGGGGCTCTCGCGGGCGAAGGTGACCGCCTCCGCGATCAGCGCCGTCACCGCGCCGTCCACCGCGTCGATCTCCGCCTCGGTCGCGATCTCCGCGCGCAGCAGGTGGTCGCGCAGGCGCGCGATCGGGTCGCGTCCCTTCCACGTCGCGATCTCCTCCGCCGTGCGATAGCCCGCGTCGCGCATCCCCTCGGAATGCGGCCGCGTCCGGTAGGTCTTGCATTCGAGGAGGGTCGGGCCGTCGCCGCCGCGCGCCCGCGCGACCGCCTCGCCCGCCGCCCGGTGGATGGCGAGCACGTCGTTCCCGTCGAGTTCGATCCCCGGCAGGCCGTAGCTCGCCGCCCGCGCCGCGACGCTCGGCTGCCGCGTGACGCTGCTGAACGGGACCTCGGTCGCGTAGAGGTTGTTCTCGCAGACGAAGAGCACCGGCAGATCCCAGACGGTCGCCAGGTTCAGCCCCTCGTGGAAGGCGCCGTTGCTGACCGCGCCGTCGCCGAAGAAGGCGACGCTGACCCGGTCGGAGCCCTGGAGCATGTAGGTGTAGCCCGCGCCCGCCGCCATCAGGATGCTGGGGCCGACGATCCCGCTCGTCCCGAGCATCCCGACCTCCGGCTTGAAGAGGTGCATGGAGCCGCCGCGCCCGTGCGAGCAGCCGGTGGCCTTGCCCAGGAGTTCGGCGATCAGCTCGCGCGGGGGGACCCCCTTCGCCAGCGCGTGGCCGTGCCCCCGGTGGGTGCTCATGACGGTGTCCGTCTCGCGCAGGTGCGCGCAGACCGCCGTCGCGATCGCCTCCTCGCCGATGTAGGTGTGGCACGCGCCCGGAATCTGCCCCGCCTGGTGCAAGCGCGCCAGTTGCTCCTCGCTGCGGCGGATCTCCAGCATCTGCCGGTAGAGGCCGAGCCCCTGCCCTTTCGTCACGCCGCCGCCCGTCGCCGTCTCCACGCTCGTCGCCATCCGCGCCTCCCTTCGTCCGCCTGGAACCTCGTGCTTCGGTCGTGGCCTCCCCTGTCGCACCGCCCCTGCCGCACCATTTCTGCCGCACTATCCGCCGCGCTCAGTGCGCCGCCGCCGCCGCAGGGGCCACCTCGTTCGCCGGGAAGCGGGGCCGCTCGCCGCGCAGCACCCGGACCACCTCCTCGGCCCCCTTGACGCGGACATCCGCGCTCGCCTCCGCCGAGCCCCAGGCGACGTGCGGCGTGACCGTCACCCGCGCGTCGCGGAGGAGGGGATGGTCCGGCGGCGGCGGCTCCGTCGTGAGGACATCGAGCGCGGCCCCGGCGATCCGCCCCTCCCGCAGCGCCTCCAGCAGCGCCACCTCGTCGATCACGCCGCCGCGCGCGGTGTTGATCAGGTAGGCGTGCGGCGGCATCAGCGCGAAGGCTTGCCGGTCCATGATCCGGCGCGTCCCCGCCTCCAGCGGCAGGTGCAGCGAGAGGTAATCCGCCGTGCGGAGCAGCGTCTCCCAGTCTACCGGCTCCACCCCTGCCGCGCGAATCGTCGCCCCGTCAACCTGCGGGTCGTGGGCGATCACGCGCAGGCCCAGGCCGCGCCCCTTCGCCGCCGCCGCGCTGCCGATCCGCCCGAAGCCGAGGACCCCGAGGGTGACCTGGCCGGGGCGGCGCATCGTGCTGGCGTCGCCGCCATCCCAGCGACCCTGGCGGGTGGCGGCGGCGTAGGCGGCCACCCGCCGCATCTGCGCCAGCATCAGGGCGATGGCGTGCATCGAAACCTCGTCGATCGCGTAGTCGGGGACGTTGGTCACCCAGATGCCGCGCGCGGTGGCGGCGGGGAGATCGACGTTGTCCAGCCCGACCCCCACCCGGCTGATGATCCGGCAGCATTCCAGCGTCCCGATCACGGCGGCGGTCACCGGCTGGATCGTCACCAGCACCGCGTCGGCCCGACGCATCTCCGGCGCATCCAGCGTGTCGACGAAGGTGATCCGCGCCCCTGATTGGCTCAGCACCGTCGCTTCGAGCGGGGAAGCCCCGAGTCCCGCGTAGGCGATCACGACCTGTGGTGTACCCATGCTGCCTCCTGCGCGCGGCGCGAGTCGGGTCGCGCGCTCACCCCTTGACCGCGCCGGCGGTGAGCCCGGAGACGTATTGCTCCACGAAGAACGAGTAGAGGATCGCGACCGGGATCGAGCCCAGGAGCGCCGCGGCCATCAGCGGCCCCCACGGCAGCAGATCGCCCCGGACGAGCTTGGTCAGCACGCCGACCGCCAGGGTCCGCGAGTTGTCCGACGAGACGAGCACGAGCGCGTAGATGAACTCGTTCCAGGAGAGGGTGAAGGCGAAGATCCCCGCCGTGATGACCCCCGGCGTCGCCGCCGGGAGGACGATGCGGATGAGGGCCTGGAAGCGGGTCGCGCCATCGACCATCGCGCACTCGTCCAGCTCGCGCGGGATCGTCTGGAAATAGCCGATCAGGAGCCAGGTGCAGAACGGGACGAGGAAGGTCGGGTAGACGACGATCAGCGCGAGGGGATTGTTGACCAGATTGAAGCGGGTGATGACCTGGGCCATCGGGATGAAGAGGAGGGTCGTCGGCACCAGATAGACGACGAAGATCGCCCCGCTGAAGAGGGAACTCCCCCGGAAACGCAGGCGGGCCAGGGCGTAGCCGGCGAGGATACTGATCACCATCGAGATCGCCGTGCTGCAAATCGCCACGTAGGTCGTGTTCCAGAACCAGCGCGAGTAGGCCGTCTGGGTCAGGAGCCGCCGGTAGTGGTCGAGGGTCGGCATGTGCGGGTAGAAGGGGTTGATCCTGATGTTCGAGAGCTCCGCGTTGGCCTTGAACGAGGTGACGAGCATCCAGTAGAAGGGGAAGAGGATCACCACCAGCACCAGCAGCACCGGGAGATAGATGGTCAGGCCGCGCAGGAGCAGCCGCGAGGGGGTGTTGCGCGCGCTCATTTCGCCAGCCTCCGCACATTCCAGACTTGCAGCACCACCATCAGCAGCATCACCGGCAGCATGTAGAGCGAGATCGCCGCGCCCTGGCCGAGGAAGCCGGACTTCAGCCCCGTCGAGTAGCTGAGGGTGGCGAGGACCTGCGTGCTGTTCGTCGGCCCGCCGCCGGTCAGGGCGTAGACGATCTGGATGTCCGAGAAGGTGCCGATGATCGAGACGATCAGCACGATCGTGAGGACCGGCAGGATCAGCGGGATCGTGATCCGGCTGAGGCGCACCCACCGTCCGGCGCCGTCGATCGAGGCGGCCTCGTAGAGTTCGCGCGGGATCGTCTGCAAGCCGGCCAGGATGGTGATCGCCAGGAAGGGCGTGCCGCGCCAGACGTTGACGATCATGATGCTCCCCATCGCCCAACCGGGGTCGGTCAGCCAGGGGAGGTCCTTGGTGATCAGGTTGAGGTTCCGCAGGAGCCAGTTCAGGCTGCTCAGGTTGGCGTCGAAGAGCCAGAGCCAGGCCATCGTGCTGAGGACGCTCGGGACGATCCAGGGCAGGAGGATCGCGGCGCGCACGAACTTGCGGCCGATGAACTCCTGATTGAGCAGCAGCGCCAGCGCGAAGCCGAGCAGGAGCTTGACGATCGTGGTGACGAGCGTGTACCAGACGGTGTTGCGGAAGGCCGTCTTGAAGATGTCGCTGCGGAGCTGGTTCGTGAAGTTGGCGAGCCCGACGAACTGCCCGTCGGTCCCGATCGTCTTGTTGGTCAGGCTCAGCCAGATCGACAGGACGAACGGGTAGGCGACCAGGACGATCAGCAGGACCGCCACGGGGGCGAGCATGATGTACGCCTGGGTGGCGTCGCGCCCCCGCACGATCTGCCAGCGCTCCCGCGCGGCCCGCTGGCCACCGCGCTCGGCCGCGTGCGAAATCCCCATCCCTTCCCCCTTTGCAATGACCGGGGCAACGACCGAGCGCGCGGGTTGCCCGCGCCGCGCGCCCGGCCCGGCACGCCCGCGCCGCCGCCGATCGGCGGCGGCGCGGGCAATCCTCGCGGGATCAGCCGCCTTTGAGGATGACGTTGTACTCGTTGACCGCGAAGGTGATCGCCTCCTTGGGCGCGGTACCCTGCGCGACCTTCGCGAACATGTCGATGATGATGAACTTGTTCTGCGCCGCCCCCACGACGCTCGTGTAGGGACCGGGGGAGCCGGGCAGGCGGGAGGTCTTGGCGAGGGTGCGGGCGCTGGCGAGCTTCGGGTCGGTCGGCCAGGCTTCGTTCACGTTGTCCAGCATCGGGAAGGGGGGCAAGTTGTAGCCGTTGCCCGCCTTCGTCCACGCCGTCTGGAAGTTGTTGGTGTAGAAGGCCGCGCGCAGGTATTCCTTGGCCGCGTCGACATTCTTGGCGTAGGTCGGGATGCCCCAGAACTGCGTACTCATGTACTGGAACGCCCCGGCGGGTCCCTTCAGCGTGGTGCCGTGGTTGGCCTTCGCGGCGAGCCCGGCGTCGTTCTTGAGGAGCCCGGCGTAGATCGTGTTGGCATTGTTCGTCGCGGCGACCTGCCCGGAGGTGAAGCCGAGGTTATTGCCGGTCTCGTCCCAGCCGAACGCCTTCTCCGAGAGGGAGTCCTTGTAGTAGGACTGGAAGAAGGTCAGGCAGTCCAGCATCTCCTTCGAGTCGAGCGCGAGGGTCTTGCCGTCCGCCTCGAACTCCTTGGCCCCGAAGCTCCACATCAGGGAGTAGTTGTGCGTCGCGCCGTCGGTGACCGCGTGCCCCAGCGTGTGCCCGAGCGGCGTCCCGGTCGCCTTGAGCTTCTTCCCGGCCTGGTGGAAGTCCGCATAGGTTTCCGGCCACTTCTCGATCCCGGCCTGCTTGAAGAGGTCTTCGCGATAGACCCAGTACTGGCCGTAGATGGCGGCGGGGAGCGCCTTCCACTGGCCGCCGCGAATGGAGACGCTCTTCGGCCCCTCGTACCAGCCGCCGACCGTGGCGTTGAGCTCGTTCCCCATGTCGGTGATGTCGAGCAGCACGTTCTCGTTCGTCGCGACGTGCTGGGCGTACATGTTCATCAGGTCGGCACCCTGCTTGGTCTGGGCGTTGGTCGCCAGCTTCGCGTCCCACTGGTCGAGCGCCACGCTATCCATGGTCAGTTCCACGCCGGCCGTCTTGGCCCAATCCTCCATGTTCTTTTTCTGGGCCGCCTCGGCCTCGGGGATCGACGGGGCCATCCAGAGGATGGTCAGCTTCGTGCCCTTGATCGGCTTGCTGGAGGCGACGGCGCCGCTCCCCGAGGCCGCCGGGACGGGGCTATTCGCGGCGGGCGTCCCGCCACAGGCGGCCAGGAGGCCCGTGAACGCGACCGCGCCGCTCGCGGCCAGGAAGCGGCGGCGTGTCAGCCTGGCACCCAGGCCGGTCGTGGTTTCGTTGCCTTGCTGCGACATCGTAGACACCCTTTCCCACAAACCATCGATCGGCCACCCCACACGGTGGCCGACGTGCCGCGCGCGGTCGGCGTCGTGCGGTCCCCCTCTCTGCGGGCTGCGCGCCCGCGCGCCGACGTCGGCGCGCTACCGGCCCAACGTCAGGATCGTCGCCTCGGGTCGGCGCTCCTCCCCCGCCACCAGGTGCAGCGAGGCGATGACTCGCTCGTATGAGCCGCGCAGATGGTCGTCGATCAGCGCGCGCGCCAGCGCGCCGTCGCGATCGCGGAGGGCCTCCAGGATGATCCGGTGGGCCGAGCCGGTGATGACCCGGAAATCGGCGTTGACGACATTCCGGCTCAGCAGCAGGATGTGGATCTGTCGCCGCAGGTTCACCCAGCCCTCGTGGAGGCGCCGGTGGGCGCTGGCCCGGTAGAGGAGTTCGTGGAACTGCACGTCGAGTTCCGCCGCCTCCTGCTCGGTGATGCCGCGCTCCGTGTACGCCTCCATCGTCTCCACCACCTCCTGCATCGCGGCGAACTGCGTCGGCGTGCCGTGCTGGATGGCGCGCTCCACCGCCAGGCGTTCCAGCACGAGGCGGAGGCTGTAGATCTCCTCGGCATCCTCGCGCGTCAGCCGGGCGACGAAGGTGCCGCGATTGCGCTGGATGACCACCAGCCCCTCGCGTTCGAGCTGGTTCAGCGCCTCGCGGATAGGGCCCCGGCTGACGCTGAGCATCCTGGCGAGCACTTCCTCTCGCAGGCGCTCGCCGGGGGCGAAATGTCCATGCACGATCGCGGTGCGCAGGCGGCCCGCGACGTCGCTGGCGAGCCCGCGATTGAGGGGTGCCGAGAGGATCGTCTCCAAGGTTTCCATTGCACCCCCGCTCGTCTCGCCGCCCGGTACCCGACACAAGTTGTCTGCATTTAACTGTTAACAGTTACCATCATACGCGAACCACGCGCGGGTGTCAAGCTCCGCGCCGCCCGCCCGCCGACGGACGGTCTCGCCCGCGCTTCGCAGGCGAGACCGTCCGCAGTCACCCCTTGATGGTGGCGAGGCCCGCGGCGGCACCCTCCAGGATGAAGCCGATGTCGCTGCCGCCGGTGACGAACTGGAAGCCCTGCGCCGCGCGCCGCACCATCTCCTCCGGGCTGCTGCACGAGAGCCCGGGGATCGTCCCCGTGTCGCGGCACGCCTGGACGATCCGCTCCAGGGCGCGGGCGTGGCGCTCGTCGTCGTGCGCCTGTCGCGGGTGGATCCCCATCGACAGGGCGAGATCCGCCGGCCCCGCCCAGCACCCGTCCACCCCCGGCACGGACAGGATCGCCTCGGCGTTCTCGACCGCCTGGATACTCTCCAACTGCACCGCGACGAAGACCTCGTCGTTGATCCGATCCGGGTAGTCGTCGCCGTAGCGCCCGGCGCGGCCCCAGCCCCAGGAGCGGGTGCCGACCGGCGGGAGGCGACAGGCGGCGGCGGCGGCGCGGGCCTCCTCCACGGTGTGGACCATCGGGATCACGATGCCCAGCGCCCCCTCGTCCAGCAGGCGACCGATCAGCGTGTAGTCGTTGCGCGCCACCCGCGCCATCGGGACGGCGGCGCCGGACGCCATCGCCATCAGGCAGGCGATCGTGCTGTCCGGGCCGAAGGAGCCGTGCTGGTTGTCCAGCAGGATGAAGTCGATGCCGCTCTGCGCCAGCGCCTCGGCGGCCAGCGGCGAGCCGAGGCCGAGGGAGTAGCCGAACGCCGGGTCCCCTTGCGCCATCTTCGCTTTGGCGGTATTCGCGCGCATGTCCACCGTTCCTTTCGTCGCTGCATTCTCGCGTCGTGGCCCGCCGATCAGCCGCGCGTCGCGCGGGCGGCGGTGCCGGAGTGGGTGCCGCCCGCGTTCATCGCCAGGTTGCCCCCGTCCAGGGGGAGGACGCAGCCGGTCACGAAGGCCGCCGCGTCGGAGGCGAGGAAGAGGGCCGGTCCCTTGATGTCATCGGGCATCCCGAGCCGCCCGAGCGGGATGCCGGTGAGGAAGTTTTCCCGCAGGCCGGGGGTCGCCGCCATCCGCTCGTCGAAGGCGGGATTGGTGATCTGGGCCGGCGCGATGGCGTTGACGCGGACGCCGCGCGACGCCCATTCGGTGCTGAGTTCGCGCGTCATCTGCACGACCCCGCCCATCGCCACGCTGTAGGCGAAATTGCCGCGCCCGAGCGCGCTCATCCCGCCGATCGAGGCCATGTTGATGATGCTGCCCTTGCCCGCGCGCAGCATCCGCCGCCCCCCCTCCTGGCAGGAGCAGAACTTCCCGATCAGCGCCCCTTGCAGGACCGCCTGCAACGCCTCGATCGGCAACTCCTCGGGGTGATGGAGGCTGTTGTTGCCGGGGATGTTGGCGAGGATATCGAGCCGCCCGAATTCCCGGTCCAGCCGCGCGTACATCGCCCGGATCTGGGCGATGTCGCCGACATCGCAGACCACGGGGACGACGCGCCGCCCCAGGCGCGCGATCTCGTCGGCGGTGCGCTCGAGCGTCTCCGCCGCCCAGTCGCAGATCAGCAGGTCCGCGCCCGCCTCGGCGAAGGCGAGCGCCGTGGACCGCCCCATGTTCTGCCCCGCCCCCGAGACCAGGGCGACCCGTCCCGTCAGGTCGAACAAGCCGTGTACCATCCGCGACTCCCCCTCGCCCCTCCACCTGCGCCGCCGCGTTGCCGCAGGGCGACCACGCTCGCACCCCGCCATGCGGCGAGCGACCACGGCGCAGAGAATACCCGCCATCGCCGCCCGATCCGGCGACGAGGCGACCGCGCACCGCCGCGCCACCGTTGACTGTTAACAACTTGAGGGTACGCTGAGGACGGGCGCTTGTCAAGCCCCTGTTGTCGGCAAGGTGCGATGACGGGTGCGCGTGACGGGGGCGCGCTGTCGCGTCGGGGCAGCATCCCGAGGGCCGTGGCCTTGTGGGCGGCCTCGGCGCGGGTGCCGCAGTCGAGCTTGTCGAGGAGGTGTCCGACGTGCATCTCCACGGTGCGCGGGCTGACGTGGAGCGCCGTGCCGATCTCCGGGCTGGTCCGCCCGACCGCGATCAGGTGCAGCACGTCCCGTTCGCGCCGCGAGAGCCCGCCGTGCGCGAGTTCGTCGGCGGCCCGCCGACCGGGGTGGCGCTCGACCGGCTCGCCGAGCGCGGCCAGTTCCCCGGCGATCCGCGCGGCCAGCGGGCGCGCCCCGAGCTGGCGGGCGGTGCGATAGGCGTCGGCGAGGCGATCGATCCCCGCCTCGCGTTCCCCCGCCCGCCCGAGCGCCAACCCCGCCGCGCGCGTTCCCTTCCTGGCCGAGGATCCGGGCCTGGAGATCCCAGCGCGCTGTACCCGCCACCTCGGCGCTCGCGGTCGGATCCGGCACCTGTGTCGGCTACTTCACGCATCCGCGCCATTCTTGCCGCGTGGATCGGTCACGCGACGCGGCGATAGTCGTGATGGGGCGTAGGGTGTCAATAACCAGCGAGCAGGCATCTGAGCGGGTATTGTTGAGTAGTGCGGTGATGTGTTAGCCTTCCGCGCTTGTTGCAAGGTGAGGAAGGGGGACAGGTGAGCAGAATGCTGGTGGCTTGCCCGAGCTGCGGCGGGACAGGAACGCGCAGGAACGGGCACGATCGCCAGGGGCGACAGATCCGCCAGTGCCGCAGCTGTCGCCGCCGCTTCACCGCCCGCAGCGCGACGCCATTCGCGGGCTACCGCTTCCCGCCGGACATCATCGCGCTCGCCGTGCGGTGGTACTTGCGCTATCGCCTGAGCTACGCCGACGTGGCGGAGCTCCTCGCCGAGCGCGGCGTGCGCGTTGACGCGTCGACCATCTACGCCTGGGTGCGCGAGTTCACCCCGCTCTACCAAGATGCGGCGCGACCCTTCCGTCACGCGGTCGGGAGCAGCTGGAGCGTCGACGAGACCTACACGAAGGTCGCCGGCAAGCCGGTTTACGTCTACCGGGCCATTGACGGGCGGGGCCAGGTCGTCGACGTCTACGTGAGCGAGCGCCGCGCGGCCACCGATGCGGCGACCTTCTTCCGCTGCGCCATCGCCGCCACCGGCGTCATCCCGGACGAGGTGACCACAGACGCCGCGGCCGCGTATCCGCCCGCGCTCGCTGCGGTCCTCCCGGACGTCCTGCACGAGACGGGCAAGGCGGTCCAACAGCGGATCGAGCGCGACCACCAGCTGTGCTGGCTACTTTGCTCATCCGGGGTGTAATCCTGGCACTCCTCGTACGCGACTGCTAACAATCGTGCCTGGATGAGCCAAGTAGCCAGCACACGGCCGCGACAGCGGCTCCGTCGGACGAGGGGGGTAGCGGTAATCACGGCTTCACCCCCGCAACTCTGCTGATCTCGCTGCGGATGAGGCTGGTAGCCGTCACAGCGCCTGCCACCGCCATCCCACGCTCACGAGCGCGGTGGGCAGCGTACCACCGCGCATCCCGCGAGCCCCCTCACGGGGAGTAGACGGGCGACGGGCGACGTGGCCGATGCGGCGGTTGCCGTCTCGCTCGGACCATACGAGAATACCCCGCCGCGCGCCGGGGCGGGGGCGATCGACGAACAGGAGCGGGGGAGGCCATGCGCGGAACGGGACGCCTCGCCGGCGCGACGCGACAGCCGACCTCGGACGGTGCGCGGCGCGGCCTCCTGCGGTCGGGCCGCGCCGCGCCGCCCCCCCCGGCGGTGCTGCTCGTCCTCGGTTTCCTCGGGCTGATCGGCCTGGGGACGCTCGCGTTGCTCCTGCCCTTCAGCGCGCGAGGCGGGGGATTCGACCCGCTCACCGCGCTCTTCACCGCCACCTCCGCCGTCTGCGTCACCGGCCTGGTGGTCGTCGACACCGCCGACCACTGGGCACCCTTCGGCCAGGCGGTGATCCTCGCCCTGATGCAACTCGGCGGGCTCGGCTTCGTGATCGGCGTCACCGCCCTCGCGCTCTTCTCGGGGGGGCGGATGAGCCTCCGCCAGCGCGTCGCGATCCGGGAGAGCGGCAGCGCCCTCCGCCTCGGCGGCCAGGGCGGGCTGATCCGGCGCACCGTCCTGCTCACCCTCGCCTGCGAGGCGGCCGGGGCGCTGCTCCTCTGGCTGCGCTTCGGCCCGCGCTTCGGCTGGGGGCACGGGCTCTGGCTGGCGGTCTTCCACGCCGTCTCGGCCTTCACCAACGGCAGCTTCGACCTCTTCGGCGGGTTCCGCAGCCTCGCCGATTTCGGGGGCGATCCCGTCGTCCTGCTCACCATCGCCGCGCTGATCGGCGGCGGCGGCCTCAGCGTGATCGTCTTCGAGGATCTGCGTCGGCACCGCCGCTGGCGTCGCCTCAGCCTCGACAGCAAGCTCGTGCTGCTCGGCGGCCCGCTCCTGCTCCTCGGCGGCGCGGCGCTCCTCTTCGCCGTCGAGCGCCAGAACCCCGCCACCCTCGGCGGCCAGCCGCTCTGGCGGCAGCTGCTCAACGCCCTCTTCCACTCTGCCGCGGCGCGCACCGCCGGCTTCACCACCTGGGACTTCGCGCGCACCGACGACCGCAGCCTCTTCTTCCTGCTCGGCCTGATGTTCGTCGGCGGCGCGCCGGGCTCGATGGCCGGCGGGATCAAGCTCACCACCGCCGGCGTGCTCGTCGCCGCCGTCTGGGGCACCCTGCGCGGTCGGCCCGAGGTGGCGCTGCTGGGTCGCCGCCTCCCGACCGGGCAGCCTGGGCAGGCCTTCGCCGTCGCGGTCCTCGCCCTGGCCCTGATCGCCAACGTCGCCCTCGCCATCAGCCTCCTAGAGGGGCCTGGGCACCACCCCTTCCTGGGCCTCCTCTTCGAGGTGACCTCCGCGTTCGGCACGGTCGGGACCTCGGTCGGCATCGCGCCGCACCTCCCCGCCGGCGGCAAGCTGCTGCTGATCCTCACCATGTTCGTCGGGCGCCTCGGGCCGGTCACCGTCGGCCTCGCGCTCACCGCCCGCGCCGACGCGGTACACTATCGGCTGCCGAGCGAACCCGTGCGCATCGGCTAGCGCCGTGGGCGACGCGGCACAGTCGCGGCCGCGCGGTGGGCGGGTCGTGGTTCGTCTTTCCTACTCGGGCGGAGCGCGCGATGGAGCGAGACAGGTCGCGTCGGCAGTTCGCGGTCATCGGCCTCGGCCGGTTCGGCATGGCCGTCGCGCGGACGCTGGTCGAGCGGGGGCACGAGGTGCTGGGCATCGACCGGCGCGAAGAGAACGTGCAGCGGGCCAAGGATATCGTGACCTACGCGGCGCAGGCGGAACTCGCCGATGGCGCGCTGGTGCGCGAGCTGGGGCTGGACGAGGTCGACGCGGCGGTCATCGCCATCGGCGACGACCTGGAGGCCAACATCTTCAGCACCACGCTGCTGCTGGAAGCGGGCGTGCCGTGGGTCGTCGCGCGCGCCAGCTCGGCGCTGCACGCGCTGATCCTCAGGCGCGTCGGCGTGCACCAGGTCGTCTTCCCGGAGCTCGACAGCGGCGGGGCGGTCGCGCGCGGCTTGCGCGCGCGCGGCGTCGCCGAGCACATCGCCCTCGCCCCCAACATCGGCATCAACAAGCTGGAGGCGCCGGCACACTGGTGCGGCCGGACCCTCGCCGACTTGCGCCTGACCGACGAGGACCCCGCCTTCATCGCCCTGGTCATCCAGCGCGGCGCCACGACCATCGCCCTGCCCGCCGCCGACCAGCGGATC
>JAABUN010004827.1_pt1 | contig 17643 bp, 17 predicted proteins | sample 5559311 | NCBI WGS metagenome assembly JAABUN01 (sample SAMN10711877, study PRJNA513370) | rock metagenome | isolation source: Antarctica rocks | place: Antarctica: Victoria Land, Siegfried Peak sud | reverse complement strand
CGGTCTGGAACTTTTACACCAACGTCGTCGCCGGTCTGATTGCTTACACATATCAGGAAAAGAAACCGAATTTGCATCTGAGAAAAGACTTGGTTTTAGCCTGACTCTTATCTCGAACTGACGTTAACTTATTACAAATAAGAAAGTTGCTTTGTAATATGAAAAACTCTTTTATGTTCATTAATACATAATTCATTCAAAGAAAACGCTACTCCGCATTTCGGTTAAGGTAAAATAAAATTCGAATAGTTTTCGGTAATCTTTATTTCATCGAATAATTCAGCTAAAATGACAACCGTTTCACCGTTCATATATTTTAATTTGTAATCAAATGATACAACCCGAAACATCTCCGGCAAAAAGAAAATATTCGCTCGATTGGTTTGTGCGCGGCATTTTAACCAGACTCGGCGATATGTTCGACCGTTTTACCGGCAGAAACTGGCAGCCCTCGAACAATCTGGCGACCAGTCAAATAATTGAAAAATTGAAAACGCTGCTCGACGCCGAAGCAAAGGATTTCGGCGAAAGAGGAAAGTTCGTGCCGCACCATATCCAACTCAAAATGCAGTGGGATAAATTTTCGACCGACGCCGCCGAACAGTCTTTGAAAAAACTCGAATACGAGCTTTTGACTGCGGCGATTGACTACATTAACGATTGTCGTTATTACACGTATGCTCCGATGCAGTTTGAAATAAAGCCCGATTATTTTACCGAAGGAGTAGAACTTTCCGCGAATTTCGACGATTTTGCCGATGAAAAAGAATACAAAGCCGCGCCGCAAGTCGCCGCTCCGAATTTAAAAAACGTCGTCATTCCATTGTCGGAAACGGAAGTCGCCGAACCGGAAAAAAAGGTTTTTGTCGCGTCGTTTACGGTTAATAATCAACCCGAAAAAGTCAAACTGGTTTTTTCCGAAGGAACAAGAAAAAGCGTCGGCAGAACAAAGGAAAGCGATTTGCGGCTCGACGACGCGAGTGTTTCCAAACTGCACGCCGCGCTTGTCTTAAACGGCGAAAACCAATTGGTACTTGCCGATACCGGCTCGACAAACGGAACTTTTATTAACGGTGTCCGTATCGCTTACGGCAAAGCCAATGTGCTGGAAGATACGGATAAATTGAGTTTCGGCACAATCGAAGTTGAACTTCGGCGGGTCGAAACGGAAAACGACGCGGATGAAATCTTTAATGAAGATACAGTTGCGAAGAATACGTTTGCGAACGCAAAATCGTCGTCTGAAAAAAATGTTCCGATAAATGAAATTTATGCGGCGAGAGAAAACTTTCAAATAAAAGAAGGCGCGGAAGGCAAACAGAATTTGTCGGCAAAAACTTCTCCGACGCCGCCGGCGCAAAATTTTATAATCAAAAATGATTTCCCGATAGATAAAAGTTTGTCCGCTACAGAAAAAAAATTTGTTGCAGATTCTAACGACAAAAAGCCGGATGAAATAAAAAAGGAAGAATTATAAATGGCAAACTTTTTGTTTCTCTTTTTCCAATTCGATTGGCAAAAATTGCGTCCCGAAAACTTGTTCGGCGGACAGATTTTGGAGCGCACGCCCGCCGGTTTGAGTATTATTTACATCATTGGAATCGCTCTTTTGATTATTCTTTTGTTTATTTCGTTTTTTGCCAATCTGCGGCGCCGGAGATTTCCTTTCGAGGAAAATTTGCCCGATGAAGTCAAGCGAAAATTAACCGCGACGCAAGCGAATCGCAGTCTTCGATTATGGCAAATCGTCTTCGTGCTTTTGGCTTTTACGGTTTTTGGGTTCCACGTTTATTGGACTTATTACGCGGACGATTATAACGAGCAGTTTCAGGCTTTGAGCTACAAAGATTTACGCAACCGGCGCACGACGGCATCGAGTTTGCGCGGCTGGATGCTCGACCGTTCGGGAAAATTAGGCAGTGCGCTCGCTTATTATAAATTAAATTCCGACGGCGATATTTCGCGTTCCTTCTCGCTCGAAAAAGAAATGGCGCATCTTTTGGGCGGCGAGCGCGGAACGCCCGGTTTGGAACGCACGATATACAAAAAACAAGCCGACACGACGCCCGAAGCGTGGGAAGTTTTGACGCGCATCAAGCGACCCGAAGACGAGCAGCGCGACGTTCGCGTCACGCTCGACCGCGATTTGCAAGCCTATTTAGCCGAGCAGTTAAACGGAAAAAAAGGCGCCATCGTCGTACTTAATCCGCAAACCGGCGACGTTCTGGCAATGTATTCAAATCCGTCTTTCAGTCTCGCCGACACGCGAACACTCGACAATTATCTGAAGCTCGAAGGCGATAAAATGAACAAGCCGCTCCTGAGCCGGGCGACACGCGAGTATTACGTTCCCGGTTCGACCTTCAAAACATTCACGCTGATTTCGGCGTTTCGCGCCGGACGTGAAAACGCCAGATTTTCGAGTTTTCCCGGCGGCTTTAAGCCATACAGAAATTCGCGCCCGATTGTCGACGCCACCCAAAAACTTTCCGCCGACGGCAGCGTTTCGGGAAGCTGCGACGGCGGTTGCGCGGAAAAAGATATAACGACGGCATATAAAGTTTCGAGTAACCAATTTTTCGCACAGTTGGGAATTAATTTGGGACGCGAACGCCTTAGTGAAACGGCGCGACTCGTCGGAATCGGCGCGGTCGATTCGCCCGAAGATGCAGTTACGCAGGGACTTTTTTCCGATATTTGGAACACGAGCAATAAAAGCATCGCCAGCGCGCTCGCGCCCGAGCAATCGACTATCGTGACGGGCGAAAAAATCAGTCTTTACGATTTGGGTATCGAAGGAATGGGACAAGGCTACGCCGGACAAATGACGCCGTTTCAGATGGCGATGATTGCGGCGATTCCGGCGAATATGGAAGGCAAATTGATGAAGCCGAAAATCGAAGCCGACCAGCCGCCGCAGGCTTTCGCGCAAGTTTTATCGCCGCAGCAGGCGTCGGCAATCCGCGATATTATGTCGACCGTCACGGAGGAACCGGGCGGCACGGCGACCGCGGTTTTTTCGCGCATCGGCGACACGGGAATCCGCGTCGGCGGTAAAACCGGAACCGCGGAAAAACAAGCTCTGCTTTACGACGAAAAAACCGGGAAACTGAAAACATTTAAGCGCAAGGTAAAGGACGAGAACGGCAAATTGGTTGATAAGGATTTTCCGCAGATGTATGAACGCACCGACAGTTGGTTTATCTGCATCGCTCCGCTCGAGAAACCGCAACTGGCGATTTCGGTTGTCGTCGAAGGCGGCGGCTACGGAGCGAAAGTCGCCGCGCCGATTGCCGTCAATGTGATTATGAAGGCGAGAGAATTGGGACTTTTGGGCGAGCAGTATAAACCAAAAGCGCAAATTCAGCCGACCGGACAGAAAACAAAACAGACGACGAAACAAAGTAAGAAGAAAAGATAATTAATTGCAGATTTACACGGGTTGACGCAGATAAAACAATAATGAATTAGGTCTGATGAACAAAGAAAATTTTTTATTCGCCAATTCTATGTGCATTTTTATTGAAGTGATTTTATGAAAAACCGCGCCTCGACTAATGTTTTAATTTTGCTTTTGATTGTCGTTTTAACGGCAATCGCTCATTATTCCATTCATTACGGCGCGTTGATTCGCGGTTACGAAACTTCGCCTCTGACAGCCGTGAGAAATCTTTTGCTGCTTTTCATTCTCGCCGTTTTACCGATATTTTTTACTCGCTTCGCCAAATTTCAAGGCAATTGGACGCTTTACACTTCGGCGGTTTTGCTTTTTTCAATCGGCTTGACCGTCCAGTATCGCCTTTTCAGCGACCCCGAATATACATCCCGAAAAGACAAAGCGGAAGCACGCGAAGCGAAGATAAAAACTCTCCAGCTTCATTACATACAGGAAAATTATTCGGCGGAAAAGAAACAAATGATGGGCTTGCCCGCCATCCCGCCTTCGCCCGTTGATTTGTCGAAAGAAACGCCGCGACCGGCGGAAGGCGATATTACCGACGTTTTTCTATCGGGCAGAACGCTGATTCCGCTTTTTGCCATCCTCTGCTGTGTCGGCGTTTTTATGTTATTTAAACGCGACGACGTTTTGGGATTTTTGCAAAGAAACGGTTTTTTGGTTGTTTTGCTTACGCTCGTGCCTCTGCTCGTCGCGGCGGTTACTTCGCGCGCCGGAAAATCCATCGGCAATATGACGCCGTGGGAACCGGCGAAAATTCCTTTTCTGATTGGTTTTGCGGCTATTCTGACGGTTTTGTATAAAGATTTAGCCCGCACATATTGGGGCGTGCCGCGTGCAAAAGACGTAATCCCGCTCGTTTTTATGGCGATTCTGCCGTTCGTGCCGTTTTTTGTTTTGAAAGATTTCGGGCAAATGATGGTTTTCAGCTCGGTTTACGCGACGCTTTATCTGATTGCCGTCAGGCGTCTGCCGCAGAGAATCGTTTTAATCGGAAGCGTCGTGCTGCTCGTCAGCATTTTAATCGTCGGCGCGCTGCCGGTTAAAACGCAGCAGAAAATTCCGCTTTTGCCGACGCTCGCCTCGCCGGTCAAAAAGGTTTTGCCGAATCGCATTCAGCAGCGTTTTCATTTGTGGCTCGACGGTTTTAATCCGCCCGAACCCGATGTCGATTGGTGGCAAAAGGATTACGACGAATATTACGGCGAACTCGTCAAGAAGAATCCGAATTTGCCGCAGCTTCTGGAAGAAGATCCGAATCTGCAAAAATCAATCAACGTCGACGCCTGGTTTGACGTTCTGGCTTTTCAGCCAGCGCAGGCGACGTTCGGGCTGGCTTCGGGCGGAACGACCGGACGCGGTTTGGGTTTGGGTTTTGTCGAATTGATTCCGGTCGCCGATTCCGATTATATCTACGCCGCGATTGCGGAAGAACTCGGACTTGTGGGCGGTTTATTAGTAATGTTCGCGCTAATTACATTTGTCGGCGCGGGTGTCCGCACGGCGCTCGACGCGCGTGATATGTTCAGTAAACTTTGCGCGGCGGGTTTAACCGCTTTTATCGGATTCCAGGCGCTTGTCAATATGGGCGGAATCACCCGAGCTTTGCCGATGACGGGAATTACGCTGCCGTTTGTCAGTCACGGCGGTTTCAGTCTGATAACGAGTTTCGTAATGCTCGGAATGCTGCTCGCCTTTTCGCACCGCAATACAATGGACGCAAGTATTAACAGAGAAAATTTTCCAAAATAATTTAGGAAATGAAACAACGGATTTGCACAGATGAACACGGATAAAATCCCGAATCATCCGTGTTCATCCGCGCAAATCTGTGATTAAATAATTATTTTAGTAGAATCCGCATAGAGGTGAAATGATGACGGAAAATAATTTTCAGATTGATTCGGCGGCTGTTTCCGATAAAGGTTTAAGCGAAAAACGCCCGCAAAATGAAGATTCTTATTTAGAGATCAACGAGCGCGGACTTTTTGTCGTTGCCGACGGTGTGGGCGGAGCGCAGGCGGGCGATGTCGCCTCGCAGATGGCGGTTGAAATTCTCGGCGAGGCGTTCGTTAATCTGCGTCAAAACGGCGACGCCGAAGAGTTGATGAAGATGGCGATTGAACGCGCCAACGAAGCGATTTATCGGATGTCGCACGAATTGGCGCAACTCTCGACGATGGCGACGACAATTGTCGCGCTGCATCTCGACGGAAACATCGCCACCATCGGTCACGTCGGCGATTCGCGCCTTTACCGGCTCGACGAAAAAGGTAATCTGCGCCGCGAGACGCAAGACCATTCGATGGTCGAAGAAGAAGTTCGCGCCGGACGAATGACCGTCGCGCAAGCCGCCACCCATCCGAGCCGCAACATTATTTCGCGGGCGCTCGGAGCCGATAATTCCGTCGAAGTCGATATGAAGACGATTATGTTCGAGCCGCACACGACCTTTTTGCTTTGCTCGGACGGCATCACGCGCCATATCGACGATTTTCAGCTTCGAGAACTTCTGCAATCCGGCGATACTCCCGAAAATATCTGTCTCCGAATGAAGGAAATCTGCTACGAACGCGGCGCGGAAGACAATCTCACCGCCGTTATCGCAAAAGTTTCCGATATTGTGAGCGGGAAAAATAACGGTACTGATAAACCTTTCGCCAATAGTAATAAATCTTTTTTCGATATTGACGAGGCGACCGTCGCCACACCGCGATTGCAGGCGAAAGAATATTCGAGTCCTATTACCGACCTAAACAAAACTGCAACCTCACCCATACAACCGATAGACACGGAATATCAGACGGTTCAGGATGTCGATTTCTTCGATAGCGTTTTAGTCGCGCCGCCGGTAAAAGATTCAGCCGCCGCGGTTTCGCAAACTGAAAATACATCAAAAGCCGACGCTCAAAAAGCAAAAATTGATGAGGTTATAAAATCTTACAAAGTCGAGGAGGAAAAAGGCTTCGGAAAAATTTTGTCTTCGCTTTTGTTTTTGTTGTTAGGCGGATTAATCGGCGCCGGCGGATTTTATTTTCTGTCGTCAGGCAGAACAACGGAGCCGGAAATTCCGCAAATCGTCCAGCAGCAAACTGCAAACATTCCGTATTCGGCTTTTGAAGACAACCGTCGCAATGTCGACCGCAATCCCGAACAATATATTTTCGCCACCGGCGGACGAGCCGAAAGCGGCGAAGATTATTATCTTTTAGGACGCGCCAATTTGTTGACCGGAAAATACCCTGAAGCCAAAAAAGCCTTTGAGGAAGCCAAAAACCGTTTGGCGCAAACCAGCGATGTCAACAGCAAAATTCTGGCAAACGAGATTGCAATGGCGCTGGCGATTATTAACGACCCGTTTTCTCAGAAAGCATTTGAAAAGGATATTAATTTGAACAAATCAGACGCTGACGCTCAAACGAATACAAGCGGGGGTGCAAATTCGTCAACTAACACAAATAGTTTCTCAAATGTAAGATGATTTATCGGCGGTAACTAAAACTTCGACAAAAAATATCTAGTAAAGGCGGCGCGTATCCCTCTTTCTATTGTTTCTGCCTTCTGGCTTCATACAAAATCACGCCGCACGAAACCGCCAAGTTAAGACTTTCCACTCCATTTTCCATCGGAATAATCAAACTTTCGTCGATTCCATCCCGCTCTTCGTTGCTCAGACCGCTCGCTTCCGAACCGAAAACGAGAAGGCGCGGTTTTTTCCAATCAATCTCCAGATAGCTTTTTTCTGCATTGACATCGGCGCAGACCGAGGTTAGATTTTTCAATTTCGCCCAACTTAAAACTTCAAGAAAATCGGCATTGTTCCAAATCGGAAGACGCAAAGTCGCGCCCATCGCGCCGCGCAAAGATTTCGCCGAAAAAACATCAGCCGAATTTTTTGTCAAAATTACTCCGGTCACGCCGACTGCTTCGCAGGTTCGTAGAATCGCGCCTTGATTAATCGGATTGTTCGTTTGATGAAGTAAAACGACAAGCGGTATTTTTTGCAAGTCATTTTGCAGCGCCTCTTCGATTCTTTCTTTGTTCGCCGCCGGTTTTTCGCAGATCAGAATGATGCCCTGCGAGTTTTTCGTATCGGAGAGAGAATCGAAAATCTTTTCGGAAACTTCGGCGGCATCGGCATTTCGGACGAGCTGCAAAAATGCCTGACCGCGTTCGGTTCGCGCAAAACTTTCGGTAAAAAAGACTTTCGAGATTTTCCAGTTTGAACGCAAAACTTCTTCCGCCAATCTTAGACCTTCGACAAAGATTGAGTTTTTTATCAAAGAATCGCGCACTCTTTGCGCCTGTTTGATTCTTTCATTATCGCGGCTGGAAATTTTCAGCATTCAAAAAAAGAAGAATACTCGCGGCGGGATTCGAACCTGCGACTTCTTCCTTCGGAGGGAAGCACTCTATCCACTGAGCTACGCGAGCATAAATAAAATTATATCAAAAAACCCGTTATTTCGGTTGAATCGTCACGCTTTTGACCACCACGTTTTCGAGCGGTCTTTCCCGTTCGCGCGGGCTGACGCCGCTGATGGTGCGGACGTTGTTCATCCCTTCGATAACCTTGCCGAAGATTGTATAACGGGTGTCGAAACCCTGTTCGCGTTTAAGCGTGATAAAAAACTGCGAGTTTGCCGTGTCGTTGGCTTGACCGCGCGCCGCGCCGACGATTCCGGCGTCGTAGGGAATATCGGAAAATTCGGCAGGAACATTCGGTTTGTCTGAGTTGCCGGAACCATCGTTATTCGGGTTGTCGTCTTTTGAAAGCGGGTCGCCGCCCTGAATCACCGATTGATTGATGCGGTGAAAAGTCGTGCCGTTATAAACGCCTTCTTTTGCCAGTTCCTTAAATCTCGCGACCATTTTCGGGGCGATATTTGAGTAAAGTTCGATTTTTATCGTGCCGTACGCCGCCGCGTTTTCCATTTCGATAACAGCGATTTCGTTGTCGGGAATCGGCGCGACGCCCTTTTTGATTTCCGAGTTGGTATTAGTTTTGACCGCCGGTTTCGTCTGGCAGGACAAGACAAATAAAACAGAGAAAATGATAAATAAAAGCGAAATTCTTTTGTGCATAAATTTTCAAATCAACAAATATCTTATAAAAGTTTCTGACTGTCAATCGAAATCGTCACCGGTCCGTCGTTCGATAATTCGACATTCATCATCGTTTGAAAGCGTCCGGTTTCAACCCTTTCAACTTGCTTGCGCGCTTCGGTGACAAAAAACTCATAAAGCTCATTCGCTTTTTCAGGCGCGGCGGCTTCGGTAAAAGATGGTCGGCGACCTTTCCGCACATCCGCGTAAAGCGTGAACTGCGAAACGACGAGAATCTCGCCTTTTATATCGAGCAACGACAGATTCATCTTTTCGTCGGCTTCTTCAAAAACTCGCAGGTTGAGTGTTTTCTCAAGCAGATAAAGCGCGTCTTTTTCCGTGTCTACACGCGAGACGCCTAACAAAATCAAAATTCCCCGACCGATTTCGCCGACAACTTCACTTTCAACCGAAACCTTGGCGCGGGAAACTCTCTGCAAAACAGCACGCATATATTAAAATGGAAAGCGGAAAATGGATAATGCTTTGGTTTAAAAATTATCCATTTTCCGCTTTCCATTATCCATTACTATTCGATTGTAACTTTTTTCATCACGACTTGTTCAAGCGGTTTGTCACGGTCGTTGACGCGAACCTGGGCAATCGCGTCGATAACGTCCTGACCTTCGGTGATTTGACCGAATTTCGTGTAGAGCGGCGGCAGCGCGTAATCGCTGTGCATAATGAAAAATTGTGAGCCGTTCGTATTCGGACCAGAATTCGCCATTGCCACCGTGCCTTTTGAATATCCGCCCTGATAGAGCGCCGAGCTTTTGTTGATTTCGTCGTTAAACTTTCCGCCCCAAGCCGATTCGCCGCCGTAGCCTTCGCCGAGCGGGTCGCCGCCCTGCACCATAAAGTTTTTAATCACGCGGTGAAAAATCACGCCGTCGTAATAACCTTTTTCCGCCAGCAGCCGAAAATTTTCCGTCGTCTTCGGCGCGTCCTCTTCGAGCAGTTCAAATTTGATTGTTCCCTTGTTCGTTTCGATAATTGCAGTTCTATTTGCCATTGGATTCTCCTAAAATATATTTTTCTATCGCTAATGCTACACCGTTTTCGTCATTACTTAAAGTCGTATAAAATTCCGCGCGTTCGAGCAATTTGGGCGAAGCGTTTCCCATCAAAACCGGCGTTCCGGCATATTCGAGCATTTCCAAATCATTGAAATTATCGCCCATCACCATTACATTTTCAGCCCGTAAATTATTTATAGTGGCGAGTTTTTCAACGCCGATTCCTTTCGATGCGTCGGGCGGTAAAATATCAATCAGCGTGAAATCCAGATGCGGGTAAACGGTCGTTAAAATTGTTGTCGTGTCTTTCAATTCGTTTTCCAAAACCTTTTGCAAATCAGCCATCGGCAGGCACGCGCCCGAAAATGAAATGTGAATCGTTTCGATTTCGCCGGAAACGTCTTCCAGATTGTCGACCAGATGAACGGCTTCCTCGGCTTCCGCGCCGTGCAGCCGCTTTGACCACTCAATATATTTTTGCAGCGGAATGTTTTCGTTTGAAATCCGGTCATAAAGCAAAACGCCTTTCCCAATCGGGTCGGCGCTGACCAGCGCGTCGCCGCCGAATTTCTTGCCGACCCGCAAAACTTCACTGACCGTTTCCTTTTCGAGCAGGGAAACGGCGACGTTTTCAAGCGTGTCGGCGTATTTGAGCAGCGCGCCGTTATGACAGATGAGCGGCGCGTTCAAATTTATCTGCGCGGCGACGGGCAGCGCGTCGCGGAAACGTCTGCCGGTTGCAATCGTCACCAGCACGCCTTTTTTTTCAGCTTCTTGAATTGCTTCGAGATTTTTTTCGGTAATTTCGCCGCGCGAATTGAGTAGCGTTCCGTCGAGGTCGAGTGCGAGAAGTTTTATCATTGAGAACTATTTTGCCTTAAATTTTCGATAACTTCACGTTCAAAGATGTACTTAAGCTCCTGTTTTTGTTCGTTCTCTAAATTTGCCGCGTTGGAATTTGTTTTATACAATTTACATTCAAATTTGACTGAACAAGTCAGCCTCCAATGTTTGTCCAAAGACTGAAACAGAGGAAATTATTAAACACCATAGGTCAAAAATAAATCTAAACATTTTTCATCTCCTTATTTTACAAACCAGAGAATTTATCACTCCCCGGCAATCGAAGTTCATTTTATTGAGTGTCACTAACCGATTAATTATAAGCATTAGATTTGAATTAATGTGTGAACTCGAATCGTACCGTCGGTGCTAATCTGTCGGAACAAGAATAAGACCGTAGATAATTGGATTATCGCCGTTATCGCCCCAAGTCTGCGCTATTAAACCGCCGTCCGAACTCTTCAGAACATAAAATGTATGGTTGCTTGGTCGATAAACAGCAATGTCAAATCTGCCATCGCCGTCGTAATCGCCTTGGACGGGAATGTCTGAAGATGCCCCTGTTCTTACCAGACCGAATTCAGTCGCCGTATATTTATTGGTTGTCGGGTCGAGAATATACCAAACCAATTGGCTGCTATTGTTCTGCACCGCAACCAAATCGGCTTTGCCGTCGCCCGTGTAATCGGCGGGCGGGAGTTTGGTATGTCTGAATCTGTCGCTAACGCCCCACGAACCGGCAAAGACTAAGGCTCCGGTTACCGCGTCGCCGATGTAGTAGGTAAGATTGCCGTTGACATTAGCAGTAAAGACGAGTTCGTCTCTACCGTCTCCGGTAAAATCCGCGCCGGGAAATGTATTGCCGTCAGGAAAACCGAAAGCGACGCTTCTCCACGTAAAGGTGCGGCTGTTGAGAATAAACCACGTCAAACCGGTAGTGCTGCGACGCACGACGGTGTAGTCCAGTTTGCCGTCACCGTCATAGTCTCCCGGCACTGAACCATCACCCACCGTTCCCCACTGCACTGCCCGGTCAAGCGTAATTCCATTTGCACCGGTTGGAAATTGAGCGACATAAAATATGCCCTGCTGATCCGAACGCCAAACCGTCGGCTCTGCTTTGCGGTCTCCCGTATAGTCTCCCGGAATGAGAAAATCACTGATAAAACCGTAATCGAAAATACGAATAAATGGCGGATTCCCGGCTGTAATCGGCTGATTAGCGAGAATTTTCCAGCGATAATGTCGATCCGGCGTATTAGTTATTACCGCCCAATCGGTTTTGCCGTCGCCTGTAAAGTCCAAATAGGTGCTTTTGTTTGTTTGAGCATCGGTGTTTGCCGCTCCGCACAAAACGATAATCGCTAATCCGAAGACGGCGAGAATCATCAACAGCAATGCAGGCGGATTTTTTCTGTAATTTTTAAAGAACATTTGATTACTACTCCGAAATTGTGAACGTAAGACAGCATAATCCTAATGCGAGCCATTTGAAAGGTTTTTTTCGCTTGTTTCGTAAGCAGAAGCTATTTGGCGTGAAGTCGTCAGATTTCGGCAGATAGGAATTGCCGGCTAAAGCGTCAAGCTATAAAAGTAATGTTTTGCGCGTTTCATAAATTATTTGTTATAAAACTAATGAGCAGAGTCAGAGTTTATAACTTATGCGCTTCCATATACGCCCGCAAAAGCTGATTGATATTCTTTTGATAATCGCGTCCTTGCGCTTTGAAAAATTCGATAACGTCGCCGTCAACAGCCAGCGTTTCCTGCGAGCTTATCGAATTTGACTTCGAGCCTTTACGCCAAACGGCTTTCGCCCACATTTCTTCAGTAATTTCCGGTATATCCGAAAGGTCAATTTCGTCGTCGGTCATTGCGTCAATTCTCGCCCAATCGGTTTGTGATTCCTTTGATATATTTTGTTCGTTCATTTTTAGTCGCTTTTCTGAGCGAGATAATTCGCGTTATTTCGTCGTTTTCGGTGTAAGTAACAGTTACGATATTACCGCTTAAAAATCCGACTGTAACGAGCCGCAGTTCATCGTAATCGAAGCGGTCGTCTATAAAAATAACTCTGTTACCTTCAAAAACTCGCCAAACATCGGCAAAATCAAAACCGTGCTTTCGCAAATTTTCCCGACGCTTATTTTCGTCCCACTCAAATTTCATTGTAGTTGCAACGACAAAGCGCGTCAATCATTTATTTCTTTGCTGTTCGAGCCAGATTTGATAGGCGGCTTTGGCTCGTTCAAAATCGCGGGCATTGTTGAAAAAGACCGATGTGCCGTCGTTTTTCGTTACGTCTAGAACGTAATAAATATAATCGGTCTGCGCCGGATACAAAGCGGCTTTCAGGGCGCTTTCCGAGGCGGAAGAAATCGCGCCGGGCGGAATGCCGCCGAAACGTCTCGTGTTATACGGCGAATCGACTTCCAAATCGCTTTTATTGATTACGCCGTCCCAGCGATTTTGCATTTTGGCGATATAAACCGCCGTCTGGTCAATGCCGAGCGGGATGTTTTTCGCAATGCGATTATAAATGACCGACGCGACGACGGGACGTTCCGCTTCGACTGCCGATTCGGTTTCAACCAAGGATGCAATGGTGACGATTTCGTGCGGCGTTCTGCCGAGCGCGCGTGCGCGTTCCGTCCATTCAGGCTGCCAGGTTTTTTTGAACTGCTCGACCATTTTTTTGATGATTTCCTGCGGCTTAACTTCTTTCGGGAAGCTGTAAGTGCTTGGATATAAATAACCTTCGAGATTTTTCGCGGTCGTGTCAAAATCTTTTATTAAAGAAACGTCGTCCATCAAATTCAAAATCGCTTTTTCGTCCGTCGGCGGATTCTGCGGAAATTTTTCATTGATGCGTTTGGCGATGTCGAAGCGCGTAAAGCCTTCGGGAATCGTTACTTTCGTCGTGCGCTCTTCGCCTTTTTCGAGTTCCTTTAAAACCTGAAGCGGCGTAATCGGCGAATCGAATTGATATTCGCCCGCTCTTAATTTGCCGGCGTCGCCGAAGGAGCGCAGATAAATTTGCGTCGGCAGCTCGCCCGGCAAAATGCCTTCGGCGGCGAGCTTGGCGATGATTTCATTCGGCGTCGAGCCTTTCGGTATTTGAATGTATTGAGCAGATTTATTGTGCGCGTGCGGTTTGTTAACGGAATTGTAAATCCAATATGAAACGCCCGCGACGGCGATAATTGACAACAGAAATAAAACGAATAAAAATTTTATAAATTTCATTGATTGGGATTTTACCAGAAATTATAACCGCAGATAAATACGGATGAATACAGATTGTAGATTTTGCTTCTTGATACGAAATGCTTGATATTATCTTATAAATTTTTGACTTTGAACTTTTGACGCTGGATTTATTATTATGAAAAGAATTTTTACGGCGATTGATATTTCCGATGAAGCGAGGCGCAAAGTTTCCGGCTACATCGAAAATTTTCGTGGAGAATTTCCGAACATTCGAGTCGGCTGGGAAAAACCCGAAAAGATACATCTGACGCTGAAATTCCTCGGCGATGTCGACGAAAAACAACTGCAAAATTTAATCGAAGCCGTCGAGAAATCAGCGCGGGAAATTTCGGGTTTCAAATTGCAAATCGCTGAAACAGGAGTATTTCCGTCGCCGAAGAATGCGCGAATTTTGTGGCTCGGCATAAAAGATAAAGGCGAAAATTTGCCGAAATTAAACGAGATTTCAGAAAGCGAATGCGAGAAAATCGGGTTTCCGAAAGAAAAAAGAAACTTCAAAGCTCATTTGACGATTGCGCGCCTGCGCGAGCCGCAAAAATCGAGAGAATTAGCCGGGACACATCTGCAAAATGGGTTTGAGCCAATCGAATTTGAAGTGTCGCAAATTACGATTTACGAAAGCGAACTTCAACCGACCGGCTCAATCTATAAAACAGTAAAAAATGTAGAATTAAAAATTCAAAATTAAGAATGAAAATTCCGTTCCTTATTTTTTAGATTTTAATTCCTTTTCAATCGCTTGCGTGACGGCTTCGCTTTCGGGTTTATCTTTCGACGAAAATCGGGCAATGACGTTGCCTTGCCGATCAACCAGAAATTTATTGAAATTCCAGGTGATGTCACCCGCGAAGTTCGGATTGGTTTCTTTTTTAGTCAAAAAACTATAAAGCGGGTCCTGGTCTGCACCTTTAACGGAAATTTTGGCGAACAGCGGGAATTTTACTTTATATTTCGATTCGCAAAATTCTTTGATTTCGGCTTCTTTGCCCGGTTCCTGCCCGCCGAAATTGTTAGCCGGAAAACCGAGAACGTAAAATCCCTGCGCTTTGTATTTATCGAAAATCGCCTGCAAGCCTTCGTATTGCGGCGTGTAACCGCATTTGCTTGCAACGTTGACGATGAGTAAAACATTGCCTTTGTATTTGTTTAATTTGACATCTTTGCCGTCGATGTCAGTCATTTTAAAATCCAAAACGGATTTCGCTTTCGCCGAGTCGTTCGGCGTTTCGTTGCCGATAAAGCCGAAGGCGTAGCTTCCGAAAAAAATTGTTCCGGTTAAAATAACGAATAGAATTGATAATTTTTTTGACATAATATTTTCTCCTAAATTTTTAAAGTTTAATTCTATTGACTTAACTCACGCGGCTGTCGGAGCGGAGCGGTCGGCGGCGTGTCCTTTTTCTCGCCGGTTTCCGAAAAAACTTCCTTCATCGCGCCGATACTCGACAGCAGGGAAGAAGTTTCCATCGGCATAAAAATAATCTTCGAGTTATTTGTTTTCGTCATATCGCGCAGAGATTCGATGTATCGCGACGTAATCAGATACTGCGTGGTCTGCTGCGGATCGCCGATTGATTGGGAGATTTGAGCGATTGCCTGCGCGTCCGCCGCCGCCGAGCGCAATCTCGCCTGCGCCGCGCCGTCCGCCTGCAAAATCGCCGATTCCTTTTCGCCTTCCGAACGTGTAATCGCTGCCTGTTTTTCGCCTTCGGCGCGGGTCATCGCGGCTTGTTTTTCGCCTTCCGCCTGTAAAATCAAAGCGCGTTTGTTGCGTTCCGCCGTCATTTGTTTTTCCATCGTGATGCGCACATCTTCGGGGGGTGTGATGTTTTTAACGTCGATGCGTGTGACTTTTACGCCCCATTTATCCGTTGCGTCGTCGAGAATCAGACGCAGCTCGCTGTTGATTTGGTCGCGGCTCGAAAGCGTGTGGTCTAAGTCTAACTTTCCGATGACCGAACGCATTCCGGTGAAAGTCAGTTGAACGACGCCGCCGACTAAATCCGCGATTTCATAAGCGGCTTTCATCGGGTCGGTCACTTGCCAGTAAATAACCGAATCGACGTTAATCATCACGTTGTCGCGCGTGATGACCGATTGCGCCGGAAGGTCGATAAATTGCTCGCGCAAATCAATCTGCATCGTACCGGGACGCGTGTTCGTCCAGTAGACGCCGCGCGCCGATTCAAAAAAAGGCACGATGATGTTCATACCGCTTTGCGCTACGCGATGAAATTTCCCGAAGCGTTCAATCAGCAAAACGGTCGACTGCGGCACTATTTTTATCGTTTTCCAGGCGACAACCAGCAAAGAAATGGCGATAAACATCAGAAAGATGAAACTCGCACCGAAAATCCCGGCTTGAAAAAACAAGAAAAGCTCGAACATCTTTGACCTCCGAAACTGTTTTTAAGAATATGCTACCTGCATCATAACTGATTTTAAGATAATTGGTAACGGATAATTGATAATTGAAACCGAATGATTGAAAATGAGAGCGAAGAAAATTGATACCTGATACATAACTTATGACCGTCAAACTTTCCGATATTGAAGCCGCGCAGCAAATTCTGCAAAACATCATTATTCCGACGCCGATTTTGCCAGACGGTAAACTTTCGCGCGAAATCGGTGCGAATGCGTATTTAAAAGCCGAGTGTCTGCAAATCGGCGGCTCGTTCAAAGTGCGCGGCGCGTATAACAAAATTCATCTTCTTTCGGCTGAAGAGCAGAAGCGCGGAGTCGTGGCGGCTTCGGCGGGAAATCACGCCCAGGGCGTCGCGCTCGCCGCCAGTCTGCACGACATCAAAGCCGTGATTGTTTTGCCGGAATTTGCGCCTTTGACTAAAATTACGGCGACCAGGAATTACGGCGCGGAAGTTATTCTGTACGGTGCGAGCTTTGACGAAGCATATGCGTATTCGCGCGAATTGCAGGAAAAACACGGATATACTTACGTTCACGCCTTCGATGATGAACTCGTGATTGCCGGACAGGGAACTATCGGCTTGGAAATCGTCCGCGATTTGCCGCAGGTTTCGGTTCTCGTCGTGCCAATCGGCGGCGGCGGACTCATTTCAGGAATCGCCGTTGCGGCAAAAACTCTTTTGCCGAACATTCGCATCGTCGGCGTGCAGGCGGCGAACTGCGCCCCGATGAAAAAATCAATCGAAGCCGGAAAACATAGCGTTTTAGACGAAGCGATGGAGACGATTGCTGATGGCATTGCGGTCAAACGTCCGGGCGAAATTACGTATCCGATTATTCAGGAATATGTCGACGAAATCGTCGAAGTCAGCGAAGAAGAAATCGCCCGCGCTATTTTCTTTTGCGTCCAAAATAACCGTCTGGTCGTCGAAGGCGCAGGTGCGGCAGGATTGGGCGCGTTGCTGGCGAAGAAAATTAAATTTGATGCGGACGACGATGTTTGCACGATTTTGTGCGGCGGAAACATTGATCCGAATTTGCTGGCGCGCGTTTTAGAACAGGTTCTGGTGCGGCAGGGTCGCTACATTTTATTTAAACTGCTCGTCTCGGACCGTCCCGGAATGCTGGCGCGGCTTTTAGATAACGTCGCCGATTCGGGTGCCAATGTCATTGAAGTTTTTCACCGCCGAGCAATGTGGCTCGCGCCGTTCGGTCGCGTCGGCATCGAGATGCTTTTAGAGGTGCGCGATGAATCGCACGGGCGCGATGTTCATCGGCATCTCGAAACGGTCGGCTACCACGTCGAACGCGAAGGCGTAGGAGATTGGGAAGAGTAATTTTTAAGGTTTAATAGAATACAAAAAGGCGGACGGCAATTTATAAATTGCCGTCCGCCTTTTTCAAATTTGGTATAAAAGACATGTCTATGCGAATCAGTAGTTGAAAAGACAGACAAACAGTTGAATTGATAGAATTTTCTTGCTTATGGAAAATCAACTGATTCAAATTTATCTGTTTGTCTGT
>JAABUN010004826.1_pt1 | contig 17645 bp, 15 predicted proteins | sample 5559311 | NCBI WGS metagenome assembly JAABUN01 (sample SAMN10711877, study PRJNA513370) | rock metagenome | isolation source: Antarctica rocks | place: Antarctica: Victoria Land, Siegfried Peak sud | reverse complement strand
GTGGGGACGGGGCGCTGCCCAGGTCCCGCTCTCCCACCGGGAGCAGACCGCTTAGAAGTCAGGATAGCGGCGAGTGGGTGAAGAGTCCATGGCCGGGGGGTCACGTTTGGGGCAGTTTCGCCCTCACCCCCTGCCCCCTCTCCCAGGTGAAGTGGTTAACAGGGGGCCAACATCTTGCGTGCTGTCAGGCGATGCGGATGGCATCAGCGGCGCTCAGTGCGCCCCCTGTCAACCCTGAGATCGCGGGTTCGCTGGGCTTCGGTCTCGCATACGCACCTTGCAGCAGGGGGCCGTAGTGGTGTCGTTACCGCCCGCTCGACGTACCGTCGGCACGTCGTCCGCGCGAACGGGCTTGATGTCTACTACGAGGAGTACGGCGTGGGGCCTTCCCTGGGTCCTGCTCCACGACGGGATGTTCACCATCTCCCGCGTCCTCGCCTTCGGCGTGCGCTTCCGGGTCATCGCGCCGAACACGCGCGGCCACGGCCGCACCGCCAACCAAACCGGGGCCATGAGCTACCGGCTGCTTGTCGACGACGTCGCCGCCCTCGTCCGCGCTCTCGGCCTGGACCGGCCACTCGTCGTCGGCTACAGCACCGGGGGCACCACCGCGCTGGTGCTCGGGATGCGCCCAGCAGGCCTCGCCTGGGCGTTTGTCCTCGGCGGCGCCTGGCGCTAGCTCTCGCCTGCCTTCGTCGCGGGCGTGCGAGGCATGCTGGGCGCCGCGGGCGGCGAGCCCGATCTCGACCGGCTCGAGCGGGCGCTGCCCGAGCTCGTGGCGTTCTGGCGCGAGGCGCACCGGTCCCTCGGCGGACCGGACTACTGGAAGGCACTGCTGCGCCAGCTGTGGCCGCTGTGGGCGACGCCCCTCGATGCGACCGAGGCCGACTTCCTCCGGATCGCCGTCCCGGCGCTGGTCGTAGTCGGGGACCGCGACGAGGCGATCCCGGTCGAGGAGGCGGTCGTGCTGTGCCGGCTCATCCCGGGCGCCGAGTTCGCGGTCGTGCCGGCCGCTGACCACTTCTTCCCGGCGAACCGAGGGCGGCTCTACACGGAGGTTGTGCTGGACTTCCTGCTGTGCCAGGGGGCAGGGGAGGACCAGCGTGGCCGGACGACCTGACGCCCGGGGTCGTCCTCCTTGTCCCACTGGTCCCGCCCCGGCCTCATTCGAGCCGCCGCTCAGCTGCGCCTCGACGAGGACCTCGCTGCTCGACCCGCCTAAGCCCCGCCGCCTCGCTTGCGGCGAAGCCAGAACGGCGCGTCGCTCGCGACGGGGTGACGCCTCGCCGCAGCAAGCGCGACCACCTCGCGATCGACCTGGTCGTTTGCGTCACGCTGCGGGTGATGCACTAGCTGGCGGAAGCGACGAGGATCAAGCTCGCCGTCTGGATGACGTTCGGCGCTGGCCAGGCGCTGGGCTTGTTGTCCAGCGCCTGAGTCACCAGCAAGAAGATGCCCTGTGCGAACGCGTAATGAGGACCGTGTGGTTCGCATCGGATTCGGCACCGATGATGCAGTCAATTGCGGCCATTACATTGGGGTGGTCAAGGTTCCCGGGATGTCCAAGCGAGATCGAGCTCCTTCCTGGTGGCCCGTAGCCCGTTGGACGGAAGGCGGACTGATTCCGGTTGGACATCTTGCCAACCTAGTATAACCTGTTATACTAGGATTCACGATACACAAAACAGTTATTTAGTAACTCTTTTGGCTACTCGGTGGTCAGCTTCCGTCCGTAGGGGGAATGGTGGCGATCGACCGGCAGGCGGCCACACCTCTCTATCTCCAACTCAAGGAATTGATCGCGGAGGAAATTCGCGACGGTGGACTTCAGCCGGGCGATCGGGTCGGCTCCGAGGCCGAGCTGGAGCACGCTCACCAGGTCAGCCGGATCACCGTCCGCCGGGCCATCAGCGCGCTCGTGCAGGAAGGCGAGGTCTACCGGGTCCCGGGTAAAGGGACCTACGTCGCCTCTCCCAAGCTAGCGCCGCTGGCGGCCTTCACGAGCTTCTCCGAGAACATGGTGGCGCAGGGGCGTACGCCATCCTACCGAGTTATGGTCGCAGAATGGGTGATCCCGCCACCCCGGGCGCGTGGAGAACTGCGACTCATGCACGGCGAGCGGACATTCCAGCTCGATCGGCTGTTGTTGGCGGATGGGATGCCAATGTGTCTGCAGCATGGCTACTACCCCGAGCGACTTCTTGGTCCGATCACGAACCTCTTGACACCCGAGACGCTGTCGGCGACATCGCTCTACCAGCTGCTGGAGCGGCGGCTGGGCTTGAAATTCGGCAAGGCCGAGGAGACCGTCGAGCCGGCCATTCCGACCAGGGAGGAGGTGAGGCAACTTGGCATTTCGCGGGACATCCCGGTGCTCGTCGTCAACCGACTCTCGTATAACATCTCGGGAGAGTCGGTCGAGACGGTCAAACTAGTGTTCCGCGGCGACAAGTACCGATACCGGGTGGATTTGTACCGAGGTCGTCATTCCAACGGGGGTGAGCGGTTAGTTAAGCCCCCGAGCGTCGCATGACGGGAATAGAGGAGATCGGCGATGAAGGACATCTCTCGAGAACGGCGCCTCAATGCGCTGATCAACGAGTACTTGACAGGACGGACGACGCGGCGGCAGTTGATAAAGGAGGCAGCCAAGCTGGGTGGTCTTGGTCTGGCAGTGACCGCGCTGGTGCCCCAACTCTCCTTGGCCGGTGGGCGGCTGGGCGTGGGTGCCGGAGTGGTGGCGGCTCAAGATCAGAAGCAGCCAATCACAAACATGACGACCGCCGAGCTGCTCAAGTTCTACGATGAGGTGCTGCCGTTCAAGGACCGCTTGCCGATGGAGAAGGGCCAGAGCAGCGATAAGCCAATCAAGATTGGCTTCTCTCAGACCGGCTTCAACCACCCCTGGCGGATCGAGATGCTGAAATCAGCCCAGGCGGAGGTGGCGCGCCATCCTAACGTCTCCATGATTGTGACCGACGGCAACGTCGACATCCAGAAGCAAAACAACGATATCGATGACCTGCTGGCGCAGGATGTAGACGCTGTGGTGATGAGTCCAGTGGAATCCGCTGGACTGGCGCCGGCGGCGGCGAAGGTCATGACGGCTAGCAAGCCCCTGATCGTGCTCGACCGCGACGTGCCGAACGAGAAGACCCTTTTTATCGGGCAGAGCAACGTCACCATGGCCAAAGCGGTTGCCGACGTGATGATCAAAATGCTCAACGGCAAGGGCAACATCGTGGAGCTGACGGGCCTGATCGGGTCGTCGCCGGCAATCGATCGGCAGAAGGGGATGGAGGAGGCGCTGCAAGGTGCGCCTGGGATGAAGGTCATTGCCAGCGGCGACGCCCAATGGATCCGCGATCCGGCCGTCAAGCTGATGGACGACTTCCTGGTGGCCCATGAGGACATCAACGCCGTCTTTAGCCACGCGGAGGAGTCATCCTGGGGGGCCCAGTTCTCGATCGCCCGCGCAAATCGCTGTGGCGCCCATATCCTGCACTTCACCCACGATGGATCAAACGCCGGCTTCCAATCGGTCAAGGACGGGCTCTTCGCCGCTGATGGCAACTACAGTCCTTTCATCGGCGATGTCGGCGTACGGGCGGCGCTCATGGTCCTCCAGGGCCAGGAGGTGCCGGACCGCGAGAAGTACGAGTTTGCGGGTTGGCTGTACCGCCTGCCCGATCTCCCTGTTGTTACTGCCGAGAATGTAGACCAGTGGATCGGAAAGGGCTGGGGCGACTTCGCGCCACCGGCGAACCCCTGTAAGTAGATCGAATGCACGTTGGGGCGCGGCCGAACACCGCGCCCCATACCGTCCTCGTGAGCCGGAGCGCGATCGATGGGGCAGGATCAGCCGATCCTAGACGTCCGCGGCGTCACCCGGGCATTTCCTGGGGTGAAAGCCCTTGACGGGGTTGATTTCTCTCTGCGCTCCGGCGAGGTCCATGCCCTCCTCGGCGAGAACGGGGCTGGCAAGTCGACGTTGGTCAAGATTCTCAGCGGGGCAGTGCGTAAAGACGGTGGCGAAGTCTTGCTTGACGGCCAGCCGGTCGACTTCCGCTCCCCGGCGGATGCGTTGGCGGCCGGCATCGCCGTCATCCACCAGGAATTGGTGCTCTGTCCCCACTTGACTGTTGCTGAGAATGTCCTGATGGGGCACCTGCCGCGGAGGGGGGGCGTGGCCGTCGACTGGCGGACCACACGAACGCGGGTGGCGGAGCTGTTTCGTCTACTCGGCGTCTCCGTGCCGCCGCACGCCCTGATCGGGCGGCTCAGCACCGCCCAGCAGCAGCTCGTAGAGATCGCCAAGGCACTCTCCCGCGAGTCACGGATCCTGGTCCTGGATGAGCCGTCGGCAGCGCTCGGGCAGCGCGATCTCGATCACCTGTTTACCGTTGTCCGACGTCTCCGCGAGCGGGGGGTCGCGATCGTCTACATCTCACATCGGCTGGAGGAGATATTCGAGATCGCAGATCGTGTCACCGTTTTCAAGGACGGTCGCCTCGTCGGCATGTGGCCGATTGCCGAGGTTGACATGCGTGGTCTCGTGCGCGCGATGACGGGCCGCGACTTGAGCGCTGGTGCGGCTCGCGACACTAATGTCGACGCACCGATGCGGCTGGAGGTCCGAGGGCTCGGGCGGCGTGGGGCCTTCTCCAACGTCTCGCTCAGGCTTCGGGCCGGGGATGTCGTTGGCATCGCCGGTTTAATTGGCTCGGGCCGGACTGAGGTCCTGCGGACCATCTTCGGGGCAGACCGAGCCGATGCAGGGTCGATTCTGATTGACGACCGACCCGTTCGCTTGCGCTCACCGGGACAGGCGCTACGCCGCGGACTGGGACTGCTACCGGAGGATCGCAAGAGTCAGGGTTTGCTCCTCAACCGAGCGCTTCGCGAGAACGTCAGCCTAGCGAGCTTGCACCGGTTCACGCGGCTGGGAGTACTCAGTTTGAGACGGGAAGATTGGGCAGTGCGGGATCTGATGGCTGGTTTGCGGATCGTGGCGCGGGGACCGGGACAGTCAACCGTCACGTTGAGTGGCGGCAATCAGCAGAAGGTCGTGCTGGCACGTTGGCTTGCCCGCCGCTGCCAGATCCTGCTGATCGACGAGCCGACCCGGGGGGTAGACGTCGGCGCGAAAGAAGAGATCTACCGATTGATCGACAGGCTGGCAGAGGGTGGTGCCGCGGTTCTCGTCGTCTCATCGGAGCTGAAGGAGCTGTTTGCCCTCTGTTCGCGCATCCTGGTAATGCGGGAGGGGCGGCTGGTCGGCGAATTCGGTGGGTCGACAATGCGCGAAGAGAATGTGGTCGAGGCGATGCTGCTCGGGGAGGCGGACCATGGTCCTGCGCCAGTCGTTGCCGGTTGACCGGGCCGCCAAGGGCACACGTCGCAGGGTTGACCTCCTGGATCTCCTCGCCCGGTATGGGACGCTCTTAGCGTTGGTGCTACTGGTAACCGTCGCGTCGCTGATTTCTCCGCGCTTTCTGACGACGGTCAATCTAACGAACGTGCTGCGTCAGACCGCGATCGTCGGCGTGCTGGGCATCGGTATGACGTTCGTCATCCTGACGGCGGGGATCGACCTCTCCGTCGGCGCGGCACTGGCGCTGGTTGTTGTGCTTGTCGCTGGCGTCCTGAAGGAGACTGGTAGCATCCCGCTAGCAATGCTGGCCGGGATCGCCGCCGGGGCTGTGGTCGGACTTGTCAACGGGCTAGGCGTGACGTGGGGGCGGGTGCAGCCTTTCGTGATGACCCTCGGCATGCTCGGGATTGCCCGCAGCATCGCCTTCCTCTACACCGGCGGTGTTCCGATCCCGGTCCTAAACGACCCCTTTCTACGCCTTGGCTATGGCTACGTCGCTCAGGTGCCCCTGCCAAGCATCCTCTTCATCGTCCTGCTGGTCTTGGCCGCGCTCGTCCTACGCTATACCCCGTTTGGTCGCTATGTGTATGCCATCGGTAGTAACGAGGAGGCGGCACGGCTAAGTGGGATCAACGTCAAACGCTACAAAATCCTGGTCTACGTCCTCTCCGGCGTCACTGCGGCGATCGCCGGTATTCTCTATGCGGCCCAGCTGGCGGTTGGCCCTCCGATTGCGGGTGAGGGGTACGAACTGGATGCCATTGCAGCCGTCGTTGTCGGAGGGACATCTCTTTTTGGGGGGCAAGGCGGCGTGGTGGGCACCTTTCTAGGCGCACTGATCATCGGTGTCCTGGGCAACATCCTCAATCTTGCCGGCATCAGTCCATTCGCTCAGCCGTTAGCCAAGGGTGCTCTGATTATCGCCGCCGTCTGGATCGTCGGTCGCGGTCGTCGAGCGTAGCGTGGAACAGACCGTGATCGATCTCGTCACCTTTGGTTACCTGACGCTCGACGATCTCGTGCTCGAGGACGGCCAAGTGCTACGGGACACGCTTGGTGGCGGCGCCCTCTTCTCAGCCGTTGGGGCACGAGCGTGGGGATCGGCGGTCGGTATTCATTCCTGCGTCGGCGAAGATTACCCTTCCGCGTACCGGGGCCAAATCGAATCGGCGGGCCTCGATCTGACCGGAGTGCGGGTCGGTCCGAATCGGAGCCTGCGCCTATGGCTCCTTGAGGAGGGCGGACTGCGAAAGCAGCAGCTCCCCAAACTGGCATCGGGTCTCGTCGCGGAGATGGACGCCGGGCGGGGACCGCTGCCTGAGAAGTACCACGCCGCACGTGGGTTCCATGTCGCGCCTGCCATGCCGGCGTCGCAAACTGCTGCGATCCGCGCCATTCGTGCTGTATCGCCCAGGGCGGTTGTCACACTCGATATCTGGACCGAGTCCTTCTTCGACCCTGGTCCGTACCGGGACCTGGCGTTCCTCGCTCAGGTCGATGCCTTCCTGCCGAGTGACAAAGAAGTTGAAGCGCTCTGGGGAACGGACGATCTGCCGGCGACAATGCGCCAGCTGGCAACGCGGGGTCCGCGGGCGGTGGCGGTTAAGCAGGGCGACTCCGGATCACTCCTCTACGACCGGCAGTGGGACCGTCTCTGGCAGGTCCCGTCGGTGCCGGTCGTCGCGGTGGATAGCACCGGAGCGGGTGATGCCTACTGCGGTGGCTTCCTCGCGGGCCTCGTTGCCACAGGGGATCCGCTCGAGGCGGCGTTGTGGGGGACTGTTTCGGCGTCGTTCGCCGTGGAAGGCCACGGCGCGACGGCGGGGATGGGTGTCGAGCTCGCCCGAGCGCATTGCCGCCTGGAGGGACTGCGGCCGCGGGTCCAGCCCGCGGCCGAGTGAGGGATGCATCGGTGATTGACGAGATCCTGACGGCTCTCGACGCGGCCCCAGAACTGTTCGCGCACCTCGAGCAGGAGATTACCGCGGAGCGGGCGCATCGGTACCTCGGGGCGTTGGAGTCGATCCCTGCGCCGTCGCAGACGGCCCAATGGACGCGAGTGCCGGTGGTGGAGCACCTGCTCCACGACGACGGGATGCTCGGCGCGCCCGGTGTCGGGTGGCACCAGAACTTCGAGGGGAGCGGCAATGCCGTGCTGACGCTCGGGGCGGTGCCGCGAGTGAAGCGAGTCTGGCTACTAGCCCACCTGGACCAAATCTCCTATCTGCTGGACCCTGGCGCCGCCGGGGTCTATCCGTTGGTTCCCCTCTGCTTCCACATGCAGCAAGAGGGCCGGCGTCCGGCGCTCGCGCTGGGCCACGATTTGGCGAGCGGGTCACTCGTCGTCCGCGCTCGGGGCGAGATCGTCGTCGACGGCCCGGCGATCACCTTTGATGCTCACGACTGCGGGTTGCTCGGTCCAGGTCTGCGCGTCGTCTACGAATCGCGGCTGGAATGGGATCGAGCGAGCGGGGAGCTGACCGGTTACCTGGATGACAGTGTGGCGTGCGCCGCGATGCTGCTCGCTGCCCGGGTCCTCCGCCACTACCCGGTCGAGGTGCTCATCGGCCTGACTGACGAGGAAGAGGGCGCCCCGGGTGACGCGAACCAGTCGTTCTGCCGCGGTGGTCGACGCCTGGTTCGCTTCTTCGAGCCTCCTGACCTGGCGATCGTCTCCGACGTCCACGAATCGGTGGCGATGTTGCGTGGCCCCGGACCGCGAGATCTCCTTCCTGGTGACGGCGCCGTCTTCGCCGAGCGATCGAGTAATGGACGGGGAACGGCGACACCGCCGCATCTGTATGCATTCCAGCAAGCGATGGCGGCGGCGCTCGGAGATCGGGGCATTCGTCTGCGCGAGAATTGGGGCGGCTACGTGTCGCGGAGCGAGGACATCAACGCCACGATCATGACGCCGAATATTGCGCTGATCGGATTCCTGTGCAGCAATCGGCACTATGCGACCGACGCGCCGCGAGCTCACATGGATGACCTACTTCACCTGGCGCGGGTCTACGTCTGCTACACGCTGCTAGTTCACAGTGACCTATGGCGACAGACGATGGGCATCGGGCGATAGTCGTGCCAGATGGTCCCCGCGCGGGCGAACCGGCCAAGGAGCATCGCATGGTCAGAACGAAAGCAGCCAGCGTTGAGGATCGCTGCCGGTGTGGTCAACGTCGTCACCAGTGATCGCGATATTCTGGCCCGGGTTCTGGCGGAGCATGACGATGTCGACGCAGTCTGGTACGCGGGGTCTGCCGACGGGGCGAGCGCGGTGGAGCTTGCACCGGCAGGCAACCTGAAGCGAATCGGGATCGTAAGCCGACCGCCGCTTGATTGGTTCGATCAGAAGCATGGGCGCAGCTACGGGTTTCTGCGTGAGGCAACCTAGATCAAGAACATCTCGGTCCCAGCCGAAGCATAGCCCTGTCCCTGCCGTACTACGATCGGGAGAAGGATCCCCGAACTCTGATCCGTGCCGCAGTGGTTGACCTTGATGGGGTGCTCGTGGCGTCCGAGGAGGACTGGGAGCGGCCCGGCACGACCTCGTCGCCACCGTGGATTGCTCTCTCATCCGGCGGTCGTCGACGCCGCCGTAATCCCCAGCCCCAACGCAGCGGCCGGCGAGGTGCCCAAAGCATTCGTGGTCCTGAGAGCAGCAGCGACGGCGGAGGAACTGATGGCCTTCGTGGCGGTTCGGGTGGCACCCTACAAGAAGGTGCGCAAGCTGGCGGTGGTCGACCAGATCCCAAAGTCCCCGTCGGGCAAGATTCTGCGACGAGTCCTAATCGAGGTTGAACGGACACAAGTCTCGTCACGAAGTGGTTGATGTGTTCGGACAGAGTCGGTTGCCGCTCCAGTGTGTCTCGCTGGCGTACGCTCTTTTCGAAAGCTTCGTCCTCAGCTGATCGAGGCAGCGTGACTTACCCACCTGCCCAAACCACCCTCTAGCGCAATCTGAGTGGACAAACCAGGCAGAATGGGCTCGGTGGGGCAACGATTCGTGGCAGTAGCCGTCACGATGCCAATGACCGTTTCCCTCGGCCTGCTGGTTCTTGGCCAGCATCCACCGACAACCGACAACGAAGGGACACGCGCGGGCATATCCGCCAGCCATGTCTTACGACCGCTCCACGAGCGCCGGAGGAGGCGAGCCTGGAAAATCGCTGCACGAGGAAGGCAGACGAGGGCAAGTCCTTGCCACCGCGCCGCGCCGCGACACGGATCAGGACCGACGCAAGGTGCGTCGAGGGGGGCGGGCACCGACAGGGGCTGCGCGCCGCGCCAACCAGCGCCCGGGCTTGGCGATAGAAACCACGTCCCACCGTCTGCCGCTCCAGGCACATTTCTCAGGCGGGTAGTCCGTTTGTAATTTTCCATGCGCACATTACGCCCGAGAGGCGGGAATGGAAACAGCACGCGCGATATAGCCCCTGTGCTGTTTAAGGGTCGCGGTGGCGTCGTCCTATACTCCGGCTTACCACACCGATAGCGTACCGTTGCAGGTGAGATTCCCTCATGTGGGTCAAGTGCTCGCCCGACGCATTCGACCTGCGATACCCCTGCATGCGCTTCCACCATGGCGAGTCTGGAGGCTACGCCCTAGGCCCTAGTTGACCACTAAGCCCAATCGTTGGGAGAGGGGGCAGGGGGTGGTGAGGGATGACTGGTTGGGTGGGTGAGGACGGGGGCGCACGCCGTGCGCCCCTACTCCAGGCCGGGGAGGGGTCAGGAAGCGATCGGGGTTCGCCTCTATAATCGGTGCCGGACTGAATGGCGAGGGTGGGGGGGCGAGGTGAGAGAGGCGAGCAACGGCACGGAGTCTGGGACCAATCCACTTGAGCGGCTGGAATGGCGGCTGATCGGCCCGCACCGAGGGGGGCGCGTGGTCGCGGTCGCTGGCGACCCGGGGAGTATCGGCACGTTCTACTTCGGCTCGACCGGGGGTGGGGTCTGGAAGACCACCGATGGCGGCCAGTACTGGGAGAACGTCAGCGACGGCTTTTTCAAGCGCGCCTCGGTCGGGGGGCTGGCGCTCTGCCCGGGCGATCCGAATGTGATCTACGCGGCGATGGGGGAGGCGACGATCCGCGGCAATGTGTCGCATGGTGACGGCGTCTACCGCTCGACCGACGCCGGTCGGACCTGGACGCATCTCGGTCTGGAGCGGACGCGCAACATCGGCAAGATCCGGGTCCACCCGCGGAATCCGGATCTGGTCTACGTCGCGGCGCTTGGTCACGCCCATGGCCCGAACCCGGAGCGTGGGGTCTATCGCTCCAGCAATGGTGGCGCGACATGGGAGCTTCTGCTTTCCCGGGGTGAGGAGGCAGGGGCGGTCGACCTGGTGCTCGATCCGGCCAACCCGCGCATCATCTACGCGTCGTTCTGGAACGCGCGGCGCGGTCCGCACTCCATGAGCAGTGGCGGTCCCGGCTCGGGTCTGTGGCGATCGAGCGACGGCGGCGACAGCTGGACCGACCTCTCGGACCGGCCCGGCATGCCGAAGGGGATCACGGGGAAGATCGGGGTGGCGGTTTCGCCCGCGCAGTCGGGCCGGGTCTGGGCGATCGTCGAGCATGAGAAGGGGGGTGTCTTCCGCTCGGATGATGGCGGGGAAAGCTGGGAGCGCTTGAACGAGGAGCGCAACCTGCGGCAGCGCGCCTGGTACTACTCGCATCTCTGCGCCGACCCGCGGGACCCGAACACCGTCTGGTGTCTCAATGTCGAGCTGCACCGGTCGATCGACGGCGGCAAGACGTTCCAGCAGGTGCCGGCGCCGCACGGGGACAACCACGATCTCTGGATCGACCCGGCCAATCCGCGGCGGATGATCCTCGGCAACGACGGCGGCGGCACGATCTCCTTCAATGGCGGCATCTCCTGGTCGACGCTCTACAACCAGCCGACCGCGGAGCTGTACCACGTCACGGTCGACTCGCGCACGCCGTATCGGGTCTACGGGGCGCAGCAGGACAACACGACGATGAGCGTGCCGAGCCGGTCGAACCACGACGCGATCACGATCACCGAGTGGTATGAGATCGGGGGCTGCGAGTCGGGGCATATCGCCGTGCGGGCGGACGATCCGAATGTCGTCTATGCCGGGTGCTACCAGGGGGTGCTGACCCGCTACGACCACGGGTCGGGGCAGCTCCGGGACGTCACCGTCTGGCCGGAGGCGTATTCGGGCTGGGGCGCGAAGGATTTTAAGTACCGGTTCAACTGGACCTCGCCGACGATGCTCTCGGCGCACGATCCGAACACACTCTTCACCGCCGCCAACGTCGTCTTTCGATCGACGGACGAGGGGGCGAGCTGGGAACCGATCAGCCCCGATCTGTCGCGCAACGACCCGACCACGCTTCAGCCTTCGGGGGGGCCGATCACCAAGGACAACACGGGGGCGGAGGTCTACGGCACCGTCTTCGCGCTGGCCGAGTCGCCGCTGCAGGCCGGTCTGCTCTGGGCGGGGTCGGACGACGGTCTGGTTCATGTCTCCCGGAACGGTGGCGACTCCTGGGAGAACGTCACCCCGCCGGAGCTGCCGGAGTGGGCGCTGATCTCGACGATCGCGCCGTCGTGCCACGATCCGGCCGCCGCCTACGTCGCGGCGACGCGCTACAAGCGGGATGACTTCCAGCCGTACCTCTTCAAGACCGGCGACTTCGGAAAGAGCTGGCAGAAGATTACCGGCGGCATCCCGGAGGACGACCTGACGCGGGTGATCCGGGACGATCCCGGCCAGCGCGGGGTGCTCTACGCCGGGACCGAGACCGGGGTCTTCATCTCCTCTGACGACGGCGGCAGCTGGCAGCGGCTGGGCGGCAATCTGCCGGTCGTCCCGGTCCATGATCTGGTCGTGGCGCAGGGTGATCTGGTGGTGGCGACTCATGGGCGGTCGTTCTGGATCCTCGATGACGTCTCGCTGCTCCATCAGCTGGATGGGGTGGCGGGCGGTGGGGTGACGGACCGGTTGTTCCGGCCGCGGGACACGGTGCGCTTCGGTCGCATCTCGGGCTTTGGCCACGCGCCGGTGGCGGGAAGGAACTACACCTTCGCCGCCGGTCTGATTCCGGCCTATACCCAGACGAAGGACGCTGATGGCGAGAAGAAGAACGTCTGGCTCGACGCCGGGACCAACCCGCCGGATGGCGTGATCGTTCACTACACGCTGCGCGAGGAGCCGTCGGAGCCGATCACGCTGGCGTTCCTCGACGCCGCTGGCGAGGAGATTCGCAGCTTCCAGAGCAAGAAACGGGACGACGAGGCGGGAACGAGCGACGAGGAGGGGTCTGGCTCGGCGGCGGCTGAGCCGGTCGCGGCCAGCGGGTCGACCATCGGTGGTGAGGATGTCGCGCCGGCGGAGGACGAGAAGGACAAGGAGCCGACCGTTCCGGCCCGGGCCGGGCTGAACCGCTTTGTCTGGAACATGCGCTACGCCGATGCGACCAAGATCAGCTCGAAGGGGGGTGATCAGCCGGGTCGAGATGGTCCCGTCGCCGCCCCTGGGAAATATCAGGTGCGGCTGGTCGCCGGCGATCAGACCTTCACCGAGGGATTCGAGATTCGCACAGACCCGCGCGTCACGGCGAGCCAGAAGGAGCTGGAGGAGCAGTTCGCGCTTGGTCTGCAGGTCCGCGACAGGCTGAGCGAGGTGAACGAGGCGATCAACCGCATCCGCGCGATCGGCGAGCAGGTCGACGGCTGGGTGAAGCGGACGAGCGACCCGGCGGTGGCGGAGACGATCGCGACGGCGGCCAGGGAGCTGAAGGCGAAGCTGGACGGTATCGAGGGGGAGCTGATCCAGACGAAGGCGAAGAGCGAGCAGGACACGCTCAACTACCCGGTCAAGCTCAATACGAAGCTGGCCGGTCTGAGCGGGGCGGTCGGCAGCGGCGACACCGCGCCGACCGCGCAGCAGCGCGCGCTCTTCGCCGACCTCTCGGCTCGGATCGAGCCGCAGCTTGGGGCGCTGCGTCAGGTTGAGGAGGAGGACGTGGCCGCGTTCAACAGCCTGATCCAGGAGGCCGCGCTGCCGGCCATCGCCCCACCGGCGGCTGCAACGAGCTAACCGGTCAGTCTTTGCCCGCCGCCCGTCACCGGGGCGGCGGGCAAAGGCCAGGGTGATGCCACCTAGACGCGGCGGAACCGTGCTGGATGGTTCGGGAGGAGATGGCGCGGGGTTATCTGGTCATCGCGTCCACGGTCAGTCGGGGCCGGTGAGGGAGGCGCCTTTCAGCTCCGGGCTGACCTGGTAGACATTGGCTCGCTCGCGGAAGCGGGTATAGAACTGGCGGGACTCGACGAGGTCGCCGTCGCGGTTGACGACATCGCGGGTGAAGGCGACTTCGAAGCCGTTGACCGGGTATTCGGTTTGAATGATGGTGCCGGGCTCCAGCTCGGGGTTGACGACCTCGATGTCCTGGTCGGTGGTGATCGGATCGCTGACGGTGGTCTCGGAGAACTGCGTGCGATAGCCGAGGTCGGGCCCGTAGATGTTGACGATGACGTAGCCGTCGGCCGTCCACGCCTCGACCAGGAGCCAGGAATCGGTGGGGTTGGCGAACCGGAAGTCGGCCCACTCGGCGGGGTCCTCGCCGACTTGCAGGATCGAGGCATCGTAGCCAGGACCCCAGCCGTCGATCTCGTAGTCGCGAAGGCGGTAGGTGTGCGGCCACCATTCGGTGATCGGGAGCCCGGCCAGCAGGGCGGCGCGGAAGACGGTGGTCGAGACCTGACAGATGCCGCCGCCGATATCGCGGCCGGCCCGCTCGGCCTCGACGACCTCGCTCTCGACGTAGCCCTTGTCGGCCGTGATCTCGCCGATCGCGGAGTTGAGGGAGAACTCCCCGCCGGGTGGGACGAGCGTGCCGTTGAGGAGGGCCGTCCCGATCTCGACGTTGGTGTCGCGCGCCGCGCCGGAGGTGCCGTAGTAGGAATCGCCACGGGCCAGGCGGGTGGTGATGCCGAGCTGACTGACCTGATCGCCGCGGACGGCCGGCTCGATCCGCTCGACCGAAACGATGACCGGGGTGTGCTGGCCGACGAAGCTGGCGGCGACCGCGCTGGCGAAGGCCGCTGACTTCAGCGTCACGCCCTCGCCGCTCTCCTCGACGACGACCAGCCGGTCGTTCCAGCCGACGACCGCGTTGCGCGGATCGCGCTCGATCTCGGGGCCGTAGCGCTCGGACAGCCAGGCGGCAAGGGCCCCCTGGTCGAGGTCGAGGGAGACCGCCGCTGGTCCCTGCCGGGAGGGGTCGACGCGCTGGACCACGAACTCGCCGAGCTCGGCCGGTTCGAGGGTCCAGGTGGCGCTCGCGAAGGTGATTCCTACCGGCCGCGAGAGCGCGGCGATGAGTTTGTCCCGGTGGGTGGTCAGGTCGGCGGCAAAGACTGTTGGGGGTTTCGTCTCGGTCGGGAGGGGTTCCGCGACCGGCTGCAGCCGGTAGACCGCGTCGAGAATCCGGGTTGTTGCCCGCGGCCGGTCGACGACGGTGCCGACGACCTCGGGCACGATCGAGACATCGGTCCCGTCGACCGCGAGCGCGGCATCACGCGTCGCTGGAAAGTCGCGGTCAACGCTGTCGAACCAGCGATCGAGCGCTGCCCGGTCGAGGGTGACACCGAGGGGAATGCGCTCGTCGCGGCGGGCCAGCGCCCCGGAGGAGCGCAGGCGATCCCAGGCGTGTCGTTCGCGCCCGACCTGATAGGAGCGTTCGAGGGCGGTGTCGATGTCGAATCGAAGACCCAGCTCCCGCAGGGACGGGGTCCAGACATGGCTGCCGGCCGTGAAGCGGATGCCACTCGTCTCGATCGGTTCGACCCGTTGCTGGAGGGCGGCGCGGCCTTCCTCGCGGCTGAGACCGCCGAGGCTGATATTGGCGGCGGAGACGCCGGGATAAAACTCGTCTGGATAGGCGGCCCGAAGGCCGAAAAGGGCGGCGGCAGCGAGCAGGAGGAGCACCGCACCGACGACCGTCAGGCGGTGCGCGACTCGGGCGATGCGTGGCGCGGCGAGTGACCACGGCGGGATCCCGAGCGTGGCGGGAGTGGTGGCGGCTGGTCTTGCCGCGCCGGATGCCGCGGGGATCCATCGATCGAGCCGTTCCCGGCTCGCGACGAGTGCCGCCACGAGGGCCGAGGCGCGGTGCCTCGTTGTCAACCGGTTTCCGGCGGTGACCACTCGCTTCGACCTTCCCCGGCCTCGCGCGACCGCTGACGGCACAGAGACCCACCAGCGGCTAGCCCGTACGTTCATGCCATATTGTCACAGCTAAAGGGCGGTGTAAAGCCGGTCGTCCCGTTGGTTGACCGTGATGCGCCGTGGTGGACCAGGAGAAGGGGCGCCGTCACCGGTGCAGCGTTTGGGCGCCGCTTCATCCGCGAGCCGGAGGGCATGGGATAACCTCGCAGAACGTGCTCGCCTCCTGATGACACAATCTCTGCCGACGTATGACGCCCTCGCCGCTGCGTGACCTCGCACAACTGGTCGGTCTCTGGTTCATTCCTGGCCTGGGAGTGGGAGGAGGGAGGGGCGAGAGATGACGGTTTGGGCTGTGAGAACGGGTGGGGTCGAGGGTGGCCTGGTGGTTGGGGAACGGGCGCTCGGCGTGCGTCCCGACCAGTGGTGGAGCGGGTGGACGGTGAGGCTCCGGGAGGCAGGTGCGCGCCGCGGACGAGACCCTGGTTGGGGTGGTGTCTATGATGTGCAGTGGTGGGGGCGTACGGACGCGATGGTGGGTGATGGGCGGAGCGAACGGCGGGCGGGGCGTCGAAGGAGCGGGTGATGGCGATGGGTGAGGGACGTGTTGGTCTGTTGCCTGAAGGGGGTTCGGGCGAGGTTCAACCGGTTGAGCTTTTCTTCGATCTGGTCTACGTCCTCGCCGTCACGCAACTGACGCGCTACCTGCTCGACCATCTGTCGCCGCGTGGTGCGGCGGAGACGTTGCTGCTGCTGCTGGCCGTCTGGGGCGCCTGGATCCATACGACCTGGACGACGAACTATTTCGACCGGGAAACCCGATCGGTGCGGCTGATGCTGATCGGGGTGATGCTGGCGAGCCTGATTCTGTCGTCGTCGGTGCCCGAGGCGTTCGGAGAGCGCGGTCTCGCCTTCGCGACATCCCTGGTGGTGATTCTGGTGGGTGGGACGATGGTCCTGCTGACGGCAATGGAGCGTCGTCACCATCTGAGCGCCGTCTTCGAGCGGGCGCTGATCTGGTGGTCGGTGGTCGGCGTGATCTGGTTTGCCGGCGGGCTGGTCCATGATGGTGCGCGGGTCGCGGTCTGGCTTCTGGCCGACCTGTTGCTCTACTCCGTGATCTGGCTGGGGTTTCCGCTGCCGGGGTGGGTCGTTCCCACACCTCCGATTACACGATCTCGGGCGAGCACATCGCGGAGCGCTGCCAGTTGTTCATGATCGTCGCGCTGGGGAGTTGATTCTGGTGACGGGAACCGACTTCGGGGCGGTGCCGTCCTCGGCGAGAACCGTTGCCGCGTTCGTGGTCGCCTTCGCTGGCAGCGTGACGTTGTGGTGGCTCTACTTTGACCGTGCCGAAGAGGCGGCGCGGCGCGTCATCGCCGCCGCGAGCAATCCCGGCCGGATCGCGCGCTCGGCCTACACCTCCTGTCACATCCCGATGGTGGCCGGCGTCATCGCCACCGCCGCCGCGGATGAGCTGACGATCGCGCATCCGGTCGAGGAAGCGACGGTTGCCACGACGGCGCTGATCCTGGGGGGGCCCGCGCTGTATCTGCTCGGCAACGTGCTGTTCAAGTGGGCGGTCTGGAATCATCTGGCGATGCCGCGGCTGGTCGCGATCGGCGCGCTGATCGCGCTGATTCCGGTGGCGATCGTGTCGTCGCGGCTGGTGCTGATGATCGCCGCCACGCTCGTCCTCGTCGGTCTGGCCCTGCGGGATTTCCGAGCTGAGATGGCCGGGCATGGAACGACCAGCGGTGATCGGGCGTTCGCTCCTACCCTGCCCGTTGCCGGGGGCGAGGCGTCCCGGGATTGAGGTGCACTGCCTGTTCGAGACGATGGGCCAGCGTGATGACGCATTGATGCGGCAAGGGTGAAATCTGGTGTTGCCGGCGCCACCTTCCCGGGAAAGGAGCCGGGTGCGTGGCGACGCGATGCGCGACCTTGGTGCCGCGACCTTGGTGCCGCGACCTTGGTGCCGCGACCTTGGTGCCGCGACCTTGGTGCCGCGACCTTGGTGCCGCGACCTTGGTGCCGCGACCTTGGTGCCGCGACCTTGGTGCC
>JAABUN010004825.1_pt1 | contig 17645 bp, 14 predicted proteins | sample 5559311 | NCBI WGS metagenome assembly JAABUN01 (sample SAMN10711877, study PRJNA513370) | rock metagenome | isolation source: Antarctica rocks | place: Antarctica: Victoria Land, Siegfried Peak sud | reverse complement strand
GAGGCGGAGAGGGCGTTCAGTTGAACGCCCCTACGCGCCTCGGCCACGCGCCATACGACGGGGAGGTTGGTGTTCGGCGCGCGCTTACGGCAAGGTCGGGGCCAGACCTTCCGGCAGCGGTGTCTTATAGCGCTGGTTGCCGAGCGTCCGCTCGAATTCGGCGCGGGCCGCCGCGAGGTGGCTCGGCTCGGTGTAGAGGTCGGCGGCGGTCAGGGCCATCACCTTGGCGGCGTAGAGCATCCCCTTGTGGCCGATCGACATCGCGCCAGTGGCAGTCGTCCCCCAACTATGGGCCGGGATACCGAGCGCCCAGGTGGCGGTGCTGATCGTGGTGGTGGGGGTCACCCAGCTCACATCGCCGACATCGGTGGAGCCGGGCATCACCTTCCCCGCGTCGTTAGGGGGGTGGACCGCGCCGTTCAACGGCTGTTCCAGTAATGTCAGGGGCAGATCGAGGATCTCCAGGCCACGCTCGCGCGTCCCCTCGGGGAAACCCTCGGCGATGGTGGCGGCGAACGCCTGCTCCTCGGGCGTGAACGCGATCGGGCCGAGCCCGCGCATCGCGGCGAGCGCGAGATCGCCCAGGTAGTCGCTGTTGATCATGTTATACGCGCCGCAGAGGTAGGCCTCGTCCGTCGTCGTCTCGGTCATCAGCGCGGCACCTTGCGCGATCTTCCGCACGCGCGCGGTCGTCTCCTCCACCTGCGTGCGGAGCGGGGCGCGGACGAAGTACCAGACCTCCGCCTCGTCCGGCACCACATTGGGGGCACCGCCGCCATTGGTGATCACGTAGTGGATGCGCACCGGATCGCTGACGTGTTCGCGCAGGAAATTGGCCCCCACGTTCATCAGCTCCACCGCATCGAGGGCCGAACGACCGAGATGGGGGGCCATCGCGGCGTGGGCGGTCTTGCCATGGAAACGGAACTTGAGGTTGTCCACGGCGAGCGAACTCCCCTTGCTGACGGTGTTGGTCCAGCCAGGGTGCCAGGTGATGGCCGCATCGAGATCGTCGAAGACCCCGTCGCGCACCATGAAGACCTTGCCGGTGATCGTCTCCTCGGCCGGGCAGCCGTAGTAGCGCACCGTCCCCGGCTGCCCGGTCGATTCGAGCCACTGCTTGATCACAACCGCCGAGGCCAGGCAGGCGGTGCCGAGCAAGTTGTGGCCGCAACCGTGGCCCGGTCCCTGCTCCACGAGCGGTCTCTGGGTGGGGCCATTCTCCTGGGACAGGTTCGGCAGGGCGTCATACTCGCCGACAAAGCCGATGATCGGCGCACCGCGCCCCCACTCGGCCACGAAGGCGGTCGGCAAGCCACCGACCCGCTCCGTGATCGCGAAGCCCTCGGCCTTGAGATCGGCGATCTGCAGGGCGCAGGCGAACGTCTCCTGCAAGGCGACCTGGGGGTGACGCCAGATTTCGTCCGACATCGTGGTGAAGCGCTGGGCACGTTCGTCGAGCCATTCGGGGAGGTCGTGCTTCGTCGGCATCGCGCAAGTTCCTTTCGCTCGGCTTCCTGATCCATCTGCTACAGTGGCCGCTGATGGCGCGGGGCGAGACGGGGAGCAGTATACCGCACCCGGATCCGGCGACTTGGGGAGGGCGTGGGAACGGATCCCTCCCCGCCGCCACCAGTCGCGGTGGTCCAGAGACCTGCGGGCGGCGACCCTCCCCTAAAAGGGAGGGAGGGCATTATCCCCCCTCTCCCTCGGATGGGCGGGGGCCCTCTGGGCGGCGGGGAGGCGAGCCGCAGCGATGCCGGGAGTGCGGGTCCCCCGCCGCCGCAGACACCAGGCCACCATCCCCAACCTCAGCCGTAAGCCTCTCCCCACCCCAAGCCGCGCTCAGACCCGCTCACTCGGCAACAACGCCACCGACTCGCCCACCCCGCAGAGTTCGAGGACCGCCCAATAGAGCGCGTCGTCGCTGCGCGGGGCGCGACCGGTCTTGATCGCCTCGTCGGCGTCGAGGAGGATGCGCAGGCACGCGGCGACGCGCGCCTCACCGAGCTGGCCGAGCTGGCGCGCGGCTTCCTTCGCGCGGTGAGGTGGTATGCCGAGCGTGCTGGCGGCCGACTCCGCCCCGCGTGCGCCGCCGAACGCGCGCACCCGAATCAGCAGACTGAAGCGCGTCGCCAGCAGCGCCAGGACCACCTCCGGCGCGATCCCCTCCTCCAGCGCCGCGCGCAGCAGGGCCAGCGCGCGGCGCGTGTCGCCCGCCACCGCCGCATCGATCAATTGGAAGATGTTCAGCGCCGTCTCGCCAGCGGTGAGGGCGGCGACATGGCGTACGGTGATCACGACGGGGTCGCGGCTGAGCGCGGCGGTCGCTAGCTTCTGGATCTCGGTGTCGATCCGGCGCAGATCGGGCGGGGCCGCGTCGCGCCCGCGTGGTGCCTCGCGCCAGCCGTGCGGGCAGGCGGCATCGAGCAGCGCCTCCGCCGCATCGGGGCGCAGGGTGGCACCCGCCTCCCGCGCCCGAGCGAGCGCCCAGTCGCGCAATTCGCGCCCGAGCGGCGCATCGAAACGCTCGTTCGCTGCCCTCCCGCCCAACTCCTGCAACGCGCGGCGCAACGCCACCGGCGGCTCGCACGGCCCCGGTTCCCAAAGGATCAGCGTGGTCGTGGGCGGCATGGCGGGCAAATAGGCCGCCAGCGCGTCGAACGGATCGACCGACCCCTTCGACTTCTCCGGCTCGCCGCCCGCCGCAGCACCCTTGCGCTCTTTCCAACGCGTCAGCAGGCCGCGCACATCGACACAACGCCCGCCCCCTCCCCCCTCCCCGCCACCAAAGAAAGAGAAGGCGTCGCAGGCACCGCGCAGGCTGTCGGGAGTCGTGTCCTGGCCGTCGAGGGAGACGCCGTTGAAGCCCGTGGGATCGAGCGCAGCGCGCAAATCGCGCAGGCGCGAACCCGAGCGGAACGTATCGGCACCGTGGAGCAAATGGAGCATCGCGAACACCGGCTTTCAGGGTTCGCCGCAGGGCCGTCCCGCACGGTCGGCACACAACCGGGACGGCGCGGCGATGCGAGGCCGCATCGCGACAATGCCCGCCGAACGGCACCGGCACTCGCCGCCCGGTCGCCAGCAGGCTTCAAATATAGAGAGAAAAGCAGGCCCCACCCTGCCGTGTGCCGCTCAGTTTTGAACCTGCTTATTGCAGGTGGGTAGCCATCCCCCTGCCCCGTAGGGCAGGTTCGCAGCCCCCGAGTGAGAGAAGTTTAATGGCTCAAAACTTCAACCGGCATCACGCGCAGCGTCGAGCTTGCTATGGCATGAGTCTAGCACAGGCCCGGCGCGGCGAACAACTGTCGCGCAGGAAGGTGGTGCAGTTCAACATCGTGCCCTCGCCACGCACGACGCAGTGACGACAGTGACGACAAGGGAGGGCGCGGATGCTTCGCGGCGGCTCAGCATGACAATTCCGTATGCTGTGGGCCACTCACTGACGAACTGTCATGCTGAGCCGCCGCGAAGCATCCGCGCCCATAACCCTGAAGAGGCCCGGCGGCACCGCCTATCTCTTCACCGCCGCCCGCCCTCGCCCGTTGGAGCCTCCATCCGCCACCACACCACCCCCAATCCCGGTAGTATTGTCTCCTCCGATCGGGCATTTGGGCCACGCGGATGCCGAATAGTTGACACCGCACGCCTGTTCTGCTAGGCTTCGCCCGCCGTATGCGCGGAGCGCGACGGCACTCATCGCGGACAGCGTAGCGCAGGGGCCGAGTCGCCCGTCCGCAGCACAACGTCGTGCCTGGACAGTGGCTTTGCCGTTGCCGAACGCCCCGTGGTGGGGTGATGATCCCGGGGCGGTGCGTGACGTGAACCAGCCAGCGCGTCACCCGCCAAGCCGCCCGAGTCGGGATCACAGCCATAGGTGAGGGCGGAAAAAGGACTGCTCACGCACGGAGGGAGAGGAAGCGACCCAACGATGTGTCGCGCCGGTGTGGACGCGTTGGCACCGCAAGGCCAGCGTGCCACGGCACGAACCCCCTCCGCGTCAGCACGCCCGCTCCCGGCCTCGCAGGAGGATAATCCGTGTCCCGCCACACACGAAGAGCAGCTTCGGGCCGTTTGCGTCTGGGGGCGATCGTCTGCCTCTTCCTCGTCTCGCTCCTCACGCCCGTCGCGGCGCTCGCCGCCGGCCCCGCCACCATCAGGGAAGAACTGAATCTGCGCTCCGGCCCCGGCCTCAGCTATGGTGTCCTCGTCGTGATGCCCGCAGGGTCGGCGGTCGCGATCACCGGCGCGGATTCCGAGGGCTGGTACCCCGTGCGCTACCAGGAGATCGCGGGCTGGGCCTACGCCGAATACATCGCGATCGATGGCGCGGCCAACTCGGAGGCGGCCGCCGCTGGCGGCAATACGCGCGGCGCGGCCACCGTCGTCACCAGCCTGCTGAACATGCGGGGCGGCCCGGGCCTCAGCTACGGCGTGATCGCACAACTCCCCTACGGCACGACCGTCCAAATCGTCGGCGATCCGAAGGTCGGCGACGGGCGCACTTGGCTCGAAGTCGCGGCCCGTGGCCGGGGCCAGGGCTGGGTCGCCGCCGAATACCTCGACGCTGGGGAGGTGCCAGGCAGCGCGGCACAGGCACCGCCGACCCCGCCCCCCGCGCCGACACCCGCCCCGACACCCGCCCCGACGCCGAGCGCGCCCGCCAACACCGGCGGCACGATGGTGGAGATCATCACGGCTGCGGCGAACCGGTACGGGCAGTCCCCCAGCGCCATGCTCGCGGTGGCGCGATGCGAGTCGAACCTCAACCCCAGCGCGGTGAACCGCTCCTCGGGCGCGTCCGGCCTCTTCCAGTTCCTCCCCGGCACCTTCCGCTCGACCCCCTACGCCTCCTACCCGATCCTCGACCCCTGGGCTAACGCGAACGCGGCGGGCTGGATGTGGTCGGTGGGCCGACGCGGCGAGTGGGTCTGCTAGCCACCCTGACACTCCCACAACACCCGAGCGCAGAGCAGGGCGGGCGTGACGCCGTGGTCACGCCCGCCCTGACGCCTCGATCGCGCTTGTCGCACCGCAATCCCCCGTTGCTGAACTGTTGGGCGCGACACTTCACCGCGACTCTCCGTGGCGCTACGGGGGCGCTAGGGGCGCGCGCTATCCTGTGCTACTGATCTGGTCGGGCGCGATCACAACGATCACGCGCACCTGATCGCGACCGCCATACCAGGGGTACGGCGTGCCGAGGTATTTCCGGGCGAGCATCTCGATGTGGTCGACCGCGCCAGCCATGGTGACCTCGACCACCCGGCCACGCACCTGGAAGTAGCGCGAGGGGTTGTCCGGGTCAGAGACGGCGACGGCCACGCGCGGGTCGCGCTCGATGTTCCGCATCTTCACGTAGCCCTGCACACTGTTGATCACCACATGCTCGCCATCGGTATCGACCCAGGTTTGGGTCAGTTGGGGCGAACCGTCGGCCATCGCGGTGGCGATATAGCAGGTGCTCGGTCGGCGCAGCAGCGCGAGCTGGTCCTCGGTGAGTTTCACGATAGCCCCCGTTCCTTCCTCTTCACGGAATCCTGCACACCGTCACTGCGCGCGTATTCGCGGTCGGCTTGGCGCGGTATCGCACGTTTTCGGCCAAGCGGACGTGCCGCTCGTCCCGGCCATCCGGGGACGATGCGCGACCGTCCGCTCGTTCGACGATTCGTTCGACGAACTTGTCCTTGCCGGCGCCCTTGCGGTGTAGGGAGAGGGTATTCGTCGTGGCGGAATGCGGCGCGGAATGCGGCATGGTTCATCGGCGTTAATGCTTGATGACGGTGCGGGCGCGTGGTACGGGCGATCCGCCCGACCACAGATTACACTACGGACGACAACGGACGTGGGGCAAACGGGATGCCGGGCGCGGAACGAGCGCGCTGCGGTACATGGGAGGAGCGCACGATGAGTCAAGGGCAGGCGACCGGCACGATCGCGGGCTATACCCACCCCGACGTCCTGGTGGAGACCGCGTGGGTGGCGGACCATCTACACGACCCGCAGGTGCGGATCGTCGAGTCGGACGAGGATGTGCTACTTTACGAACTCGGCCATATCCCCGGCGCGGTGAAGATCGATTGGCACATCGATCAGCAGAGCCAGATCGTCCGCGATTTCATCACCCGTGACGAGTTCGCGACGCTGATGGCGTCGCGCGGCATCGCCAACGACACGATCGTCGTCTTCTACGGCGACCGTAACAACTGGTACGCCGCCTACACCTACTGGCTCTTCAAGATGTACGGCCACGCCGACTGCCGACTGATGAACGGCGGTCGCGCCAAGTGGGAGGCCGAACGTCGGCCGCTCACCCGCGAGGAGCCGACGTATCTGGCGACTTCCTACGCCGCGCAGGAGGCCGATCTGTCCCTCCGCGCCTTCCGCGACGAGGTATTGACGCACATGGAGGCTGGTCGCCCGATCGTGGATGTCCGTTCGCCCGCCGAGTACAGCGGCGAGGTGATCGCCATGGCGAGCTACCCGCAGGAGGGGGCGCAACGCGGCGGCCACATCCCCGGCGCGCAGAATATCCCGTGGGCCACCGCCGCGAACGAAGACGGCACCTTCAAGGACGCGGCCACCCTGCGCGAGATTTACGGCACCAAGGGCGTGACGCCCGACCAGCCGGTCGTCGCTTACTGCCGCATCGGCGAGCGCAGCGCGCACACCTGGTTCGTACTGACCCAGCTCCTCGGCTACCCCAACGTGCGCAACTACGACGGCTCCTGGACCGAATGGGGTTCCCTCGTCCGCGCCCCGATCGAACGCTAGGCACCCGCATACGCACGCGGCTGTTCTCGGTCGTTCTCTCCCGCTCCTCGAACGGACAGATGTTCTCCGAGCGTCGGGGGCCAGAGCGATCACCCGCCACCCACCAGCACCCGGCACTCGGCGTTATGTCTATACACTTCGTGGAGGAATCGGTCGTGGACCGCCAATCGCAAATCGAGTTCATCCTGGACCACTACGAGAACCCGCGCAACAGCGGGAAGCTGGAGGATGCCGACGTCATCTCGGACGGCGGCAATCCCGGTTGCGGCGACATCGTGACGATCTACCTCAAGGTGGACGACGAGGGCAAGGTCGGGCAGGTGACCTTCGAGGGGCAAGGCTGCACGATCAGCCAGGCCGCCGCCTCGCTCGTCACCGAGATGGTGGTCGGCCAACCGCTCGACGCGGTGCTCGAACTGAGCTATGACGCCATCATCGACGAATTGGGCCGCGAGGTCGTGATGAGTCGACCCCGTTGCGCGACCCTCGCGCTCGGCACGGTCAAGGCCGCCGCCACCTCGTACAAGCGGGGCGAGCGCACGGCCAAGCTGGAAGTCTGACCTACGCGGCCCGCTCGGCCCGACGCCTCGCACCCCTTCGGCGCGTGGCCCGCCCCGGCAAAATGGCGGCATTGCCGACCAGACCGGGGCGGGTCCGCGCCACCTCCTGCGGTGCTGTCGCCGCGACCTCGATAACCCCCCAGAATGGCGTGACATCCTCGCCCGGATCGTCGGTCAAGCGTTTCAAGCCGCTCCCATTGGCGTTCATCACGTAAATGTTGGTGTTTCCGTCGCGATCCGAGGAGAAGATCAGCTTGGTGCCGTCGGGCGACCAGGAAGGATCGGTATTCGTCGCCACGGTGTTGGTGAGGCGTGTGGGCTCCGAGCCGTCGATATTCATCACGAAAATCTCGCTCGTGATGCCGGTCTGGGCCGTCCCGTTCTGAACCGAATAGGCGATCCGCTTGCCGTCGGGCGAGACACTGGGGAAGGTGTCATACGACTTCGAGACGTTCAACTGGCGTTGATTCTTGCCGTCGGCATCCATGATGTAAATCTGCGAGACGCCCCCATTGCGATCGGAAGCGAAGACCACCCGCTTGCCGTCCGGCGTGAAGGAAGGCCAGCCATCCTGCGCCGCGTTCGTCGTGAGCCGCGTGATGCCGTCCTGCTCGCCCTTCGCGCTCATGCGGTACAGCTCCCACTCGCCGTCGCGGTCGGAGGCCAGGATCAACGACTGCCCATCGGGGGCCCAGGCCCACGCGTTGTTCCAGGCGGTCGAGTTGGTCAGGCGCACGATGTTGGAGCCATCGACGTTCGAGCGGAAAATTTCGTGATGCCCCTGACCGATCCGCCCGCCACCGGTCGCCGAGTGGTCGTTGTGGTCGCCGGGCGCGACCGAGGAGAAGACGAAGGTCTTGCCATCCGGCGAGAGGCGCGGCCCCCAGGAATGGCCGCGCGTGAAGGTCAATTGTCGCTGGCCGCTGCCATCCGCGTTCATGACGTAGACCTGCGAGTCGTGTACGTCGTTGCGGTGCGACGAGAAGAAGACCACCTCGCGCCGTGTCGCCGCCGGGGTGCCGACGCCGCCCGCCGGGGTGCGGGTCGCGCCGCCGACCACCGTGGAGGGCGTGCCGACGACGACGAGCCCGGCGGTCGGGCCACCGCTCGCGGCGGTCGGCGGCGCGACGGTGACGGTCGGGGGCGGGGAGGCGACACCCGCCCCGGTCCCCACCGTGGCATTGGCGATCGCGATGCCGGTCGGGTCGACCGCGACGCCGCCACTTGGACGCGAACGCATCAGCAAAGCCCCGACGATCGCGACCGCCAGGATCACACTTCCCGCCAGCAAGAAGAGCGGGAGGCGTCGGCGGGGCGGCCGGGCGCTCGGCAACAACGCGGCCTGATACGCGGCGGGCGGGTCCGGCGGCGCGGGCGGCGCGGGCGAGGCGGGCGACCAGGCGGGCGGGGCGGATGAAACAGGCGGCGGGGCGGGCAGCGCGGGCAAGGGGGCCGATACGGGAGCCGCCAGCGGGGCCAGGACGGTTGCGCCCAGCGGCGGCGGCGGCGTGCCGGATTTGACGCCGCCGGTTGTTCCGCCGATTGACACGCCGCCGGGCGGCGTCAGGTCCGGCAGCGGGGGCACCTTCACTTCCGGGAGCGCCACGATGGCGAAGTCGGGGAGCGCTGAATCCCGCTCGGGCGTGGTCAACGCCTCGCGCAGCGCGCCGAAGAGGGCCGCGCCGGTGGGATAGCGGTCGTCCGGGCGCTTCGCCAACGCCCGCAGCAGGGTCGCCTCCAGCGCCGGGCCGATCTGGTGATTGATCACGGACGGAGCGGGCGGCGGCGTGCTGGCATGGCGGATCAGGATCCCTATCGGGGTATCGGAGGCCGTTTCGGCGCGGAACGGGGTACGCCCGGTGAACAACTCGTAGAGGATAACGCCGAGCGAGTACAGATCCGCCCGACCATCCAGCGGCAAGCCCTGCGCCTGCTCTGGCGACATGTACTCGGGCGTGCCGATCACCATGTTGGCCATGGTGATCGCCGGGGTATCGTTCTCGTCACTGAGGACCTTGGCGATCCCGAAATCGGTCAGGAATGGATAGTCGCGCTCGGTCAGGAGGATATTGTGCGGCTTGATGTCGCGATGGATGATCCCCTGGCGATGGGCGTAGTCGAGGGCGTCGGCGAGCGGTTCGAGGATCGCCAGGATCGCGGTGGTGCGGAACTGGCCCACGCGTCGCTGCGCCACGAGATGGTCGTGCAGGCTCCCGCCGGTGACATAAGGCATCACCAGGAAGACGAAGCCATCCTGCTCGCCGACATCGTACACGGGGAGGATATGCGGGTGCTGCAAGCGCGCCATCGAACGCGCCTCGCGCTGGAAACGCTCGCGATAGTGCGGGTCGCTCGCCAACTGCGCGTTGAGCACCTTGATCGCGACCACGCGGTCGAAGCGCGGATCGAGGGCGCGATAGACCGACGCCATACCGCCGCGCCCCAGGAGGCCCTCGATCTGATAGCGGCCCAAGGCCCCGCCCGCAAACTGCTCCGTCACCATTCGTAACTCCCGCAGCGGCCCTCGGGCCGTTCTCGTCGCCACTCTCTTCTACGCACCAGGCACGGAATCATTTCAGCGCGTCGGACTCGCCCAACAAGTGCAGGGCGCTTCCCCGGGGCACTACACCGCCGGGGACTCGCACTCGGGTTGTGGGCGGGATCGGCCCCCTCCCCGCACCGACAAGCGACATGATCGCTCGAATACGCTGCTTGGCCGCGCCAGTGCCGCTTGGTCGCGCCAGTGTACCACCAGCGGCGACCCCCTGACGGGCGTGCTACACTCCGTGGCAGTGCGGGCGGCGGCGACAAAGACAGCCGACCCGCATAGCGTCCCCGCCACCGCGCAGCCACTCCCATCTCACGTCTCACGTCTCACGTCTCACGACCCACCAAGCGAGGCACGACGATGCGCGAATCACTGCCCCAGCCGCTCGATCTCCCGACGCCGGACGACGGCGAGGCACAGTCCCTCTCCGGGCAACTCGCGCGCTTGGCCGCGATCCACCGCATCAATCGCGCGGCGACCGCCTCGCTGAACCTGGAGGAGATGCTGAAGACCGTCGTGACGGTCGTCGCCGAGGCGGCGGGGACCGACACTTGCGCGGTCTACCTCTACAGCCCCGAGGAGGATGTGCTCACCCTGCGCGCCGCCGTCGGGCTGAACCCGGCCGCCGTCGATGAGACCCGGATGCGCCTGGGCGTCGGCATCACCGGCCAGGCCGCGCGCACCCGGCAACTGATCGCGACCGCCGATGCGCCCGCCCACCCTAATTATCTCTACGACCCCTTGCTGGGCGAGGAGCCGTACCACTCGCACGTCTCGGTGCCGCTGCTCCTCGGCCCCGAGCGGCGGCTGATCGGCGTGCTGAATTGCCACAAGCGCGCGCGTCAGGAACTCCGCGCCGACGAGGAGGAATTCCTACGGACGGTCGCGGGTGAGCTGGCGATCGCTATCGAAAACGCGCAACTCTATGGCCTGGCCGGACGGCGCCTGCGCCGCAAGGTCCGCGAGTTGACCACCCTCCAGCGGATCTCCGCGACCCTCGCCTCGACCATCGACCTCGCCGAGACCCTCGGCATCGTCGCGGAGCAGGCCTGCGACCTCGCCCGCGCCGATCGCGTGGAGATTTACCGCTCGCGCGGCGGCGCCACGACGTTGCTCGCGAGCGGCGGCGATTCCGGCGAAGCATTCGACCCGCTGGAGGTCGAACGGACGTTGGAGCCGGTGATGAGCGCGCCGCGCGGCGAGGCGCCGAACGAGCAACTCAGCCACGGCCTCCTCTGTATGCCGCTGCGGAGCGCGCGCGGCACCCTCGGCGGCATCTGCCTCCGCTTCGGGCCGGACCAACTGCCGCACGACGACCAACTGGCCCTGCTGCGCGCGTTCAGCAACATGGCCGCCGTCGCGATCGAACGCGCCGAACTCTACGGCGAGGCCAAACGGGCGTTGGAAGTGAAATCGGCCCTGCTGCAAGAGATGCACCATCGCGTCCGCAACAACCTCCAGACGGTGGCCGCGCTCCTCTCGATGCAGGCGAGGCGCGGCGGCGGCACGGGCCTGGCGGCCCCGCTGCTGGAAGCGGTCAACCGCATCGGCTCGATCGCGGCGGTCCACGATCTGCTGAGTCGCGAGGACATCGGCCACACCACGGTCGCGGCGGTGGCCCAGAAGGTGGTGGAGGAGGCGAGCGCCACCCTCGTGCCGCGCGACCTCGCCCTCAGCTACGACGTGCCCGAACACGGCGTCATCGTCTCCTCGCGCCAGGCGACCGTGCTGGCGCTGCTGATCAACGAACTGGTCGCCAACGCGATCGGGCACGGGCTGGCCGGGCGACGACGCGGCCACCTCAGCGTGGTCGCCGAGGGCGGCGAGGGGGCGCAGATCATCCTGCGGGTGTCCGATGACGGCACCGGGCCGCCGGAAGGCTTCGATCTGGAGGCCCGCGCCGGCCTGGGCCTGACGATCGCGCGCACCCTCGTCCGCGCCGATCTGCACGGCACGATCGGCGTCGAGCGCAACGACGCGGGCGGCACCAGCGTGACGATCCGCTTCGCCGCCGAGCGCGGCACCAGCAGCCCGAGCGGCAACGGCCCGAACGGCGGTTAACGAGGAGGCAGTATTGCTGGTAGCACGCGCCGAATGCCCCGCCAGCAAGCTCGCATCATTTAACGCGTGTCATCCCGGACTCCTGGACGCCGTACCGACCGGGCTACCACGCCGCAGTTGCCCGACGCCGCACCCGTGCCTATAGGGGCGCACGCACAATACGCGACGCTTGTTGGTCGCCCGTGGCTCGGCCATGAACTCTGGCTACCTTCTCAGGTACATCTGCACGCCCGGCAGGGCTTTCCCACAGGAGCCGGTTTCGCCTGCGACCATCCTCCCCAGTGACACAGGGGGTGTCCTGGCGATCGCACCGCCTATCGTCCCGCCCTGTCGCACCCGCGCCGCGAGGATCACACGCCGGTGGCGGGATCCTGCTCGTCGGGGGGCGGGGGGTGGCGGCGCACGACGCGCAGCCCCTGGAAATACTTCGCGCACAGCGAGACGTAGGTCGAAGCAGCGAAGCCGAAGAGGAGGACCGCAACATTCTCAAATGTGGAGCCGCGCCGCTGCGGGCCTTGCGCGAGCCACCACACGACGAGTGCGCCGGTCGCGAGCAGGAGCGGGGCGTGGAGGAGGACGATCGGGCCGTCGCGCGTCTGCCGCATGACCCAGCGGTACAGGGCGGTCTCGCGCGGCGTCATCAGCGCGCGCGCGTGCGCGCCGTGCCAGAGGGGGCACGAGCGGATGTAGCGGAGCATCAGCAGCCCGGCCAGCTCGCCGAGGAGCAGGGTCGGCGCGTTGCTCAACCAGCGGCCCTGGCTGAGGAGGATGACGGTAAGGAGCAGGCCTACCGGCAGGATCAGCCCTCCGGGGCCGAGCTTCCTGAAGCCCGCCACGAGCGCGGCGTGTTCCTCGGCGGTCCACTGCGGGCGCGGCTCTGCGGCCAGTGTCGTGTCCGGTTCGGGGGTTCTCATGGTCCCTTCCCATCGGCCGATCAACGATTCGCGTCGGGGATGGCGGGCGCGGGACCGCGCCCCACGCCCGCCACACGGGCCTACCGCAACGGCATGGGATACGACGGTCGTGGCCTGGGCTGCGGCGGCAGGTAGGGGCCATACGGCACCCCCCATACGGCGCCCCCTGCTCGATCCTCCCCCTGCTCGCCTCGTATTGGGCGGAGATGACCACGAAGACGGTGGTGAGCGCGTCCTGCGTCGTTCCTTGCCTGGCGGAAGGCTCGTGATTCGGTGCGGCCTTCGACGGCGAACCCGGCAGGAGTTTCGCCCTCGCCGACGTATGACCAGCGGGAACCGGGGATGCGGACGCCGCGACACCGTCGATAATGGCGGGTCGGTTGGCACGAGCACCACCACTACACTCGCCGTGCCGGTACGCTCGAATGCTGCTGCCGCACCGGAAACTCCTGGAGAAACGTAGCAATGGCCGTGCCAACCGGCCCACCAGTCGACCGCTAGCCCAGCTGTTCCCGCATCCTCTGTGTTGGCCGCTTAGGATATCCGTTCCGATCCATCGGCACATTGACGTGACGAGCGACAGCGTTACACTCCGACAGTGCGCCACCGGCGTGCGCGATCTCTTCGCCACCGCTACGCGATGAGGAGTCCCCGATGCTGACTCGCCTCTTCCGCCAGTGTGCTCATCTCGGGCGATCCCTCGTTCGCGCGCTCCGGCGGCGACTGGCCATCGCGACGAAGCCCGCGGAACCGGGCCCCGTGGTGGGCGTTCTCGCCGACGTCGTGCGCAGCTGGCCCGCCCTCGTCGCCGAGAACGCCTTCCTGCGCCAGCAGCTCATCATCGTCCGGCGCAGCGTCAAGCGCCCGCGCTGCACGCCGATCGACCGGGCGCTCCTGGTGCTGCTCACCAGCCGCCTCCGGGCCTGGCACCAGGCGCTGCTGATCGTCCAACCGGAGACCCTGCTCCGCTGGCATCGCCAGGGCTTCCGCCGCTTCTGGCACCGACGATCGCGGCCACGATCGGCACCGCAGCCGAAGGTGGCGGTGGAGGCGATCACGCTGATCCGAGAGATAGCCGCCGCCAACCGGCTCTGGGGGGCCGAGCGCATCCGCGGCGAGCTGCTGAAGCTCGGCGTCCGCGTCGCCAAGACCACGGTCCAGCGGCACATGCGCGACGCCCGCCCGCCGCGCCGCACTGGCCAGACCTGGGCGACCTTCCTGCGGAATCACGCCCATGAGATCTGGGCCTGCGACTTCCTGCCGGTCACCGACCTCCTCTTCCGGCCCCTCTACGCGTTCTTCGTGGTCGCGCTCGGGTCGCGCCAGGTGGTGCACGTTGGCGTCACGCGCCACCCGACGGATGCCTGGGTGGCCCAGCAGCTGCGCGAGGCCACGCCCTTCGACCAGCGGCCGCGCTATCTCGTCCGAGATCGCGACAGCAAGTATGGGCCGGTGTTCTCGCGCGTCGCGGCAGCGAGCGGCATCACGGAGCTGCGGACGGCGTACCGGACACCCCGGCAGAACGCCACCTGCGAACGCTTCCTGGGCAGCGTCCGGCGCGAGTGTCTCGACCACGTGCTGGTCCTGGACGAAGGGCACCTGCGGCGCGTGCTGCGGGAGTACGCGGGCTACTTCAATCAGCACCGGCCGCATCAGGGACGGCAGCAACAGGTCCCCGTCGCGCCAGCGGCAGGCACGCCGCAACCGGACCGGAGCGGGCGGGTCGGCGCGATCCCGATCCTCGGTGGCCTGCACCATGCCTACCAGCGCGCCGCGTGATACTCGTGGATGAGCCAAACGGCCAGGACAGCCGGGGAGTATAGCCGGGCCCGGGCCGGCAGCACCGACTTTACGGGAGAGCCGTTTTAGTTGACATCCAACAATTGTCAGCGGTAGCGCGGTGCGGCGACGACGGTTTGCCAGGCCGCGAGCGCGCCCGCCGAGGAATCGACGCGCCAGTTCGTCTCCTTGGCCCAGTTGTACCAGACGACCGCGCGCACGCGCGGATAGCGGTCCGGCAGGTCGGACAGGAAGCCCTGCGTGATCCAGGCCGCCTTGTCGCCGCCGACCTCGGCCGAGCCGAGCTCGGCGAGCATCAGCGGCTTGGCCGTCAGCGCGGTCATGGCCGTGTAGGAGCGATCGAAGACCTGGGCGAGGCTCAGCCAGCCGCCCCAGGGGAGGGCGCTGCCGCCGTTGTAGCCGTCGATCCCGACCCAGTCGACATAGGCATCGCCCGGATAGAGCTGGGCGTAGGATGGGCCGCTCGCGCTCTCGGTGTTCGGGCACCAGACCCAGGTGACGTTGGTCGCCCCTTCCGCCGCGAAGAGGTCGTGGACGTGGCGCCACATGGCGACGTACTGGGCGGGCGTGTTGCCGTTCGGGTTGCCCGCGCCCGTGCCCCAGGGGTAGGCGGTCGTGTTCATCTCGTGCGCCAGGCGCAGCTGGAACGGGCGGCCATAGGCCTTCGCCGCGCGCGCCCAGTCGCGGATGTAGGCATCATGCGCCCCGCCGGCGATGGCCGCGTCGGCGAAGGTCGGCTGCGCGGCCCCGGCGTCGGGATCCCAGGGTTCCCAGGTCACCAGCGGGGTCGCGCCGTGCGCGCTGATGACCTCCAACGAGTCCGCGGGGAAGCCGCTGCCGCCGACGATACCGGCGCGGGTCCAGTCGACGTAGAGCATCACGGTCTTCGGCACCGCGCCGACCTGGGCGATGTACCGGTCGAGCGCGGCGGGTTCCCAGGGCAGCATCGCCAGATAGACGCCGAGGGCCACCGCCCCCTCGTCGGCATCGGCACCGGCGGCGGCGGCGGCGGTATGGCCGCGGGCGGTGGAATACGGCAGCAGCAGGAAGGCTAGTGCCAGGGTCGTCAGCAGCCGACGGCGCATCGGTGTTCCCCTCTCGCGACGGGGGGCCGGTACGCACGCAGCGACCCCCGTGACGGTGACGCCACGAGGGTATCCCACCCTGGTGATGCTGGCAACCGAGCTATCTCCCCCGTGCCCGAATGGGGCCAGGGGGAGACCTCTGGCTTTGCGCCCTCGCCTCGCGACGAGTTTGCCCCTGCAGCGTCAGACTCTCCATTGCGGTTGCGGCGCTGGCCACCGGGTGTGCGGACGGGCGGTCAGCGGCATCGTTCCACTATAGCTTGTCGCGCCGGGGCGGGACCATAGGCCGATGCTCCCGGGTAACCCCGGACCATCGGTCGGGCGAGTGCGGTCGGGAAGTTGTGGTGTGCCGACGGATCCGGCGGCATGCCGACGCAGCGCGGGGGGCTGCCCTGGCCGACTTGCGCCGTGATGCGCTGGCCACCCGCGCTAGATCGCCCCTTTCGCGACCCGTTGTCCCGTCCAGATGGCGTTCAGCCGGCTGCGTCAGAACTCAAACGCGGGCTGGGGCACTGTCAAGTAAAGTCGAGTTGCGTGGTACGCTGGTGCGCGAAGGCGTGGTGAGGCATGGGGCGCTCGCTGCTCAGGCCATGGCCGGGGTGCCGATGACCGCCCGCCAAGTGGCGAAGCGTTCGGCTCTGGTCTGGCGGTAGTCGTGAGCGGTGCGGCGGTGGCGACGCGGACGGAAGTGGCCGACGATCGGGCCGTAGGCGTCGAGAAACCGTTGCGCGTGGCCCGCCGATTTGCAGCGCCGCATCCGCCGCTCCCGCTCGCGCGTCGGCTGGTGCGAGTTCTCCGCCCGGTTATTGAGCCCCTTGTGCCGCCGGTGCTCGACGCCGGGCAGCACGTCCCGCATTGCCGCCCCGTAGCTCGCAAGCTTGTCGGTGACCATGACGCGCGGCACGTAGGTGAGTCCCTTGAACGGTAGTGTCAGAACGCAGGACACAGTCGCCAAATTCGGGACAAGCCGGGCGGAAAGTGGGGACCGGCACGGTGAAACGGGCGATCTCGCGGGCTTGAACACGCGTGATAGGCCGTATTTTCTGACCAAGTGGGGAAGATCAGACCTACCACGCTGGCATCGACTGAGTTCTGACACTTCCCCACCAGCAGCTGCGGGTCCGCCGCCGCGCGCCCCGGCCCGCCCTCGGCCACCGTCAACCCGGCGGCGAACGCGGTCGGGTCCAGCCGCGCGACCGCCGCCCACAGCAGCCGCGCCAGGTGGCCCTCCGCCAGCAGCGCGTCCAGGTAGGCCGGCACCGGCGTCACCTGATCGCGATTGGGGCGCCGCAAGCGCAGCGCCACGTCAGCCGTACGGGCGAGCACCGGGGCCGTCGCCATCCCTGCCTCCTGACCGCACCCCGCGCGGGCGATCCAGACCGATCCCAGGGCGCAGCGCGCAGCATACCACGACCCCGGCTGATAGATTCACAAACTCTGACGCGAGGCCTGCCAGTCCTCACGCAGGAAGGCTTCGTCGTGCATAAAGAAAGCGTGACGGCGCTCAGTCCCTATCTGCGGCGCCATAGCAAGCGCTTCGGTGACTACGTGCTCGACCTGAGCACGGTCCCCGATCCGCTCCAACCTGCGTTACCAGTGCTGACCGAAGCGAGCACCCATCCAGTCCTGGCACCTCAATAGGCGCTGTCCTATTTTTGCACGTATCCGGGCTGTACCCCGGGACGGCACGCGCCTGCGCTCGTGCTGCGTGGTCATGGCCACGCGATACGGTCCAGGCTCCGGTCGTCCCACGATGGCGGGGGGCCATCTACTCTCCGCGGTCGAGGCCGCTGCCGACACAGCGCCCTCACCGCCATCGCGGCACACCCCTAATATACGGAGCCGACACACCACGATCAGCGGCCGAGGTGCCGCGTCAGGACCGGCAGCTGCGGCCGGT
>JAABUN010004824.1_pt1 | contig 17646 bp, 13 predicted proteins | sample 5559311 | NCBI WGS metagenome assembly JAABUN01 (sample SAMN10711877, study PRJNA513370) | rock metagenome | isolation source: Antarctica rocks | place: Antarctica: Victoria Land, Siegfried Peak sud | reverse complement strand
TCGGGCGAATCGAAGGTGGGCTTCTTGCTGGCCGGGTCAACGTAGAACTTGCCCTGGGAGCTCAGCGCCGATCGGAAAGCGGTGCCGATGTCACCGCTGGCGAGCCACGGTAAGGCGATGGGGTACTTCATACCTTCCGAGTCCTGTAGCTTCTTAGCCGCTGTCCGCATCTCCTCGAACGTTGTCGGCACCTCGATGCCGGCCTTGTCGAACAGATCCTTGCGGTAGGCCATCACATGGGTCTGCGCCTGCATGGGGATGGCGTACATCTTGCCGTCGTAGCTCATGGCCTGCACCATGGACGGCTCGAGGTCCGCCAGCTTGTACTTGTCGGAATACTTCGCGAACAGGTCGTCGAGGGGCGCCAGCTTTTCCTTGGAACCGAAGTCGGGGATGACGAAGGAGTAGGTCTCCAAGATGTCGTAGGACCCCTGGTCACTTGACAGCGTGGCGGTCGTCTTTTGGACCTGCCCGGGAAAGTCGATCGGGTCATGCTTGACCGTGACGTTCTCCCGGGTGCAGCTCGACACCATGGTGTTGGAGAACGGGTCGACCGCGGAAGAGTTGTACGCCAACACATTGATGGTTGTGTCCGCCGCTGGCTTGGTGAAGTCGCAGGAGACCTTGGTGGCCGTGTTCTCTGCTGTCTTGGAGCCTGCGCCGCAGCCAGCCAGCCCGAGGGCGGTGGTGAGCGCTAGACCGCCGATCAAAATCTTTTGGGTCAATCGGGTCTTCATCAACGAACTCCTCGGATGGATGGAGGCTGACTGCGTTGAAGCCGAATGGCCACGCAGGTTATACGTATACAACGGATGTTCGCCGATCGTGTTAGGCGCTAGCGCGGTTCCTGGTTAAGCACTTAATTGACTGGTGGGGCGGGACGCCTCGGTGGCGATCAGGTCGAGCCGCAACTGCGCGCTGTCCCGGTGAGCGGGCATCTCCTCGAAGTCGGCGATGGTCACCACGTAGTCGGCCTGGGAGTGGGTAGCCTCGCGGGTCGCCCGCTGGTAGGTGAGCTGCTTGAGATAGCCCGTCACCGAAAGGCCAGCGGTGTAGCGGGCGCCCCGGGCGGTCGGCAGCACGTGGTTGGTCCCGGACATGCCCTTGTCGGCGTACGCGACCGTAGACCACTCGCCCAGAAAAAGCGAGCCGTAGTTATGCAGGTTGTCGAGGTAGAAGTCGGTGTCGGCGGCCAGGATCTCCAGATGCTCCGGGGCCAGGAGGTCCATGATTTCGATGGCCGTCTTAGCTGAGTCGGCTACGTAGATGGAGCCCCAGTCGCGCCAGGCCGCGCCGGCGATCTCTCGGGTGGCCAGACCTTCCAGCTGGCGGGCAATCTCGACCTCGACGGCGGCGGCGAGCTCGGCGGAGGTGGTGACCAGACAGGCCGGTGAGCTCGGGCCATGCTCTGCTTGGGCCAACAGATCGGCCGCGACCATGGTGGCGGTGGCAGTGTCGTCGGCGATGACGGCGACTTCGGAGGGTCCGGCCAGCACGTCGATGCCTACCGTGCCGTACAACTGCCGCTTGGCTTCGGCGACGAAGGCGTTCCCGGCGCCCACGATCATGTCGGCCGCGATCCCGTCGAGCAGACCGAACGCCATCGCGGCGAGTGCTTGCACCCCGCCGAGCGCGAAGATGCGTTCGGCACCGGAGGCGCGGGCGGCGTACAGCACGGCGGGGTGGACCGCACCGTTTTTCGATGGCGGGGTGGCGGACACGATGTTGGGCACCCCGGCGGCGCGCGCCACGCCGACCGTCATGAAGGCACTGGCTAGCAGCGGGAAGCGGCCCGCCGGCAGATAGGCGCCGACGTTGCTGACCGGGATGTACTTCTGTCCGCAGACCACGCCGGGGACGACCTCGTCTTCGAAGTCCTGCAGGTGGGCCCGCTGCATACTGGCGAAGCGGTGCGTCCGCTCGGCGCCAGCGTCGAGCGCCTCCTTGAGGGAGGCTGGCAGTGGTGCGGTCAGCTCCTCGATCTCGTCCTGACTGACCTCGAAGTCGGTGCCACCGGTCCAGCCGTCAAGCCGCTCCGCGTACCTGCGTACGCCCTGCAGTCCGTTCTGCTCGATCTCACGGAGCATGCTTGACACGGTCTCGATCACCCGGGGGTCCGACTGGGCCGCCACATCGGGACGATCGGGCTCCCGCAGCACGGTAAACGAGCCGGTGATCCGACTCCTGTCGGCGGGGGTCAGGTGCATACGTATAACATAGAGGTAACTGAGTGCGAGTGGCAACCACTTCGCAGCAGCAGTGCGTAACACTTGGGCAACTGTCGCGCGTCGATGGGTGACACCGTACGGGCGCCGAATACTCTGCCAAGCGTGGGACTGATGTGACACCGCGACCCACCGGCTCGGCGACGCATGGCCCGCCTGCGTCCCCACTCACCGACCACGCCGCCCCCGGAGCACAGACCGAACTCAAGGAGACCCGTCATGACCGTCCGATGGAACAGGCTCAGCGCGGGAGCGCTCGCCGTCGCCGCCGTGATGAGCGTGGTCGGCTGCGGCAACGCGCCACTGACACAGACCGCCTCCCAACCAGCGGGTGCGGCGACGTCCGGTCCTTCGGTCACCGGTCGTTCGACTTCCAGTCGGAGCGCCTCCACCCGCCCCGCTACCCGCCCCGCCTCCACCCGCCCCGCGTCTACGAGCGGCGGACCCAGGAGCGCCGGCAGCTCGACGGCGACGGCGCCATCCCCGACGGCTCCGACTCCGAAGTCGCACCCGCAGAACTCGGCCGCCACCCCGCCCTCGCCAACGCCCACGTTGCCGCCGAGGACGACACCATCCACTACAGCAACGCCATCCGCCAAGCCAACGCCGCCCGCCAAGACCGCGCCGGCTGCGTTGCTGTCAAGGGGCGACGCCGGCACCAAGGTGCGGGACCTGCAACACCGCCTGGGCCAGCTCGACTGGTTTTCGGGGCCCGTCACCGGCCGGTACGGGGCCGCGACCGTCAACGGCGTACGGGGATTCCAGACCAAGCGCGGATTGGACGCGACCGGATCAGTTGACGAGTCGACCTGGAGCAGCCTGGTGTCGCGCACGCGCCAACCCACCGACGATGAAGTGCACAACCGGATGCGACCCGGCCCGGCGATCCTGGAGCAGGGAGCGTCAGGCGAACAGGTGCGTGAGCTACAAGCACGCCTGAAGCAGATCGACTGGTATTCCGGCGACATCACCGGCTTCTACGGCCCTGCTACGACCGCTCAGGTGCGGGGCTTCCAAGGCCGGCGAGCCATTCCTGTCACCGGCGACGTCGATCAACGGACCTGGAACCGGCTGGCCGCCATGACGCGCACACCGACCGGGGACGAGAAGGAGAACCTCAAAGCCAAGCCACCCACGCCGCCCACGCCGACTCTGGACTCCCGCTGCCTGACCGGCCGCGCGCTGTGTATCAGCAAGCGCACCAACTCGCTGGTCTGGGTGGTTGATGGCACGCCGCGCATCCGGGTGGACGTGCGGTTCGGCTCCCAAGAACTGCCCACCCGCGAGGGGGCGTTCAGTGTGGGTTGGAAGTCTCGCACGCACGTGTCGACGCTCTACAAGACGCCGATGCCATTCGCGATGTTCTTCAGCGGCGGGCAGGCGGTGCACTACTCCCCCGACTTCGCCGCTCGGGGCTATAACGGCGCCTCCCACGGCTGCGTCAACGTCCGCGACCGGCAGGCGATCGAGTCCCTCTTCGGCACCGTCCAGGTGGGCGACAAGGTCATCGTCTACCGCTGAGGACGCCGTCCGATGCATTCCCCGACCCCGGGCGGGGGACTAGGAGACTGCTGAACAAAGCAGTCTCCTAGTTCGAGCTCCTTCGCACTCCGCTAGGAGCGAGACCCAGCCGGCACCGCGTAGCGCAGGGTCACGAAATCGGTGCCGAACTGCTTCACCTCCACCAGCTGAAGTGGTGGTGTGGTGATGGGTCGAGGCAGCAGCGGCGAGCCCGAGCCGAGCGTCACCGAGGCGACGCCGAGAATGATCTCGTCCAGCAGACCGTGATCGTGGAACTGGCCGACCAGGTCACCCCCGCCGACCAGCCAGACGTTCTTGCCGGCTGCCGCAGCCACCATCTCGGCGTGCGCAATCGCGACATCACCCGCCACGAAGCGCAGGTCGAGGCCCTCCGGGCGAGGCAAGTCGCGGCTACTGAACACCCAGGCCGGGATGGTGTACTCCCATTTGCTCGGATCATCGAGAAACCCGGTGTGCTGGGCGATCCACTCGTACGTGGTTGAGCCCATCGCCATCGCTCCCACTTCGGCTATGAAGCTGGGATAGTCGTCGAGCATTCCCTCGACCTCGCCGAACTGGAACAGCCAGTCCAGCGAGTGGTCGGCGTCGGCAATGAAACCGTCGACGCTGGTGGCGGTGTAGTACTGCGTCTTCACCGCACCATCGTGACATGTGCGACCGGTCCGGAGCGGCTTACGCGAAGCGGGCCCGTACGCGACCCTCCATCACCTGCTGCAGCAGGACTACGGTGTCCGAGTCGAGGTCGACGCCCAGCGAACGGGCGTGCGCGGCGAGCTGGAGGGTGAGTCGTTCGGTTTCGGCTGGGTTGCCCGCCTGGTGTTCGGTCCGGATCCGAGCGGCCATCAGCAGCTCGTCGCCCGGCGCGGCGACCAGCGCGCGGGCGGCGGCCCAACGGGCCAGATCGACATCGTTGGCCTCGAGACCCCGGTCGGCCAACTCGACGCCCAGATCGCGGACGGCCGAGATCATGTCGGTCCGCAACTCCTCGGCCCAGTGCCACTGCCCGGGTGCGGCGTCGGCCAGCGGTGCACCGCGGACCAGCTCGAGCGCCGCCCGTAGTGCGGTGGTGCTGGTGCGGTTCACCCCGGATACGGTCAGGATCTGCAGTCGCTGCCAGTCCGAGCTGACGGCGGAATGCAAGGCGATGTGCCCGGAGTAGGCGTCGGGTAGATAGGGTTCGCCCTTCGGGCTGTCACCCAGCCACGTCCGCAGCCGACTCATGTTGGACCGGCGGGTCCCCTCCGCGACCACCAGCGCCGACGCCATGGCCTGGGCGGTCTTACCGGGATTCTCCAGCAGCCACCCGCAGTACTCCAGGCACTGTTTGCCCGCTCGCGGCGGGGTGGTGCCGGCCGCGCCGAAGATCTCGATGGGACCAAGCAGCTGCAAGGTCGGAGGGTGGTGTTCCGCCAGCAAGCCGGCTGCGGTCGTCGACTGCGTCACGCTCTCCACCCCCTTCGGGTCTCCCAGCTCACTTCCCCACCCGCCGGACCACGTGCCCCGCGTGACCTGGTCCAGATAGGTGACGTTCCCCGGCGCTGGGTCCGGCGCATCGATGTCAGCGTGCCACCATGGTGCTGCCGTGGTCTGGTCACTCCCGGTCACACCCACCAGATCAACGATGGCCGCCGCGGCGGGACCGGCGACCAGCTGGGGGGTGAGGGTGAGACCGAGCGGCGCCAACTCGCCCACGACGGTCGACCCCGTGCCCTCCTCGCCTTCTCCCAAACCTTGCTCGCGCAGGGCGTAGGACCAGTGAGCCTCCGACACCGGACCGGCCACTACCGCGGCGATGGTGGGTTTTGGCTCGCCACCGAGCAGCTCCAACAGCCGACGCCGTTGGCCGATCAAGAGTGGCTGGTTGATCAGGATGATCTCCGGCGCCCACGGATCGGCGAGATCGGGGTCCGCACGGTTACGGCGGAGGTCTCCCTCGGGTTGATGTGCTCGCTGCACCTCCGCCCGGTGCTCCAGTCGATCCAGCAGCCCATCGACATCAGCGGTCTGGTTCACGTTGTGCTTGCCCAGCGCGGCGGACAGGTCCGGCCCTACTCCCACCAGCGTCAGGATCATCTCATCGGCCCAGAGCGAGAACGACAGTTCGACAGCGATGGCCACCAGGGCCGCCTGCACCTGGTCGGGATCGTCACCGATCAGCTCCAACAGGCCCATCGACTCCAGGTCGCCGAGGACGTCGCGGTCCTGGTCATCCTTGCCGATCCCCACCAGGGCCGGGTACGGGCGGGCGGCCTCGCTTACGCCGGGAACCGTCCGCAGGTAGTGGGCGTCGCTGGCGTGGAGCAGCCACGACCGGCCCGACGTGGTGAAGCCGACCGGAGCGTCCGCGGTCGGCCGGGCCATGACCAGCTCGATCTGGTCCACGCCGACCTTGGCCACAGTCAGCGGCGGCAGTTCAGAGTTCGTGTGGAGCGCATGGGCGGCAATGGCACGAACCGCCAGATCCAACGTCCGCAAACTCAAGGGCCGCTGCCGGCGGCCCAAGACCACCTCAGCCACCGCGGCGGCGGCCGGCGGCGCTATCACCCGGCGGCCGATCGGCCGAGCCTGCAACTGGACCCGGCGGCGCACGGCCAGGCCGATCAACAAACCGGCCGCCAGCAGGCCACCCACCGAGGCCAATCCGACCGTGATCGCCGACTCGCTTAACAGTCCTGGTGCATCCTCGGCCACTTCGGTGGGCGGCGCGGCGGACCGGGCGCCTCGACCCTGGCTGTCACCGCTGGACGCGGCGGTGGAGGCCGTCGTTGACCCGGCAGGCGACGACGGGGTGGGACGTACCGACTCGGGTGCCGGCGTGGCCGCCGATTCCTTCCGCTCAACCGGGGTGTCCGCTTCGGGCTTCTCGGGGACGGGGGACTCCGCTTCCGGCGGGGTCTCAGACGACAGTTGGTCGACGGATCGGTTCTTTGACGCGTCGTCTCGCCGGCCGACCGGCTGGTCGTCAGCGTCGGGGGCCCCGTCGGCCGTCGCATCGTCGGGGACTACCAGCCGCATCCCGGGTTCGATCTTATCGGGATCGCTGACCTGGAAGCGATTGGCCGCGAACAGGTCGTCCCACCTGTTCTGCGAGCCGTAGACCCGCTGAGCGATCGCGGACAGCGAGTCACCGGAGGTCACCACGACGGAATCACCGACGGCCTTCGGCTGTCGGTCCAGGTCAGGGATGACGAGCTTCCAGCCGGGCTGCAGCCGGTCCGGACCGCCACTGAGGACCTGCGGGTTGGCGGCGGCTATCTTGCGCCACTCCCGCCCCTCGCCGTAGTAGCGCTCAGCCAGGCTCCACAGATCTTCGCCCGACTCCACCACGTGCGTGGCGACCTTCGGATTCGCCGACTCGCCGTGTGTGCCGCCCAGCGACACCGCCGCCGGTACACCAGCCGCGGGCGGTCTGGCGGTAGGGATGCGTGCCGGATCGGACGTTAGTACGCCTGGAGTTCCCAACGCGCTGGACCGCGACGGCGCGGATGGCGCCGGACTGGATTGCTTTGAGGTGGATAGCGATCTGGACAGGTCGGGTTCATCCGGCGCGGTTTCGGACGACGCGGTGCGCTGACCGAGCGGGGACGTGGCCGCGGTCGTGGACGATCCGGCCGTCGCCTGGATCACCTGCGGCGTGACGACCATCGCCAGCACGGTCACCAGCAGTCCGGCCGCGAGGTGCTGAGCGCCCCCGAGACCGGGCAGCCGGATTGTCAACCGGTAGCCCGTGACGATGCTGATCAGCTCCGCCAGCACGGAGGCCGCGAAAATGAGCCACGCCAGCCAGCCGATCAACGTGATCAGGCCGATCAGGACGGTGCCGTCATCAGGTCGGAGCAAGGCCCGCGCGATCTCGCCGCCACTGAAACTGGTCGGGAAAGGGTTCCCGCCGAGCAGCACCAGGGCCATCGGAATGCCTATCAAGCCCACGGCCAAGACCCCGGCCGCCGCTAGGCCCCTGACTATCCGCACGGGGCCGCACCCGCCGGACCGCCGCGAGCTGTCGTGCAGCCGTCCCTCATCAGGTCTCCTCGTTCGATCTTGCGCATCACTGTTCCGCATCGCCGGCCCAAAAGGAACGCCCAGGTGTTGTCCGTTGTGGACAAGTGTTGACCGTTGGCGCTCGGTGCGCTCCTCGCCGGCATGTCACCGGGACCTCATCTGGGGCACTCAGGCGTCCAGCGTGACGGCTCCGTCAGCCACCACGAACCGCCGCCCCTGCAAGAGCTCGGGCACATCCGCGGCCACTGCGGCCGTCACCAGGACCTGCTCGGCGGCGCTGACTCCGCTGGCCAGCCGTTCCCGTCGGGTCGCGTCGAGCTCGGCGAAGACGTCGTCGAGCACCAGAACCGGCTCCACGCCGTCGGCCCGTAGCAGATGAAAGCTGCCCAGCCGGAGCGACAAGGCAAACGACCAGGACTCGCCGTGACTGGCGTACCCCTTGGCTGGTAGCGGCCCGAGCGAGAACGTCACATCGTCGCGATGGGGCCCGATCAGCGAAACTCCGCGCGCAATCTCATCATCTCGTCGCTCTCGCATCGCCGCCACGAGTGACTCGGCCAGTTCGTCCCGCGTCCGACTTCCCGTAAGCTCGAGCGCGGTCTTGTATTCGGCGTGGGCCTCGTTGTTGGTTGGCGCGATGGCGGCGTACGCCTGGGCGCTGTGCGGGAGCAGGTCCGCCAGCGTGAGCAGGCGGGCCCCGAGCAGCTCACCGCCCGCCCGGGCCAGATGGGTGTCCCAGACATCGAGCGTCGAGGCGGCGTCTGAGGCCGATCCAGCGCGGAACCGGCCACTCAACGACTTCAACAAGGCATTACGTTGCCGGAGCACCCGGTCGTAGTCGGCCCGTACGGCGGCCATCCGCGGCCAGCGGGACGTCACCAAGTCATCGAGGAACCGGCGGCGTTCGCTCGGGTCGCCTTTGACGATCGCCAGGTCGTCGGGAGAGAACACGACCGTTCGCAGCACCCCGATGATCTCCCGGGGACGGCGCAGCGGTGACCGGTTGAGTTTGGCCCGGTTGGCTTGGCCGGGGGTGATCTCCAGCTCGAGCTGCAGCAGCCGCGGATCATCATGTCCCGCCTGCACCCGAGCGCGGATGACGGCCCGCTCCGCCCCCGCCCGCACCAGCGGCACATCGGAGGCGACCCGATGGGAGGCCAGAGTTGACAGATACTCGATGGCCTCGACCAGGTTGGTCTTACCTTGTCCGTTGGCGCCGACAAAGGTGGTGACCCCCTCGGTCAGGGGTACGTCGACCGCGAGGTAAGACCGGAAGTCGGCCAACTGCAGATGATCGACGAACATGGGGACTCCGCGGGCTCAGCGCGATCCACCGGGCGGAGCGCGCAGCAGACTACGCGGTCGCGGAGTTTCCGGTGTTCGAGCCGCCGACCTGGTCAGCCTTCTCCCCGCCAGCCTCCAGCGAGCTGCCGGCTGGCAGTTCATTGTGCCCGCCGAACTGCTGCCGCATGGCTGAGAGCACCTGGTTGGCGAAATGATCCTCGTCGCGCGACGCGAACCTCTCGAACAACGAGGCCGCCAAGACAGGTACGGGAACGCCGATGTCGACCGCTGCTTTCACCGTCCAGCGCCCTTCGCCCGAGTCCGACACCCGCCCGGCCAAGCCCTCCAGGGTGGGGTTGGCGTGCAGAGCCGCGGCGGTGAGGTCGAGCAACCAGGACGAGACCACCGAACCGCGGCGCCACAGCTCGGCGACTCTGCCGGTGTCGATGTTGAACTGGTAGTACTCCGGGTCCCCTAGCGGCGCCACCTCGGATGAGTGCTCGGCCGCCTTGATGCCGGCGTCGGCCTTGTCGAGGATGTTCAGACCCTCGGCGAACGCGGCCATGATACCGTACTCGATGCCGTTGTGGACCATCTTCACGAAATGTCCGGCGCCGGACGGTCCGCAATGCAGGTAGCCCTGCTCCTCGGACCCGAGGTCGCCCTCCCGACCAGGCGTGCGTCCGACCTCGCCGGGTCCCGGTGCAATGGTCTTCAGGACCGGCTCGATGATCTCGATCGCCTCGTCGTCGCCTCCGACCATCAGGCAGTAGCCGCGTTCGAGACCGAACACGCCACCGCTGGTGCCGACGTCAACGTAGTGGATGCCTTGCTCGCGGAGCTTGCTGGCCCGCCGGACGTCGTCGCGGTAGTTGGAGTTGCCGCCATCGATGATGATGTCGCCCTCGTCAAGCAGCTCAGCCAGCTGATCGACCGTTCGGCCGGTGATGCCTGCGGGAATCATGACCCAGCACGCCCGCGGCCGTTCGAGCCGGCTGACGAAATCCTCCAGGGTGCTGCCCCCGATCGCGCCTTCATCCTCGAGCTGCTTGATCGACACGGGGTTGACGTCGAACACGACGCACTCGTGGCCATCACGCATCAGACGGCGCACGATATTCGCGCCCATCCGGCCCAGGCCGACCATTCCCAGCTGCATCAAAACCCCAATCCTCGCGAGATCGTCAACATAACACCAGCCTCACCGCGACCGGTACGAGCAAAGCGTGCCCACGGACGCCATCGATGGCGTCCGGCGGAAAGTCTCTCCGAACGGGTGCTCAGGTGGGCAGTCGCATCAGCATGATCACGTGTCGATAGTCGGTCAGCGCCTCACCGTCGATCTCCGCCAGCCCGGTCAGCAGACACGGCTTGCTGGGGGCAGTGAAGGCGAAGTTCACGTACGGAGTGTCGAACGCGCCCAGTGCATCGAGCAGGTAGGTGGGGTTGAAGCCAGCTGCGCTCACCACCGGATCGCCGCCGCCCGGCTGGTCAACCGTCGCCTCGATCGCCTCGGACGCCTGAGCCTGGTCGCCAGTGGCCGCCTCTAAGGTGACCACACCGTCACCGATCAACATCCGCAGTGAGGTGTTCCGCTCCGCCACCAAGGCGACGCGCTTGGCGGCGGCGATGGCCTCGCCGGTGCTGACCCGAACGTTCATCAGTGCCTGGGTGTTCATGATATGGCGGACCTTGGGGAACTCCCCGTCCAGCAGCCGGGTGGTGGTCTGACGCTCCCCCGCCGCGCCGTGGCCCTCAAAACCGATGATGCCGTCACCGGCGCCGGCGTTGGCCAGGCTCAAAGTGACCTGCTCGCCGGCGGTCATCGACTTGGCAGTCTCAGACAGCACCTTGGCCGGCACCAGGGCCGTCGCGGAGGCTTGGGTCGAGCTCGGATTCCAGCTCAGCTCTTTGAGCGCCATCCGGTAGCGGTCGGTGGCCAGCAGCGAGACTGTGTCCCCCTCGATCTCGATCCGGATCCCGGTGAAGACGGGCAACAACTCGTCCCGGCCGGCGGCCACCACGACCTGGGAGACTGCTTGAGCAAAGACCGCACTCGGTACGGCGCCGGTGGACTCGGGCATAGCGGGGAGCGAGGGGTAGTCCGCGACTGGCAGAGTCTGCAAGGTGAAGCGAGCGCTGCCACAGACCAACTCCATCCGGGAGTCGTTGGCGGTGATGTCGACGGGCTTGACCGGCAGAGCGCGGGAGATATCGGCCAGCAGCCGGCCCGAGATGAGAGCCTCGCCCTCGTCGGTGACGGTCGCGGGCACGGTGATCTCGGCAGAGGTCTCGTAGTCGAAGCTGGAGAAGGTGACGCCGTCGGCGGTGGCCCGGACCAGCAGCCCCGCCAGAATCGGCACGCTCGGTCGAGTCGGCAGGCTCCGGGCCGCCCATTGCACGGCTTCGGCCAAGACGTCGCGTTCGAGTCGGATCTTCAACACTGCCTCCTTCGTCAGCCCGCAGCACCCTCTGAGGGTTGAACTCAAGAGGGTGCCGTACGCGTCCAGTCATGCCCCAGGCATGGTGCACCGCCGGTCCGGTAGGCGCCCGACGATCATACCGACGCCAGCCCGGCTTCCCGCTTCGGTGGGCTCACCTGGCCACCGTGGGTCCTCAGCCCGAGGGCGAGAGGTGTCAGCCGCGCTCGGTAGGCAGCAGGCCCCGCAAATCTTCAGCGGCCGCCAACACCTCGTCTTGTAACGGCCCAATTGCTTCTAGACCTTCGGGAATCGCTCCGGAGAACACCGGACGGACCTCGAAGACCAGGTCGAGCAGTCCCTCCCGCGTCATAGGTCCCCGGCGCAATTGGAGCGCCTCACCGGCCAAACGGCTGTATTCGTTGACCCTGCCCCGCCAGCCCGGGTTGTCCATGGTCTGGTCCATTCGCATCTGGTTGGCCAACGCGTCCAGAGCGCGTTCCAGCCGGATGAGCTGGGGCGTCCGACGCTCGACGTCCACGGTGATAGTGACGTCCTCGTCGGTGTCGTCGTTGTGGCCGAACAGTTTGCGCAAGAAATTCACGGTGCCTCCAAAGATGAAGCGTAGTGGTCCCGATGGTGACGATCAGTGAACCCTTGTGCACAAACTGACGCTCAATTTGACTTAGACCTTGATAGATATAGATAACTCTTCGTCGTAGTCGTAGGTGGTGTGGGAACTGGGGATAAGTGCCATCTACGACCGTCAGACTGCTTCCAGCATCCGGTCGCCACTGTGGACGATGCCAAACTACACGGGGAGGATCTTGGGATACGTCACCACGCCGCGAGCGAGTCCCCGCCGCGATCCCCCGGACCTGGTGCACTGCCCACAGTTATCCACAGATTTGTCCCCAGTTGTGCGGAGAGCGTGACGGGTGGTCATCACCACCCAGCTCGCCCGCCATACCGGCCTCATTGCCCTTGAGCGGATCATCAAGGCCGGCCTAGCGTCACGGGTCAGAGATGGTCAGCGCTGCGAGCCCTGATGTTTGATGCGGTTGGTCAACTCAGTCACCTGGTTGAAGACGCTGCGGCGTTCTCCCATCAGCAGGCGGATCTTGCGCTCGGCGTGCATCACGGTGGTGTGGTCACGACCACCGAACTGTTGACCGATCTTCGGCAGCGAGAGATCGGTCAGTTCCCGGCACAGGTACATCGCGATCTGCCGCGCGCTCACCAGCACGTGCGTGCGGCTCTGGCCGCAGAGGTCGTCAATGGTCAAGGAGAAGTAGGCGGCGGTCTGGGCCATGATCACGCCGGAGGTGATCTGGGCCTCGCCACCCTCGGGAATCAGATCCTTCAGTACCACCTCGGCCAGCGTCATGTCGACCTGCTGCCGGTTGAGGCTGGCGAACGCCGTGACCCGGATCAGGGCACCCTCGAGCTCACGGATGTTGGTCTGGATCTTGCTGGCGATGAATTCCAGCACGTCGGGACCAGCGGTCAACCGCTCCTGGGCCGCTTTCTTGCGGAGGATGGCGATCCGCGTCTCGAGGTCGGGCGGCTGCACGTCAGTGATCAAGCCCCAGCCGAATCGGCTCCGCAACCGTGGCTCCAAGTTCTCCAGCAGCTTCGGCGGCCGGTCGGAGGTCATCACGATTTGCTTCTGGGCGTTGTGCAGCGTGTTGAACGTGTGGAAGAACTCCTCCTGGGTTTGTTCTTTACCCTCTAGGAACTGGATGTCGTCGATGAGGAGCACGTCAACATCGCGATATCGCCGACGAAACTCGGCGCCCTTGTTTTGGGAGATGGCGTTGATGAAGTCGTTCGTCAGCTCCTCGGTGGACACGTAGCGCACGCGCACCCGGTCGAAGTAGTTGCGGATGTAGTGGCCGAGCGCGTGCAGCAGATGGGTCTTGCCGAGCCCGGACTCACCGTAAATTGTGAGGGGGTTGTAGGACTTGCCCGGGTTTTCGGCCACGGCGACGGCAGCGGCGTGGGCAAACCGGTTGGAGCTGCCGATGACAAAGGTTTCAAACGAATACTTCGGATTCAGGCGAGCCTCGGTGTCGCGCCGCGGGCGCCCGTGGTCGGTCGGCGAGGCGACGTCGAGTCGATCGCGGTGGTTAGCGCCGGGACTCGAAGGGCCGCCGTCGGCACGCTGCGTCTCGGTCGGGGTGCCGCCATCCAGCCGCGACCGTTCCCTGTAGTGCGGGCGCGGGGGGAAGTCGGGGCGAGAGTCGAGGTCGCTGCGTGGGGTGCTGAACTCACGGCTGGGTGCGCCGTCATCGCCTCGGGGCACGAAGTCGGAGCGGGAGTCGTACTCGCCGTATTCGGTCCGTTCGAAGTCATTACCCAGGGTGAAGCTGCTGCGCTCGCCGAACTCCGGAGGAGTCTCGAACTCACGAAAGGGCTCAGTCGACCCGGACGGGTCCGAGTCGTATGGTCCCCGGTCGTGTCGTCCTTCGGGGGGCAAGGACTCGTCCACGATCACCGCAACTTGCACCGGCCGCTTGAAGAAGGCCGTCAGGCTTACCTCGATCAGTTCGCGGAATCGACCCTCGAGCTGATTCCGGGTGAAGTTGTTCGGTACGGCAACCATCAGCGCGTCTTGGTGCAAGGCCAAGGGCTTGCCGGTATTGAGCCAGCGTCGCAGCTCCGGCGGTGAGGAGGAGTAGACGTGGTCCCAGGCGAGCACGGTGGAATCGGCGGCGCTGTCTGGGGGCTCGGTCACTCGCACTCCGTGGTTTTCCTAGCATGCCGACCGATCGGACTGGCACCTGCACAAGGTACTTCGGCGACTGACGGTTGGACGGGTGAATCGGGAAATTACTCGAGAACTGCTGCTGGGCACTTCGTCGCCCCTGGCTGCTTCCACATATTTATCCACATCATGTGTATGACGGACACACGTCCATCAGCATCAGGCCATCAGGCCTGACGGAGCTGGATGATGTCCCCTTCAAGAACGGCCGGTGATGGATCGCTGCTGGGCAAAACTGGGGGCGACGGGAGACGCTAGCAATCTCTGGGGTCTTCCGCAAGCGATTCGAAGATAACTGCTAGCCAACTCGGCGTGTCGAAGGACAAGCAAGCAAGCAGCCGAGCGTGCGTCCATGCCGCGCCGTCGGTTTGACCCTCTTGGTGCTCCCCCGTACCGTTAGGAGGTCGCTCGAAACCCCGGCCATGGCCGGAACGAGCGGACTCATCTGTTATCGGCCTACCACGGTAGGCCAGCCGCCATTCGAAGATATGGGAGCCTTCCCGTGAGCAAGCGCACTTTTCAGCCGAGTAATCGGCGCCGCAGCCGTACGCACGGTTTCCGGCTGCGGATGCGCACCCGCGCCGGTCGCGCCATCCTGGCAGCTCGGCGCCGCAAGGGCCGCGCCGAGTTGTCGGCCTGACAACGACGCTTAGCCGCCCGCTGCCGTGCTGGGAAAAGCCGCGAGGATCAGCAACGGCGATGACTTCCGTCGCACCACCCGCCGGGGCGTGCGGATCGGCCGGCCGACACTCGTGTTGCACGCCGCCTCCGCGCCCGGTCATCAGGTCCGCGTGGGTTTTATCGTCTCCAAGGCGGTGGGCAACGCCGTGACCCGCAACCGGGTCAAACGTCGACTGCGGCACCTGGTGGCCGGCGAGCTCTCCAGCCCGGCGGTTGGGACCGATGTGGTGATCCGGGCGCTTCCCCGAGCGGCCGTGTATCCAGCCGAAGTCACACGTGATGTTCCGGCCGCCTGGTCCTCTGCCATGCGTCGACTGGGCGAGTGCGCGGGCGAAGGTTAAAGGCGATGAAATACATATTTGCCGCTGTGTTGAAGGCGTACCGACTGCTCATCAGTCCGTTGTACGGCAACGTGTGCCGGTATTACCCGAGTTGCTCGGCCTACGCGCTGCGGGCAGTGGAGTTCCACGGGGCGCTCACGGGCACCTGGTACGCCGGTCGCCGGCTGTTTCGCTGCCATCCCTGGTCCGCCGGTGGCTACGACCCGGTGCCCGGAACCCCGGAGTTTGACGCCGAGATGCGTGATCAGGCGGCCGCAGCAGCCACAATGGAGAGCGACAGGGCTGTGCTGGGGGCCGCAGATGCGAGTCGAGCGGCCGCCAAGCAAGCCACGGAGTCGGCCCCGGCCGCCTCTGCTCATCACCAGATGGATAGGGAGGTCGTGCATGCTGAAATCGCGTGCGGGGCGTTCCGGTCCCCAGGAGCCACCACTGCGGCGGCGCAAGCACGAGGTGTGAATTGATACAAGCATTGGTGCCCATGTTGGTCCCGATGGCGTTCTGGGACCCCTTCGTCGACTTCGGCAGCGCCATCATGCAGCCGCTGTACTGGGTGGTCTCGGGCATTCTCGTGCTCTTCCACGCGATGTGGTCGCCGTTGTTTGGTGTAGACAGCGGATGGACCTGGTCGCTGTCGATTGTGTCGTTGACCGTCGTGATCCGGATCCTGCTGATCCCCCTCTTCGTGAAGCAGATCAAATCCTCACGTTCGATGCAGTTGCTGCAACCCAAGGTGCGTGAGCTGCAGAAGAAGTACGGCCACGACCGGGAGAAGCTCGGTCAAGAGACGATGAAGCTCTACAAGGAGAACAACGCCAACCCGTTGGCTTCTTGCCTGCCGCTGCTGCTGCAGTCCCCGATCTTCATCGCGCTCTTCCGGGTGTTGGACGGCGCGGCCAGGGAAATTCCCCGCGGCCAGTGGCTGAAGGACAGGCCCGATCTGCTTACCTCGCTGCACGAGGCGACCATCTTCAATGCCCGGATCTCGGACACGTTTGTCAAAGCGGGATTTGCGAACGGCGTCAACAGCATCCACGTTGTCACGGTCTTTCTTATCTTGGCCATGACCGCGACGCTGTTTGTCACCCAGCTCCAATTGATGCGCAAGAACATGCCGCCGGAGGCCCTGACGGGCCCGTTCGCCCAGCAGCAGAAGATGATGCTCTACCTTTTCCCGCTGATCTTCGCCGTTACGGGCGTCAACTTTCCGGTCGGTGTTTTGATTTACTGGTTTGCCTCCAACCTGTGGACGATGGGCCAGCAGTTCTACGTCATCCGGCGTAACCCTGCCCCGGGCACGCCCGCCTACGACGCCTGGGAGGAACGGCGCAAGCGTAAGACTCCCGTGAAGTCAGTGGTGGCTGTCCAAGATCCCGTTCCGATCGAGGACGCTCCAGAGCTGAGCGTTTCCCGGGTGGCTCGCCAACAGCCCCGCAAACAGACCCGTTCCAAGCGCAAAACCTGATCCATCACCCCTGCGACCAGCACTGAGGCTGTAAACCCATCGGCAGGTGTTGGTCGCTCCTACCCGACTCTGTGGTTGAGCGGGGTGCCTGACTTGAGGCGTACGCCTCACGAGGAGACACATGAGTGACATCGAGCAGCAGCCCGGCTCCGACCAGCCGGGCCCCGCCCAGCCCAGCCCAGAGACTCAAGAGGGTGCCGAGCTTCTTCCCGAGGTGCCAGCCGGCGCCGTTGGCACCACCGCCGTGACCGACAGCGACTCCAACGCCGTCAATGAAGAGTCGACCACTGTGGACGACGAAAACGACGCTGACGACGGCGTTGAGGACGGTCACGCGGAAGGGAGCGACGAGGGAGAAGCTGTCGGCGAGGTCAGGAAGGCTGGTGGCTCAGAGAGCCCGCTGGAGTCGGAGGCCGAGATTGCCGCGGACTATCTCGAGGAGCTGCTGGATATCGCGGACCTCGATGGGGACATCGACACCTACATCGAAGGCGATCGGGCGCACGTCTCCATCGTCAGTGAAACCAATATCCTGGTGGGCTCCCAGGGCGAGGTGCTCGACGCGCTGCAGGAACTCACCCGCCTTGCGGTGATGACCGAGACGGGTGACCGTAGCCGGTTGATGCTCGACATCGCCGGATTCCGCGATCAGCGTCGTCAGCAGCTGGTGATTATCGCCTCCGACGCCGTCCAAGAGGTCAAGGGAAGTTCTGCACCGGTGTCACTCACCCCGATGAACCCGTTCGAGCGCAAAATTGTGCACGATGCCGTAGCCGCGGCTGGTCTGAGAAGTGAGTCCGAGGGCGAGGATCCTCGCCGGCATGTAGTTGTGCTGCCCTCGGCGTGAGTTCCGTGGCGGAAGCCGTCTTCGGTGATCGATATGAGTCGATAAAGCGATATGTTGGTATTTTAGCTACCCGCG
>JAABUN010004823.1_pt1 | contig 17649 bp, 15 predicted proteins | sample 5559311 | NCBI WGS metagenome assembly JAABUN01 (sample SAMN10711877, study PRJNA513370) | rock metagenome | isolation source: Antarctica rocks | place: Antarctica: Victoria Land, Siegfried Peak sud | reverse complement strand
CAGGCTTTACGGCGGCTTGGGCAGAGAGGACAATCAGAGGCGGATGCAACCACAAGCATCATCGCAACGTTTTGCTCCGGCATCCCTGATTGTCGCGCGCCGCCGGGTTCTGATTGTCGCGCTACATCGAATACCACTTGCCCGAAATCCGTACTTCGGGAATGAACACTTTGGTACGCCCAGCCGCGCCAATCACTCCTCCAAAAAAAAAGTCCTCGTCGAGCCGCTTGAATTCAACGGTTCGGCTGGTCCGCACCCCTACGCCCTGTTCGACCATTAGCTCGGTCAACCGTTTCCCGATGATCGGCACTACGCGCTGAGGGATTCGCGCCGCGAAATCGATGGCCTGAGCCGAGAACGCTGATGTCGTCACGAATACACCTTTCGGGGCGTCAAGTCCTACCAGACTGCTGGTAAAGGCTTGGATCTCTGGGCGCCCGATGGTGCTACCCGGCGCATGCCGTTTGGCTTGCGCATAGACCCGATCGAGGCCGAGGACGTCCTCATTGTTGACGCCATCGACGCCGCCGTCACCGGACTTCCCAAGCTACTCCGCCGCATTCAGACGCGAGCCGCCATAGCCCATGGCCACCGGGAGTTCGACGATCAGCTGCTCGAAGAAAGCTGGGCTATTCAATGGAATCCGACCCAGGATCAGCGCAATTGAGTTCGGTGCTGTGGCCCCGAAGACTTCACGCAAGCGCATCGGGAAGTCGCTGCCACTTAGCGAAACCGTGTTGATGCCGCGGCGCTGTGGTGTGCGTTGACTTCTCGGTCTGTCCTCGGGGTCAGCATGGCCCGACAGCCCATTGCAAGAGCGGGCTGCCGATCCGATCAAGCGCTCCCCGCGACAGCAAGCTGTCGTCGATTCCCTTCATGCGGCGTCATCTTCGACTTCTTCCGCGTTGACCGCATCATAAAGCACGACGTCACGGGAAAGGATGAACTGATATTCAACCTCTTTCAGCCCGTAGTATGCCAGCATCCCTCGATCCACGGCAGAAAGAAGCGACGCTTCCTTTTTGAGGTCGCGGGGTAGCGGATCGAGAACTTGTTTGACGGCGGAAGGAATGCTCCTCTCGCCGGCGAATTCATTGATTGCCAGAACGCACTGCACGTCATTCAAAACGCCCAGGGCAGCCATCGGCTCGATACCCAACCCGGCCATGAGCACCAAGTCCGCGCGCCGAGTGATCTCATGAAGCGAACGATAGTTAAAATTGCCGACGTATTTTCCTGCGTTCTTTTTGAATGCGAGTGCTTCGTGGCGGCGATTGTGCAATATTTTCCCTAAACCTACCAAATTTCCAAAGGTATCCGAATTAATGTAATTCAAACAAGCAATGTAGTCCCTTAACACCCACCCCGTCACATGGAAGCCATCCCCCTGGACGAGCCAGTAATGGAAGTAATTTTCGCCAATAAGGGATGCTATGACCGCGAACGCTGCGTCATCGCTAGAAAACTGTAAATCACCGATTTCCGATGCGGCGACACGTCGAAGACTAGAGGCGTCCAGGCAAGGCGGGTCTTCACGAAAAATCGAGATAAAATTTCGCGCAGCCTGCGAAAAGCCAACGCGCGCTCCTGCCAGTCTGCCTGGCACAAATATCTCACGCTTCTTCTTTCCCGTCGGCTCTGTGATCGCGTTCAAAACTGACAACGCTGACGCACTGCCAACCTTTGGAATGCCTCTCGTCGCTTCGGCTGCAGTAGCGATGGACGTGTATTTCAGGCTTGCAACCAAATGCGGACGCGCCGCGGAGCGCCAACGATACATGGGCGTGGAATAGGCGCCGTTCCGGCCCTGCCCCGAGAGCCAAATCGTGCAACGCTGGCTAACACCAGAGAAAACCGATGCAGGAATGTTATCATAAGATGAAAGCCAACTCGAAGCATGTCGTTTAAGTAAACTACGCAAGGCATCAAAGTCTTCGCTGAACGTCAGCGACAAGGGAACAATCATCCCGCAACGACCATTCGCCGACACGAGGCTCAGGGACCGAAGCATCACAATCGCATAGATGTCGGGAAAGCCGAGCGCCTTCTGCGCCGGTGACAAATAGGCGATCTTGCTTGTAGCAACGTATGGAGGGTTGCCGACGATTACGTCAAATCCGCCACGGCCCATGATGCCATGTAATTCAACAAACCAGTGAAACGGCTCATGGGACTTTGCCCAGCCTTGCAGACGGGATGGGTCAGCGGCCTTGACACCGTAGGTTGCACAAAGATGACGATTCAGTTCTGCCTCGAGGCGAATGCGCCGTTGCCTCAGATCTTGCTTGTCGGAGAGCGGGACAGAGCCATCTCCGTCCATCTGCCGGGCACGAAACTGATCTGACGCCTGCTGAAAGTCGGCAGCCTGGACGTCGACCCGCTCCAATTCCTGAAGCTTGATCATGTCACCCTTGGCGCTTGCATTCAGTGTGGCATAAGTTTCGTACCCGACAAGCGTGTTGCCTGCGCGGATGTTGAAGTCGATATCCGGCAGCGGCTCGATACCGAAATTTTTGTGCTTCAGGTCCGGCTCAACCTGCGCGGCCAGCTTCAGGAACAGGCGGAGCTTACAGATCTCCACCGCCTCTTCCATGATATCCACGCCGAAGAGGTTGTTGAGGATGATGCTCTTCAGGCTGAAATAGCGGGTGTTGGGGTGGTTATTGACCCGCTTGAGCGCGTCGCGGAAGCCCTTCGGGTTGTCTTCTATCTTTCCGGTCGCGCGCTCGCGATCTCCGACAAAAGCCTCCATCCGCGACAGGCAGGTTTCATACAGCGGCTCCAGGATGTTCAGCGCCGCGAACAGGAAGGCGCCGGAGCCGCAGGTGGGGTCCAGCACCGTCACGCCCTCGATCGCCTTCCAGAAGGCCCGCAGCAGCTCCGCCCCCTCACAGCGTTCGATCACATCCTGGGCGAATTGCCTGATGTCGAGGTTCAGCGTGATGAGGTCATTGATCTCCCGCACCTCTCCGGCGGCCAGCTTCTGGTGCAGCTCGTCATAACGGCCGCGCCGCGCCACGACCTCACGCCAGATTTCGGTCGGCAGGGCGAATTCCGCAGGCGCCGGCCGGTTCCACCCGCCTCGCGCCGCCACATCGCCGATGCCCGCCGCGATCTCATCCGGCAGCGGCAGAGCAACCCTGTGCTTCACTGCCGGGTAGATGTACCGGTCCGGGTCCTCCTTCAGATGGTCCCAGATGGTCGGCCCAGCCGGGTTCACGAAGGCAATCTTGCATTCCTTCTTTGCCGCATCGAACAGGAAGGGGATCACCGTGCTCTCGGTGATGTATTCGGTGATGTCCTCCTTCGTGTAATAGGCCCCCATCTGCTTCTGGTTGATGTACTTCTCGAAGATGTAGCCGAGAACGTCGGGGTTGATCTCGTTGTCGTTGCGCAGCGGCCGCTCGTCGAGATGCCATTGGTAGCGGTCGAAATAGGCGAAGATGCGGGTGAAGGCCTCGTCAGGGATCGCGATGACCGGGCAGCGCTCCTCGATCGGGTGCTTCTCGAACAGCCCGCCATTCAGATAGGGGATGCGGCCCAGCAGCTTCTCCAGCTCGGGGTTGCACGCCTTGCCGCCCAACCCCTCATGGAACAGCCGCAGCAAGAAGTAGCGGTAGAAGGAGTAGAACCTGTCCCGCCCCTCCCCCCGCTGGCACACCGCCAGGCGGTCGCGCAGATAGTCGCGCTGCTGGTTCAGGAAGCCCTTGCGCTGCATGAAGTAGATGAACATCAGCCGGTTCAGCATCAGTGAGGCGTACCATTCCCTGTCCGCCACATCGGTGATGCCGCTGATGAAGCCTAGGAAGGCCGTGTGCTCGGCCTTGAACTGGTCATAGAACCGCTTGGTGACGCGTTCGACATCGAAGGCCGCCCGCGCCCGCCCCGTCACATCGACAAGGGTGAGGATGGGTTCCTCGGCCAGTGAGAAGGCAATCGCCTGCACCTTCTGCAGGAAGCCGGTATTGGTGGCCGTGGCGTACCAGAAATGCTCGGTGACCGTGGCGGGCTTACCCGCCTCCCGCCGCGCCCAGCACCAGATCTGCTCGGCGCGTCTGGCGTCGGTGAAGATGACCAGGTGTTCGAGGTAGGTCTTCGCCACCCGCAGCTCGATCTTCCGCCGCGTGGCACGGTCTGGGATGTTCTGCCCGGCGGGGGCTTCGCACACCACCGCGGCCATGCCGCGCTTCTCGGCCACGGCCCGCAGCGCATAGGTGGCACCGCCCAGCGCGACGGTGAATGTCTTGCTCAGACGGTCCCAGCCGAGCTCCTCGGTGAAGAGGCTGACGAAGTCGAATTTGCCCAAAAGGGTCCGGGCTTTGGCGGCGTCGAGGTTCATTGAATGTCCGTCCATCACGCCGTCTCACGCGCCAGGCCGAGCGAGCAGATGATATGCGGCTCGCCCGTGGGTTCTTCATCCTGGATCAGGCAGAGCCGATCCTCCTCCCGCAAGGCTAACACCAGCTCGGTCAGCTTCTCGTCGCTGATGCCGGCCTTCATCTGGCGGTTCAGCGTGTCGGTCGCGGATTGCCGCAGGGGGAAGCGGTAGATTTCCTCGATCGCCTTGCCCAGTTCAGGGAGGTCGAAGAGCGTCCCCTTCACCTTGTCGGCGTGGCGTTTCAGCCTCTCATAGGTGCGGAACCGGGCACCGGATGGCCGGCCGAGTTGTCCCCCCACCTGCTTTTCCTCGATGGCGATATGCTCGACGCCCTTGGCGACGATGGCGTGGTGTTCCTCCTGTCGCGGCAGGGCCAGTGTGCCGGGCTCGCAGGCGGCCACTTTCAGGATCTCGAACTGCGATTGGGTGACGCTGTTGCCGGCCTGGTCCACCCAGGCCAGGGCGTCATTGCGCTGGGCCGTGCGCAGATAGACCAGGGCGCCATTTGGCCGCCCATCCTGCGGCGCGTAGGCCTTGGTGGAATAGACGACGGAGGGAAGCTCCGGGATGGTCTTTTGCAAGGTCGGGTCGGCGTCGATGGCGTTCTTCCAGATCTGGTAGGCGTAAGAGGCGAGATCGACCTCGGTGTCTGCCTCGCCGTCCAGGATGCCGGCGTTCTCGCTGTAGAGGTCGGCCAGCTTTTGGCTCTCGCCCTCATCCTCGAAGAAGGCTTCATCCGTGCCGACCACCTCGGCATTTTCTTTGAGGCGCTGGCGGACGCGCGAGCGGAGTTGGATCAGTCGCTCGACACCGTCGGCGGGCAGGAAGGAGTAGCAGAGGATTTTCTCGGCCTTCTGGCCGATGCGATCGACGCGGCCGGCGCGCTGGATAAGGCGGATGATCGCCCAGGGCAGGTCGTAATTGACCAGGATCGCCCCGTCTTGGAGGTTCTGGCCTTCGCTGAGCACATCGGTCGCGACCAGGATGCGCAGTTCGTCCTCGGCCGCCACCTTGCCACGCTTGTTGTTGCTGGTCGGGCTGAAGCGCCAGGCGAAGCCAGTTGGGTCCGCCGTTCCGCCGGACACCGCGCCGATTCCCTTGATGCCCCTCGCCTTCAGTCGCCGGTCCAGGTACCGCACCGTGTCAGCAAATTGAGAGAAGATCAGGATCTTCTCCTTCGGGTGCGTCTTGGTGAGTAGTTCGACAAGGGCGGCGAGCTTGGTGTCCTTCGCCGGGTTCCATGGCCCGCCATCGTCCAGAATCGTCAGGAGCTTGGCGCTGTCACTGAGCAGGTCCTTCTTCAGCTGGGCGACGAAGAGGCCGGGGCGGAGCCACTTGAATCGCCTTTTGAACTGGGTCTCGTAGAGCCGATAGGTCTCAGTCGCCCGTGCCTGAAACGCGGCCTCGTCACGCAGATCGAGCGTTTCCGCATCCTGCTGGCTTTCGTCTTCCCCCTCCCCGAACAGCTCGGCATCGGCGCTCTGGGCATCGACGTCTTCGTCGCAGTTGGCGGCGCCGAGAAGGCCTGCGTCCTGTGCGCCGAGTGGCAGCGGCAGGTCGTTCTCGATGGCGTGGAGGAAGATATAGTTGCGCAGCACATGGCGCTCCAGCGATTGCTGGAACGCCTCTCCGCTGCTCTCCAGGCGCTTGAACAGATTGGTACGGCAAAACCCCATGAGGCGCTTACCCGCCCGAGAGAGGTCGTCGAGTTGCTTTGCCTCATTCGGCGTCGGCGGCTTGTGGGGCTTGGCGGCGACGTAGTTGCCCAAACCGTACCGCGGCAGGTGCATCTGGTTGATCGCGTCGACCACGGGCGAGGCATAGAGCCGCGCGTATTGATCACTGGGGTCCTTGTCGTCGATCTTGCAGCGCAGCGTGCGCGGCACGCGTTCGGGGAAGTATGAGCGGGAGCCGTCTTCAAAGGTGAGGAACCTGCGGCCGTTGTCGGGGTCGGTCTGCGCGTAGTTATCCTGGATGAAAGTGCGGGTGCGGCGCACCATGTAGAGGCGCATGAGCTCGCGCCAATCATCGGCGTAGGTGCTTTTCTCGAAGGCCGCGAGGGATCGGACCGGGCACTGGTGGCGCCGGATGAATTCCGTTTCGCCGATGTCCTGCAGCAGGCGTTCTGGCCGCACGCCGATGTCTCGGTCTTCGGGTACGAAGAGCCGCAGCTGGCTGGAAAGGTCGCTGTAGGTTTTGTTGTAGGGCGTAGCCGAGAGCAGAATGCAGCGGCTTTCGTTTTCCGTCAGGTACTCCTGGATCGCCCGATACCTGCGCCCTTCGCGGTTCCTCAGGTTGTGGCTTTCGTCGATCAGCACAACGCGATAGCGCCGCAGGTCAGGCAGCTCGCGGGTCGCCCTCGTGACGGACATGACTTTCGCAATGAGTCGGTATTCGGAGACGTAGTCCTCCCACATTTTGACTAGGTTCTTTGGGCAAATGATGAGCGTTTCCGTGAAGTGGTCGTCCTGGAAAATCTTCGCCAGTGCCGTCGCCATCAACGTCTTGCCGAGGCCCACTACGTCCCCGATGAGAACGCCGCCACGCTTGTTAAGATGGTGGGCCGCGATTTTGACTGCCGCTTCCTGGAAGGCGAAAAGCCGCTTGCCGAACTCGGGGGGGATACGGAACTCGCTCAACCCCGCACGGGCTTCTTGGGCAAGATGGTAAGCCATCTTCACGTAGATCATGTAGGGATCGAGGGTCTGCTCCCGCGCCCAGCACTCCTCGATGACCTGAATCAGTTCGTCGGTGATGTCGACGCACCAGCGATCACCCCAGCGGTCGTCAAACCATTTCGCCAACTTTTGCGTGGCGTCGTGGTCGAGCACGTCGACGTTCAATTCCCCCTGCTTGGAAAGCCCGGACAGCGTGAGGTTGCTGCTTCCGAGAAAGCCCGTGATCGGATTGTTTGGGTCGAGACGAAAGAGAAGATAGAGCTTGGCGTGCAGGGGGTGTCTAAGAAACAGCCGAACCGTTACCTGTTTGGCCCTGAGTTGCGCGGCAAGCCGGCGCAGGCCTGCTTCGTCTGCGTTTGTCGGCATGCCCAGCGTCAATTGGACGCGGAATTCCTCAGCAAGTTTTCGCTTCAATCGAAGAGCCGTTTGGTTATCCAGCGCCTGCTCGTCGTGTTGCGCGCTCAAGCCGATTTGCAGGTCGTCTTGCGGTAACCGCTGCATCCCGACAAGCAGGCGGCACTGACCGGCTTCCCCGCCGGGCCAAACAGAAATTAGGTCGTCGACTGATTTCCAGCCGCGGAGGTTAAAATAACCGACGCAGAAATCGCCACGACTAGATACTTCTAAGGTCTGCCGCAGCGCCGGCAGCAGACAAGTTTCAATGTTATCGAATATGCGCGGCAATAATTCTTCCCCTCGACGCCCTCCTTTGCATGCAGTCAAAAGCGAGCCAAGAGAGTTGGTACAGCGACGATTCATTCAGGGTCATGGGGCTTTGGCAAGTGGTTTCTGGCGGGCGGCACGCAATTCGTGACTCTGCGCAGGTCCCTATCCGCAGGCCACCAAGCCCAATCTTGATCGTCGCCGAACGGCCCTGGGCCTGGATGATGACCATCATGCGCGTTCCGGCCTATTTGCAGAACGCTGATACACGCTGCTCCGCCCACTCCCTCTCCACCCCATCCATCAGCCCCGGCAGGGTCATGCCGTCCGCCTGCCGCCGGTCCAGGATCGCCTCGACGATATCCAGCGCCAGCAGTGTCAGGCGCAACAGACGGGAGACATAGGACGAGTTGATCTTCTCCGCGGCGGCCGGCTCGTCGATCGTGTCGTACCGGCCAGTCTCCATCATGCGCCGCCAGCGAAACGCCCGGGTCAACGCCTTCATCAGCGTGCTGTCGGCACGCGACGGTCCGGGGTTCATCGTGCTCCCCGGCGTCACCACCAGCTTTCGCCCACCCCGCTTTCGGATGGCGAGGGGCACCCGGACCGTCAGCATCTGCGCGGTCGCGGTCATGCTGCCGCCCTCGTCTCGTGCGGATGCGTGGCGCCCAGGTCCCGCGAAAAGGTGACCAGCCCCGCCAGCAGAGTACTTCAGTCTGTACCGGAATGCCGGTGTGCTGCCGATTAGGGGACACAACATTCCAGCAAGTACTCACGCACACGGCGGTTTAACTCCACGCCCCCGGCGGCGGTGGTTTTACTCGGGGAGTAGAATTGCGTGGCCCGCCAGTGGTGGCCCGCGGCAACCGTGTCGCCGCCCAGGTTAGCAGCGCCAGCGACACCGCTAGATCGTCATGCTTGCCGGAGGTGGTGACGTATCGGACGTTACCGGCATCGGTGACGACACGCTCAAGCCCCTCCAACTCTTGGGCTAGCTCGCGCCAATCGCCTAACGTCGCCACCTTCACCTCAGACCGCTCCATTGCGGCGTTGAGCTGATCGAATAGCGGGGTTCGCCCGAGGTGCCAGACCGGCAGCACGGCCCGCTTGCCCATGGCGGTGAACGGCACCGGCTGCGGGCGCAGCGCATGGTCATGCGCGGCGGTCATCCTGACCCCGGTGCACCTCCGGCCGAACGCCGCCGCCACCGCCTCGGCATGGGCGCTGTTGCCACTGGCATCGACGATGATAGTCGCCCGGTAGCCTAGGTCCCGGTCCGCTTCGACCAGCTTCGCCAGCGTCTCGGCGCTGGTCATTCGTAATGGCAGCCGTTCGATCCGGGTCACGCCCACGACGCCACGCGACCATGGTGGCACGCCGCCGACCATGATGGTCGAGTAGTCCTGTGCGCCGCCGAAATCGTGGACCAGGAAGGGCTGTGGCGGGGTTGGCCAGGATGCCGGGTCGGATAGGAATGTCATTCACTGATCATACAAATCTGTTGCGTGCTAAGCGATTAAGCTTTCGCAGCCGCCAGGGTGACATTTCCGTTAGCGACCAGAGCAATGTCATGCTAGGTACTTTTCGACCATCATCTATGAAACTATAGGGGCTGCTACACCGTCAGTACCCACGGTGGGGACCGTATTTAGGACCGTAGTAAGCCTAGTGCGTAGGCGATCCCGTCGGGCTTCAAAGAAAATCTCAAACGTTAGGATGTCGGCTGGTATATCGCCGAGAAGATGAATTTCTCTATAACGTTCCTGGGCGACCATATCAGGGCAGTGTTTGGCAAGCCACTCAGCTGGCATCGAAGCCCGTTTATCATTGTTGATCGCTCCTTCCAACAGCTGAAGGTTTGGTAGCTGGTTCACGCGCTGGCCAAGAACGCTTAAACGATCTTCCTGAATCCCACTCCGGCGTAATTGCGGGCGGGAGAAGCGTGAACTCGGAAAAACATGGTCGATGTGAAACTGATTGCGTAAATCAACGAATGGAAAAAGCAACGATAAAAGTGCAAACGTGCGCCTATCGCCGTATTCCATGTGCACCAAGTCTTCGATTTCAGCTGCCTCAAACGTAAGCGATTTACTTCGCTGCGTCATCACATTGCGAATTTCCATCACCGGAAACCCGTTGCTGCCGTTAACTCGGATAGTTTCGCGCAAAGCAGTCAGCAATGTATCCAAACCGCTTCCCCAGATGCCGGACGCCTTGAGAAGCGAGCAAACTAACCAGTATTGGATAGACTTGCGATCAGACGCGAACTGGCCGTGTGTAACATAGTTGGCAGGAACGTCGCGGCGGTAAATGTAATAGGCGATGGGCAGCAAGGCGCTATCGGCACGGAGCGTTTGTCCGTTTAGGCCAAAACTGGCTGCAAGCTCGACGGTCCGCAACAGCGACGTGCGAATTGAAGGCCAGTTTGATTCAAGTAGAGCCATATTTGAAGTTGTAAAATTTTCGACTTTAAACCCGACACTAGCGATGTCGGCTAACATTAAACCTGCTTTCAAGACAAAATCTTGGCTGACATTGAAGCCGGTTCCTATCCGGTTTAGGTCATCCACCAGCCTATGGATTTCGGAACGAGCATCCACCTGCTTCCATTGAGCGACTGCTATACTCAGCAGCAAGTCAGAATAAGATAAAACAGTGCCACCGGAGTTAAGCCGAATGAATATATTCAGCACGCGCTCAACGTCTTGCGTTTCTTCCTCATAATAATTTATGATGTTTCCAGAATGAATGACTCGATGGAGCCGATCGAGTGTGCTATAAGCAGTTTTCAGTGCTTCAGCTTTGCAAGCCACGCTCCATGAGACCTGTGAGCATGGAGGGACCATCTGCTAAGCCAAGAATGTCAGGCACCTTAAACCAATGCGCATCTCCGTCTCGGGCAACTTGCGCGTCGTCGAGGAACCTAAAGTGATATATGGCACCGTCTTCGTCTGGCGCCTGAGGTGCCAGCAGATTTAGGCGGAGAGTCCGCACAGGGAAAGCGTCAGAATTGGTCCACCACTTATTGGGCTGCTTGATGGCCATAGACCCGCGAAGTCCAATATTAAGTGCGGTCAGTCGCTGCTGCCCATCGAGCACTGCGGTCACGCTTTGATGGTGTAGCATACCTAGTTCTGGACAATGCGCGGCATCTCGCTGATGATAATTCAATACAAAATCATAAAATTTGAATTTGCTGCTGGCTGAAGCTTCCACATTCCAAAATAAAAATGTTCCGAATGGATAACCTTGCATCACGCTATCAAAAAGAAGTTCGATTTGTTCGGGCTTCCAAACAAACTCGCGCTGAATTGCTGGCAGCACGTAGCTTTTGTTTTGAATACGCCTAAGGGTTTCAGCGATAGTCCCACCTGGTTTGTACATGCTGACCTCGTATCGCGTATGTTGTCCAAATTAAGTTGTCAGCTTTTTCGATGGACCTCAATGAACGAGTGTCGCATGTGGGATACCTGTCGCATTAGGGTCTTCGTCGTGATCCTACGACCACAGGCGTATTTTAGCGAACGCCAGACTTCGAGTAACGACCTGCTCGGGTGGTAACTCGGTGCTACCACTTGGTTGGTCAGCACGCTGACAGTCGAATAGTGCCGTAACGAGTCTTCCATCGAACGCCGCCGCGTCGCTGCCCAGCGGCTCGCCATGATATTCGCGACGGAATGCTCGCCGACCCAGGGCGCGCTCCTCGGCGCCGAGGAAATCCGGCGAGTAGCGGGCGATGGTGTCCGCCGTTGCCCGGATGCGAACCCAGGAAGTATCCGCGACATCTGCCCAGACCTGCCAGAAGGGGTCCGTGGTGGTCCAGGCAGTGGACAACATCATCAGCCGCGAGGTCCTGGAATGCCGCGCCCGCATGGGCCGTAACGCCGCCAGCAGCTCGGGCGTCAGCCGGGCCGCTTCATCTGCCGCCACCACCGCATCTACCGACAACCCTCGTACGCTGTCATCCGACCCGGGCAGGGCCATCACCCGGGCGCCGGTTTCTGTCTCCAGGCCGAAGACATTTGCCGTGCTCACCTTTACCCCGGCAGTGGCGAGGTAGGTCCGCACCCGCCGGACTGCTTCGGCCGACTGGCGCTGCGACGGCGCCGCGAAGACCGAAAGGCTGCCCGGCCGGAAGGCCATCTCGTGGGCCACGGCCACGGCGGCAGCGGAGGTCTTCCCCGCCTGCCTCGCCGCCAGCACCACAACCTGCGCACCGCCGGGCGTCAGCAGGAGTTGGGCTTGCCAAGGGTCGAGGTCGAGGCCCAGCACGGCCTCCGCCCAGAGCGCCGGGTCAAGCCGGTAGGCGGCGCGGAGTAGGGGGTTCATGCGGCCAGCCCGGCGAGGGCCTGGGCGGCCTTCCTGCGGGCCTCCGGATGGTCCTCCAGCGCCTCCAGCAACCGGTCGGCGATGGTGGTGGCCATATCGTCAGCCGCGCCGCCAGGGACCGACGCCTCGGGCTGGAGCATGGCGGCGGCCTTCAGCGCATCCACGATGGTCGCCCGCAGTTCGCGGATTGCCCCGCCCCGCATCACCAGCGAGCCGTCCACCTCGGCGTCCTCCAATAGTGCTTCCGCCCGGCCAACCAGGGCGCCAAGCCGCGACGCCAGCCCGTGGACCGTCAGCACCCCATGCAGCGCGACCGTGGCTGGTGTTGGCGCCAGGGGGAACATCGGCGGCATGATCGCCTGGCGCACCTGCGCCATGACCCGACGCAGATGGTTGCGGGCGTGCCGATCCACCGCGTCGGGCGACAGGCCGAGCCTTGCCGCGACCAGGGTTACCGCCTCACCAGCGACCAAGGCGCTATCCACTTCAATCCGGCGGGGGCTGGTGCAAACCGTGCAGATGCGGGGCATGTTGTTATAATATAACATGCTCCGCGTTTCCGCGCTATCGCGGACTAGCGCAAGAATGGCCACACACAAGGGGCCGATATGGGGGTGGCGCAGTCCACAGAGGGTACCCGGCACCCTCTTATCTTCAACCTGTTGGTAGGCGGCTAAAGCCGAGCCGTTGTCGGCGGTAAGCCGCTGACGACGCCTCCGCAGTGGCGTCGGTCCAGCCAAGCTAAGCTGTCGTGCTTCCCATTTGCTTCCGGCTGATCGGTCCTCGGAAGCACATGCAGCGTAAGTCATTGAAACTATGGCGCGCCCGGAGAGATTCGAACTCCCGGCCCCCAGATTCGTAGTCTGGTGCTCTATCCAGCTGAGCTACGGGCGCGCGGCCGGCAGGACCGGGAGTTAGCCGAGGCCCATGGCCCGCGCAACCCCTACCGAGCCGTCCAGGGTGCGCGCGAACACCGAAGCCGCGGGGCACAGCCTGCGGAGTGCGGCTGCTCCGCCGCATCACCAGGCGTGCTCCTCAAACCGCCAGCTTGTCGAGCTCCCGCACCACCGCCTCGCCCATCACGCTGGTGCCGACGCGGGCCATGCCGGGCTGCATGATGTCGGAGGTGCGCAACCCTCCGGCCAGCACCTTCAGCACCGCGGCCTCGACCAGCGCCGCGTCCTCCGCCATGCCGAAGGAGAGCCGCAGCAGCATCGCGAAGGACAGCAGTTGCGCGCAGGGGTTGGCGATGCCCTTGCCGGCGATGTCCGGCGCCGAGCCGTGGATCGGCTCGTACAAGGCATGGCGCCGGCCATCCGCGCCAACCTTGCCGAGCGTCGCCGAGGGCAACATGCCGAGCGAGCCGGTCAGCGCCGCCGCCAGGTCCGACAGCACGTCGCCGAACAGGTTGGACCCCAGGATCACGTCGAACTGCTTTGGTCGCGAGCAAAGCTGCATGGCGCAGTTGTCAGCGTATATGTGGCTCAGCGCGACATCGGCGTATTCCGCGCTTCCCACTTCGCCCACCACGGCGCGCCACAGCCGCCCGGACTGCATGACGTTCGCCTTGTCGACCGACGTCAGCCGCCCTTGCCGCTGCCGTGCCAGGTCGAAGGCCACGCGCGCCACGCGGGCGATCTCGTCCTCGGTGTAGACTTCGGTGTCGACGCCGCGGCGCTTGCCATCCGCCCCGATGGTGATGCCGCGCGGCTCGCCGAAATAGATGCCGCCGGTGCTCTCGCGGACGATCATGAGGTCGAGGCCGCGCACCAAATCGGGCTTGAGCGAGGACGCGTCGGCCAACGGGTCCAGCACCGCCGCGGGCCGCAGGTTGGCGAACAGGCCGAGTTCCTGGCGCAGCCGGAGCACACCGAGTTCCGGCCGCCGCTCGAACGGCAGACCGTCCCATTTCGGCCCGCCGACGCTGCCGAACAGCACGGCATCGGCGGCGCGCGCGGCGGCCACCGTGGCGTCGGAGCATGGCGTGCCGTCGGCGTCGATCGAGGCGCCGCCGACCAGGCCTTCCTCGATCTCGAAGGTTACGCTGCGGCGGCGGTCCATCCAGTCGATGACGCGGCGGACCTCGCGCATGACCTCAGGGCCGATGCCGTCGCCGGGCAGGACCAGCAACCTCTTGTTGGCGGCCATTGGTCTAGTTCCCGTACAGCCAGGGCTGCGCGGCGCGCTGCTTCGCCTCGAAGCCGTCGATCGCGCCGCCGCGCTGCATGGTCTCGCCGATGTCGTCGAGGCCGTTCAGCAGCCGGTGGCGTCGCAGCGGATCGGTCTCGAAGGGGATTTCCTCGCCGTTCGGCCGCACCACCACCTGGCGTTCGAGGTCCACGGTGATGCGGGCGTTCGGCCCCATGCCCGCATCCTCCATCAGCCGCTCGCACACCTCGCGCGGCAGGCGGACGGGAAGCACGCCGTTCTTGAAGCAGTTGCTGTGAAAAATGTCGGCGAAATCGGGGGCGATGACGCAGCGGATGCCGAAATCCAGCAGCGCCCAGGGCGCGTGCTCACGGGACGAACCGCAGCCGAAATTCTCTAAGGCGATCAGCACCTCGGCGTGGCGGTACGGCTCGCGGTTCAGCACGAAGTCCGGGTTCTCCGACCCGTCCGCGCGGAAGCGCAGGTTGGCGAACAGGTGCTTGCCGAAGCCGTCGCGGCTGATCGACTTCAGGAACCGCGCCGGGATGATCTTGTCGGTGTCGACGTTCGCCGCCGGCAGCGGCGCGGCAACGCCCGTCAGCGTGGTGAAGGGCGTCATGCCGGCACCCCTTGCGGCTGGTGGTCGCGCACGTCGGCCAGCTTGCCGGCGATGGCCGCCGCCGCCGCCATGGCGGGGCTGAGCAGGTGGGTCCGTCCGCCGGCGCCCTGGCGGCCCTCGAAGTTGCGGTTGCTGGTGCTGGCGCAGCGCTGGCCGGGCTTCAGCTTGTCCGGATTCATGCCGAGGCACATCGAGCACCCGGCCTCGCGCCATTCGAAGCCGGCCTCGCGCAGGATGCGGTCCAGCCCCTCGGCTTCCGCCTGCCGCTTCACCAGGCCGGAACCGGGCACCACCAGCGCCCGCACGCTGTCGGCCACGTGCCGGCCGCGGGCGATGGCGGCGGCGGCGCGAATGTCCTCGATGCGGCTGTTGGTGCAACTGCCGATGAAGACCACGTCCACCGCCAGGTCCTGCAGCCGCTGCCCCGGGATCAGTCCCATGTAGTCCACCATGCGGCGGAGCTGCGCGCGGCGCGCCTCGTCCGGTGCGGCTTCGGGGTCGGGCACCACGCCGGTGATCGGCAGCACGTCCTCGGGGCTGGTGCCCCAGGTCACCTGCGGCGCGATGGCGTGCGCGTCGATCCGCACTTCCTTGTCGAAATGCGCGCCAGGATCGGAGGGCAGCGTCCGCCACCACTCCAGCGCCCGCTCCAGCGCCGCGCCCTTCGGGCCATCCGGGGTGCGGCGGACATAATCAAAGGTGGTCTCGTCCGGCGCCACCATGCCGGCCCGCGCGCCACCCTCGATCGACATGTTGCAGACCGTCATGCGCCCGGCCATGTCGAGCGCGCGGATCGCGTCGCCGGCATACTCGATGACATGGCCGGTGCCGCCGGCGGTGCCGATGCGGCCGATCACCGCCAGGGTGATGTCCTTGGCGGAACAGCCGAAGGCGAGGTCGCCCTCGACCAGCACCCGCATGTTCTTCGCCGGCTTCTGCAGCAATGTCTGCGTCGCCAGCACGTGCTCGACCTCGGAGGTGCCGATGCCGAAGGCCAGCGCGCCCATCGCGCCGTGCGTCGAGGTGTGGCTGTCGCCGCAGACGATGGTCATGCCGGGCAGCGAACGGCCAAGCTCGGGACCGATGATGTGGACGATGCCCTGCCGTTCATCCAGCAGCGGGATGTAGGGCACGCCGAACTCGGCGACGTTGCGCTCCAGCGTCTCCACCTGCAGGCGGCTCTCGGGGTCGAGGATGCCGGTGCGGCGCGATAGGTCGGTGGCGATGTTGTGGTCTACCACCGTCATCGTCGCCTCCGGCCGGCGCACGCGGCGCCCAGCGGCGCGCAGCCCGTCATAGGCCTGCGGCGTCGTCACCTCGTGCGTGAGGTGGAGGTCGATGTAGAGCAGCGCGGTGCCGTCCGGGAGAGTCTCCACCACGTGGGCGTCCCAGATCTTGTCGAACAGGGTTTTTGCTTGCTGCGCGGACATGAACTTTCCCCCCGCTTCGTCCTGGTGCGCGGCCGTTGATGTCAGGCCAGCGGCTCGGTCGCCACGACGCGCGCCTTCTCCTGGATGCGCGCCGCCTTGCCGGTGCGGCCGCGCAGATAGTACAGCTTCGCCCGCCGTACCTTGCCGCGGCGGACCACGATGATCTCGGTGATCGAGGGCGAATACAGCGGGAACACCCGTTCCACGCCCTCGCCGTAGGACAGCTTGCGGACCGTGAAGTTGCTGTTCACGCCCTTGTTGCTGCGGGCGATCACCACGCCTTCATAGGCCTGGGACCGGACCCGCTCGCCTTCCACCACGCGCACCATCACGCGTACCGAATCGCCGGGTGCAAATTCCGGCACGGCGCGGGCGGCGGTGAGGCGCGTCACCTGATCGGCCTCGAATTGCTGCAACAGGTTCATGGTGGCGGTGTCCTTCTACTCGATGCGTCTACGCGGCGGCGGGATGCGCGGCAAGCGGCGCATCGCCGCCCGCGCCGTCCCGCGCCTGGATCGTCCTGGAGTGCCGCGCCCAGAGGTCCGGCCGGCGTTCGCGGGTGGTCCGCGCCGCCTCGGCCCGGCGCCAGCGGGCAACCTCGGCGTGGTGGCCGGACAGCAGCACGTCCGGCACCCGGCGGCCCTGCCACTCGGCTGGCCGCGTGTAGTGCGGATATTCCAGCAACCCATCCGAAAAGCTTTCCTCGTCGGCGCTGGCGGCGGCGCCCATCACGCCCGGCAGCAGCCGCACGCAGGCATCCAGCAGCACCAGCGCCGCCGGCTCGCCGCCCGACAGGACGTAGTCGCCGATCGACACCTCGCGCATGTCGCGCGCCTCGATCACCCGCTGGTCGATGCCCTCGAACCGGCCGCACAGCAGCACCACGCCCGGCCCGCCCGAGAACTCCCGCACCAGCGCCTGGTCGAGCGGCCGGCCGCGCGGCGTCAGCGCGACGGCGGAACGCCCCGGCCCCGATTCCAGCGCCGCCGCGATGGCGGCATCCACCACGTCCGGCCGCATCACCATCCCGGCGCCGCCGCCGCACGGCGTGTCGTCCACCGTGCGGTGGCGGTCGGTGGCGAAGCCGCGGATGTCGATGGCATCCAGCCGCCACGCCGCCTCGCGGAGCGCGCGCCCGGCCAGCGACAGGCCTAGCGGGCCGGGGAACATCTCCGGGAACAATGTCAGGACGGAAGCGTGCCAGGTCATGCCGCCGCCTCCTCGTCCGGCTGCGGCGGCACCACGATCTCCTCCGGCGGCACCACCACCACGCGTTTCGCGGCCAGGTCCACCACCGGCACGCAGGCGCGGGTGAAGGGCACCATGCGCTCCGGCGGACCGTCGAGCACGAGGAACGGCCCGGCGCCGTGCTCCTCGACCGCGCGGATCACGCCCAGCGCCTCG
>JAABUN010004822.1_pt1 | contig 17650 bp, 18 predicted proteins | sample 5559311 | NCBI WGS metagenome assembly JAABUN01 (sample SAMN10711877, study PRJNA513370) | rock metagenome | isolation source: Antarctica rocks | place: Antarctica: Victoria Land, Siegfried Peak sud | reverse complement strand
CCGACCCCAGCTATTCTTGTCAGGCAGATGGGGGCGGCATGGTTGGTCCCGTCAAGTCAGCGCGCCTCACCCCGCCGGTATCTCCGCCGCCAGCACCTGCCCACTCCCGCTCTCCGTAATCAGCAACCTCCTCCCATCCGGCGCAAAGCAGCAATTCGTGGTGTGCCGCCCAAACTCGGAACAGTCCACCCGCAGCACGATCCGCCCATCCGCCGCCACCCCCCACACCTGCCCATGCCCCGGATTGGCCACGAACAGCCGGTCCTCCCCATCCACCGCCATCCCATCCGGCCCGGAGGTCCCCGCCGGAATCCGGCAGAAGCACTGCGCCTTCCCCACCACCGCATCCGCCCGCAATGCGAAGCGCCACACCTCGCAGGACCGCGTCATCGCCACGTAGCAATGCGTCCCCGCCCGGTTCAGCGCGATGCCGTTCGGGCTCGGCGCGTTGCCGATCAGCCGGTCGAGCCGCCCATCCGGCCAGCGCCGCCAGACCCGGCCGGAGGGGTCCTGCAAGCCGGACTGACCCTGGTCGGTGAACAGCACCGCGCCATCCGCCTGCACCACCAGGTCGTTGAGGCCGCGGAACCCCTCGGACAGCACGGTCTCCAGCACCGGGGCGATGGCGCCGGTCGCGGCATCGAGGCCAAGCAGCCCGTGCCGGTAGTCGGCGATCAGGAAGTCCTGCCCGGCGCCGCCCCCGACTGCCCCCTTGGCCGCCATGCCGTTCGGCCAGCCATCGTATTCGACCAGCAGGTCCCAGCCCGCGGGACGCACCCGGAAGATGCGGCCGTTCGGGATGTCGGTGACCAGCAACTCGCCCGCCGCATCGAGGCACGGGCCTTCCAGGAAACTGTCGATCGCCGCGCCGCCGCGGTTGGCATCCGCCCAGGCGCTGCGGCGCGGCCGGCGCCAGGCCTCTGGCATCGAGGCGAAGCGGCGGGCCGGCACGACCAGCGGCGGGGTGGACCACATGCGCCAAGCCTGCGTGCGGCAGCGGCCCGCGGCAAGCTGCTGTCCGGGCACGCAGGGCAATCGCCTGAGGCCCATCCGTCCCTGCCGTGCGGCAGCGCGACGGCCGCGGCAGCAACGGATTCGACCTGCGGCCTTGCCGCGGCCGCCCGAATCCGCTATAGGAATATAGTCAACACGCTGCCTGTATCCGACAGCCCGGAGCGCCTGACCGAATTCTGCTCTAACATCTGAAACTCCTCAATTCGACACGGCATTATTCCCTATAATCAGCCACTTGCCTCGTTGGCTGCCTCGATAATTTGAGCCGGTTTGAGGGGAATTGAGACGATTTGAGAGGATTTGAGCAAGTTTGAGGGGAATTGAGCCGATCCGCCAAATTTTGAAGCCAATTTAACCAAGGCATTCCTCCGGTCGATCGCCCGCCACATCGGCGGTGCTGCGGCAGGCATGGACCGGCTTCAGGCGATTGCCCTGTCCGGGCGCACCCCCTTGCCGGCCCGCCGCGTGTCCCGCAGGCTGGCACGAAACAATTCGAGGAAACGTCCATGCCGGCCGATGCGCAGCCCGGACAGCCGCCTGCCGCAGCCTCCATCGCCGGATCGGGCCAGTCGGCCGAGGCCGGCTTCGCCTCGCTCGACCCGCTGGTGCGGCCGCGCTCCGTCGCGCTGATCGGCGCCTCGGACGAGCCGGCGCGGATCGGCGGCCGGCCGATTGCCTACATGAAGGGCCAGGGTTTCCGGGGTGCCCTGTATCCGGTGAACCCCAAGCGCCAAACGGTGCAGGGCCTGCCCGCCTTCGCGCGCGTCGCCGACCTGCCGGAGGTGCCGGATGTCGGCATCATCGCGGTGCCGGGCGCGCTGGCGATCCAGGCGCTGGAGGACCTCGGCGCCAAGGGCTGCCGCGCCGTCATCGTCTTCACCGCCGGCTTCGCCGAAATGGACGAAGCCGGCGCCGCGGCGCAGGAGCGGCTGACGGCGGTGGCCCGCAAATGGGGCATCCGGATGCTGGGGCCGAACTGCCTCGGCGTGTTCAACGCCTCGATCCACTACTACGCGACGTTCTCGGCCAGCTTCGAGAAGGGCTGGCCGATCCCCGGGCGGGTCGCCATCGCCAGCCAGTCCGGCGCCTACGGCACGCACGTGTTCGCGGCGGCGCTGGACCGCGGCCTCGGCGCCCAGGTCTGCATCACCACCGGCAACGAGGCCGAGGTGGCGTTGGGCGACGTCATCGGCTGGATGGCGCAGGCCCCGGAAGTCGACGTGATCTGCGCCTACGCCGAGGGCATCCGCGAAAGCGAACGCTTCGTCGCCGCGCTGGACCTGGCGCGGCGCAACCGCAAGCCGATCGTCATGATGAAGGTGGGGCGGAGCCGCCTCGGTGGTGCGGCGGCGCAGTCCCACACCGCCTCCATCGCCGGCGACGACGCGGTGACCCAGGCGGTGCTGGACGAGTTCGGCGTGGTCCGCGCGCGCACCACCGAGGAAATGCTGGACATCGCGTATGCCGCGACCAAGCGCATCTACCCGGCGCGCAACACGCTGGGGGTGCTGACGGTCTCCGGCGGCGCCGGGGTGCTGATCTCGGACGCGGCCGAAGCGGTCGGCCTGGCGATGCCGCCGATGCCCGAGGCCGCGCAGGAGAAGCTGCGCGCGCTGGTGCCGTTCTGCGCCCCGCGCAACCCGGTGGACTGCACCGCGCAGGTCACCAACGACCTGTCGCTGATCGGCCGCTTCGCGGACAGCGTGGCGGCCGATGGCGGCTACACCGCGATCCTGGCCTTCTGGTCGCAGGTGGCGGCCGGCAGCAGCGTCGGCCCACGTCTGCAGGAGGAAATGCGGACGGTGCGGGCGGCGCACCCCGACCGGCTGTGGGTGATATCCATGCTGGCGCCCGCCAAGGTGCGCGACTACGAGGCCGATGGCTGGCTGGTGTTCGAGGACCCCTCGCGCGCGGTGGTGGCGATCGAGGCGATGGGCCGCTTCGGCGCCAGCTTCGCGGCCGCCGGGGTGTCCCGGCCGGCGATTCCCCTGCCCAGGGTGGCGCTGCCGGACACCACGCCGAGCGAGGCGGTGGCGAAGGCGCTGCTGGCCGAAGCCGGGGTGCCCGCCGTGCCGGAACACGCGGCCTCCGACAGCGAGGCGGCGGTCGCGGCGGCGGCGGCCATCGGCTATCCGGTGGTGCTGAAGATCCTGTCGCCCGACATCCTGCATAAAAGCGAGATCGGCGGCGTGCTGCTGGACGTGGCGGATGCGGCCGCCGTCCGGCACGGCTTCGCCACACTGCTGGACCGCGCCCGCCACCACGCGCCGGCGGCGCGGATCGAGGGCGTGCTGGTAGCCAGGCAGGTCAAGGGTGCCGTCGAGATGGCGCTCGGCATCTTCCGGGACCCGGTGTTCGGGCCGGTGGCGATGGTCGGCCTCGGCGGCGTCTTCATCGAGGTGCTGAAGGACTTTTGCCTGGCCCGCTGCCCGTTCGACGCGGTGCAGGCGGAGCGCATGATCCGCGGGCTGCGGGGCTTCCCGCTGCTGGACGGCGCGCGCGGCCGGCCGAAGGCCGACGTACCGGCCCTGGCGCAGGCCCTGGCGGCGCTTTCGGCCTTCGCCGCGGCGGCCGGACCGCGGCTGGCGAGCGTCGACGTGAATCCGCTGCTGGTGCTGCCGGAAGGCCAGGGCTGCTTCACCGCCGATGCGGTGATCGAACTGGGGCGTGACGCCGCGGATTGAAGCGAGGCGTGCTGGTCGAGATTGCTCGGGCACCGGCCAGGCCGGCGGCATGGGGCGAGGCGTCCGCCATGGGTCGTTGGAAGGCGGCGGCGGACTGCGATACAAGGCTTGAGGCTGCAAGGCGCGGCGGCCCGGCCAGAACCGCCGAACAGAACCGCCGAACAGAACCGCCAGAAGGAACGCCGCCGCGATGCCGATCGTCACCGAGACGCTGCTGCACTACCCGATCCCCGAAGTGCGGCAGAGCCTGCGCTGGCAGGACACCGCGCTGTATAATTTCTCGGTCGGCCTCGGCCAGGACCCGATCGACGAGCGGCAATTGGACTACGTCTACGAACCCCGGCTGCGGGCGATGCCGTCGCTGCCGGTGGTGCTCGGCTCGCCCGGCTTCTGGTCGCGCAACCCGGACACCGGCATCGACTGGGTGCGGATCGTCCATGGCGAGCAGGGCCTGGTGCTGCACCGGCCGCTGCTGGTGGCGGGCGAGGTCATCGGCCGGTCGCGCGTCACCGGCCTGGTGGACCGCGGTGCGGGCAAGGGCGCGCTGCTGTATTCGGAACGCGTGGTGCTCGACGCCGCGACCGGCGAGAAGCTGGCGACGCTGAACAGCACCAGCTTCCTCCGCGGCGATGGCGGCTTCGGCGGCCCGACCGGCCCGGTGCGTGCGCCGCATCCCGAGCCGGACCGTGCGCCGGACCTGACGCTCGACCTCGCCACCCGGCCGGAGCAGGCGCTGGTCTACCGGCTGAACAGCGACCTCAACCCGCTGCACATCGACCCGGAGGTGGCCCGCGCCGCCGGCTTCCCCCGGCCGATCCTGCACGGGCTGTGCACCTTCGGCACGGTCTGCCACGCGCTGCTGCGGTCGCTGTGCGGCTACGACCCGGCGCGCTTCGGCCGGATGGATTTGCGCTTCTCGTCGCCGGTGTTCCCCGGCGAGACCATCCGCACCGAGATCTGGCACGAGGAAGGCGGCGCCGCCTTCCGCGCCCGCGTGGTGGAACGCGACAAGGCCGTGGTCGGCAACGGCCTGTTCCGCTTCGCCGCATGACAGCGTGGGAGCACGGCCCGGTGGTGGTGTTCGACACCGAGACCACCGGCTGCGGCGCCGGGGACCGGGTGGTTTCGCTCGGCGCCGTGCGGCTGGACCAGGCGCTGGAGCCGGAAGCCACGTTGCACCTGGCCTTCGCCCCCGGCATCCCGTGCCACTGGGGTGAGCGGCGAGTGCATGGTCTGGCGGATGCCTTCCTGGCCTGCCAACCGGGCTTCGCCGCCCACACCGTGGAGGTATCCGGGTTCTTCACGGGCGCGATGGCCTGCGCGCACAACTTGGCCTTCGATCGGCGCATGATGGCCAGTGAATTCGGCCGTGAACGCCTGCCGCTGCCGTGGGCGGCCGAATATTGCACGCTGCGAGCCTGGCGACGCGCTCATCCCGGCGAGCGGGCCGGGCTGGCGCACGCCTCCGCCGCCTGCGGCCTCGGGCGGGAGGGCGCGCAGCACGGCGCGCTGGAGGATGCCTGGCTGGCGACGCAATTGCTGCGGGCGCTGCACAGGCTGCCGCCGGCGCGGATGCGGCTGCACGGCTTCACCAACCAGGCCTCCAACGAGGAGATCGCCGCATGACCGGCACGCCGACCAACGCGGCGAGGGCCGAGCGCTTCCGCGCCCTGCACTCCTCCGGCTGCTTCGTGCTGCCGAATGCCTGGGACGCCGGCAGCGCCAGGCTGCTGGCCTCGCTCGGGCCGGTGGCGCTGGCCACCACCTCGGCGGGCGCCGCCTGGACCCTCGGCCGGCGCGACGGCGCACTCGCCAAGCGTGAGGCGCTCGACAACGCCCGCGCCATCCTGGCGGAGACCGACCTGCCGGTCTCCGCCGACTTCGAGGATGGCTACGGCCCGGCGCCGGAGGATTGCGCCGCGACGGTGCGTGCCGCCGCCGCCGCCGGACTTTCCGGCTGCACCATCGAGGACACCACGGGCGACGCGGCGGCGCCGATCCACGGCTTCGACGCGGCGGTGGCGCGGGTGCGGGCGGCGGTGGCGGCGGCCCGGTCGGCGCCACACCCCTTCGTGCTGACCGCGCGGGCCGAGAATTTCCTGCACGGCCGGGCGGACCTCGACGACACCATCCGCCGCCTGGTGGCCTTCGCCGAGGCCGGCGCCGATTGCCTGTACGCGCCGGGCCTGCCGGACCTCGACGCCATCCGCAAGGTGGTCGCCGCGGTGGCGCCGCGGCCGGTCAACGTGCTGCTGGGGCCGCGCTCCGGGCTGGTGCCGCTGGAGGTGCTGGCGGCGGCGGGGGTGCGGCGGGTCAGCGTGGGTGGGGCCATCGCCCGCGTCGCCTACGGGCAGGCGCTGGAATACGGCCGGGCGCTGCTGGCGGGCAACCTGCCGCACTTCGCCGCGGCGCCGGCGCACGCGGCGATCAACGGGCTGATGCGCGGGCGCGATGCCGCCACGCCGGCCCCCTGACATGGCCGACATCGCCACCCGCGCCGCCGCCTTCCGCGCCCTGCATACCGGGCCGGGCACCATCGTCACGCCAAGCTGCTGGGATGCCGGCACCGCGCGGCTGCTGGCCGGGCTGGGTTTCCCGGCGTTGGAGACCACCAGCGCCGGGCTGGCCTACAGCCTCGGGCGGCCGGATGGCCACGGCGTGTCGCGGGAGGAGACGCTGGCGAACGCCAGGGCGATCCTGGCGGCGACGCATCTGCCGGTATCGGCCGACCTCGAAGGCGGCTTCGGCCCGCGGGCCGAGGACGTGGCCGACACCATCCGGCTGGCCGCCGAGGCGGGGATCGTCGGCGGCTCGATCGAGGACTCCACCGGACATCCCGGCGCGCCGCTGTTCGACCTGGCGGAGGCAGTGGACCGCATGGCCGCCGCGGCGGAGACCGCCTGCGCATTGCCTTTCCCCTTCACGCTGACCGCGCGCTGCGAGGGGCTGCAACAGGGGACGCTCGGCCTCGACCAGGTAATACGGCGATTGCAGGCCTATGCCACGGCCGGCGCCGACGTGGTCTACGCTCCCGGCCTGACGCGCATTGAAGATGTCCGTGCGTTGTGCGCCGCGGTGGAGGTGCCGGTCACGGTACTGACCGGCAGCCTGGGCGCTGCGTTCACGGTTGCTGAACTGGCCGCGGCTGGGGTGCGGCGGGTGACCCTCGGCTCCACCCTGGCGCGCGCCGCGATCGGCGGGTTCCTGGCGGCGGCGCGGGAGATCGCCGGGCCTGGCACCTGCGGCTTCGTCGCCACGATTCCCGCCTTCGCGAAGGTGCAGGCGATGCTGGCGGGGGCTGGACCGAGGCCGGAAGCGGGTCTAGGTCCGGGGGCGGGCCGGGAGGGACACCGATGATCGACAAGATCGTGCAGTCGCTGGCCGAGGCGCTGGCCGGCGTGCGGGACGGCGCCACGGTGCTGATCGGCGGCTTCGGCTCGGTCGGCCAGCCGGATGTGCTGATCGAGGCGCTGATCGAACAGGGCGCCAAGGACCTCACCTGCGTCGCCAACAACGCCGGCACCGGACACGCCGGCCTGGCAGGGCTGATGGAGCTGGGGCGGGTCAGGAAGATGATCTGCTCGTTCCCGCGCTCGGCCGGGTCGGTGGTGTTCGAGCAATTGTACCGCGAGGGCAAGCTGGAGCTGGAGATCGTCCCCCAGGGCACGCTGGCCGAGCGGATGCGCGCCGCCGGCGCCGGCATCCCGGCCTTCTACACGCCGACCGCGGCGGGGACGCTGCTGGCGCGCGGCAAGGAAAGCCGGCGGTTCGAGGGCAGGGACCACGTCATGGAACTGGCGTTGCACGGCGACGTGGCGCTGGTCGAGGCGTGGGAGGCGGACCGCTGGGGTAATTTGGTTTACCGGGGGTCGGGGGCGAATTTCAATCCGGTGATGGCGACCGCGGCGAAGCTGACCATCGCGCAGGTGCAGCATATCCGGGCGCTTGGCGACCTGGACCCGCACCGCATCATGACCCCCGGCGTCTACGTGAACCGCGTCGTGCAGGTGGACCGCGGCGCCCCTTGGACCGGCGCACAGAAGTAGCGGGGTCTGGCGGAATACCTTCCCCAGCCTTCTTGTTTGCCGAAAGGACGGATCATGCAACCCTTCACCCGCGACCAGATGGCCGCGCACCTTGCCGACGACATCCCGGAGGGCTGGTGCGTCAACCTCGGCATCGGCATTCCGACGCTGGTGGCGAACCACGTCTCGCCGGAGCGCGAGGTGATCCTGCAATCCGAGAACGGCGTTGTCGGCATGGGTCCGGCGCCGGCGGCGGACGCCGTCGACCCGTGGTTGATCAACGCCGGCAAGCAGGCGATCACGCTGGCGAAGGGCGCGTCCTTCGTGGGGCACGCCGACAGCTTTGCGATGATCCGCGGCGGGCACATCGACCTGTGCGTGCTAGGCGGCTTCGAGGTGGCCGAGAACGGCGACCTGGCAAATTGGGCGACCAGCGAGAACGACACCGCCCCGGCGGTGGGGGGCGCGATGGACCTCGCCAACGGCGCCAAGCGGCTGTGGGTGGTGATGGAACACACCACCAAGGACGGCAGGCCGAAGCTGGTGGAGCGCTGCGGGTATCCGCTGACCGGGCTTGGCTGCGTCAGCCGCGTCTACACCAACCTGGCGGTGCTGGACGTGCTGCCGGGGCAGGGCTTCGTGGTGCGGCAGATGGCGCCGGGCCTGGGCTTCGAGGAGTTGCAGGCGAAGTCCGGCGCCACGTTGCATCGTCCCGTCTGACCGGAGGCAAATGATGAGCGCCGCAACAAGCGAGGACGACCGGGCCGAGAGCATCCGGATGATCCGGGACAGCGCCGCCGCGGTGGCGCCGCCCGGTGGCGACCTGAAGCGCATTCGCGCGCTGCGCTTCGAGGCGCCGGGCTTCGACCCCGGCCTGTTCCGCCAGATGGGCGGGATGGGCTGGGTGGGGCTGCGGGTGCCGGAGGCGCAGGGCGGCTCGGGCCTCGGGCTTGGCGAGATGTGCGCGTTGGCGGAGGAGCTTGGCGCGGGGCTGGTGCCGGAACCGCTGATCCCCTGCGTGCTGTCGGCTGGGTTGCTGGCGGCCGTGGGTGGCGAACCATTGGCGCAGTTGCTGACCGGCGAAAGGGTGGTGATCACCGCTTGGCAGGCGCGTGCCGACACGTTGGAGGTATGCACCAGCCCGGACGAGCCGCGGAGGTTCGTGCCGATGGCGGCGGGCGCCGACGTGTTCCTGCTGCCGGTGCGGGAAGGGCAGCGGATCGCGCTATATGAGCAGCCCGCGGCGGGCGCCGACCTGGTGGTGGAGCGGACGCAGGATGGCGGCAACCTCGGCACGCTGCGGCCCAGCCTCGGCGATGCGACGCGGGTTGCCGACGACATCGGCGAGGCGCTGGCGCTGGCGCTGGACGAGGCGGCGCTGACGACGGCCGCCTACCTGCTGGGCGGCATGGAGCGGGCGTTCGCGATGACGCTGGACTACCTGCGGACGCGGAGCCAGTTCGGCAGGATCATCGGCACCTTCCAGGCGTTGCAGCACCGTGCGGCGGACGTGAAGATCCAGGTGGCGTTGACGCGGGCAAGCGTGGAGGCGGCGGCCGCGGCGATCGACGCCGGCGCCAGCGGCGATGCGCGGCGCGCGGTGGTGTCGCGCGCCAAGGCGCGGGCGGCAGAGGCCTCCATGGTGGTGACGCGGGCCTGCATCCAACTGCATGGCGGCATCGGTTACACCGACCAGTACGATGTCGGCCTGTACTTGCGGAAGGCGATGGTGCTGGCGAACCAGTACGGCAGCGCCAAGTTGCATCGACGACGGTTCATGGCGGTGTCGCCGGAAACCGAAGAATAGCGGAGTTGAACCGATGAACGTGGCAACGATCCCGGCCCCGGCCGATCTCGACAGCCTGGACGACGAGAGTTTCCGGGGTGTCGTGCGGCGCTTCCTCGCGCAGCACTACCCGGAGGATTTGCGCAACCCGCCGAAGCGGCTGCACTGGAGCGAGAACCAGGGCTGGTACTTCAAGCTGGCGGAACAGGGCTGGCTGTGTCCCGGCTGGCCGAAGGAGCATGGCGGGCTGGGGTTGTCGCCGGCCAAGCAGATCGTGCTGACCGAGGAATACGAACGGCACGGCGTGGCGCGGACCAACGACCATGGCGTGGTCATGCTGGGGCCGCTGGTGATCCAATACGGCACCGACGAACAGAAGCAGCGCTTCCTGCCGAAGATCCTGACCGGCGAGCACATCTGGTGCCAGGGGTATTCGGAACCCGGCGCCGGCAGCGACCTGGCGGCGTTGCGAACCGAAGCCCTGCCGGACGGTGACGACTACGTGGTCAACGGGCAGAAAATCTGGACCACACTGGCGACCGACGCGAACTGGATCTTTTTGCTCGTTCGCACCGACAAGAGCGCGAAGAAGCAGGAGGGGATTTCGTTCCTGCTGGTGGACATGAAGACGCCGGGCATCACGGTGCGGCCGATCATCAACCTCGAAATGCACGACGAGTTCTGCGAGGTGTTCCTCGACAACGTCCGGGTGCCGAAGGAGAATTTGGTCGGGCGGATCAACAAGGGCTGGGACATGGCGAAGGCGCTGCTCGGGTTCGAGCGCATCTTCATCGGCTCGCCAAGGCATCCGGTGTACGCGCTGGCGCGGTTGCGGCTGTTGGCGGAGCGGATGGGCGTGGCGGAGGACCCGACGTTCCGGGACAACTACGCGCGGCTGCGGCTGGAACTGGAGGATGCGAAGGCGTTGTACGGCGTGTATGTCAACAAGCTGAAGCGCGGCGAGACGCTGGGGCCGGACGTGTCGATGCTGAAGATCATCCAGACGGAATTGTTCCAGAAGATCACGGATACGATGCTGGAGATCGGCGGCGAGAATGCCGGGCTGCTGGAGCCGATGGAGGGCAACCGGGACCTCAACATCGGCGGGCTGTTCATCCAGGCGCGGCCGGCGACGATCTATGGCGGCAGCAACGAAATCCAGAGGAACATATTGGCGAAGAACGTGCTGGGGCTGCCAGGGTAGCGATACGCCTCGACGTTTCCACGACCGGCCGGGAAGGTGCGATTCATGGTCAAGCAGCTTGCAGGCCAGACGGGGGTGGGTAATGGATATTCCTGGGCGAAGCCCGTGAAAGAACCACCATGCCCCGTAGCGTGAGCCTTGCCGGAAACCTCGATGCCTTCGTCGATGCCCAGATCGACAGCGGCCGCTTCCGGAACGACCGTGAGGTCATCGAAGCCGGGCTGCGGTTGCTGGAAGCGCGCGAGCAATCGCGCTTGGCAAAGCTGGCTGAACTTCGGCATTCCATTGAAGCGAGCCGCGGCGACGGCCGCCTCCTGACGGAAGCCGAGGTTTTCGATCCTTTGGAGGCAGAGTACGCGACCCCGGTTCAACAGGTCGAGCGGCCAGATCAAAGGTGAGCCGCCGCCTGCTTTTCGCGGCGGCGGCGCAAACCGATCTTCAGGAGATCCTGGCCTACATCGCCCGTGACAGCCCCGAGCGTGCGCGCACCTTCGTACGAGCACTGCGGCAACGTTGCCAGCGCATCCCCGAACAGCCTCGGATGGGCCGGCTGCGCGAGGAATTCGGGGCCGGCATCCGAACCGTGATCCACGGCGACTACCTGATCCTGTATGGCGAGCGCAAAGGAGCGATCGTGGTCGAACGGATCGTGCACGGCGCCCGCGACCTGCTCGACCTTTGACGGCACGCCAAGCCGCGCCAACAATGATGTCTCATCTCCGGGTGTCCGCAGCATGACCGACCTCTGGCGCCTCTCCGCCCATGACCTCGCCGCCCGCATCCGCGCGAAGCAGGTCTCCGCCACCGAGGCCGCCCGCTCCGCCCTCGCACGCCTCGACGCCGTGAACCCCCGCATCAACGCCGTCATCGCGCACGACCCGGCCGAGACCCTCGCCGCCGCCGCCGCCATCGACGCGCGCCTGGCCCGCGGCGAGGACCCCGGCCCGCTGGCCGGCGTCCCCGTCACCATCAAGGTCAACACCGACCAGGCCGGCCACGCCACCACCAACGGCCTCCGCATCCAGCGCGACCTCAAGGCCGAGCACGACAACCCGCTGGTCGCCAACCTCCGCCGGGCCGGCGCCGTAATCCTCGGCCGCACCAACACGCCAGCCTTCTCGCTGCGCTGGTTCACCGACAACTCGCTGCACGGCCACACGAAAAATCCGCGCGACCCGTCCATCACCCCCGGCGGTTCCTCCGGCGGCGCGGCGGCGGCGGTGGCGGCCGGGATCGGCGCGATCGGCCACGGCACCGACATCGGCGGGTCGATCCGCTACCCGGCCTATGCCTGCGGCATCCACGGCCTGCGGCCGACGCTTGGGCGCATCCCCGCCTTCAACGCCTCCGGCCCCGAGCGTGCCATCGGCGCCCAGCTCATGGCGGTGTCCGGCCCGTTGGCGCGGACCATCGGCGACCTCCGCCTGGCGCTGGCCGCGATGAGCCGCCACGACCCGCGCGACCCCTGGTGGGTGCCGGCGCCGCTGGAAGGCCCGCCCATGCCGAAGCGCGTCGCGCTGTGCATCGCGCCTGATGGAATGCCCGTCGCGCCCGAGGTCGCCGCCGCCGTGCAGGACGCCGGCCGCCGCCTGGAAGCCGCCGGCTGGACGGTCGAGACCGTGGCCAACACCTCGCCATTGCAGGAACCGGCCGACCTCCAGGCCATGCTCTGGCTGGCCGAAACCCGCCGCGGCATGAACGCGGCGATCCAGCGCGAGGCCGATCCCGGCGCCACCGCCATCTACGGCTTCATGGAAACCCTGTGCCCCGCGCCGGACATGAACGCCTTCCAGGACGGCCTGCAACGCCGCGCCGGCCTGCTGCGGGAATGGCTGCTGTTCCTCGAGCGCTTCCCCGTGGTGCTGATGCCGTCCTCGGGCGAACTGCCCTTCCGCGACCGTTCGGACACCGAAAGCCTGGAAGGCTTCCGCCGCATCCTGGCGGCGCAACTGCCGCAGGTGGGGTTGCCGTTGCTGGGCCTGCCTGGGCTGGCCGTCGCCACCGGGCTGGTCGGCAGCGTGCCGGTCGGCGTGCAACTGGTCGCCGGCCGCTACCGCGAGGACCTGCTGCTGGCCGCCGGCGAGGCGATCGAGGCCGGTGGCGTGCCGCCCTCGCCGATCGACCCGGCCTGAACGGCACCGGCCGGGCAAGCCCAGGAACCTCCATGCGTTCAAGCCTTGGGCTGGCGCCGGGCCTCGGGCTGGCAACGATGCTGGCCGCCTGTGCCGGCTCCGGCGCGGGTGGTTGCGGGCCGCGCCCGCTGGCCGTCGCCAACCTGTCCGCCGTGGCGGTGGAGCAGCTCTATTTCGGCAGCGGCGCGCCCGAAGGCTGGGGGGCGGACCTGCTGGGCCAGGCTGGCCTGCCGAGTGGCACCAACGCCGCCGTGACGGTGCCCGAACGTGGCGCGGCAGCGGTGCGGGTGGTCTGGCGCGATGGCCGGGCGGTCGAGTTGGGTGGCATCAACGCCTGCCGCATCGGCAGGGTGACGGTGCTGGATGCGGCACTCCGCGCCGAATGAGGCAGGCCGGGCCATGCAGCCGCCGGCCCAGTCCTGTCCGGCGGCGGCTGGGCAGCGCCGTTCCGGCTGCCCAACCTGGTCCGCCAGGCCGTTCGCGCCACGGCCTTTCCCTGGCCGCCCGGCGCCGCCATGCTGCGCGCAACAACCGGCCCCTGGAGAGAATGCGTTGACGATGTCGAGGACGACCCGGCGCGCCGCGCTCATGCTGCCCCTGGCCACGCCGTTCATCGCCGGGCCTAGCCGAAGCCAAGTCCCCGCCCAGCCATGGCGCCCGACCCAGCCGATGCGGATCGTCGTGCCGGCGGCGCCCGGCGGCACCGCCGACATCACCGCCCGCCTGCTGGCGCCCTACCTGCAAACCGCCCTCGGGCAGAATTGCGTGGTGGAGAACCGTTCGGGAGGCGGCGGCACCATCGGCACGATGGAGGCGGTGTGCGCCGCCCCCGACGGCCACGCCATGCTGCTCGGCAACATCGGGCCGCAGTCGATCGCCTATTCGCTGTTCCGCAACCTGCAATTCGGGCCGGACAGCCTGACCCCGGTGGCCGGCATCCTGCGCGGGCCGAACGTGCTGGTGGTGCATCCCTCGGTGCCGGCCAACACCGTGCCGGAGCTGGTCGCGCACCTGAAGCGGAACCCCGGCAGGCTCAGCTTCGGCTCCCCGGGGGTCGGGCAGAGCCCGCATCTGACCGGCGTGTGGTTCTCCCAGGCCACCGGCACCGAGGCGATCCACGTGCCGTTCCGCGGTGCCGGTCCCGCGGCGATCGACCTTGTGGCGGGCAACATCCAGTTCATGTGGGACAACCTGACCAGCGGCATCCAGCAGATCCGCGCCGGCCGGGTGCTCGCGCTGGCGGTGAGCAGCGCCGACCGCAACCCGCAACTGCCCGAGGTGCCGGCGGCGCGGGAGACCATGCCGGAACTCGCCGCCTTTGACGTCAACTCCTGGTTCGGCATCTTCGTCCCCGCCGCCACGCCGCGGCCGGTCGGCCTGGCCATCAACGCGGCGATGGGGCAGTGGCAGGACACGGCGGCGGTGCGGGCGCGCTGGATGGAGATGGGCGGCGTGGCGCTGCCTGGCTCGATGGAGCAGTTCGCGGCGTTCGTCGACAATGAAATCCGCAAATGGGGCGGCGTCATCCGGCGCGAGGGCCTGCAGTTGGAGATCGGCTGATGCCAGGGATCATCACCCGCCGCGCGGCGCTGGCCGTGCCGGCGTTGAGCCTGGCGCCGCGTGCGCAGGCGCAGTCGTGGCGGCCGGGGCAACAGGTGCGGATCGTGGTCGGCGCCGCGGCCGGCGGCACCACCGACATCATGGCCCGCCTGCTGGGCCAGTACCTGACCGGGCGCTGGGGCACGCCGGTGGTGGTGGAGAACCGCTCGGGCGGCGGCGGCACCATCGGCACCATGGAGGTGGTGCGGGCGCGGCCGGACGGGCTGACGCTGTTCTCCGGCAACATCGGGCCGCAGGCCATCGCCTATTCGCTGTATCGCAACATGCCCTACGGCCCGGCGCAGATCACCAACATCGCCGGCACCATCCGCGGCCCGAACGTGCTGGTGGTGAACGCCGCGACGCCGGTGCGGAGCATGGCGGAATTCGCGGCCTGGCTGCGCGCCAATCCGGGGCGGATCACCTTCGCCTCCACCGGAGTCGGGCAGTCGACGCACCTCTCGCCGGTGTGGCTGCTGCAATTGCTGAACGTCGAGGCGATCCACGTGCCCTATCGCGGCTCCGCCCCGGCGCAGACCGCTATGCTGAGCAACGAGGTGGGATTCCTGATCGACAACCTGACCGGGGTGATCGAGCAGGTCCGCGGCGGCCGGCTGCGCGCCATCGCGGTGACCTCCGCCGAGCGCAACCCGCAACTGCCCGACGTGCCGGCGATGCGGGAGACGCTGCCGGATCTGGCGACCTACGAGGTCAACACCTGGTTCGGCATGTTCGGGCCGGGCGGGATGACGCCGGAGATCACCAACTCGCTCAATGCCGAGGTCAACGCCTGGCTGGATTTGCCCGATACCCAGCGACGCTTCGCCGAACTGGGCGGCGGGCCGCTACGGCTGACGCCGGCGGGGTTCACCGAGTTCGTGCAGGCGGAAATCGTCAAGTGGCGCGCGGTGATCCAGCGGGAGGGGCTGCAATTGGATGCGACGTAGGGCAGCAAGGTCGGGGGGAGGTGTACTCCGTCCACGAGAGAACCCGCAGACTCCGCACCTGAAAAGGCCGCTGATATCGAGACCGACTCGCCAGCCGTTTTTCGGGTTCTCACGCGGACAGAGTATATCCCCCCGAATCCCCCCTCTATTTTTATTTGCCGACTTATAAAAAAAGGTGGGGTGTTTGGGGGGAGTTCTCTCCCCCCATGATCCTTTCTCCCTTGTGGCTCCCCGTCACGCTCGTCGCCGCGCTGCTGCAATGCTGGCGCACCGCGATGCAGCAGAAGCTGCGCGGCCAGCTCACGGTGAACGGCGCCGCGGTGGTGCGCTACCTGTACGGCGTGCCGGTCGGCCTAGCGCTGCTTGGCTTGTATATGCTGGCCTCCGGCGGTGCGCTGCCGGCGCCGAATTCCCTGTTCGTCCTGCTATGCCTGGCCGGCGGCCTCGGCCAGATCCTCGGCACCAACCTGCTGATCATGTCGTTCGGGCATCGCGGCTTCGCGGTGGGTACCGCCTACGCCAAGACCGAGGCGGTGCAGGGCGCAATCCTGGCGCTGGTGCTGCTGGGCGAGCACATTTCCGCATTGGCCTGGGTCGGCATCGCAATCGGCGTGTCCGGCGTATTGTGGCTGTCGCTGGCGGGCAAGAAGCTGTCGGTCGCGGAGTTGCTGCGCGCCACGGTGCAGCCGGCGGCGCTGTGCGGCCTGACGGCGGGCTTCTTCTTCGCGCTGACCAGCGTGGTGGTGAAGGCGGCCAACCAGGAACTGCCGGGCGACGACCCCGTGCTGCGGGCGCTGGCGACGCTGGTGGTGACCAACACCCTGCAAACCATCATGCAGGGCGGCTGGCTGCTGGCGCGGGAGCCGGCCTCGGTGCATGGCGTGTTCGCAACCTGGCGCACCTCGGCGCAGGTCGGCGCGCTCTCGGCCTGCGGCAGCGCGTGCTGGTTCACCGGCTTCGCCCTGGCCCCGGTGGCACTGGTACGCGCGGTGGGACAAGTGGAGATCCTGTTCACCCTGCTGTTCAGCCGCTTCTACCTGCGGGAGACGCCGTCGCGCGCCGAGATCGCGGGGGCGCTGGCGGTGGTGCTGGGCGTCGTGCTGGTGCTGGCGGGGCGGTAGGGTCCTACCCCAGGAACATCGCCCGGATCGCCGCCGGGTCCACATCCTCCAGCCGCGCCGGCGACCAGCGCGGTGCGCCGTCCTTGTCCACCAGCACGCTGCGGACGCCCTCGCGGAAATCGGGATGGCGGTTCACCACCACGCGGGTCAGCGCCAGCTCCATCTCGAGGCATTCGTCGAGCGTCGCGCCGGCGCCACGGCGTAGCAACTCCAGCGACACGCACAGGCTGGTCGGCGACATGCTGCGCAGGATGGCGGTCTGTTCCGTCGCCCAATCGGTGCCCTCCGCCGCCAGCGCCGCGAGAATGCCAAGAACGGTGTCGGTGCCGAAGCAGCGGTCGATCGCCGCGCGGTGCGCGGCGAAACCGGCCTCGGGCGGCGTCGCGGCGAAGCGCTCCACCACGCCCGCATCGCCTCCCAGCAGGGCGGCCCGCAGCGCCGGCACCTGGTCCCGCTTCACAAAATGCGTTGCCAGGCCGGCGTGCAGGGCATCCGCCCCGCGCATCCGCGCGCCGGTCAGCGCCAGCCAGGTGCCGATCGCGCCCGGCAGCCGCGGCAGGTTGAACGACGTGCCGACATCGGGGAACAGCGCGATCGCCGTCTCCGGCATCGCCAGCATCGCGCCTTCCGTCACCACCCGCGGCGCGCCGTGGAGGGAGACGCCGATGCCGCCGCCCATGCAGACGCCGTCGATGATGGAAACCCAGGGCTTGCCGAACCGCGCGATGCCGCGGTTGACCGCGTATTCCTCGGCGAAGAAAGCCTCGATCGCGGCGGCGTCGCCGGCAATGGCGAGGTCGCGGATGCGGCGCACGTCGCCGCCGGCACAGAACGCCCGGCCGCCGGCGCCCTCCAGCACCACCAGCCGCACCGCTTCATCCGTGGTCCAGGCATCGATTGCCGCCTGGAAACCGCGGATCATCGCGATGTCGAGCGCGTTGAGGGTCTTCGGCCGGTTCATCAGCAGCGTGCCGGCGGCACCTTCACGGCGCGCCAGCACGGTGGGTTCTACGATGTCGCTCACGCGGCGCCCTCCGGATGCAGGTCCCGGAGCGCCGCGTACCCCCTCACCGCCGGGCGAGCAACCCGACGACTGCGGCGGTGATCGCCGCGCCGATCAGCCCCTTCTTGGCCGACT
>JAABUN010004821.1_pt1 | contig 17655 bp, 19 predicted proteins | sample 5559311 | NCBI WGS metagenome assembly JAABUN01 (sample SAMN10711877, study PRJNA513370) | rock metagenome | isolation source: Antarctica rocks | place: Antarctica: Victoria Land, Siegfried Peak sud | reverse complement strand
CGGTCTTCTTGGCTTCCTTGGGCATCGAAGTCATGCCCTCGAGTGTTCCGGTCATCGGTGACCAGCCTTCCTCGCCGACCCTCGTCGGCGTGTCGGGCCAGAAACACCGTTTGGCGGACAGTCCCGCTCGTGGCTGAGGGTGGTGGCCGGAGCCAAGAGGACGACGTCTTGACCTTGATGTTCCTCGTGGTCGCGGCGGTGGCCCTGGGCGCCCTCAACGTCGGAGCGATCAGCCCTGCACTTGTGGGTTGGCTTCTGGAGCACCGGGTCCTCGTGCCGGCCACGCAGGCCCTGGTCGTGCTCGTCGCCCGGTCCGCCGGCGAGCCACCCGACCCCACCTGGGGGCCACCCCGGTGCCGGACCCCCTTCCGGAGCTGCCCTGGGACGTGGCCAGAGCGCGGGTGCATGAGATCCGCGACGAGCTGGCCGGCATGAGGGAGCGCACGGCGTGGGGCCAGCGCGACGCTGGCGTCGGCTTCGTGCCCACGCCGGAGGGACTTCGTTCCGAGGCGCTGATCCGCGAGGCGGGCGGCCTGGTCAGTCTCGAGGTACAGCGGCGAGCCGCTGGTGAGTTGCAGGCCATCGACGACGAGGAGCGGGTCGCGCTGGACGGACGTACCAAGCAGGAGATGGTCGAGCGTCTCCACGCCGAGGCCGCCGTGGCCATGAGCGCGCACCAGGCGGCGTTGGACGAGGTCGAACGGTTCATGCAGTTGCCCGCTGAGGAGCGCGACGTCGACCAGGGGGTGGCGCTGGTCAACAGGGTGCGTGAGCGCGGAGAGGCGCTTCGTGTCGTTGGTCGCCGCATTCGAACCCTGCAGGAGGGGGAGGACGAGTACGCGCTGCGCCGCACAGCGGTGATCGCGGCGCACACCCGGGCGGTCCTGGGTGAGGCCCGACCCATGGGGCCTGCCCAGGGTCAGAGGATCTGCTGGCCGGTCGGCAACCCCAGGGCACGGTCCGCGGTCCATGAGGCGGCCGAGTGCTTCCCGACGTCTTGGTGGCGAGCCAGCGAAGTTGGAATCCCGCTGTGCGTCGACGCAACCCCTGACCGAGCCGGTTACAGCCCGGTCGTCAGCCTGCAGCTCGAGAACGGAGGCACTCAAGTCGTGTCCCTCCTGCAGGTCAGCGAAGGACAGCCCACCTTGGACCGTGCGCCCGGGTACGCCACCGCTGTCCATGAGCTGAGCCACCGCATGGAGCACGTCAGCCGCGGTCGCATCCCGGCGGCCGAGCAGGTCTTTCTCTGGCGCCGCACCACCGACCTAGCCACCGGTCAACGCCAGCCCCTGGAGCAGTACCGACAGCAGGTCGACGAGTTCGTCCGCCCCGACGGCTTCGCTGACTCCTACGTCGGCAAGGACTACGGCACTCCCGGCGGCGCTTGTGAGGTCTTGTCGACCGGGATCGAGGCCACAATGGGCGGTGCTTTCGGTGGCCTGCGCGGTGAAGGGCTGGCGTACTCCCCGGACGAGGACCATCGCCGTTTCAGCATCGGATGCCTGGTCGGGCTCTGAGCCTGACGTCGGCCGTGGGGCGCGTCCAGCAGAGGCGGATCGACCACTCCGATCTTGTTGAGGCCTGGATCTCGGCGAGCAGCTGCTGGGCGTCAAGAGAGGTCTCCAAGCCAGTCGACCCTGCTCCCCCTCAGGTATCAAGGGGAGGCCCGACACGCCTTGGCGCTCCGCTTCGCTTCGCGCCCTGGTGGCGCTAGCCCCTCCTGGAGAGGCACATTTGGGCTTTTGAGAAGGGCGCTCAGTGGGTCTACCCCGGTAGGGAGAACTCGTGGGAACAGGCCGGTGTCTGTCAAGTCAACTGAGACAAGTGCGGTCAGTTCATTTGGGGTTCGTTCTCGGGCTGGTTGATCCAGGACTGGGTCGGCATCACCGGCGGGTAGGGCCGGCGGCCGAACCGTTCGGGGTGGGCGTGGTAGGCGGCGGTGAGGGTGTTCTGCCGGTCCTGGTCGATGGCCTCAGCGGTGCCGAAGTGGACCGAGGCCGGGGTGTGCCAGGCGATCCCGGAGTGACGGTGGATGTAGTTGTACTCGTGGAAGAAGCCGGCGCAGAACTCGCGGGCATGGACCAGCGAGGCGAGCGGCGGATCTCCCTGAGTGAGCGTCCCTCGGCGGTCCGGCGTTCCACGTAGGCGCGGGTGAGGGGGTCCATACGAATGCGAGTGACGATGACCATATGCAGGGCTCGGTTGAGGCGGCGGTCTCCGCCGCGGTTGAGCCGGTGGCGGATGGTGTTGCCGGAGGAGGCCGGGATCGGATTCACCCCGGCCAGGCTGGCGAAGGCCGCCTCGGAGCGAAGGCGCCCGGGGTGTGACCACGCGGTCAGGGCGACGACTGCGGTCACGGGACCGATGCCGGGCTGGTTGAGTAGCTCGCGGGCAGGGCTTTGAGCCAGCAACTCGGTGACCCGCTTCGTGTTGGTCTTCAGCTCCCCGTCAAGGGTGGTGACTCGCTTCGCGAGCCGGATGGCCTCCTCACGTGCGGTGGCGGTGGCGAGGTCCTCGCCGCGGGTACGCCACGCGGTGACGGTCGCGATCTGGGTGCTCGTAAGGGGGCGGCGCGCGTCGATCCCGAGGTCGCTCACGCGCAGAAGCGCGGTCAGCGCGTTGACGGCGGCGGTCCGCTCGGTGCTCATGTGGTCGCGGGAGGCGACCAGGACCCGGACTGCGGCGCGGACACCGTCGTCGGCTCGAGGGTGGCGTAGGGCGGTCACGTCCAGGGACAGGACGGCCTGGGCGATGCAGCGGGCGTCCATAGGGTCGGACTTGCCGACCCCGCGGTTGGCGCGGGCGTTCATTCGTGCCGCTTCCACGACGGGGTATCCGGCGTCGGCGGCGGCACGGGCCAGGCGGGCGCCGTAGGTGCCGATGCGCTCGATCACCCATAACACGTTGAGGTCGCCGCCGGTGCGCCGTGCGGCCCATGTGACCGCGCGGGTAAGTCCTGCGGCTGTGGCGGGAAACTGTGCGTCGTCGAGGACTTCACCGTTGGGTGAGGCCAGGACGGCCAAGGCGTGGTTACGGGCGTGAGTGTCGACGCCGATGACGAACGGGTGAGTATGCGCGACAATTGCCATGGTGATCGACGCTCCTTCCTCGCGAGGGGGGACACGGTGGCGGTCGCCAAAGCGGCCGGTACCGGTCCGGGAGGAATCACTTCGGGGCAGATCTGTGATGGGCCACGGCCCCAAGGCCGGGCAGTCTCCTGATCAAGTCACCAAGTGGGCCGGACGGTGCCGGCCGCGCTGCCAGCGCGGACAATTCAACGGAAAGACACCGCCGAAGCGGGCCAATCGCCTCCAGAGTCACGCACCGAGCAACACGACCAGAACCCATCCTGACCAGCCAGTCCCAGACCAGCCACCCCCACACTCACAGATCGCCTCCGTCGGGCCGTTGCTGGTGCCGGGTCGGTCGAAGTAGGCTAGAACTGGGTTAAGGCAAGTGCTGAGGTCCAGTACGTCGGGTGTCGCCCCGCCTGCGACGGGACCCTTGGGTCAGGCAGAGGGCGTGAGCATGACCTTGCCGGTCGTAGCGGGGTTGCGCGCCGCAGTCAGCGCCTCCGTGCACCGGTCGAAGCCGAAGACGTCCGAAACGGCCGGTGTGAGGTCCATCCCGGTCCGGGCGAGCAAATTTAGCGCCGGCGGCCAGATCGCTGCCGGGGCCCCCACCGAGGTCGAGACGTTGAGCAGACGCGCCTGGACCAGACGCAGGGCTGCGGTCGTGCTTCCGTTCGCCAGGCCCATGAGCAAGATGCGCGCTCCTACGGCGGTCACCTCGAGCGAGGCTGCCTGGGCCGCGGCGTTGCCGGAGGCCTCGACTACAAGGTCCGCGCCGGAGACCCCGAGCGTCTGTCGAATCTGCCGCAGGAGCGTGGGTCCGTCCTGTGCCGACAGTGTGTGAGTCGCTCCGAGCCGCTCGGCGATGGCCCGCCGGGGCGCGCTCGGGTCGACGGCGACGACGGCCGCACCGGTGCTGACTAGCAGCCCCACCATGGCCAGGCCTAGCGTCCCGCAGCCGAAGACGACGGCGGTGTGCGACGCGTCGGCGCCCCCGACGGTGTGCAACCCCTGCAGCACGCACGCGAGGGGCTCCACCATCGCCGCACGCTGCGCGGAGACGCCGTTGGGGACGGGGAAGCACATCGCGGCGGAGACCCCGAAGCGGTCCGCCATGGCGCCGTCCTGGGTGATGCCGAACCAATGGTTGTCACCAAGGGAGCCGTGGCCCACGACGAGCTGCCCTACCTCGAAACCGTGGACGTCCGAGCCCATCTCCACGACGACACCGGACCACTCGTGACCCAGGATTAGCGGGTACTTAATCGGGAAGTCGTCGTCCGAGTGCCCCGCCACGAGCTCGAGGTCGGATCCGCACACCCCGACGAACTGCGGGGTGACGATAAGGTCGCCGGCCCCAGCGACCGGCGCCGGTCGCTGCTCCATGGCCACCGTGACGTGCTCACCGGGCTCACGGCGCACCACGACGGCCGAGACCGTCTGCGTGGGGGTCTTCGCGCTCATGGCATCCAACGCCGGGTGCGAACACCGATCGCTGACGTGCCTGCCACGGTGTACTCCAGGTCACCGCTGCAAACGACCGCGCCCTCTGCCGCGAAGCGATTGGCGATGGCTGCCCCGATTCCCTCGGCAGTTCCGCTGACGACGGCCACCTTGCCCTCGACTCGCATTGCTTCTCCCTTCGTGCGGCCGCTGCTGCGGTCGCTCAGATTTCGACGGCGATGTACTTCGCCTCGAGGAACTCGTGGATGCCGGCGAAGCCGACTTCGCGTCCTAGACCGTCTGCTGATAGCCACCGAACGGTGCCGCCGGATCCGACACCACACTGCGGTTGACCGCGACCATGCTCGACTCCAGCGCCTCCGCGATGTGCAGCGGCCGACACAGCTCGCCGCCGTAACAACTGATCAGGTGTACGGGATGTCGTTGGATAGTCCAACGGTTTCGTCGTCGGACTCTACTACGACCACCGGCGCCACGGGTCCGAAGGTCGCCTGCTGCAGGACGGGTGCGTCCGCGGTGACGTCCGCCAGCACCGTCGGCGGGTAGAACGCACCCGGGCCGCCCGTGGTGCGGCCGTCCTTCACCACGGACGCACCGTCCCCACCGCCGCGTCGACGAGCGTCGCGACCTTGTCGCGCTCCACGATCGAGACCAGCGACGCGATCTGGCTCGACGACTCGACCCCGGTCCGATTGTCAAGGCGTTTATGGCCTGCGCCGACGGTGAAGTCCGAGGCCACCCGCCGGTGGACGTAGAAGCGGTTGGCGGCCGTGCAGGCAGCACCGCCGTTGCGGAGCTTGGCGACCATCGCGCCCGCGCCGTCCACGTCGGCGTCCCCCGGCACCAGGAAGGGCGCGTTGCCGCCGAGCTCCATCGAGGTGCGCACGACCTGGTCGGCGGCCTCATGCAGCAGCAGCACGCCGACCTCGGTGGAGCCAGTGAAAAACAGGTTGGTCACGCGGGGTCGTGAAGCATCTCGCGCATACGTTCCGCCGTGGGCGCGGTGACGACGACGTTGACCGCGCCTGCCGGGACACCGGCACGTTCCAGGACGTCCGCTAGCGCGAGCGCGGTCAGGGTGTCTCGGTGACCAGCTTGAGGATCACGCTGCACCCCGCCGCCAGGGCTGGGGCGATCTTGCGCGTGGCCATGGCGGCCGGAAAGATCCACGGCGTGACGAGCAGCGAGCCGCCCACCGGCTGGTGCGTCACGATGATGGGCTTGTCGCCGGCAGGAGCAGTCCGGAAGTCGCCCTGCAGGCGTGATGCCGCATCGGAGAACCACCGGAAGAACTCGGCGGCGTACGCGACCTCGCCGCGGGCGTCCGCGAGTACCTTGCCGTTCTCGCGGGTGATCAGCCGGGCGACCACCTCGTAATGAATAGGTCATCGGTTTGATTCCGATAGGCGGCTCCACGCAACCCCGCAGGTCAGCGGCACATCCGCCGCTACTTGAGTACCAATCAGCCCTCGGTCAGCCCATCTGGTCGGCCTCAGCACGGGCCTCCAGCTCGCTGATGCTGTCGGGCAGGTGGGTCATGCCGAGCTTGAGGGCGTGCTCCCGGATCCGGGTCGTGGTCAGGGTGCTCATCGTGGGTCTTCAGAGGTGAGGGGGGTGGGGCGGGCAGCGGGGGCGCTGCTGGCGGTGCTCGGGGTGGCGAGGCTGGCTGCGTTGTCGTAGGCGCTCAGGGCCCGCTTGGCGACGGGTGTGGCCGCCAGGGTGCTACGGATCAGCAGGGCTTCGAGCGGGTTCGGTCCTGAACTTTGATCCTCGCAGTCAGCGGCGCAGGCGGGCAGGGGGGGTCCCCGCCTCGTCGTAGCGCCTCGACGATGGTGCTGCGGGTGTGGCCGTCGGGCAGACCGTCCCAATGCGTCGGGTCCACCACGCGAGGTCACTTCGAACGGCCTTGACACGCCGGTGGGTCCCCTCGCGCTGGACATCTCCACGCTGTCACGTCGCCTGCGACTGTGCAGATCGGGCCTTGAGGCGGGTCGCAAAGTCGGACCATGCCTTTCCGCCAGCACCGTCGTCGAATGGACAGCCTCGCTGCCGCGTGACGGTGTACGAGGCGACGCTCAGACGTCTACAACCAGCGTTCCCCTGGTCTTCAACGCACTGCACGACGGTCCTGGTGACTCAACCCTCAACTCAAGTTGACAGAGAGGAATCGTTGCGGAAAGCGGCTCCAACTACTCATGTGTGTGGGGTGGGCCTGCGCACGCTAGAGTGTGGTTGACCGGTGACCGTCACTACCCGAGGGAAGTGCCACTTGAGCGTGTCGGCTCCGTTGCCGCAGCAGGTGGTGGCTCGACGTGAGCCTGCCAACATTGAGTTGGCGAACAGGCTGTTGCAGTATCTGATGTCGGGCGACATCGCTCCTGGGCAGCGGCTGCCCGGGGAGCGGGCGCTCAGTGAGGCTTTGGGAGTTGGGCGGGCAGCTCTACGTGAGGCCCTGAAGTCCCTGAGCCTGCTTGGCCTTCTTGAGCATCGACAGGGCGATGGCACCTACCTATCGAACACGCATTCGGATCTATTGCCGAAGGTCATCGAGTGGGGTCTGCTGCTTGGTGCTCATAAGTCCAAAGAACTCGTAGACGCACGCCATCAGTTGGAGGTGTTGCTGGCGGGCCTGGCTGCACAGCGTCGTAGCGAGGAGGAGCTGGCGAGGTTACGTGCAGCGCTGCAGGAGATGCGGGACTCAGGTGATGACCTCGATCGCTACGTTGACGCGGATGTCGAGTTCCACCTACAGATTGCGGCTGCCGCGGGTAACGACGTTCTGGCGGGCGTGTTGACGAATATCCGTGCGCTTCTTCGTGCTTGGACTGATCGCGTTATCCAGGCGGCGGGTGAGACCGAGACGTCGTTAGCGATGCATGAGCCGATCTTCGAAGCGATCGAAGCCAAGAGCTTCGCGAAGGCGCAGAAGGCGATGCGTGCGCATATGGTTCGGGCGAACAAGCGGCTCAACGCGACAATGAGCCCCGATTGGCTGAAGGCCTGACGCAGTGCGAAGTGAAGTCGGCCAGCTCGGGCGTGAATGCTGTTGCTAGCTCAGCTACCTCGACCTGAGAACCCGCTGGACTGAGATCCAGGGGGCGGGCGGCGGTCGATCCGGGAGAGATTGGTCTTCCTCCTCGGCCCGATCAGCAGGCCAGGTCTCCGATCATGACCAGGTTTTGGGCCAACACCCCTGTCCGGTCCAGATCCGGGCTACTTCGGTGCCGGTTCGCCACTTCACGTTCTTGCGGAACGCAGGCCGGTGTTCCTCGGCCTATCTGGCCTTGTCCGGTTTGCCCTTGCGGGGGATGACTACGTGCCTGACGCCAAGGTCGTGCAGCACGTCGTCGACGCTCTTCTCGCCGTAGCCAAACGGCTAGCGGTGGCCGTCCGTGGCTTGCGGCCGGTGCGCTTGATGATTCGCTCGACCGCGGGCGCAAGCTGCGGCGCGTCGGGCGGGTTTCCCTGCTCCAGGTTCTGATCGAGAACGACGTCGTCCTCGTTGTGCACGACCTGCGCCTGGTAGCCGAACGACCGGCTTGCCAAGCTGACCCTTGGCGATCGGACGGGCGTCCTGGTCGTGCAGGCTGACCCGGCGAGTCGCCCCCGCCGGGGTGGTGCCGGCCACCCGCTGCCGGGTCTGGGCCGCGACCCGGCGGGTCACCTCGAGCAGCTCCGTCAGGTCGTTCACGGCCCGGCGCAGTCGGCCTCGCCGCCGACCCGCGGCGGTGTCCTTACCAACTCGTGCAGCCAGCGCGCCCGCCTTGGCCTGAGCGCGTCTCAAGACTCGCCGGGCGTTGGTGAGCAGCCTCTCGGTATCGCAGGCAGCGCGTTCGGCGAGTTCCGCGAGCTCACCGGTGATGCGCTGCACGGTAGCCCGGGCCTCATCGCGGCCCTGCGCTGAGCGGAGCCAGAGCTTCGCGGCGATGCCGTGCGCCCGCTTGCCCGCCGCGCGGCCGCGGTCCCGCAACCGGGTGCGGGTCGCACCGCCAGCGGCCTGGATCCGCCGACCGGTGACCGCGATCCGCCGGATCGCCTTGGCCAGCAACCCCGAGTCCGTCGGGTAGGCCACATCAGCCGGGACACTGTGGTGTCGGCTTGGACGCGGTTGGTACGCAGCAACTACGCGTCCGCGGCCTTGGCCAGCAGCGCTTGGTTGCAGCCCTTCACCGAGTGCGTGTTGGCACCGCCGCTCGCGAGTTCTGACGTGGTGTCTCAACTGTGCCGCTGTCCGGCGTGAGAAAGGTCTGGAGCAACGTTCTTCAGCACTTCACTGAGGCGTTCGGTGAGCAAGTTGGCTGCGAGGAACAGCACTACCGACGCTCCGCGTGCTCTCCAGTTGGGAACGCTGTCCTCGGAGTCCACCACGACACACAGTGCCGCGTTTTCGGCGCGGTTGACACCGTCCACAATGCTGTCGACGGCGGTGACCACGTCAGAATGGTCGGCTTCCCCTGGGTGGCCTAGAGACATCGACAGGTCGCTGGGGCCGAGCCACACCGCGTCGACGTGCGGGGTCGCCGCGATTTCCCATGCGTTTGCGACGGCCCTTCGATCCTCCACCTGCACGATAACGACGGTCTCACGCCGTGCCCGGTCCAGATGAGCCTCAAGGGTCCCGGTTGAGTGTCTTCCCGCGCGGGTGCTGGTAGCAAGGCCGCGTGTGCCCACCGGCGGGTAGTGCCCTATCCGGACCGCTGCGGCCGCGTCTTGGGTGGTGTCGACATGCGGGACGATGATGCCCCTAGCGCCGGCGTCCAGGGCGCGAAGCGCCTGCAGCGGGTCGTTGGCTCCGACGCGGACGATGACGTCGATTCCTGCGCTGTCGGCGGCGCGGAGGTGGTGCTCCAGTTGGTCGGTCTCACCGAGTCCGTGCTCTGTGTCGATGAGCACGAAGTCGAAACCAAGGTGTCCAGCGACCTCGACGACAGCGGGGTTAGGCATCTTCACGATGAGCCCGACTATCTGCTCACGACCCCGAATGCGCTCGGACAGACGGGTCTTGTTGAAGGTTGTCGATGTCATCAGCGGGTCTCCAGGAGTGTTGGGTTCGAGCCGGATGAGTCTTGGGCCTGCGATAGATGACTTCGGTTGCCGTGTCGAGAGACACCACACGGCAAGATCAGGTCAGGGCTGCGACGGTGTTCGGAGTCTTTCGCGGTGGGTCGACACAGGCCAGACGCCCTTCTGTTCACATTCGACTTCCGGGAGACCATGTACGACCGGTTTGCAGAAGCACTGCCAGCCCTTCCCGTTTGGCCGCTGGCGCGGCGGGGTGTGCACCGACAAGGTGCGTAGGCGCTACTGCTATGACTGGGCGCTCGTCGTGTCGCATGTCGCAGACGTCAGCGAGGACGGCCGAGCGCTGGAGGTACGTCGGGAGCTGACGGGGCTTGCCGCCTGCAAAGGTTCTAGTGGTCATGGGGTCGCGACCTTGTCCAGAACGACACTCAGTGAGTCATCGGCGCCGACGTTGCCGGGGAAGACTACGTAGGGCATGCCCGGGGCTTGACCGTCGAGCAGTTCCCAGACCGGGATCATTCCCGGCAACATCTGTCCAATGACCATGGCACGGCGTGTACGTAGCGCTCGCGTTGCCATGTCGCTCGAGGTGATGCCGCCTTTGGCGACCAAGAACCGTAGCCTGGTTGCTGCAGAGACCAGCGCAACGACCTGGACGAGGGCGTCCGCCACCGCCCCGCTGGTCCGAAGGGGAGTTCCCCTTCCCTCGGTCAGCACTTCGCGGCTGGTCTGCAGAATGACAGTCTCGTGTCGAAGCGACTGCAGGACCTGGTCGCGGCAGCGAGCGATCTCCGAGTCTCTGGTGTGCGGGCCATGACCCACCACGGCGGCGGCGTCGAGTTCGACGATTTTGAGCTGGTGTCTTCCGACGGCGTGGTGCAGCTGCGCATTGGTCAGTGCGGTGTGGCTGCCAACTACGACAAGCCCGTGCCGGGCGCCTCCCGCCGCCGGCCTAAATCGTCTTGTGGGCACCGGTTCTGAGGGACGCTGGCCGGCACACAACCTGACGAAGGATGGTCCGCTGCGGATGACTGGATTGCGACCGGTGCGCTGCTGCTGCAGCAGGCCGAGCATCAGTACTTCAAGGTCGCTAGGATGCGCCGCGTTCGCGATCAGAACTTGACCCGCCGCCAGTGCAGCGATCTTCGCCCCGGCGCGTGCCACACCATCCGCAGCTCGAAGGTCGTGCAGGCTGATGGAGCCTGAAATGGAGTTGCGGCGGTCTAGGCGGGCGGCGACCCAGGAGCGTAGATCTGGCTCGGTATAGCCGAAGGTCCCATCACGCGCGAACTCGGTGTCTGCGGCTGGCATGAAACCAGCTTCGCCTCGGACCCACTGGATGTCGTTGGCTGTCATCCGCCCAGCCTCGAGGAAAGCTGGGACGAACACGGTGCCGTGGTCTTCATGACCAGTCGCCGTAAGCGCCCGGTGCGCCGCGTCGACCTCCGCTCGAAAGTGGCCTCGTAGCGTCGAGTCGCTGCGGCTGATGACCCGTAGTCGAAGGTCCTTGCGGGCGGCGATGCGCGCGGCCCGCCGCACCACGTCGTAGGTGATTCGTGCGGCCGTCGCCTCGTCATGACTGCGACTATTGGTCAGCGCGAAGGTGGTGGTGCTTCCCGGCTGTTCGGTCGCCCACTCCAGGTCCGCATCGGGCCAGTTCGGCATGAGAACTGGGACCCCCTGCACCGTCTGGGTCCCGGTCGGGTCATCGTCAAGGACGAGCGTCCAGCATCGCAACGACCGCAGCGAGCCTTCGATGGCCGCCAGCGCACTTCCCGCCACGCGAGTCGGCGGTGGCGCGTCGCCCTCGACTGTCTGTCTCACGGTGGCAGCGGCAGCAGCTGGGGAGGTGCCCACCTCAGGCGCCGATGACGTTGTATCCGCGTCCGCGGTCACCCGGTGCCTCCCAACCGCCCGGGGTCACGATGAGGGTGTCCTCGAGCTTGACGAAGCCAACAGTGGGGTCCTCCACCCAGCTCTCGATCGACAGCACGTTGCCGGCCTGCAGTGGGCTGTTCTCGTGGTCGCCGGGGTATGGGACGGGGCCGGTGCTCGTCATCCGCGGCACCTCGTGGGTGATCAGTCCCATGCCGTGTGCGACGAACTTCATGTCCGCTCGGTGGCCACAGCGTCTGAGTTGTTCGTCGGCGGCGGTGAAGAGATCGCCACCGCGGGTTCCGGCACGAACAACGGTTCGCACGGCCTGCTGAACGGACTCCAGCTGGTCCATCAGGTCGACCATCAGCGCAGTTGGTTCTCCGTGGACAGCCATCCGCGCCAAGTCGCCGATGTAGCCCTGGAACATGCCACCGCTGTCCAGCGACAGCACAGAGCGTGGCTGCCACACCTCTTCGGAGGGCGCCCTGTTCAACGACGGTCCGGTGGCGATGAGGCAGTAGTCGAAGACTAGGCCGCGGTTGGTCTGGTGGCGACGGAAGCGTTCGACGATCTCATGTCTGGTCATGCCCGGCTTGACTTCGTCGAAGGTCGCCAGCATGGAGGAGATGATCTGCTCGGACGCCTCACGGACCAGCTGCAGCTCGTCGGCGGACTTGACTGCGCGCAGCGCCTCCAACAGTTTCTGGGCGTCCACGAAACGGGCGCCGGGCAGTTCCACCCGTAGCGTGTCCAGGCAATCCGCGGGGATGAAGGACATTTCCACGGCTACCGTCGCCTCGGAGAGACCACGCTCACGCAGGGCCGCGGCGACGGATCTGGCCGTGTCGATGCTCGACCAGCTGGTGTTGCGGACGTCCTCGACCCAGGGGGTGTGGACCTCGGTTCCCCAGTCCTCGTTGCCGCAACCAACGTAGAAGGCCCGTGTCGGTGCGTTGCGGACGTAGCCCAACGCCGGTAGGTACCTACTGAGCCCGATGGCGTCCATGTTGGCGAAGAAGAAGTATCTGTAGCCTCCGAGCAGGTACTGCACGTTGTGCTTGGTCGTGCCGACCACGATATCGACCTCAGCGTCGGTCAGGAGTCGATCCATCGTGGGCTGGTCGAAGGGGACGACGGTCATGGGCTTCCCTCTCAACAAGCGGCGTCTGCGGCGACAGCGGGTTGCGGGCGGTTGTCCGAGTCGCCAAGCTACCCGCCAAAGGCGAACCGGTCAACCGGGAGGTTGACCGGTCGGGTGGTTGACCAATGAATCGCGAGGGCGTACGTTCCACCGCAGAGGCCAACTGGAGTCAGTGCAGTCTTCGAGCCCAGGGACGCGCAGAGGTGTGGGCTGAGCCGCGAGTTCCAGACCCGCATCCACCAGTCAACCTCGCCCACGATAAGAGGGAGCCGACGCGATGTCTGGACACAATTCCGCTGCCGTAGCGAACCTCCCCACACCCGATCCACCGCGGGCTTATGCACCTGTTGTGGAGGAAGTCGCACGTCGCGCCCGGCTCATCGGCCTCGCGTTGACCGCCCTGCGTGCCGGGCCGGCGCTGATCCTGCTGCTCCTGATCATGGTGATCGCCTCGCAGACCGACATCTTCTTGACGGTCAACAACCTCGGCAATGTGTTGGCTCAGACCGCGGTGATTGCCACCTTGGCGCTGGGTCAGCTTCTGGTCATCCTGACCCGCGGCATCGACTTGTCTGTCGGCTCCATCCTTGCGTTGTCCACCGTCACTGGTGCGCTGATTTTCGAGAGCATCACCGCGGGACCTGTCGTAATCCTGGTGATGCTGGTGACCGGAGCCTTGATCGGGCTCGTCAACGGCCTGGTGTTCGTCAAGGCCAAGCTCCCTCACCCGTTCATCACCACCCTGGCGATGCTGAGCATCGCGCGAGGTGCCGCACTGGTGCTGACCGACGGCCAACCCAAGCAGGGAATGCCAGATCTCGTCCGGACGATCGGGGGCGGTTCGGTCGGTGCATTCCCGTACTCCGCTTTCGTCGTCGCTGGCGCGACACTGCTGACGATGTTGCTCCTGTACCGGCTGACCTGGGGCCGCTGGGTGTACGCCGTGGGCGGCGACCCGGAGGCCGCACGACGCGTGGGCATTCCCGTGGACCGGGTTCTGATCTCCGTCTACGTCCTGTCCGGCTTGGCAGCCGGAATCGCCGCGGTCCTGACCGCAGGTCGCACCAACGCCGGATCACCGACGTTCGGAACTCTGGCCGAGCTCGACGCGATCTCCGCGGTGATCATCGGGGGCGTCAGCTTCCTCGGTGGGCGCGGCATGGTCTCCAACGCCCTTGTCGGCGCGCTCATGGTCGGGGTGCTCCGCAACGGTCTCAACCTGCTCAACGTCGATGCCTTCTACCAGATGATCGCCATCGGGGTGATCCTCGTCCTCGCCGTCTGGCTTGACACGGTGCGTGGACGCTTCGAATCGCGATTCCGTGCCTTGCAAACCACCGCCCAGGGAGCCACGAAGTGACCACCACTGCGCTCGAGAAGCCGGCCGAGATATCCGCCCGACCCGAGATCCTCTCGGTCCACAACGCCTCCAAGCACTTCGGTTCCGTGACCGCGTTGGAGGACGTGTCCCTGACGCTGCACGAAGGCGAAGTCCTTGCGCTGCTCGGCGACAACGGCGCTGGCAAGTCAACTTTGATCAAGATCCTCAGCGGTGTTCACACCCTCGACACCGGCCAGGTCATGATCGACGGCAGCACGGTGGCGCTCGGATCACCCGGGGCGGCGCGCGCACTGGGTATCGAGACCGTTTACCAGGACCTTGCCTTGTTCGACAATCTTAGTCCCACCGAGAACTTCTTCGCTGGCCGCGAACTCTCCCGGCTGCCCTTCTTGCCGAAGTCGTTGCGTCCAGTTCGCCGAGCGGAGATGCTCAGGGAAACCGCGCGCATGCTCGACGAACTCAAAGTCACCCTCCCCCAGAATGCCGGCAGTGTCGGCCTGATGTCCGGCGGACAACGCCAAGCGGTGGCGGTCGCACGGGCCGCAGCATTCGCCCGCAAGGTTGTGATCCTCGACGAGCCAACCGCCGCCCTCGGGCTTCGCGAGTCGCGTCAGGTCCTGGATCTCATCCACCGCCTCAAGGGCCGCGGTATCGGAGTCATCTTGATCTCGCACTCAATGGATCAGGTCATGGAGGTCGCCGACTCAGCTGTCGTCATCAGACGCGGCCGCCAAGTGGGAGCCGCCATCCCCTCCAAGGAGACCCATGAGCAGTTGGTCTCCATGATCGTAGGTGGTGGAGCCAAGGCCAGTACGTAGCGGTCGACGCAAATCTTCAACCCCACAAGACGACACAACGGAGGACAAAATGAAGGCTTCACGCGCCCTAGCAGCTGCTGTTGGCGTCACCCTGGCCCTCAGTGTGGCTGCGTGCGGAGGTGACGATTCCAGCACCTCAACCGGCGGCGGGGACGATCAGCTCAAGCTGGGATTCATCACCAAGTACAACAACGACTTCTTCCTCGCCATGCAGGACGCCGCCGAGACCTGGGACGAGGAGAACGACAACGCCGAGGTCATCTTCGGACAAGGGACCAGCGAGCAGGACATCAGCGGCCAGGTGGCCCTCATCGAGACGATGGTGACCCAGCAGGTCGACGGTATCGTCATCGCACCCGTGGGTGAGGGTGTGCAGCCCGCTCTCGAAGCCGCCGTCGCGGCTGGCGTCAACGTAGTCCTCGTCGACAACGACCTTCCCACCTTCGATGGCAAGACCTCGGTCGTCTCCACTGACAACTACCAGGGGGGTGTGCTGGCCGGAGAGTGGATCGCCACCCAGCTAGCACCCGGAGATACCGTCGGCGTCTTGGCTGGCACCCCGGGAGTCCCGGCACTGGATGACCGGACCAACGGGATGATCGAAGGGCTCGCCGGACAGTTCGAGGTCGTGCAGACAGTCCCCACTGACTGCGCCTTGGAGAGGGGCGTCTCCGCAACAGAGGACATCCTGTCAGCGAACCCGGACGTCGCCGCCATCTACGGCGCTTGCGGACCACCGATCCTCGGGGCTATTCAGGCGCTCGACAACGCGAACGTGGCCCCCGATGACCTGCTTCTCGTCGGGTTCGACGCACTCCCCGATGAGGCCGCCGCCATCCTCGCGGGCGACGAAGACGCCACCGTCGCACAGTTCCCAGCCAAGATGGGCACGATGAGCCTGGATGCTCTCGTCGCAGCGAGCAACGGCGAGACGGTAGAGAAGTCCATCGACACGGGCACCGAAATAGTGACCGCGGATAACGCCGACCAGTTCACCGGCTAAGTGGAGGCCTCTGCGGGTGGGGTCCGGTACGCGCTCGGACCCCACCCGCGCAGCCTTCGCCAACCCCCTCACCTCACGCATCGGCCGTAGGAGCTCACCCTCGTGAAGATCACTCAGGCCCCACTCCTCGAACGCTTCGGACGTCGTATCCGTCTCGGGATGGTGGGTGGTGGCCTCGACTCGGTGATAGGGGACACCCATCGGGTCGCGCTGCGCGTCGACGGCCTATGTGAGCTGGTTTCCGGCGCCATGTCGATCGATCCCGAGGTCGCTCACGCCACCGGTCGGGCCGACCTGCTTGACCTTGAACGCATCCACGTCGACTACCGTGCCATGGCTGCGGCGGAAGCCGAGCGAGGCGACCCGATCGACGCCGTCATCGTGGCCACACCGCCGCCCACCCACCTGAGCGTCGCCGCGGAGTTCCTCTCCCACGGCATCGACGTCATCTGTGAGAAGCCTCTGACCAAGACCCTGGCGGAGGCGGACCGCCTGGTCCACGTTCTGGGCACGTCAGGACGCCTGCTGGTCCTGACCCACTGCTACACCGCCTACCCCATGATCCGCGAAGCGCGTGCACTCCTGCGCACCGGTCTGCTGGGACCGATACGATTGGTGGACGCCCAGTTCGCCGGTGGTGACCCCGGCGTCGCCCGAGAACCAGAGGACCCAGCCCAGCGGCACTGGCGATTTCGACCCGACACCATGGGAAAGTCGGGGATCCTCGCTGAAGTAGGAAGTCACGCACACAACATCGTTTCCTACGTCACGGGACTCGCCGTCACGTCCGTCTCAGCGCAGATGGACACCATTGCAACCGGACGGGACGTCTTCGACAACGCCTATCTCAATGTCAAGTTCGACTCCGGCGCCGTCGGGCGCATCTGGAGCAGCTACGTAGCGATCGGTAACGAACACGGGCTCGCCTTCCACATCATCGGCGACAACGCCTCACTCGCCTGGTCTCAGGAGGACCCCGAGCGACTCCGCGTTGCGCCGATCGACGCGCCCGCGTACTCCATCACCCGCGGCATGAGCGGCACCAGTATCGACGGGCTGGAGTCCGCCCGGTTCCGTCCCGGCCACCCGGAGGGGTACGCGCTGGCCTTCGCCAACCTGTACCGGGACTACGCCATGGCTCGGATGCTCACCGACCTCGGCGAACAACAACAAGCCCAAGCCGTCCTGCAGCGTCTTCCCACAGCGCAGGACGGGCGCCACGTGATGAGCCTCATCGAGGCAGCCACCTCTTCGGCCGACACCAACGGGGACTGGACGAAGCTGCGCTGAGCTAGCCAAAGTCGACCCAGCACCGCGCGGCGACCGGACGACGACCAGCACCCGAGTCATCGGCAGTCAGGGCGGCCAGGGGCAGCAGCCACAGACGGCATCGGCGAACAATGGGCCACTGTGGTCCCGTGCGACCCTCACCGGAATCTGCAGCAGAGGATTGGCAACGGACACGGCTCAAGTCTCACCAGACATGCGCCGCTTGGCGGCCATTACAAGAGACCAAGGAGATCCTGATGATTAGGACAGACGTCCGAGTCGGCATGATCGGTGCCGGCTTTATCGGACAGATGCATTCACTGGCCTTTCGCAACGCCAGCATGGCCCGCGTGAGCCCATCGGTCGCCGCTCAATTCGTTTCACTCGCCGATCAGAACGTCGCTGCGGCGGCCGATGTAGCGGAACGCTATGGGTGGGGTGCCATCACCACTGACTGGACCGAAACCATCGCAGCCGGCATCGACCTGTTCATCAACGCGGGACCCAACTCGACCCATGCCCCAGGGGGTCGGCAAAGTCGTCACGGTGCTGTGAGGAGCTCGATCGGGCGGCGGCTGTCACGACTGTGATGTCGTAGCGCGGAGGCGATACTGGTGTGACCGGCCAGGCGCAGCAGGCTGATCGCG
>JAABUN010004820.1_pt1 | contig 17658 bp, 16 predicted proteins | sample 5559311 | NCBI WGS metagenome assembly JAABUN01 (sample SAMN10711877, study PRJNA513370) | rock metagenome | isolation source: Antarctica rocks | place: Antarctica: Victoria Land, Siegfried Peak sud | reverse complement strand
ATAAATGAGAAAACTCATATTCAAAAAGCCAGTAAAGTTCGTTCCACCGATGGCTTGATGCTACATTGTTGGGGAAAACTCGCAGTCGCTTTCTATTTGCTCGTTTTCAACTACTGATTCGCATAGAACTTTCTCACCGGGAGCGCGGGCATCCTGCCCGCTCTTGAACGCCAAAGCGCTCAAAAGCGTTTGAGTGCGCCGCCGCGCGCTTTGCGGGCAGAGGATGCCCGCGCTCCGACAAAGGCGCTTTTCATTCAAATTTGAGAAAGTCGTGAAATAAAAACAAATAAAAAAGCTCGAATTTTATAATTCGAGCTTTTTGTAAATTAACTTTTTACCAGTCTTTAGAAAGGAAGCGGAAACGGAATGTTTCTGCGCCAGTCGTTGTTGGTATTGCGGCGGTTGTTGCGGTTATTGCGATTGTTGCGGTTATAATCGTCGTCATCATCATCGCCGTTGCGGTTGCTGCGTCGATTGCCGCTGTAATTGTAAGAGTTCGCCAGAACATTCAAATCGCGTCTGATTTTGCTCCAGTCGTTGTCAAGATGCGAGCTTGAGCCGAGGCGCGAAATCACTCGTTCGAGCTGCGAGCCTAAATCGAGAACGCGGCGCGCTTCGTCGCTGCTGCTGTTGTAATCGCGGCGGTTGTCATAGCTTCTGTCAAGCCGCTCAACGGCGTCGCTGAAATCGTGAGCGATTTGAAGAATGCGGTCTTCGCGCCGTCTGCCGTCGTAGCGGCTGTTGTCCAATTCGCGGTCGAGGCGGCTTTCAAAGTGGCTGCTGCTGTTTTTCAAGTTTTTAATCGTGCCTTGCAGATTGCGGTTGTTTCGATTGCCGTTGCCGTAATAATCGTCGTCGCGGTTGCTGCGATTATTGCCCCACTGCGCCGAAGCGAATGTCGGCAAGCCTAAAATCAAAAGAGCGAAAGCGAAAAAAGCTGTTAAATTTCTTAAACGATTCATAATATTTTCTCCTTAAGAGTTGAAATCTTCTCGGACAATGCTCGAAGATTTCTCTCGTCGCCTTGTCTGTTGCCGTTTCCTTTGGCAACGATTGTGCCAATAATAAAAACAAGAAAACCGCTTACCGGTAAGTATTGCAATAGCGGCATTTTTCTGTTGTTTGATAAATTCGCGCATTGTTTTAAGCTGGAAAGGCAAACGATTTCGTATTCCAAATGGTTTGCCGCTCCACGCAAATTGTTAAGTAATTTTTCGGTTCGGTAAAATACATTCAGCTATGAAATTCGGACTTATCGCGGGAAACGGCAATTTTCCGTTTCTGGTCATCGAAGAAGCGCGAAAACAGGGCGCGGCTTTGTCGGTCGTCGCCATTCGCGAGGAAACCGACAAACGCATCGAAGCCGTTGCCGAAACGGTTGTCTGGGTCGGCATCGGGCAGCTCGGCAAGATGATTTCGTTTTTCAAACGAGAAGGCGTTACAAAGGCGATAATGGCTGGACAGGTCAAACACGTCCAGATTTTTTCGGGCGCACTGCCGGATTTGCGAATGCTGAAAATGCTTTATAATCTGCCGCGCCGAAACACCGATTCGCTGATTGGCGGAATCGCCGTCGAGTTGGCAAAAGACGGCATCGAACTGATTGATTCGACCTATTTTATGCAGGATTATTTAACGCGGGAAGGCGTTTTAACAAGGCGAAAACCGGATGAAATTGAACTTGGAAATATCGAATACGGTTTAAGAATCGCGTGTGAAATCGCGCGGCTCGATTTGGGTCAAACGATTGTCGCGCGGGCGAAAGCGTGCGTCGCGATTGAAGCGATGGAAGGAACGGACGCTTGCGTAAAACGCGCCGGAGAATTGGCGAAAGGAAAACTAACCGTCGTCAAAGTCTCTAAACCGAATCAGGATATGCGTTTCGATGTTCCGGTCGTCGGCAAACCAACCGTTGAAACGATGATTCAGGCAGGCGCGACGTGTCTTTGTCTGACTGCCGGAAAAACCCTGATTTTCGATAGGGAAGAAATGATTGCGCTTGCCGATAAACACAAAATCTCGATTGTCGTCATTGAAAACGAAACAATTTAGTCGCCGCGCCCGTAAAAACAAGAACATATTCAACACAAAGAAAACGTAAAATGTAAGAATGTAAAATTTAAGAATCCTTTATTTTCCATTTTCCGTTTCTCTCTTTGTATTAAAAATCTTCGGAGAAAAAATGAAAAAAAACATACTTGCACTATTTTTATTTATTGGGTTGATAACGCCGTCGGCGAGTTTCGCGCAAACGGCGACGCGGGCGAAATCGCCGGCGAGACGCGCGGCGGAAAATATTACCGCCAAACAAATGTCGGATTATTTATATTTTATCGCGTCCGACGAGATGGAAGGACGCGGCACGCCTTCGCGCGGACTGGACACGACGGCGAAATTTATCGGGATGAATTTATCCAAATGGGGCTTTAAACCGGCGGGCGACAACGGAACGTATTATCAGAAAATCGCTCTGCGCCGCGATGTCGTCGACGCGCAGAATACTTCGGTCGAAATTAACGGGCAAAAATTCGCATACGGCGAAGATTTAATGCGCATTTCCGGCAGCGGAACGGGCGTGTTGAGCGCTCCTGTGGTTTTCGCCGGAAACGGCTGGATGATTAAATCGAAAAATCTGAATCCGTATGAAAACATCGACGTTAAAGGAAAATATATCGCCGTCTACGGCGAAGGCGCTGTTTCGGGACAAAACATCGTGCCGCTTCCCGAAGGCGTAACCAACGCGGATTTAAAAGGCAATCGCGGAACTGATTGGGCAGACGCCGTAACCTACGCCAGACAAAACGGCGCGGCGGGCGTCATTGTTCTGCCGTCGAAATTTTTACAGGAAAATTGGGGACAGGTGCGCCAGATGTTCGGGCGCAGCCGAACTTACGTCGAAAAATTCGTGCAGCTGACGCTGACGCCGGGCGCGACCGCTCCGCCGGTTTTTCTGGTATCAACGAAAACCGCCGAAGCGCTCTTTGGCGGCGAATCGGGCAATCCGCTGAACGGTTCGGCAAACAATTCGTTTGCCTTGAGCGCCGATAAAAAAATCAGCGTCAACGTCGTGCTGAAGCCGGAAATGCTGACGACGCAGAATGTCGTGGCGATTTGGGAAGGCTCTGACCCGATTTTGAAGAATGAAATGGTTGCGATAGGCGCGCATTACGACCACGTTGGAATGAATCCGAACGCGCCCGGACCCGATAAAATCTGGAACGGCGCGGACGACGACGGCTCTGGAACGACCGGCGTTTTAGCGATTGCCGAAGCGCTCGCAAAATCGGCGAAACGTCCGAAACGCTCTATTCTTTTCGTGTGGCATTGCGGCGAGGAAAAGGGTTTGTGGGGTTCGCAGTATTTTACGAGCTTTCCGACGGTTGACCTCAAAAACGTCGTCGCGCAGCTTAATATCGATATGATTGGGCGCAGTAAAAAGGCGAATGATACGAATCCGAAAAACGCTAATTTGTCGGGCGAAAATGAAATTTTCGTTATCGGCTCGCAGATGATGAGTTCGCAGCTCGGCAAAACGGTCGCCGATGTGAATAATGCCTTTTTAAAGCTCGATTACGATTTGAAATACGACGACCCGACCGATAAAAATCGTTTCTTTTTCCGCTCGGACCATTTTAATTACGCGGTCAAAGGAATCCCGATTGCGTTCTGGTTCGACGGCGTTCACGAAGATTATCACGGTGCGGGCGATTCGCCCGACAAGATTGACTACAACAAAATGCAGTCGGTTACGCGCACAATATTTTTGACGATGTGGGAACTCGCCGATTTGAAACAGCGTCCGGCGATTGACAAGCAGCTGCCGCCGGAATTGACGCAAAGATAGGTTTCGGGTATTAGGTCAGAGAGAATAAAAAAGGTGTTAGAGATTTAAATCTCTAACACCTTTTTTATAAAAAACCGTGTATTTTTTTATAAACTATGATAAAAGTTTTCCTGTGAACCTTTTACGATAACATTTGACCGACTTTACGGAGCGGAAAACCTTTATCCGACACAAACAAAAAAGAATTCACGTCGATTTTAACAAACACAAATTTACTCGGAGAAATAAGTATGGAAAAGAATATATGCGCGTCTGCGTTTCTGACTCTCGTCGTCGGCTGCGGAATTTGTTTCGGACAGGCGGACAAAAACGACAACCTGAAATATAAACTGCTGGCGACAATGAAAACTTCGACTATGCAGAAGGAACTTGACCAAACTGCCGCGCAAGGCTACCGGATTCTCGTCGGTTCGCCGACCAGCGGCGCTGAAATGGCTTTGTTCCTGTCGCGCGAAGGCAGCGTTCAAGAGCCTTATAAGTATAAGCTGCTGGCGACATCGAGAACCGGAACGATGCAGAAAGAGCTTAACGAAAACGCCGCCGGCGGATTTCGCCTGCTGCCAAGCACGATGATTGCCAAACAGCAGCTGCTCGGCGGCATTGAAATCGTAATGATTATGGAGCGTCCGCCGCGAGTAACCAAACAGTATGAATACAAACTGCTGGCAACGTCGCTGACCTCAACCCTGCAAAGGGAAGTAACTGAAGCCGAAGCCGCCGGTTTCGTCATCGTCGGTATGGTCAGCCGCGGCGAACATATGGTTGTGATGGAACGCGAAAGCAATGCAGTCGGGCGGAAAACTTAAAATAATACCGACGCCGATTTAATGTAAAAAAAAGGATTAGCCGTTTGAGCTAATCCTTTTTTTACATTAAATCGAGCGAGTTTTTAATTATTCGACAAAATCGACTTCGACCTGATTGGGAATAATTCCTTTCTCGAAACCTTCTTTGAGCAGCAGGCGAACGGCTTCGCGTCCTCTGTCGCCGTAATCGAGCGTCAGTTCGTTGACCCACATCGCAACGAATCGGTCGGCTAATTCCGGCTGCATATCGCGGGCGAACTGCATTGCGTAGGCGAGCGCGTCTTCGCGGTGGTCGAGCGAATATTTGATGCTGCGGTGCAGATGTTTCGAGACTTCGCGCATCAGCTCGTCGCCGAGCGAGCGCTTGATGACGTTGCCGCCCATCGGCAGCGGCAGACCTGTTTTTTCGTGCCACCATTCGCCGAGGTCGATGACTTTATCGAGTCCGACCTGTTTATAAAAAAGCTGTCCTTCGTGAATTAAAAGACCGGCATCGACTTTGCCTTTTTTTACTTCGTCGATGATTTGGTCAAACGGCACGACTATATATTCAAAATCCTGATTGTAAATTCTCAAAGCCAGAAACGCGCTGGTCATCTCGCCCGGAATCGCGATTTTCATTTTGCCGATGTCGTCCGGCGAGCGCGTTTCCTTCGAGACGAGAATCGGACCGTATTTGTCGCCGATACTCGCGCCGTGCGGCAGAAGCGCGTATTTGTCGGCGACGTAGGCGTAGGCGTGAAAGCTGATTGCCGAAACGTCGAACACGCCGTTTTTCGCGTCTTCGTTTAAGGTCTGAATGTCTTTTAAGGTGTGTTCAAACTTCAGGTTGTTTGTTTCCAGCTTGTTGGTCGCCAAGCCGTAAAACATAAAGGCGTCGTCCGAATCGGGCGAATGCGCGACGGTTATAACTCTTTTATCTGCTGTTGTTGCTGCCATAAATAAAAAAAAACAAATTCGGAAAAATCAAATCTGCGCGTAGTAGATGTTTGTGGTGTATAAGATTTCTATTCTACTGTCTTTCTCGTAATCTGCAAAGAGGCGTTCGAGTTCGGCAATCATCGGTTTGAAATTCGCGTTTTCCTCAGTCGGCATATATGAAGAAGACAACATTCTGCCTTTTAAGCCCGCGAAATCAAGGCTTTGAAAATTCAAAAAAGATTCGCGCCGAAAATCGGTCTGGAAAAAATTCCGCAAAATTTCTTCGCTGATATTATCGTGTCTGGTCTGCTCGTAATCCGTGCCGAATTTCGTCAAAAGCCGTTCGTAGCCGCGCAGAAAATCGGTCGAATCGAGCCGGCGTTCGTTCCACAAAAGCGCGGCAAAGCCTTTATCTTTTAGTATTCTTTTAAATTCGGCGCGTGTCTTTTCGTGATTGAACCAGTGGAAGGCTTGCGCGGCAATGACGAAATCGACGCTTCCGTTTTCGAGCGTCGTATTTTCCGCCGTTCCGTCGATGCTTTTGAAATTCGGAAATTCTTTCAGAAAATTTTCCGCCGCCGCGCGCATCGCCGCGTTCGGCTCGACGCCGAAAACCGCGCTGCCGTTCTCCAGAAACATTCGAGCGGAAATGCCCGTTCCCGCGCCGATGTCGGCGACAGTCGCATCGGCTCGCAGATTCATTTCCACCTGAAACAGACGCAAAACTTCCTTCGGATACGTCGGACGATATAACACGTAATTCTCGACGCGGTTTGAAAATCTCTCGATTGTGTCGGACATCTAATCTCCTGCGATGAACGCCGTCATTTTCCATTTACCCTTTGATTTGTCAAAACAAACGCGATAGTCGATTGCGCTGCGGACGAAATTTTCTTTTACAAAACCTGTTTTACCGCCGAGCGTTGTAACCTTTACCCACGAATAAGTATTTTCGGTATTTTTAATTTTCACCGAATTATCGTAATCAGGCTTGACGATATTGTAGGAAAGATTGGCGATTGTTTCGGCTTTTGAAGTCGGGCGAGCGCGCAGAGCGACGTTTTTGCCGAAAATCGTTTCGTAGTCGAACGAGTTTAAGTCGTCGGGAAAACTTGTGTAAACATACGGCGCGCAAAAAGCGTTTTTGCCGCCGTGAAAGTTGCCGCCGTTGGTTAAAACTAAAAGGAATTCATCCCAAAATGTGGTTTTCGGGTCGGCGATTTTCCAAATCGCTTTAAATTCTTCGCTGCCGCCGCTGCCGCCGAAATCGTTCAGGATGCTCGGGTCAATTATGCCGAAAAGATATTTTTTGTCGCGTCTTTTCACCGCCGCGATTAATTTATTTCTGAAAACCAGAAATGAGGCATCTTGTTTCGCGCCGTCAAACGGCAGAACATAACGTTCGACTGAAACGATTCGGCGTTTCTGTGCCGGAATATCATTTGAAAAAACTGAAATGAGAATCAGCGGAAACAAAATTACAGCGAGTTTTTTTAATAGCTTCATTTTATTCTTTGTGCGAGATTTCCTCGCCCGTCCACGCCGTTTTGCGCGAATGCGGAATGTCGAACTGGTCTAAAATTCTAAAACATAAATGGTCGGCTAATTCTTCAATCGTTTTCGGACGATGATAAAATCCGGGACTCGCCGGCATAATGCGCGCTCCGGCGTCGGATAATTTCAGCATATTTTCCAGGTGAATCCGGTTATACGGCGTTTCACGCGGAACGAGAACGAGCTTTCTGCCTTCCTTTAAGCAAACGTCAGCCGCGCGGTGAATCAAATTTGCGCCCGCGCCCGACGCGATTGCGCCCAGAGTTCCCATCGAACACGGAACGATTATCATTCCCGCCTGTTTATTCGAGCCGGAAGCCGGTTTCGCCGCCAGATTGTCGAGCCGCCAGAAGCGTATCAGTTTTGAATCCTTGCCGAGACCGAGCCATTCGTTGATTTTCTCCGCGTTCGTATCGCGCAAATTGGCGTTCATCTCAACCTGCGCGACGGTCGCCGACGTGCCGGACATTATTAAATTTATTGTTTCGACCGCGCCGCTCGCCGCTAAAAGCTGTAGTGTTCGGTAAGCGTAAATCGTGCCGGATGCGCCGGTTACGGCGAGCGTCAATTCCATAAAATAAACTCTAGCATTTTTGCGAAATATTCGGCTAACCGATTGAATCGAAACCGAGCGGCTGATTTCCGAGCGCGTATTAAATCAAAACGAATCAATGCACAAACAAGAGATATGAACGATTGTATTACTGCAAAATCGACAGACAATATTTTCAAAATTACACCGATTTCCAGTAAATAAAAAGTTTTATATAAGTGGCATTAGATTTGCTTTGGAGCGAATCGGTCGGACGATTGAGTTTGGAATTTAGTGTAATGAAAAGAAATCCGAAGATTTTAGAAAATGAAATTTTGTTGAATCTGGTCAGTCATCGGGTTGTGAACCGGTCGTTCGTTAAAATCTTTTCGGCTTATAAATATGTCGGGTTTCTGATTTAAATTGTTTGTCTCCTTTTATGTGTAAACGAAAAAACGGTGATTCTTTCGCCGTTTTTTCGTTTGTATGTTTATATAAAATATTTAAAGTATTAAAGTAAGTTTATGAAAACAAGCGAGATTGAAACGATTCTGGCATCTTTAACAAACGGCGAGATTTCAACCGGTCAAGCAACCGAAAGCATTAAAAACCTATCTTATGAAAACATCGGTTTTGCCCGCGTTGACCACGCGCGCGCCGAACGACAGGGTTTTCCCGAAGTTATATTCGGCGCGGGAAAAACGCGAAATCAGATTGTCGCCATCTTTGAAAAACTAATCGCCCGCTCGCCGAACGTTTTGATTACGCGCACCGACGCCGATGTTTTCGGTGAGATTCGCAACGTTCTGACCGAATCCGAATGGCACGAATCGGCGAATTTAATTCGCGTGTGGCGTGATAAAACCGAACTCGGCGCGGGCGAGATTGCGATTGTTACAGCCGGAACGAGCGATATTCCGGTGGCGGAGGAAGCGGCGCTGACGGCGGAAACGATGGGCAACCGCGTAACCAGAATCTGGGACGCGGGCGTGGCGGGAATTCACAGAATCTTAGCCGAAAGGGAAGTTTTGCAGAACGCGCGCGTCGTGGTCGTCGTCGCCGGAATGGAAGGCGCGCTGCCGTCGGTCGTCGGCGGTCTGGTCAAAGTTCCGGTCATCGCCGTGCCGACAAGTATCGGTTACGGTGCGTCTTTTAACGGTTTGGCGGCGCTTTTGGGAATGCTCAATTCCTGCGCGTCGAATGTAACGGTCGTCAATATCGATAACGGTTTCGGTGCGGGTTTCGTGTCGAGCTTGATAAACCGGCGGCAAAACGATTAATCGTTTTTCAGAAATTTAGGCTGACTGCTTTTTCCAAATGCTGAAATCAAAAACTTTATTTTCAATTCACCCCGCTGTTGTTTTATTCGCTTTTTTCTCATTTTTCTCAATTCATATAAACGCGCAGACGATGGGCAAAGACCCTGTAATAATTATTCCCGGCGTTCAGGGTTCGGAACTGGTTAATACGCAGACGGGAAAAAGCGTCTGGTTTGCAGTCCGGCGCGACAAGGACGACGACATCCGTTTGCCGATGACTTCGGCGAATCTGGCGCGAAACCGCGACAATCTCGTCGCCAAAGATATTATCCGCGAAGTCAAACTGCCGGGCGTTCTACCGGACATCGAAGTCTATAAAGGACTTATCGATTCGCTTCAGGCGCGCGGCTACACCGAAGCCGATTGGAATAAACCGCAGGCGACGGATGTTTTCTACGTGTTTCCATACGACTGGCGGCGCGATAACGTCGAGACGGCGCGGCTTTTAATCCAGAAAATCGAGGCGGTCAAACGAGTTCTTAAACGTCCTGATTTGAAATTCGATATTATCGCGCATTCGATGGGCGGACTTATCGCCCGTTACGCGGCAATGTACGGCGCGGCTGATTTGCCGCCCGAAGGCAGAAATCCGGTTCCGACCTGGGCGGGCGCGAAACATATCAATAAACTGCTGATGTTCGGCACGCCGAATGAAGGTTCGGTCGATGCGTTCAGCGCGGTTATCAATGGCGCGAGCATTGTCAGCACGCGCAACTTACCGTTTATCGACGATTTTCGCCCCGAAGACATTTTAACTTCTCCGGCGTCGTTTCAATTGATGCAGCACCAATCGACAGCGCGATTTCTCGATGAAGATTTAAAGCCGCTGAAAGTCGATTTGTATAATCCGAAAACCTGGAACACATACGGCTGGGGAGCGATTAACGACCCGAAATTTTTGAGTAAATTAAAAGACGCGCCGCGTCTCGCCTTGCGAAACAAGGAAATCAAACCGGCAAAATTGGCGAAAGACGCAACCTACGACGACCGCGTTTTGGCGGAAACGACATCGGCGCAGGTGCGCGCTTATTTTGCGTCGGTCTTGAGCCGGGCAAAGCGCTTTCATCTGGCGCTCGACGCTCCGACGCGCCGCTCGCCGATTCTGCTGTATGCCTACGGCGGCAACTGCCAGCCGACGCTCGACGCCGTTGTATTGATGCCGGACGATAAAAAAGAACGCTGGATAACCATCACCGGCGCGCGCGACATTAAAACTTCCGGCGGACGGGAAATTAAAAAAGATGCGGTCAAAGAAGCGATTTACGCGCTCGGCGACGGACGAGTTACGCGCCGCTCGCTGCTCGCCGAAAGCGAAGAATCGAAAGGCGGCACCGAGCAGCTTGTAAAAACTATTTTCCCTGTGAAATCTTCTGTTTTCGGCTGTGGTCTTCATACCAGTTTGTTTCTGGAAAAAACGATTCAAGACAGCTTTCTGAGTGCTTTGATAGTTGAGAAAACACAACAACCTTGAAAACGTGAAAAAGCGAAAAAGTAGAAAAGTGAAAAAGTGAATGTTTATAAACTCACTTTTTCACTTTTTCACTTTTCTACTTTTTTAAGGATTTATTAAAACGTAAAGTCGGTCAGCCCAATCGGATTTTGAGTTTTTTAAGATTTCGTATTGAATTTCGGCTGAATCGCGCTCGCCTTTTTTCAGATACGCGCGTCCCAGATTAAAACGCGCTTTGTCGAAATCGGGATTGACGTTGACAGCGTTATTAAACGCTTCGACGCTCTGCTCGGTGTCGCCCGATTCCAGATAAGTTTCGCCGAGATAATTGTAGGTTTTCGCGTCCGTTTTATAAATTTTCAACTGCTCGAAAGCGGCGAGCGCGTCTTTAAAGCGTTTTTGTTTGAAGTAAGCCAGACCGAGTTTTTCGATAGCGTTCGCGTAATCCGGTTTGAGCGCGACGGCGCGTTTATAGGCGAGAATTTCTTCGTCCGCGCGGTTTAATTTATTTAAGGTTAAACCGAGCGAATATTGAATATCGGCGTTGTATTGATTGAGTTTAGCGGCTTGGCGGTAAGCGTCGGCGGCTTCCTTAAATTGTCCGAGCGCAAAGCTCGACGCGCCGATATTGACGAAAGTTTCCGCCCATTCGGGACGCAGACGCGCCGCTTGTCTCGACGCTCTCAAGGCGTCGGTGTGCCGCCCTAAAATTCCATAGCAAAATCCCGCCTGATACCAGCTTTCGGCATAATTCGGGTCAATCTCGACGGCTTTTTCAAAAAAGACCAGCGCTCTCGCGTAATCATCCCGCGATAAAATCCCAAGCCCCTGAGAATAAAGACTTTCCGCCATCGCGCGCTTGTTTTTCTGCGTTTCGGCGCTCAAGGATGAAAAAGTTTGCAGCTGGGTGATTTTCAGCGCCGAAATTCTTTCCGACGGCACTGCGAAATTTAAACTCTGTCCTTCCGCCGCCTGCAAAGTCGCCACGCCGATAACCTGCCCGCGCATATTGACGACGGGCGAACCGCTCGAACCCGGCGAAATCGGCGCGGTTATTTGAATGATTTTTCCGTAACCGGCAATCTCGCGGACGGCGGAAACGATGCCGTTTGAAACCGAACCTTCCAAACCATACGGATTGCCGACGACGACAATCGATTCGCCTTCCTGCGGCGTCGCCTGCACGATTTGCAGCGGTGCGGCAAAACCTTCGGGCAAATCGACTTGCAGCAGCGCCAAATCGCCTTCGCCGTCAATCGCCAGAACGCCGCGCGCGGAAAATTTTTTGCCGTCGATTAAGTGAATATCGACGCGGCTCGCTCTTTCAATAACGTGGCGATTGGTTACGATACGATTGCCGGAGATAAAAAATCCGCTGCCGCGTGAAAGCGACACGCCTTTCGCGTCAAAAGTTTCAATCGCCACCGCCGACGGTTTTATTCGCCTGACCAGTTCGGGCAGAAAATCCTGCGCCGACGCCGAAAAAGCGCAGAGCGATGCAACGGCGAAGATAACAAAAATTTTTGAATCGATAAATTTCATCTTTTCGGTGTCGTTCGGTTTTCTGTCGAAATTATAAAGGTTTTGCGGAAATCAAACAAACTTTCCAGCTCAAGCGGCAAAAGCCGTCGGCAATCGGTGATAAAAACCGGGAGCGCGGGCATCCTGCCCGCAAACGCCGCGTCAGCGGCGTAACGCAAGTTTATCGAACGTCGAATTTGGATAAACTTGATTTGTTCGCGCTTTCACGCTCAATGCGGGCAGGATGCCCGCGCTCCGACGGCGCGAGCTAAATCGGAGAGGCGAATTTTTGAATGAATTCGGCAACGTCGGTAAATTTTTCGGCGTAAAGCTCGGCGGGAAAACGAGCGCGCGTCTGCTCGTCCGCAAAGACTTTGCCGCCGAGAACAAAGGGAATTTTAAGTTTCAAGGTTTGCGCCGTCAACGCTTGATAATCGCGGAAAATATGTTCGGCGTCGCTTAAAATCACGCCTGAAATACAAACCAAATCCGGTTTGCGCCGCACGATTTCTTCGGTCAAAGCATAAAGCGGCGTGTTCGCGCCGAAATTTATCGCGTCCCAGCCTTCGTTTTCAATCGTCATCTGCACAAGATGCGTCGGCAGTTCGTGAAAATCGCCTTCGAGCGCGCAGCACATCGCCGTTTTTTCGATTGATTTGGAAACGGAAAGCGTTCGGCGCAATTTATAAAGAGCGTTGTGCGCGACGCGCGTGGCGAGATGTTCCTGCGCGATATTGATTTGCCCGTCCGCCCAAAGTTCGCCGATTCGCCGCATCGCCGGACAAACCAAATCGTCGAAAATCTCCGCGAGCTGTTTGCCTTCGAGATACGCGCCGATTAAAACATTCGCCGCCGCTTCTTCACAGCCCGCCATCAGCGATTGAAAAAGCGCGCAGCTTGAAAAGGTTTTACCGGCGTGTTTTCTGGTCGAAGCGGCGAGAACCGATTCGTCGCCGTGGCATTGTTTCAGTCCAAGCCCTTGCGCCCGCTGAAAACGCGCCACTTCTTCGGGGCGAAAACGCCGGTGATTGCCGCTCGTCCGCTCCGACTGCAAAAGTCCGGCTTCCTGCCAGCGCTTAACGGTGGCGTCGCTGACACGACAAAGACGCGCGACTTCTTTAGTTGTAAGGCACTTTAAATCCGTCATTTATTTCTGACTATCGGGAGCGCGGGCATCCCGCCCGCTCTTAAATGCGCTTTGGCGTTCGCCCGAAGTTTGGATGAAAACCAACATTGAGTCTTGCAAAGTGTTTTTAGATTGCTCGCGCAATCTTTGCGGGCAAGATGCCCGCGCTCCGACTAAAGACGCTTTTTATTCAAATTTTAGAATCGAATTCGGGGGAAAACCGTTGTATTTAACCTTACTAAATTTCGACTGAATCGCACAAACCGTTCACGAATGATTTGCAGAATAAATCGGGTTGAAAAATAATTAACTGAAAGTAATTATTATATTCGGCGCGATGCGAAATTTAATTTTAACCGACATTTAATCTTTCGCGCCCGACTTTTAAGCCGTTCAAATTACCGAGCGCGGCGAGCGCGATTTTTTCGGTCTGGAAAAATTCGTCGGCGAGTTGTTGAACGTCTTCGGCGCGGACGACTTCGATTTTTTGCAGAGTTTCTTCGAGCGGAATAGTTTTGCCGTATGTAATCATTTGCTGGGCGAGATTTCCGGCGCGCACGCCCGAATCTTCGAGTCCGAGCAGAATCGCGGCGTTCGCCTGGTCTTTGGCAAGCCGTAATTCTTCGCTCGATACACCGTATTTTTTGATTTTGGCGAGTTCTACAATCGATAAATCAATCGCTTCGCCCAACTTTTCGGGCGAAGTCGCCGCGTAAATCGAAAAGATTCCGCAGTCTTCAAACGAGACGCCGCTCGCGCCGACCGAATAAGCCAATCCGCGTTTTTCCCGAATCGACTGCCACAATCGGGACGAAGTTCCGCTGCCGAAAATGCTTTCGAGCAGATGCGCCGCGTAGCGTTTTTCGCTTTTTCCGTCAATCCACGGCGTCGCAATTATCAAGTGCGCCTGTTCGAGTTCGCGTTTTTTTTGCAGAATAATCGGCGAAGCAATTTCGGGTTTTTGGATTTTAAATGTTGGATGTTGGATTTGAGTCTTTTCAAAGTCGAAAAACTTGTCTGCCAAATCTAAAATTTCCGCGTGATTTATATTTCCGGCGGCGGCGATAACTAAGTATTCCGGCTGAAATGTCTGCGCGTGATATTCGTTTGTAATTTCCCGATTAAATTGCCGAACCGATTTTTTTGTTCCTTCAATCGGCAAGCCGAGCGCGTGATTCGGGAAAAAATCGGCTTGGAAAATCTCGCCCAAAAATTCTTCCGGCGTGTCTTCGACCATTTTCATCTCTTCGATGATAACGCGCCGCTCGCGCTTTAATTCGCGCTCGTCAAAGCGCGGATTTGCCAGCATATCGGCAAGTAAATCAAAGGCTTGCGGCAATTGTTTATCGACGACTTTCAAGCCGAATCCGGTTGTTTCGTGTGATGTGAACGCGTCGAAATTTCCGCCGAGCCGGTCAATTTCGACAGCGATGTCGAACGCCGAACGCCGCGCCGTGCCTTTGAAAACCGCGTGTTCGATAAAATGCGAAATGCCATTCAGATTTTGCGGTTCGTGCCGCGAGCCTTTGTTAAACCAAAAAACTAGACTTGCCGAGCGCACGTCCGGCATCGTTTCGGTCAAAATCGTCAGCCCGTTTTCGAGCCTGGTTGTTCGTATGTTTTCTTTCATTGTGATAAAGCAAACGAATATCGTATCACGCGGGGAAATCAATCGGAAAACGGCGGCGGAAATCAGCCTGCTTGACACGACTTTTCGCGGGTGCATAATTAAAGGAAAGCGCAGACAGACGCGGCAAACCAGAAAAACAAGACTTTTACTTTGCGCGTTTTGCCGAAACCGCCGGAAACTTGAGCGGTTTTTATTTTTCGAGAATTAAAAATGAAACAGGAAAAATCAATCGCCGTTTTTTACGAACATCAGGAATGGTTCAAAGCGCTTTTCGCCGTTTTGGACAAGCACGGTTTGAATTATAAAAAAATCGACGCGGCAAATCACAGTTATAATCCGAATGAAAATTTCGCCGAAAAATATTCGCTCTTTTTCAATCGGATGAGCGCGTCGGCGTATTTGCGCGGACACGGAAACGCCGTTTTCTACACGCTTGGACTTCTGGCGAACTTGAAGCGAAAAGGCGTTCGCGTCATAAACGGTTACGAAGCGTTTCAAATCGAGATTTCCAAAGCCTTACAACTCGCGCTTTTCGAGTCGCTCGACATTAAATACCCGAAAACGCGCGTCATCAATTCAGTCGAAAAAGCAGTCGAAGCGGCGAAGGATTTACAGTTTCCGATTGTCGTCAAACCGAACATCGGCGGGCGCGGCGCGGGAATTATAAAATTTGATTCGACGGAAGACTTGCAAACGGCGGTCGATGAAAATCTGATTGATTTGGGCATCGATTCGACGGCGCTCGTTCAGGAATTTGCGCCGAAGCGAGGCGAACACATCAACCGCGTCGAAACTCTGGGCGGCAAATTTCTTTACGCGATAAAAATTTATCCGCAGGGCGAGAATTTTAATCTTTGTCCGGCGGAAGTTTGCCAGATTGAAGACCATCCGCAACAAAACGGAATTTCGGCAATCGGCGAGATTTGCATCGCCGACGCTACGAAAACGGGTTTAAAAATTGAGAAATTTGAACCGTCAAAAGAGATTATCGAAACGGTTGAAAGAATCGTCAGAGAAGCGAAAATCGATGTCGGCGGCGTCGAATATTTGATTGACGAGCGAACCGGCGACGCGCTTTTTTACGACATCAACGCGCTCTCGAATTTTGTCGCCGATTCGGTCAATTTAATCGGTTTTGACCCGCACGAAAATTTAGTTGATTTTTTGGAAAAGGAGATTGAACGATGCGCTACGGATATTGGATGCCGGTCTTCGGCGGTTGGCTGAGAAACGTCGAAAATGAAGGGATGGAAGCGAGTTGGGAATATACGAAACGACTCGCGCAGCGAAGCGAAGAAATCGGTTTTGATTTGTCGCTCGTCGCCGAACTGAATTTGAACGACATCAAAGGCGTCGATGCGCCTTCGCTTGATGCGTGGTCAACGGCGGCGGCTTTAACTGCTGTAACTAATACGCTTGAACTGATGGTTGCCGTGCGCCCGACGTTTCATAATCCGGCTTTACTGGCAAAACAAGCCGCGAACATCGACCGCATCGGCGGCGGCGGACGACTTTCCTTAAATGTCGTCTCGTCGTGGTGGGCGGGCGAAGCGAAGAAATACGGCGTGCAGTTTGACGAACACGACGACCGTTACGCCCGCACTTCGGAATGGCTCGAAATTGTCAATCGTTTGTGGAAAGAAGACCATTTTTCGTTTCCCGGAAAGTATTACAATCTCGAAGACGCCGTGATGCAGCCCAAACCGATTAAAAAACCGATAATCTACGCAGGCGGCGAATCGGAAAAAGCCAAAGATACGATTGCGCGGCAGTGCGACGCGTATGTTATGCACGGCGACGCGCCCGAACGTGTGAAAGCGAAAATCGACGATATGGAACAAAGGCGCGAAAAACTCAGGTTGCCGCCGATGATTTACGGCGTCGCCGGTTACGCGATTGTGCGCGATTCGGACGCCGAAGTTAAAAGGGAATTGGAACGAATTACGGACGTAAAACAATCGGCGTCCGGTTACGGAAATTATCAGGATTGGCTGGCAAACACGAAACTCGAACAGCAGGTTTCGCTCGAAGATTATTCGGTTTCCAATCGCGGCTTGCGTTCGGGTTTGACCGGAACGCCCGCGCAGGTTGCCGATAGAGTCGGCGAGTTTGAACGCGTCGGCGTCGATTTACTGCTTTTGCAGTGCAGTCCGCAGATGGAAGAAATGGAACGATTTTCCGGAGCTGTTATTTCAAAAGATTCTTCGGCGAAATCCGCCGCGAAGTAATCGGCTGAAAATTAAACACGAAAATAAATGTCGTAACGATTTACAATCGCAGCGGCATTTTTGTTTTGTGCCGCTGACGACTATGGCGATGGGAACGCTCTCAAACGAGCAGGTCGACAATGCGGCGGGAATTTATAATCTGATGCGAAATGCCGGCGGCAGCGTCGGAATTGCGGCGATGATTGCGTTTCTATCACGCGGCGTTCAGACGCATTTATCGCCGCTCGTCTCGCATCTGACGCCTTACGACGCCGCTTTTCGAGACGTTTCCCAGAAGATGCAGAGCGGACTTGCCGTGCAGATGGATTCGGCTTCCGCGACACAGCAGACATACGCGAAAATCTACGGAATCGCTCTGCGCCAGGCGTCGCTTTTGTCGTATATCGACAATTTCCGGCTGCTCGCCTTTCTATGCGTGCTGTGCATTCCGACGGCGTTTTTGTTCAAACGCGTCAAGGCGAAAAAAGGTGCGGTTGCGGTTCACTAAGAAGAAATTAAAAATGGAAAATGGAAAACTCGAAATTAACGGGAAAAGAGAAGAAATAGGATGCGGAGAAACGTGGATTAAGCGGATTGGCGCGAATTTTTAGAGAAAGATTTATTAAGCACCTAAGAAAAAGTTATCAGGTATTTTGAACCAATTTGCGAGAGAATTTTATCGAGTTCTTCGCATAAGTTTTTGTAGGAGCTATACGCTTCCCACGACAGCCAATCATATTTTATCTTT
>JAABUN010004819.1_pt1 | contig 17659 bp, 15 predicted proteins | sample 5559311 | NCBI WGS metagenome assembly JAABUN01 (sample SAMN10711877, study PRJNA513370) | rock metagenome | isolation source: Antarctica rocks | place: Antarctica: Victoria Land, Siegfried Peak sud | reverse complement strand
ACCCGCTCGGACATCCTGCCGGATAGCGTCTTATCGGAGCTTCAGATGTTGCAGGACACTGTAGCCCCGATGCCGCTAGAGGCGGCGCAGGGGATCATTGAACGGGAGCTTGGAGCACCGGCCCTCGCTATCTTCGAGAGCTTCGACCCGGTACCGCTCGGTTCAGCAAGCATCGGGCAGGTTTACCGGGCTGTATTGCGTAGTGGTGAGAATGTTGCTGTCAAGGTACAGCGGCCGGAGGCGAATCGGCGCGTCGAGGGAGATTTGAAGCTCATGCGGGATTTAGCCGGGCTTTTGGATCGTCGATTTGGGGATCGAATCTTTATAGATATAAGAGGTCTTGTCGCGGAGTTCGAAGGCGTGATCCGACGCGAGCTAGACTACTCCGCCGAAGCCGGTAACGCCCGCCGATTCGCTATCAACTTCGCCGGCACGCCCGTAGTAATTCCGAACGTGTACCTCGAATTATCTACCGCGAGCGTGATGACGATGGAGTACATCGAAGGCACGCGCTTCCATGACATCCGACCGTTGCTGCTGACGCCTTCGGAGCGAAAGCGGGTTGCGTCGATGGGGGCGGCGGCGATCTTCAAGATGGCTTTCGAGGACGGTTTCTTTCATGGAGACCCGCATCCTGGAAACCTGATACTAACTCCCGATGGCGACCTAGCGCTGCTTGATTTCGGGATGGTTGGCTTCATGAGCCGGGGGGATATCGAAGCTCTTAGTCGACTTTTCATCGCCGTCATACAGCGCGATGCGGCGGCAGCTCTACGTGGGCTGGAAGGGCTCGGTGTCCGGTATTCGCCGGATGTTCGGGCGCCCCTGATCCAGGACTTGCGTGAGTTCTTATTCAAATATTCCGGGTTGACGGTCGGGGAGGTCACTCTAGGACAAGCATTGTCCGAGTTGATCTCGTTGGTCAGACGCTACCGTTTGCGTGTGCCGCCGGTCTTTCCGATACTGACGAAAGCCCTGGTAACCGCCGAGGGACTCGCCCGCTCCATCGACCCGACGCTAAACGTCTACGAGATAGCCCAACCCTACGCCAAACGGCTACTCTCCCAGCGCTTCACGCCCGAACACATCCGCGAGACCGCCACCGAACGCGCTGTCGAATACGCACGTTACGCCGAAGACTACCCCGAACAACTGCGCCAGCTACTCGGCGAACTCGAAGATGGGCAACTAGAGGTCAAGCTGCGGCACCGAGGGCTGGACCAACTCGGCGGAGAAGTGGACGTTCTAGCGAACCGGCTCGTCTTCGCTGTAGTCACTGCGGCACTCCTAGTAGGCTCTTCGATGCTCGGGGCGTTCGTCACCGGAGGTCCGCAGGTGCCTTATCTTGGGGTGCCAGTCGTCAGCTTTGTTGGCTTCTCCATATCCCTTGTATTGATGGCGATACTTTTCCTTGTTATCTACCGTTCCGAGAAACTTTAGATCAGATGTAAGCCGTATCGATCTGAGATGAAGACTGTGCGGAATTGCCGACTGTCAAAATCTAGTTGGGGTCGAGCTACGGCGATCGCTGCTCAGTGGCTGGTAAGTTCATCAGCGGCGAAGTAAAGGTTAGACCATTCATTGTCCAGCTTGGTAGTTATTCTGCGGTCCCGCTTTACGCTCTCTGTAAGCCATGAGACTGTTCCCGGAAACATCCACAGAGCTTGAGCCCAATTCATTGCTAGAGGGTTCATGCTGTAGATTGCGCCGGTTTTAATCAGGTTGCCCGACGCTGCCATAGTGTGGGCCATCATGAGCATCGAAGCAGTTTTGGCTCTCATAAGATCCGGATTTTCATCATTCTCGTAACTTTCGCACAACCGCCATCCACGGATCATCATCTCTACCGTTGCCGGGACGATACCCATAGTGGCGAAGTGCCGCAAATCGTAGCTATGCTTGTACATGTACCGGGCCACGTTCGTCCAGGATACTTGCTCTCCTGACGGACCGAGGACAAACGGAGACTCTGTTTTGACCAGTTGCATCAGAGTGAAGAATGGGGGCTGTAGGCCCACGCTAGTGAATATGTCCGACAATAAGTGGAAGAATACCTTCAGGAAAGCTTCTATTAAACTCACGGGATCGGCTGGAGCTTTGTGGATCTTGATGATGTCGCCGTACTGATCTACGTACGTTCCCGTATTGCCGAGGATGTCTATAACCCCGAAGATGAACCCGAGGACCGGATCATGACCGAAGCTCTGCGATCTATGGTTGCCGGGGCGCATTCCGGCTACGTCTGGATGTCGAACGTCGTCGTAAGGAACTTTTGCGCCTCTCTCAAACTGCTTGAGGACACGTTTGTGCACCTCCTCGGAGTTGTCTTTCAGCCATGTTGTAAGGGGAGAACCTTGCTGCGTTTTGCCTAGGAAGTTATCGTCTTTTGGTATCCGGACGAGAAAAATATCCAGTAAGGTCGCCGTCAGTCCCGCGCACATTACTGCCAGATAATCAGATTGGCTCCAGCTTATGTCTCCGTATTCTTTTCGGTAAGCTGACATATTACCGGTAACTTCAGCGAAGCTTATTACTTGAAGCAACGGGTCTTTGTCCAGGTTCACTCCCATCTTTGTCAGATAAATGCTAGCCTCTTCGGACAGGGCTTGGAAGTCATCGGGATCTGCAGGCTGAATCCTGAGGAATCCATTGACTCGCGGAGATTGAAGTGGGCCATCGTGACTGGGAGATTCATCTGGTTCGATGTGGCTCGAGTCTACGCCGAGAGAGGAGAGTGCTTCTCGAATACCGGATGCGTCGTCTTCCGCTGAGTCAAGTCTCTTCGACATCTCGAGTTCGATGTCCAGATATTGGTCGAGGCTCAAGTCAAGTTCTCCGTAAAGATCCCTAACGTCCTTCAGCAAAATTCTCTGGTAAGCCACCGCCGCCAGAGTATCGTCAGGCGGCATACCGTTTCTCCTCACTCTGCAAGGCTTTCATTGCGGACTTGAATATCCGCAGCTCTTTCTCTAGCTGGGAGAGTCTAGACTCGTTTCGGTCTGACTGAGACATGTACTCTTCCAGTTTTTCGGCGATTGAGTTTATGTCGTCGGCCAAGTCCACCATTGCCTTCTGATGTCGCTTGATGACTTCCTGGATCATGTACTCGCGCCTCTTTTTAAGTTCGCGTTCTTTTCCGCCCATGAGTCGTCGCGCACCGGTATAAGTACTCGCTCCTATAAGTACCACGACACCTATTCCCGTCACCATGGAACTGAATCCAAGCAGTCCGCCGAGCCCGAGCCATGCCAAACCCGACGTGACACCAGCCGCGCTCAAGCCAACTACGCTACCGGATATGTACAAGGCCGCTATAGGCGCTCCGATCGAGGTAGCTTGTGCGGCGAGCTGCTTCATGCGTTTCTCCAACTCGCTTATAGTTACCTCCCCGTTGATAAAAGCCTCGTCTTGTTCTATGGTTTTTCCAGCCAGAGAGATTGCTTCGCTCGCGTCGTATCCGAATTCGATAGCGACCTCCGCGATGCTTTCGCGTTCAGGCTGCGAGGGCTCACCACCTACCCGTGATACACGAACCATGTCCTTTATCAACGAGAATGCGATCTCATCCCGGTGGGATTTGGCTTTGATGACAGTCTTACTCGCTAACTCAAGTACTTTCGAGGGACCGGTATCGTCCTGATCCAGAAATTGCCGAACTTGCATTCGGGCCTCTGGTTGAAGGTCGATCTGAGACATGAACAGATAAATGTCCGCGACCTTCTCTGGATGCGTCTGTCCGTCGACGAGTGACTGAGCGGCCAGAGTCTTTACATAAAGAACTTTTACTTCCTCCGACATCACCTCCAGTGCTTTGCTCGGGACTTTCTTTGTCAGCTTGTCCTGCAGTATCTGCTTGCCTTTGTTGAACGCATCCTTGCCTTCCTTGAACCGGCGCTGCCGAGTCTCCCACACTTGTCGCATCCGCTGTTGTCTGTCACTTTCTTCGGTTATCCCCACGATAGCTATACCTATTCTTTTTGATGGAATGTTTCACGGTAGTGTACGTGATCTAACAAAGACACGTTTCCCACTGGATTTCCGTGCGGATAGCGTGCGGTCAACCGTCTCCTTGATCGCATGTATGTTGTTGATTTGTCGGTGGAATCCTCTCCGCGTTTCTCTACTATCTGATCCCGGGCCTCATCGGAGGCGTCAAGATCGAAGTGGAGTAGTCTGACTACTCTATTTATGTTTGTGCTTGCTGACAAACTACTAGAGTAAAGGCGATCGCGAAGTAGGTTGCGACGACTACCGCGCTCGCTACGCACCACTGGCAGATCGCCCGTATGACGAACAATTCCAAGTATGTTAGATACACGCTGAAGAGTACGCCCATTAGCGCGACGAAGAGGCCGAAGACGGTAGTTACCTCGGATTTTATTATGGCGGCTGTGAGCATGGCGGCGAAGGCGAGAATGCCTAGTACACTTGACTCCGCTGCTTATTCCGCCTCTCACTTCTGCCTTCCCTTATCTCGACGTAACACCTCCAACACGGTAACCGACAGGGTGAAATTCGGCGTGGGTTAGGCTATGAAGTTCTCGTCAAAGGGGGTGTTAAAATCGCGGTATGGAAAATATGCGCGTAGACCAACAATATCCTCGGGCGGTAGAGTCTTCGGAGGTGACGATCACCTCGCTGGTGAAGAAGGTTGCCGGATACAGTTCGCCGGAGGCCGAGGCGTTTATCGCTGAGGCGTACTCGGCGGCTCACGCTGCTCACCGGGGACAATGCCGCAAGAGCGGTGAGCCGTTTGTCTATCATCCTCTGGCTGCGGCCGACATCCTGGCGGACCTTCGTATGGACCCAACGACCGTTGCCGCCGCTTTGCTGCACGATGTCCTTGAGGATACAGAGGTCTCCAAGACGGAACTTGCGGACGATTTCGGTAATGAACTCGCTGAGATCGTGGACGGCGTTACGAAGCTCAAGCGGCTACCGTCCGGGAATCTTGAGGAGGCTCAGGCCGAATCTTTGCGGAAGATGATCGTGGCGATGAGTCGTGATGTTCGGGTCATCATCATCAAGCTGGCTGACCGGCTGCACAATATGCGTACTCTGGCGTACTTGAAGCGTGAGACGCAGCTAAAGAAGGCTACGGAGACGTTGGAGATCTACGCTCCGCTCGCGCACCGGTTGGGGATTTACTCGGTGAAGTGGGAACTCGAAGATCTGGCTTTCGCGACGCTGCACCCGAGGCGTTACGAGGAGATAAAGAGCCTCGTGGCGGCGCGTCGGGGTGACCGTGAAGCGTTCATCAACGGGACGGCGGCGGAGCTCCTGCGGCATCTGGGGGAGACTGGTGTCGAGGCCGAGGTGCACGGCCGGGTCAAGCACTTCTATTCCATCTACAACAAGATGGTTATGCGGAACAAGGAATTCAACGAGATCTACGATCTAGCCGGGCTTCGTGTCGTGGTGGATAACGTGAGGGATTGTTACGGTGCTCTGGGTGTGATCCACTCGATCTGGAAGCCGATTCCAGGACGGTTTAAAGATTACATCGCGATGCCCAAGTTCAACATGTACCAATCACTGCATACAACGGTGATGAGCAACGAAGGCAAGCTGCTGGAGATCCAGATCCGCACCGGCGAGATGGACACTACAGCCGAGTACGGGATCGCCGCTCACTGGATGTACAAGCACGGTCTGTCGGATGGTCAGGTCGACCGCCTGACGTGGCTCAAGAGCATGATGGAGTGGCAGAAAGAGACCACCGACTCGACGGAGTTTATGGAAACGTTGAAGGGGGATCTCGTCGCCGACGAGGTGTTTGTCTTCACGCCGAAAGGCGATGTGGTGAGCCTCCCATCGGGCGCTACGCCCATAGATTTCGCTTATCAGGTTCACACGGAGATCGGGCACCGCACCATCGGAGCGCGGGTGAACGACCGTATCGTGCCGCTTGACTCCGAACTTGTGAGCGGCGACCGGGTGGAGGTCATCACCGGCAAGAATTCCGGGCCGAGCCGCGACTGGCTGACCGTCGTGCAGAGCGGACGCGCCCGAAACAAGATCCGGCAGTTCTTCAACCGAGCCGACCGGGAGGACAATCTGTCCCTGGGTCGGGAGAAACTGCTCTCGCTGTTGAAGCGTCAAAGGATCGGGAAGGTTCCATCCGGCATCTTGGAGGATGTTGCTCGTGCGACAAACCAACCGTCCCCGGACGACATGCTCGCAGCCATCGGCGCTGGTTTCCTGTCGGCAGAAAACGTCGCGACTCGTATAGCGGATCTGATCAAGCCGAAAGAAGAAGAGCCGCCGAAAGAGGAGAGTCCGGCGCTTGCGCCGCTGCCGTTACCCAAAGTCGCGACCGACGAGGAGACTGGTGTTCGGGTTGTGGGTTCGAGCGGAATACTCACGCGGTTGGCGCGATGTTGCACGCCGATGCCTGGAGATGAGATCCTGGGTTACGTCTCGTTGGGGCGTGGGGTAGTCGTGCACGCGGCGAGTTGCGTAAATGCCCGAGCTTTGAAATCAAGGGATCCAGACAGGTTCGTAGAGGTAGAGTGGGACGTTGGCTTCGGCAAGCTGTTCACCGTCGAGCTTCTGGTGGAAGCTCTGGACCGGATGCATCTACTAAAAGACATCACGGCGACGATCTCGGATGCCGGGGTCAACATTCTCTCTGCCCGAGTCGACACCATCGAAGACCGGACGGCTCTCAGCCGCTTCGCGTTCAAAGCCGGTAGCGTACAACACGTCGAGGAAGTGCTCAGGAAGATCCGGAGTATCCCAGATGTCTACGATGTCTGCCGCGTCTCCCGAGACGGAACCCCGCTGGAACGCTAGTTTGCAGATCCTTAGCGTAAACGTGGGTCAGGGGAGATCCGTAGCCCGGTCCGGGAAACCGGCCAAGACTGGCATATACAAGCTCCCGGTAGAGGAATACGTAAAAGTGTCGACTGGGGGGCTCGTTGGAGATGAGATCCACGACACCAAGAATCACGGCGGCGAGGATCAAGCCGTATACGTTTTCGGCGCACCGGATTACGAATGGTGGTCGAGAGAACTCGGACGGGAACTTCAGCCCGGCATCTTCGGCGAGAACCTCACGATCTCCGGACTAGAGAGCGCGAAGGCCAATATCGGGGACCGACTGCTAACAGACTCTACGATCCTGGAAGTAACCGCGCCCCGCATTCCGTGCGTCACCCTCGCAACCCGCATGGAAGACCCGGCTTTCTTGAAACGTTTCCGCGAAGCTGAACGACCAGGACTATATTGCCGAGTCATCCAGGAAGGAGAGGTTCGGAGTGGTGACTCGGCGGAGTATGAGACGTGTCGAACCGCGACGATCTCATCCATGGAAATATTCCGCGATTTCTTCGAGCCGAAACTGGATGAGAGAACTCTGCGTCGACATCTCGCCGCGCCCATAGCCATCCGTTCGCGGGTGCAGAAAGAGCGACAACTGGAGGACACGCTTCAAAGATTACCGACACGCTCCCCCTAGAACGTGACATCCTAGATAGATCACAAGGAGATCGACTTGACTGAGATACAACAAGTTCCGCTGGACTTTAACGGTTTTGGTGTGAACGCCTACGTCATACATGCGCCCGAGGCGGACATTATCGTGGATGCGGGAGCTGAGCCGGAGAAAATTCTGGCCGCCGTGGATCGACCAGTCGCGGCCATCTTGATGACGCACAACCACGCGGACCATATCGGGGCGTTGTCTGATCTGCGTAACGAGACCGGTGCGCCCGTTTACATGCATCCGCTGGATGCGGATAGCGCGGGCATCCGGGATTACGAGCCGCTGGCTGATGGTGAAGATATGGTTGTGGCAGGTCAGACTTTGCACGTTCTGCATACGCCGGGGCATTCGCCGGGTTCTGTTACTTTTGTGGTTGGTGAGGATCAAGTTCTGGGAGACCTCATCCTGCCCGGCAGTGTAGGACGCACGGATCTCGGGGGCGCTTCCTGGGAGGATATCGAAGTCTCTCTACGCAGAGTAATGCCGCTATGGACAGAATCAACTCGGCTCTTCGCGGGACACGGCGACGTTATGTCTGCGATGGACGAGATGAAGCACAATCCATATCTGCCGCCGGTCTTTTCGTGAGATATAAGGGACCAAAAGGAACCTACGACGTATATCCCGGAGGACGCGGAGCCCACGAACGCCCGGACCTCTGGCGACTCGCCGAGGAAGCCGCTCGCGATGCCTTTCGTCGCTACAACTACGACGAAGTGCGAACCCCGGTCTTCGAGGACGCGCAACTCTATATCCGGGGAGTGGGCGAAGGCTCGGACATCGTGCGCAAGGAGATGTTCGTATTCGAGGATCGTGGCGGCTCCCAACTAGCCCTGCGTCCCGAAGGCACGGCTGGCGTCGTTCGCGCATACATTGAGAACAACCTCTATAAGGCGGCCCAGCCCGTAAAACTGTTCTATATCGGTCCGATGTTCCGCTACGAACGTCAGCAGAAAGGCCGCTACCGCCAACATACCCAAGTCGGGGCCGAAGTCCTCGGTTCCGCCGATCCCCTGGTGGATGTCGAAGCCATAGCTCTGCTCTACGGTTTCCATCAAACCGTGGGAGTCCAGGACGAAGTGGTCCATATCAATACCCTTGGAGACTTCGAGACCCGAAAGTCCTACATCCCGGAACTCAAAGCGTACCTGGAGAAACATCGCGCCGATCTCGACCCGGATTCGGTCTCTCGTCTGGAGACGAACCCACTGCGCATCCTCGACTCCAAAGACAAGAACACACAGAGCCTTCTCGCCGAAGCTCCAAAGGTGGACGAATATCTCAGCCGCGAGGCCGTGGATCACTTCAATGCCGTGAAGGATGGACTGCGGACTCTGGGTGTTCCGTATGAGGTGGATGATCGGTTGGTGCGCGGCCTGGACTATTACACGGCGACAGTTTTCGAGGCGAAGAGTAGCGCTCTCGGGGCGCAGGATACGGTTGGAGCGGGAGGTCGGTACAACGGACTAGTGGAGGAACTTGGCGGGCCGGAAGTTCCCGGTATTGGATTTGGCAGCGGGATCGAGCGTATCTTGTTGGCGGCGGCGGCTCGGGAGCCGGAGGTTAGCCTGGATGTTTACTTTGTCACCCTGGGCGATGAGTCGCGGTTGCCGGCGATGAAGCTTCTGGGGGATCTGCGGGCAGCGGGAGTCTCCTGCGATATGGATTATGGTGGGCGAGGGGCCAAGGGGCAGTTCAAGCAGGCCGACCGTCACGGGGCTCGGTGGGCGGTGGTGATCGGGGCCGACGAGCTGCGCGACAACGTCTGCAACCTGCGCGACATGGAATCGGGGGAAGAGAGAAAGGTTCCCGTCTCCGAAGGCGCGGGAGAGTTGCTTCGCACGATCCAATGAACGATACCGATATTCCGGACAGCCTAGTTCGGACGATGAGACTCGCTCGCAGCGTGGTTGCGCTGACCGGCGCGGGAGTCTCAGCCGAGAGTGGGGTTCCGACATTCCGGGAGGCTCAGACAGGGTTGTGGCAGTTCTACGACCCGATGGATCTCGCAACCCCCGAAGCCTTTGAGCGCGACCCTCAGCTCGTCTGGAAATGGTACGAGTGGCGGCGTAGACTAGTCGGCACCGCCGAACCACACGGCGGTTACCGGGCTCTAGTGGATCTGGAGGACCGGCTGCCAAGCTTCTCGCTCGTTACGCAGAACGTCGATGGGCTTCACCAACGCGCTGGGAGCCGAAACGTCATAGAGCTTCACGGCAACATAACCCGCTCGATCTGCTCGGTGGAGCGTACGACAGTCGACCCAGGCATAACCGAACTAGCTCCGCCGCCCTGTCCGCAATGTGGCGCGTCGCTGCGCCCGGATGTCGTATGGTTCGGAGAAGCTTTGCCCGCTACCGCCATCCTTGATGCTACGGAAGCCGCTCGCTCCTGCGACGTCTTATTCTCCATCGGGACTTCCAGCCTCGTGCAGCCCGCAGCGTCATTGCCCGAAGAAGCTACCAGAGCCGGGGCTATCGTGGTTGAGATCAACCCGGAAGAAACCCCGCTCTCCAGCCGCGCCGACTACGTCCTGCGGGGACCAGCGGGCAAGGTGCTACCAGCATTGGTAAACGCAATCTACCGTTAGCCGATATTCGGTTCCGCGTTGCTCGTTACCCCTAATGCATCTTCGAGTATTCCTGTTCACGTTCGGTCTCTGAAGCGTCCGTATATTTGTTTTTCGAGTATATGATTGGAAGGAGTCGAACTATGGCGGTTGAGGATCTGCGACAGAGTCCGATGATGAGCCACATGCTGGATGCGTTGGATAACGGCGAGGATATTGGGCATTACGGACGGTTGGTGTTCACCATGATCGGTCGTCATTTCGTAGACAACGATGAGTTGATAGGGCTTCTAACTCAGGACAACGACGCGGAAGAGAAAGAAATTCGGTCCCTCGTTCAGCAAGTCGAGGAGAAAGGCTACAGTCCGCCGAAGCGGGATAAGATCCTCGAATATCAGTCCCAACAAGACTTTGCTATCTGCCCAAATCCAGACGACCCGGACGCCTGCAACCCGTACTCGGAGCTCCAATTTCCAGACGAAGTCTTCGAGTCCATCCAGGAGTACCGCGAGGAGAAAGCGTAGATTTAGTCGCTCAGCATTTCACCACGCCGCCTCTGGAGGCTTACAGCGGGTCAGTTGAGCTTTTTATCTGACCTGCTGAAACGTCCTTATGCGTAATCGGTCGGTTCGATCAGCCTAAGCTGAATCGAGCTTTGGTTCCTCGAAACTTGAGCTTGCTAGCGCGAGGTCGTGGGAGAGACCTTGCGTGGCTCGTCCCACTAGCCGGGCCGAAGTGGTGACTTGTACGGAGAGTAGGCGATCTATCGGGATGCCGTGGGAGCGAAGGACTCGTTCAAGATGTTCGTCTTCGAGGGCAAAGAGCGGTTCGAGGCCGCCTACTTTCCTGTAGATACCGGCTATGAGGGCTAGTGAGGCTCCCGAGAATTGCCAGTGTTCGGTTTTACCGAGTAGATTCGGATCTTCGAGGAGCTTTCTCTGCCTTTCCCGGCCTCGCTCTGCGTGCCAGTCTGCCAACTGGGGGGGCAAGGTGCCGTCGTCCCGTAGTGCGATGCGCCCCCCGATAGCCTGAGAGCCACTGTCCACGGCGGCTAGTTGAGATTTTAGCCAGTCTTCCGCGACTACGGTGTCGGCATCAGTGGTGGATATTAGTCCAGCTGGTTTGCTGAGGCTTAGGAGTCGGGAGCAGGCGGTCTCCATCCCGACGTGCCTGGCGTGACCGGAGCCCTTCGCTGGACCCTCCAACGTGTGCAGCCTCAACTCAGGATACGTGGCGGCGACTTTCTTGGCTTCGTCGGCGGTCTCGTCGGTGCAGCCATCCAGAACGAGCAGAACTTCGTACTCTTCCGGGGCTATGCCGGTCTGGTTTGCGAGGGCCGTCAAACAAGCTCGGATCAAGGCTTCTTCATTTCGAGCCGGTACCACAACGGAGACTCGCAATCTCGAATTTGGCTCTAACAGCCCAACAGGCGAAACGCTCAACTGAAAGATGTCCCGGTCTCGACGAATTCTCGACCGCGTTCGTAGTCTTCGTCCGCGTTATGCGTCAAGACACCTACGCAAACACCGTCGCTGCCGTACCAGACCGTGAATGATCCACCACCGTGGTCCTCGAAGCGTAGATCGTTCCAGCCGTCGCCCCACGCGACGTACTTGAGGGTCTTGTCCCCGATAGTGGACCAGAATCCTGGCGCGGTCGTCCATGAAGCTTCGCCACCGGCCAACACTGTACCGGCGATGCGACCATGTTCCAGGGCTTCGCCCCAGTGCTCCACGCGCAGGCGACGGCCCGCCGCTTCGTTTGCTGCGTAAGCGATGTCCCCGACTGCGAATATTCCCGGTGCGCTCGTTCGCATCGAAGAATCCGTGATCACGCCGCCCTCAACTTCCAGCCCCGCCGATTCCGCAAGTTCCAACCTCGGAGCTACGCCGGTTCCGAATACCACCGTTCCGCCTTGAACAGTCGAACCGTCTTCGAGAGAGACCTCGTATCCGGCCTCCTGGCGTGAGATCTCCTCGACGTTGACTCCCATCCGAAGATCGATGCCCCGGTCCTCAAGCCAAGCCCGGATTCGTTGTCCTGTCTCTTCGCCAAGGCGGGCTCCCTGGGGAAGAGTCTCCTGGCTCACGAGGGTGACGTGAGCGCCACGCATGGCGAGTGATGCGGCGGCTTCGCAACCTATGAAGCCCGAGCCTACGACCACGGCTGAGTCACCTTCGCCGACGCGGAGCGCCAGCCGAGTAGAGTTTTCGATAGTTCTCATTACGAGGATTTCGAGATCGTCGCCGCCGGGGATCGGGATGCGTATGGGTTCGGATCCCGTAGCCAGGACGCAGGCATCGTAGGGGATTTCCTTTTCGTCCGTGACTACGATATGTCGGTCGCGGTCTATGGAGTGAGCGGTGGTCGAAAGGTCGAGTTCCACGGCATTCCGGGTGAACCATTCCTCGTTCTCCAGCGGGAGATCCTCCGCCGGAATTTCACCGCGTAGGTACTCTTTGGTGAGTGGAGGGCGGTTGTATGGCGGGTATGGTTCCGTGGAAAGTATTCTTAAAGATGCCGAGCCGCCGGCTTCCCGGTAGGCTTGGGCGGTCGCCAGGCCTGCCGGTCCGCCGCCGATTATGACGATGTTCTCGTTTGGGTTCATTGGGTATCCTCCAGGCGGTCGATCCGGTAGTCCGCCTCGATCACGGACGCCGTCTTTTTGAGCCGCGAGTTTTGCAGCAGCAACTCATGCACCTCGTCTCCCTGTAGTGGATAGGTCTTTGTCTCTCGCCGCCAATGGACCGCGACCAAGACACCGCCCGGCGTGAGTGAGTCCTCGAAGCGTTCGAGGGTTGCGAGCATCTCCGGGCGGGTGAAGTAGTACAGGATCTCGGAGGCCACGATGAGATCAAAGCTCCCGGAAGGCATCTCTTCAGGCAACGTCCGACGCTCTATTTCTACGTTGGCAAAGCCGCGCAACCGCTCTCGCGCTACCTCCACGGCTTTCTCCGAAACGTCCACCGCGACAAGCTCCCCGCACCGGTCAGCCAGCATCTTCGTAAAAACTCCGATAGATGAACCAGCTTCCAGAGCCCGATCGAATCGACGATCTCCTAGTGTTTCGAGCGTGCGAACGTATTTGTCCCGCTCGTACTTGCTCGACTCAAAATTCCACGGATCCTCAGAGCTTTCGTAGAGGTCTTCGAAGTATTCGCGTCCGAGGCGATCCCTCACGAGGTCCGTCCGGCATCCAGTATGGCTTTGCGGCCCCGGCGGGCGACGGCGGGTTCCAGGCGGTGTTGAAGCAGGAAAAGTTCCAGGTTGCGGCGGGCGAGATCCAGCACCCCAGATACAGCGAATGGATGGCTTCCAACCGCCCGAGCGGCTTCGTCGAGCACCTGGCGGCACGAACTCGCGACCGACTCGCGCAACTGCGTCGCGAATGGCTCGAGCGAGGTGTTTGGGTCCTTATCGGCTTCCGCCGCCGCGTATTCCAGCCAGCGGTCGATGGTCCCCTGCGCCGTGAGTATCCGTCCTACGGCGAGCGAGGCTAGGTCGTCGGGTTCCCGGTCGCCGCTTTTCGCTGCGAGTATGGCGAGGGTCGCGTCGACGGCGGAGGCGCACATACCGGCCCAGGTTACGGCGGTTCGGATGGCATCGCGGGCGAAGTACGGTTCCCGCAGCAGCTCTCCGGGCTCACCAAGAACCGCCAGGACCGGAGCATCGTCGAAGATCACGCGATGACTTTCGGAGGCCCGCATCCCGGCTCCCTTGAACCAACTCCGGTCTACGCCCATGCCGGTCGTCGTGTCCACGTAGGCTAGATGCGGAGGTCCGGGCTTGTCGTCAGAGGATCTCACCAGGACCAGTGCTCGTTGGACACCCGTTGATCCAGAGCACCACGTCTTCACGCCGGAGATTGAGGTTCCGTCGCGGGAAAGCCGTGCGGGCGGGCCTTCGCCGGGGATGGGATCCGCACCCCATACACCTAGTATCACCTCTCCCGAAGTCACAGCCTCCAATTCCTGTGAACGCAAGGGTTCGGGCGCCAGCGCCGAGATCCGCTCGACGGCGTTGAGATGCCCATCAAATATCCGACCGACCGATCCATCAGCGCGAGCGACGGCCCGAAGAACGCGCCATTCATCCGTGAACGAATCCCGGCGTCCGCTGTTGTTCGGAGTCTCTGGGGCGGGCATGGCGAGTGCTCCCGTCGAAGCGAGATCCCGAAACGCCTCCGTCGGAAAATCCGGGTTCTCATCACGTTCCGTGGCCGAAGCCGCTATTCGGCTCAGGACGTCTTCGAGGCTACTAGCGTTGTCGTTCGTCAAGGGTGCCACTCCGTTGAATGTTCTCACGCGCTGGCCCGCCAGCGGGCTTCGAGAGATGGTACGGTCTGCGGAGATAGCGGTGCTGTTCCTAGTTTTAGGGTTTCAAGGTGCTCCGCTAGTCGCGGGATCAGTGCGACCGTTTCCTGACATCCGGAGCGGGTTGCGCCGGGGCCGATCCCGTCATGCATCAGCACTACCGCGCCAGGCGCGAGTCGTTGTTCGATGTTCGTCAGCATCTCCGTCGCTGAGTCGCCGCGCCAGTCCTGCGTGTCGGCGGTCCACAGCGCGATAGAGAGATCGAGATCATCCGCAATATCTATCGTCCACGGGGCAAGTATTCCCCAGGGTGGTCGCCACAGGCGAGGTTTTACGTTCAGGTTTCTAAGAGATTGGAGTCCGTTGCGGGTGTCGGCTACTATCTCGTATCGCGAGGTACTGGTGTGTCGGATGTGCGATGAGCAGTGGAATTCGATGTTGTGTCCATCTTGGAGGATGGCCGGGATCAGACCCGGGTACCGAACCACTGCAGGGGCCATGACGAAGAAGGTCGCAGTCATCGCCGCCTGTCGCAAGGCTTCCAGGATACGTGGAGTCCACACGGGGTCCGGGCCGTCGTCGAAGGAGAGATGGATCGATGACCGTGGATTTTCTGATAGAGCCAGAGTCTATTCCTCTCATGGAAGCCGGACATTCGGATAGCGGATAGTTTTCCCGCCCAGAGTGTTTTCTAACCTCTCGAACTACTCTGGAGTTGGAGCGCGGCGTAGGGCTATGTGCAGCTCTTTGAGTTGATCTTCGGCGACAGGACTCGGGGCGTCCATCATCTCGTCGCGAGCGGCCTGGGTCTTTGGGAAAGCCATGACTTCGCGAATGTTCGGCTCGTCGCGCAGCAACATTATCAGGCGGTCGATCCCCGGAGCGATGCCGCCGTGAGGCGGCGCGCCGTATCTGAACGCCGTCAGCATCGCCCCAAAGCGCCGCTCGCCTTCTTCGGGGGAGATGCCGATGGTCGAGAAGACCTTCTGCTGGATGTCCGGCACATGGATACGAATGCTTCCGGAAGCCAATTCCGTTCCATTGGCTACGAGATCGTAGAGTTGTCCGAGTACCTTCAGCGGCTCCGTGTCCAGCAGCGGGAGATCTTGTTCCCGAGGCATGGTGAACATGTGGTGCATCGGTTCGATCCGCTCTTCGTCGGCGTTCCACTCGAAGAGCGGAAAATCCGTTACCCAAGCTAGCGCTAGCGTCTCCGGGTCCGCCAGTCCAAGCCGCTCTCCGAGATGTCTGCGAAGCCGATCCAGGCTCCCGAACACCACCGGGTCCGCATCGGCGACGAAGAACATGTAATCTCCCTCGCCAGCCTCTAATATGTTCTGAATCTTCTTGCCTTCCTCTTCCGAGAAAAACTTGGAGATTGGTCCGCTTAGAGCTCCATCTTCTAACCTCAGCCACGCCAGGCCACGGGCGCCACCGGTCGCGGCGATGGCCGTCAACTCGTCGATCTCGCGCCGCGATAGCTTGTCCAGTCCCGGTGCTGCGATGCCGCGCACGGAACCGCCCCTCTCAACCGCCGAACGAAACACTTTGAAATCCGAGGCACGAGCTATCTCCGAGATGTTTTTTAGTTCCAGTCCAAAACGCAAGTCCGGCTTGTCGGTTCCGAAACGGTCCATCGCCTCGGCGAAAGTGAGGCGCGGGAAAGGTTTTGTCTGGATCTTCTTGTCGGTATGAGTCTCGACTATCTCCGTGAATAGACTCTCCGTGAGGTTGAGTACCTCTTCCTGGGTGGTGTAGCTCATCTCCACGTCGAGTTGCGTGTGCTCGGGCTGACGGTCCCCACGTCCATCCTCGTCGCGGAGTGCCCGTGCGATCTGGAAGTATCTCTCGAACCCGGAGACCATGAGTAGCTGCTTGAATTGCTGCGGCGACTGAGGAAGCGCGTAGAACTGCCCCGGAAATAGTCGGCTCGGCACGAGATAGTCTCGGGCACCTTCCGGGCTCGAAGCCGTCAGGAGCGGGGTCTCGATCTCTAGAAAATCCTTTTCGGAGAGGTAGTCGCGCATGTGTTTGACTACCTTGTGCCGAAAGACGATGTTCTCCTTCATGCGCGTGCGTCGGAGGTCCAGGTAACGATACTTCAGGCGCAGGATCTCTTCGACCGGACGTTCGCGGTCGATTTCGAACGGTGGGGTATCGGAGGTGTTCAATACTTCGATGCTGGTGGCCCGGACTTCGATGCCGCCGGTTGGAAGATCTGGATTCTCGTTGCCCTCGGGTCTCAAGGCGACTTCGCCTTTTATAGAGATGGACCATTCCGGGCGAAGTCTTTCCGCGTTGGCGAAAACTTCCGAGTCATCGGGATCGAAGGTCACTTGAGTGACCCCCCAACGATCTCGGAGGTCTATGAAGATCAAACCCCCGTGATCGCGTCGTCGACCGACCCATCCTGCCAACCGCACCTGATTGCCAGCATCTTCGGTGCGCAAGGCTCCGGCGTTGTGGGTCCGGTAAGGGTTGCCGTCAAAAACGCCGCCTGACTCGTGCGATGACATAAAAAGCTCCTCTCTTGGGGGTTTCGTGCCGCCGACCGAACGCCGAACGACACCGATATATGGTAGAGCAAAGACTGTCCTGCGGTACATTTTCCACATTTGAACAGCAAATTGCACGGTTTTCATCACTATGGTAACGTGAATCCTGATTAAAGCGCGGATTGCGCGGCCTTCAAACAGGTTATTCGATGCGGTTCGAGGAGCTATTCATCCGAAACATTGCGGCGATAGGTAGAGCCGGTAGAGAGACTCTACTGGCGATTGTTTTGTTGATCCTCGGGGCAGTTTTCATTGGAGGATGCGGTGGAGGCGAGGAGACTGCGGCCACCACCGTGGCGACGACCACAGAGACTACGGCTGCGGCGGCTGGGGCGACTACGGTCGGTTCCGGGCAGGCGGAGACCGTGCGGGACGTGCCGTTTATGCTCAACACCGATCAGCCCGTTCCGCCGGATTTCAAGGCCGCTTATGATCGGAACGCCTTGATCGTCGTTCAGTTCTACAAGACGGGGCAGGATCCCTTCTACCCCCAGGGATTGGAGATCGACGAGGTAGTCAACAAGTCGGTCAACTCTCTATCCTCGGACTATCCCACCGTCGAGTTTTTCGAGTACGAGATCACAAACCCCGGAGACATCTCTGCCGCCTCGCTAGGCAACTCCCAGACTGAAGGAACCACCGCAGGAGAGGGCGACTCCGGCGATACTGATGCGCCACCACCTCTGGCAGCCGGCGAATACGGTACGCTTCCGGCGCAACTTGGTGTCGGATACAC
>JAABUN010004818.1_pt1 | contig 17661 bp, 11 predicted proteins | sample 5559311 | NCBI WGS metagenome assembly JAABUN01 (sample SAMN10711877, study PRJNA513370) | rock metagenome | isolation source: Antarctica rocks | place: Antarctica: Victoria Land, Siegfried Peak sud | reverse complement strand
GACGCACCAGACGTTGGAAAGTGTGCCGATAAAGCGGCCCCAGTCCGGCGAAGGCGAATCGCAAAATCTCTGTCTGGATAAAGGTTATGATGACGACCAAGTGCGCGAGTTGGTGAAAGAATTTGGTGAAAGAATTTGGTTTCACCGCCCACATTCGGGCGCGCGGTGAAGAAGCCCAAGCTCTCAAAAAAGAAGCAGGGTTCAAAGCCCGCCGTTGGGTGGTGGAGAGAACTCATAGTTGGATGAACCGCTTTCGAGGCATCCTCGTTCGTTGGGAAAAACAAGCCGACAACTACCTCGCGCTTTTGCACTTCGTCTGTGGAATCATTGCCTTTCAACAGGCCGGGTTATTCGGATAGGCTCTTAGTGTGTTACCCCTCACGTTTGGGAAACACCGCAATAAGATTTTTGGCACGAGAAATTCGAGCCGGTTTTGATTTGCTGATAGATCGTGCAGGTGTTTTAGAGCGATGACAGCGATGAAGTGTGATGTGGCTTTTCAACCGATCAACCGATGGGAATTGCGAACAGAAAGGTGCTGCCTTGGCCCAGCGTGCTTTGCACCCAAATGCGGCCCTGGTGGGCTTCGACGGCCATTTTGCAAAAGGTGAGGCCCAGGCCGGTTGACATCATGCGCCCGCTCTTGCGCGATTCGACTTGGCCAAACTTCTCGAAAATGCGCGTAAAAGCGTCGGTGGGAATGCCTTCGCCGGTGTCCTGACAAGCGAAAACGATGGAATCGCGCCGGTCGGGACTGCGCGCCACGAAACGCGCGGTGAGCGTAATCGAGCCGCCCGCTGGCGTGAATTTGATGGCGTTGGAGAGCAAATTGACCAGGGCGCGTAGCAATTTGTCGTCGTCGGCTTCGAAAGTGAGAATTTCGGAGGTGTTGTCGCTTTTTAGCTCCAATCCTTTGGCCTGGGCCAAGGCGGTGACTTGCCGCAAGGCGCGCCCGGTCAAACTGGCGATTTCGACGGATTTTCGCTCGATGTGCATGGAGCCGTCCTCCATTTTCGAAATGTCGAGCAGATCGTTGATCATGCCGAGCAAAATTTGGCCACCCTCGATGGAAATGTTCATCAGTTCGCTCTGGTCGGCGTTCATTTCGCCGAGCATTTCGACGCTTTCCATGCCCGAAAGCAGCGAGGTGAGCGGCGTCCGCAAATCATGCACGATCATGTCGGTGAGATCGTTTTTGAGACGGTTGAGCGCCTCGACTTCGCGTCTGCGCGTGATGTCCTGAAAAACGCAGATCGCGCCCACCACTTCGCCCAGATAATCCTTGACCGCCACCGCGCTGATCTCAACCGGCGTGATTTTTCCGTCCCGCGCGCCCGCTTCACTCTCGCGCGAGACCGCGTGGTCGCTCTCCAGCGCCTGCTCGACCAACTGGCGCGTGGTATCACCTAAAATTTCGCCGAGCGCCTCGCCGCACTCGCGGCCTTGTAGTTCAATTTCCTCGACGCCCAGCAAAGCGCACAAAAAATGGTTGGCGTTGCTGATAACGCCCTCGTTATCGACGGTGAGAATGCCTTCGGTCAAATTCGCCAGCATGGTTTCCAGTTCCATGCTTTTCACCGTCGTCGCATAAAGTTCCTGATCGCCCAAGGCGCAAACTTTGGACAAAATCTCTTCCGGGCCGGGCGCCTCGCGCGAAGCACCCGGCACAGACGCGTTTCGGGGCCGACCCGCGGTGACACGCGCGATGGACTCCAACAATTCTTCGGGCGCTACGCCTTTGAGCATGAAACCGTCGGCGCCGGTGTGCAAACTCCAAAACTCGGCGCTGCGGCCTTCGGACGCGGTGTTGATCAGCACCGGAATTTGCGAAACGAGTGGGTCTTGCTTGATGAGGCGGCAGACCTGATAACCGTTCATGCGCGGCATGAAAATGTCGAGCAAAACCACATCAGGTAGCTCCCGATAGACCGCCTGAGCCGCTTCGATGCCATCGGCGGCGGTGACGACTTCATGTCCGGCGCGGCGCAAAATCGAGGACAGCACTTTGGCAACAACCGGGCTGTCGTCGGCGATCAGAACCTTGAGGCCAAGCGGCGCCGCGACGCTCATCGCTTCGGCGACCACCTCGTCTCGCTGGCGGCTGGGCGGATGAAAAGGTGGGGCGAGAGGAACGGGTTGAAAAGTGGAATCAGACATGGTCGTGATGAGCTTCAGTATCGAAGCCGCTTTGATAAGTCTCAAAGGGTGGAGAGAAAAGGGTAGCTGCGGCCTCCGCGCCGCAAAAACACGGTTGACCAGCGCGCAGCTCACGCGATGCCAATGCAGCGCGGAGGCCGCAGCGCGCCTTTTCTCTCCACCCTCTCAAAATGACGAAATTTGCGACTGAGCGAAGCGAGCCATTGACCCGCATCAACTTCTATTCAAATGTCCTCGCTGTGGCTGGCTCGGTTACGGCCCGCGTCTTTGGAATGGTAAAGCGCTTTATCAGCGGCTTTGATGAGCGTGGCGCCCGCGTCGCCTTGATAGTTCGATTCATGGAAAGTCGTGGCTCCGAAGCTGGCCGTGATCGCGCGATTCGGCCAAACCACGCTTTCGATGGCCGAGCGCAGCCTTTCCGCCATAAAAATCGCCCATTTTTTGTCCGTATTGGGTAGCAAAACGGCGAACTCTTCGCCGCCGTAACGGGCCGCGAAATCGGCGCCGCGCGTGTTTTCCTTCAACAAACGGCCCAGAGTGACGAGAACTTCATCGCCGCAGGGATGGCCAAAGTTGTCGTTATAGGCTTTGAACGCGTCCACATCGAGCAGCAAAAGCGAGATAGGCTGGCCGTAACGCGCGGCGCGCTCCAACTCTTCTTCGAGCTTTTCTTTGAAGGCGCGATGGTTTTTGAGCTGGGTCAGGCCGTCGTGCGTCGCCAGCGAGTGCAACTGCAAGTTGGCGTCTTCGAGTTTGCGTTGCTGGTCGATGATCTGTTGCGACTGCTCGCGCAACTGGTCGTTGAGCGCCCGCAGTTCGCGCTGCACCTGGATCAAAACGCGGTTTTGCTCGACGGCATTGCCATACGTCGAAAGCAGCAAAGACAGCATTTGCTGGCGGCTCGCCTTGATTTCATGGCGCTCGTTGCCAATTTGGACTTCCAAAGGCCGCAGATTTTCCTCTTCTGGGGGCGACGGCGGCTGCTTCAGCAGGTCGGTGATGGTCGAAAGCAGGTATTCGGGGCTGTAAGGCTTGGTCAGGTAATAATCGGCGCGCGCCATCAGGCCCAGCACGATGTCCGAGGTGTCGGCCAGCGAAGTGAGCAAAATGACGGGCACATCGCGCAACATTTCGTCTTGTTTGAGCGCGAAACACAGGTCGTAACCGTTCATCACCGGCATCACGATGTCGCTAATAATCAGAGTCGGCTTTTTCTCGCGCACCATATCCAACGCCTCGCGGCCATCGGCAGCCGCGCGCACCGCGTAGCCCCGATCTTGCAGCAGGTTTTTGAGCACTTTGGACTGAACGCGACTGTCGTCCACGACCAAAATTTCGATTTCGGTGCGTAAAGCTAAGGGAAGGGGGAGTGAAATCATAAAAATCGCGTCACGGTGTCGGCGTCAAACGGATGAGGGCGCGGGTGATTTCGGTGGGCGGCAGCACGAGTTGCGCCGCGCCGCGCAGAATCGCTTGTTGGGGCATCCCGAAAACCACGCAAGACGCTTCGTCTTGCACTAAGGTCGTGCCGCCCGCTCGCGCGATGGATTCCAAACCCGACGCGCCGTCGCTACCCATGCCGGTGAGCAAAACGCCGAGCGCGGAGTGACCGTAGCAGCGCGCGACCGACTCGAAAGTCGCCGTCACCGAGGGTTTGTGGCCATCGACCGGCGGCGCATGAGAGGTGACCAGATGTCCCTGCCTATCGACTTCGAGATGGGTGTTCTCGGGTGGAAAATAAACCGTTCCCGGCACAGCTAATTCGCCGTTGGAAGCGATTTTAACCCGCACGCGACACTGTGAGGCCAGCCAATCGACCAAACCACCCAAAAAGCCTGCACTGATGTGCTGAACACAAACGATGGGACAGGCGAAATTCGCCGGCAAATTGGAAAAGATGCTTTGCAACACTTGCGGCCCGCCCGTCGAAGCGCCGACCGCGACGAGGCGAATTAAATTGGTTTGGCGAATCGGAAACAGGCACGGCGGAGCGGGTTGAGTTTTAGTCAGGCCGTTGCTCGCTCGAATAGCGGCGCGCGGCGCAGTTGAAAGGGGCGGGCGAGACACCACCGCGCCTTTGGCTACCGCATTGGCGGCAGCCCTGTCGGGATCGTCCGTCGTGGGAGCGCGGCGGGAAATGACGGCGACGCCGCTCACCAATTTGATTTTTTGCACCAGTTCGGCGGCGCTTTGCTCGAAAGGCTCGTTTGCGCTCGGTTTGGCCACGACATCGACGGCGCCCGCCGCGAGAAGTGGAAAGGCTTTGTGGCGCTCGGCGGGATCGACCGTCGAGCTAATCACCAGAATCGGGCGCGGAAAAACCTCCATCGTGCGCTGAATCAGAGCTAATCCGTCCATGTCCGGCATCAGGTAATCGGTGCAAATCACTTCGGGCCGGGTGCGCGCGAACTGTTCGAGCGCCTCGCGTCCACTGCGCGCCGTGCCCACCACTTCCAGGCCGGGCGAAGTCGCTATCATGCGCCTGAGCATCACCAGCGCGAGCGGCGAATCGTCCACCAGAAACACGCGGATCGGGCCATTTCCCTGCGGCATTTAAACCAGCCTCCGCAGCGTATCGACGAGGACTTTTTGCTCGAAAGCGCCTTTGGTGATGTAAGCGTTGGCGCCGACTTCGATGCCGCGCCGCTTGTCGTCGTCGCTGGCCAGCGAGGTGACCAGAACGATGGGCATTTCATCGTAGCGCGGGTTTTCGCGGATGCGCGCGGCGAGCATCAAACCCGTCATGTTGGGCATTTCGACATCGGAAACGACGGCGTCGAAGTCGCGCCCGGCGAGTTTTCCAAAAGCATCTGCGCCGTCTACGGCGGTGACGACTTCATATCCCGCGCTCTCTAAAATACGTTTTTCCTGGGTGCGCGTCGTAATCGAGTCTTCGGCCAAAAGAATCACTTTGCGCGGCGCGTTTTCGACTTCTTCAAGCGCCAAATCGGGCGCGAGTTGACGCGGCGCCCCGTGAAGCGCGGCGCGGGCGAGATCGGGCGCACTCAGCACCATGCAAATCTCCCCGGCGCCCAAAATCGTCACGCCCGACACGTTGCGAACCCGTTTTAAGAGCGCGCCGAGCGGTTTGAGCATCACTTCCTGCTCGTCCACCAGGCCATCGACCTGCACCCCGAATCGCTCCTCGCCGACTTCCAAAACGACGGTAATTTCGGCGTCATGGGCCGCGCGGGATGGCAAATCCAACAGCGCCGACAAACGCGCAATCGGCAGTGCGCGCTCGTCCAGCACGATGGTTTGACGACCTTCGATGCTGAAAATCTGGTCGCGCGCAACGCGCACGATGGTTTGCACATGTTCGACGGGAATCGCATACGGACGCCCGGCGACGCTGACCAACAAAACCCGCGTCGTGGCGAGTGTGGACGGCAACCGAATCGTGAAAATCGTGCCGCGTCCCGGCTCGGATTGCACGCGAATCGTGCCTTTGAGCCGCTCGATGTTGATCCGCACCACGTCCATGCCCACGCCGCGCCCGGACACATCGGTCACCATCGCGCTCGTCGAAAAACCGGGCGCGAAAATCAGCAAATGCAACTGCTCGCGCGACATCGCCGCGAGTTCTTCTTGCGAGTGCAAACGGCGCTTCAGCGCGGTGCTTTTGATGGCCGCCAAGTCCAGACCGCGCCCGTCGTCGCGCAGTTCGACCAGGACGTTGTTAGCGGTTTGATAAGCGCGTAGCCGAATCGACGCCGCGCGCGGTTTTCCGGCACTCTCCCGCTCGCTGGGCGACTCGATGCCGTGATCGACGGCGTTGCGAATCATGTGCATCAGCGGGTCTTTGAGTTCTTCTAAAATGCGCTTGTCGGCAGCCGTTTCGCCGCCTTCGAGCGTGAAACCGATCTCTTTGCCCAGTTCGCGCGAAAGGTCGCGCACCAGACGCGGAAAAAGGTTGAAAATCTGCGAAAGCGGCAGCAAACGCACGTTGCGAATGCCTTCTTCCAGCTCGTCGGCCACGAAATTGAGCCGCGTCACGTCCTGATAAGTGGTTTGTTTGAGCTGATCCCACAGCGCGTTCAAGCGACTCAACCGCGCCTGATCGCGCGCTTGAAGCCCCGCCAACTGCTTGTCCATGTCGCCGCGCGCTCCCGTCTGCCACGACGGGCGCTGACCGCTCAATTCTTTGTTCCACTCTTCGCACAGCGCGCCGATCTCTTCAAAAGCCGTCATGCCACGAATCACGCGCGTCGTGGTCACGGTGAGTTCGCTCGCCAAAGTCATCAGCGCATCGAGCTTGGCGGGCGGCACCCGCATGGTTTGAATCTTGAATTCATCGCGCGGCGCCGCGTCCTCGACTTCGATGGAATCATTCGGCGCATCGCTCTCGACCGCCAATTCCGCCGGGGGCGTAACGGTCAACGGCGCGCTTTCAAAAGTCGCTAATTCGACGCTCTTTTCCAGGGCCGGAAGCGCGGGCGGCGTTGGAATCGGCGCCAAAGCCGGCAACTGCGCCGCGACAACGACCGGCGCTTCGACAATCGGCGCCGGCGCAAAAATCTCCGGCTCCGCTTCAAATGGCGCCATTTTAGACGCGATTTCGATAGCGATTTCGCCGCTCAACTGCGCGATGACGTGATTCACGTCCACATCGGCGCGGGTGTCGCTGACTGCTTCTTGAACCAAGCTCCTCATCGCGCTCAGACCGACCGAATAGCGGTCGATGTGCGCCGAAGTTAGCGCGCCACGCCCGCGCCGCACGCCGCCCAGTTCCTCTTCCATGTGGTGCGCGATGGTTTCCACGCCGCTCACGCCGAGCATTCGCGCCGTGCCCTTGAGACTGTGCGCGGCGCGAAACACTTCTTCGAGTGTGGCTTTGTCGTCGGGGTTGGTTTCGAGGCGCAGCAAACCGTCGTCGAGCATTTGCAAATGCTCTTCGCTTTCGGTTTGAAAAAGTTCGCGCAACTCGTCGTCTGCAATCATAATTCGACGGAAAATTCCGTGTTTCCCTGCGGGGAAGTCCGCACCAACGGTCTTAGAAGTGCCGTCCTCCCGCCTTAGAAGTGCCGTCCTCCCGTCTTAGAAGTCCGCACTAACTGTCTTAGAAGTTCGCACTAACTGTCTTAGAAGACGACACCTACGGTCTTAGAAGTCCACACCTACGGTCTTAGAAGACGACACTTCCAAGGTTGGAAGATGAGGAGGGAAGCTCAAAACCCCGCGTTTGGAGCGATGGTTTTAGATCATTTCTTGGAGTTTGAGCGCGGTCACGCGCAGGTTTTCGACGCCGATTTTGGTTTGTCCGATGCCGTCGGCGGTTTCGCGCGCGCCGGTGTTGAGCGAATCCATCGAAATCAGCACTTGTTTGACCGCCGTGACCTGTTGCGGCACGCTGAGTAGCGTTTGCTGGGCGGCGTCGCTGGCGCTGTTGCACGAGTTCCGCACGTTGTCGAAGGCGTGGACGGTCTCCTCGGCGGTGCGAATGCTCTGATCGACGGTTTTGGTGCCTTCTTCGGTCGCCATCACCGTTGAATTGGTCGCTTTCTGGATGTTTTCGACCAGCGCGTTGATGCGCTCGGCGGATTTCTTCGATTCGTCGGCGAGTTTGCGAATTTCGCTTGCCACGACCGTGAAACCCTTGCCGTGTTCGCCCGCGCGCGCCGCTTCGACAGCGGCGTTGAGCGCCAGCATATTGGTCTGGTTGGCGAGGTCGGAAACCAAGCTGGTGATGCTGCCGATTTGACTGGTTTGCTCGCTCAGACTCAAAATTTGCTCGGCGATGATGGCGACTTTTTCTTTCAAACTGATCATGCCGTCGCGGGTTTGCTGCACGGTCACGATGCCGCTTTGCGCCATTTGCGCGGCCTGACGCGCCGTGTCGGCGGCAGTTGTCACCATTTCGGCAGTCTGGTTGAACGAAGCGTCGAGTTCGTCCATCGTGGCGGTCGTTTGATGCACGGCGGCGCTCTGGTGCATCGCGGTGCGCTCGTGCTGCTCGATGGTCGAGGCCATTTCCGACGAAGTGCTGGAAAGCGCGCTGGCGGTTTCCTGCAAAGCCGAGGCAATAGAGCGGTTGAGGAAAAAGCCGATGCCAATGATCGCGGTCAAGATGATGGCCAGTCCAATCAAAGTCTGTGCGCGCTGGCGATTGTGAATCGTCGCGGCGACTTCGCGTTCGATGCGCGCGTTGCGGGCGTTCGTCATTTTTACTACGCCATCAATAGCGGCGCGATGCACGTCGTAATCGCTTTGCAATGAGCCATAGATCAGCGTTTTCGCCGCCGGGTAGGAGCCTTTTTGAGCGAGAGGAATCAAGCGCCCCTGCACCGTATTGAAAAAGCGAATCGCGGGTTCATAGCTCGTTTCGAGCATTTTGGTGCGGAGTGCTTTGTCTTCGTCGCTTTCCTCTGGCAGTTGCTTGACCCAAAACTCGTGGCGGACGTTGTAATCGCTTTGTAACCGGCGCATTTTGGCGATCAAAGCCGGAAGTTGGCCGCGATAATTTGGATCGGAGATTTGGCGCGCCGTCAAAAAAGACTCGATGATGTATTCGGGCGGCGGCAAAATATCGGCGATGAGGTCTTTGCCGTCCACGATTTGCCGGTAGGCCGGCCCGTTGACTTTCACGGCCTCGCTGGTGGCATACGACAGCGCCCAGAACGCGCCGAATGCGAGCGTGAAAATGACGACAAGTAAGGCTAATTTGGTTTTAAGTTTCATGGTTTTTGAGCCGTTTCCGCCAAAGTTGTTGATGCTTCCCAAATTTTACCGTGTCGCGCCTCGATTACAGTAGCGCGCCAAAATCATGCACCTTCATCGACTTCCAGACCGCCTTCCGAAAAAAGCCGGGCGACATCGAGGAGCGGCAAAAGCCTCCCTTCGTGCAAGGCGCCGCCCGAAAAATACTTGCCGCTCTGCGCGCCGCTAACGCTCGCATCGAGAGCGGTTCTCTCGTCATCGCGCAAATAAAGCACGTCGCGCACCGCGTCGATGACGATGCCGACCGGCGCGTCTTCGTGCTGCACTACAACAACCGGAACCGCCTTTTGAGGCCCGCTCCCTGTGAAATTGGCTTCGAAATAGCGCGGCGAGGTGCGCGCGGTGCGAAGCGCCACCCGCACGTCAACCAGAGTCACGATGTCGCCGCGCAGGTTGATTTGCCCCAGAATATGCGGCGGACAGCACGGCACGGGCGCGACAGAGAGAACCGACACGAACTCGCGCACGGCACTGAGTTCAATGCCCATTTCCTCGCCGCCTAAAGAGAGAAGCGCGACCGGAGCGCGCTCGCCATTTTCCCCGGCATTATCTGTAGGCTGTTGGCGCAACCGCGAGGCGCGCTCTTCTAAAATCGCGCGGTCGGCGGAAGTCCACGTTTGCGCGTCGAAGCGCGTCACGGAAATCGGGGTTTGGGTCGCAACGTCGGGTGTCGCGGAGGATTCCAGCAGATGCGGCAAATGCAGCAGCATCACGATGCCGTCGCCGATTTGAGTCACTCCCGCCACAAAAGGCGCGGTTAAATCGCGTTGGCGACCATGAGCGGGCGCGGCCTGAATTTGCGCGGCTGAGAGGCGCTCGACCGAGCGGACTTCGCTCACCAAAATCGCTACAGCGGCGCCGTCGTGGTGCAGCACGACGAGATTGTCGCTCAAGCGATACGGCGCCGCGGTTTGGCCCAGCCGCGCGTTCAAATCCATCACCGGAACCATCGCGCCGCGCAAATTGAGCACGCCGATGATAAATGGCGCGGTTTCGGGTAACGGCGCAAGCATCGGTAAAACGTGAATCTCGCGCACCGAAAGCGCGGGCACGCCGAACAGCGCCGAGCCGATCCGAAAAATCAGAAACGGCGCTTCCACGGTGTCCATTTCAGGCGCCGCGATTTTGCCTATCTCGGCGCCATCGGAGGCAATCGAAACCTCACGTGCGGAAGCCATAGCGGACAGGTCGGAGCCGGGGATATTTATCAATTGAGTAGCAGTTTAACGCGACGAAAGTTGCAGAATAGATATGGCGCCCGTTAAATTTCGCGCGCTGAAGTGAAGCGCGCTGCGAATTTTCAAGTTCAAAGGGCATCGGTTTGGAGTTGGCGTTTGAGTTCACCGACGGTCAAAGGCGCTTCGACAGCGTATTCGTCGGCGGGAAGCGGGTTGTCGTTTCCCAAGCTCTCCAGCGTGCCGAGCGCGGTGCGCCGCATTTGCAAAGCCCTCAAATGATCGCCTTCGCGGGTGTAAATCGCGCTCAGTTCGAGGTAAGAACGCACCGACGCGGGATTGAGGTAAATCACTTTTTTGAGCAGCACTTTGGCGGCCTGAGAATCGCCGCGCTCTTCGGCGATACGCGCCAGCAAATGATAAGGTAGCGGCGCAAACGGAGACACCGCAACGGCCTGACGGCACAGGGTTTCCGCCTCATCAAGCCGGCCCGCGTTGGCGTTGGCCTGCGCCGCGAGGCACAAGGCTCCCAGATGTTGCGGCTCGCGCTCTAAAAGCGTCTCCAAATGCGTCAGCGCCGCCGCGAAACGTCCCTTGTGAATCAAAATTTGCGCTTCAATTGTCACCTGAGCCGCTTCGGAAATGGCGGGCGGCGGGGAAGAGCGCGCCAGGTTTTGGCTTGCCTTTGGAACACCCAGAAGCGGAGAAATCGTGGGCCGAAGTGGAGCGGGCGAAGTTGCGGCAACCGAAGATGGGGCGGGGCTGGAAAATCGCTTGTTTTCGCGCGGCGCGCCCAAAGTGCGCTGATAAATTACGGTTTGCGGAAAAGTCCGCACCTGCAAATCGTCCAGCGGGACATCGTGCAATTCGGCGTGACCGGTGACGAGATAGCCGTCGGGACGCAGCGTCGCGGTGAATTTTCGCAGCACGCACGAAACGGCTTCGCGCCCGAAATAGATGAAAACGTTGCGGCACACGATCAAGTCCATGTCGTGCATCTCCCCCGCGCGCGAAGGAAATTCATCGAGCAGCAAATTGCCGGGCGCGAAAGTCACATTCCGGCGTAAGTGCGGCTTGACTTCCCATTTGTTGCCGCGCGCCACAAAGAATCGCTCTTTCAGCGGAGCGTCGAAGGCGCGAAACGACCACGCGCCATAAATCCCGCTCCGCGCCCGCTCCAGCGCCGCCTGGCTCAGATCGGTGCCCAAAATCAGCACGCGCCACTCTTCACGAAACGGCAGCACCTCATCGAGCATCATCGCCAGCGAATAGACCTCTTCGCCCGTCGAACAACCTGCGCTCCAAATCCGCAATGTGCGCGTGCTGGAATTGCGCTTGATCAGTTCAGGCAAAACCTGCTCACGAATCACCGCCAGTTGACCCTGATCACGGAAAAAATAGCTTTCCTGATTGGTCAAAAGCACGAACAGATGCTTCCATTCGGCCTCGGCTGCTTTGGTGTCGCCGTCCAGCCAATCCAGATAAGGTTCGGGCGCCGAAAAACGCCCCGCCTGCATCCGCACCGCCAGCGTTTTATCGAGTAGCGGCGCCTCTTGCGCGCGCATATTGAGACCCGAACGTGCGCGAATCAAATTCTCGAAACGCCGCAGCACGGATGCTTCTTTCATGCTCTAAATATTGACACAAAAGAGTTACCGTTGTGTTTCGGTCGATAGCTTATTGAATTGGTAATGAAAAAAGCTATCGTTTTGACTTTTCATCCATTGGTTGCTCGCCAGTCAAGTCTTGGATTGAGGATGTGGTCAAGCAAGAAAACTCTAATTTCGTTGCGGCACGGAGGCCGCCGCTATAGCAAGTCATACGTTAGTGGCTACACATCAGCAGGATGCTGCCCGTCGGAGCGCGGGCGTCCCGCCCGCATTTTCTTCAGGCGGGCGGGACGCCCGCGCAGCTAAAATAAAGGGCGTCATCAAAAACGCGGAAAAACCGAACGACGACGATAGACTTGAAGCTATGAAAACTCGTGCTTTGCTCTCCAGCAGGTTGGTTCGCTTCGGTTTGCCAACAATGTTGTTTGTCTCTTGGCTTGCAGTGCAGCAGTGGAGAAAGCACGCTCTTTATCCGACGAGTAGCGTAATGATCAACTACGCAACAGGAAAACCTGCTCCTTTACTTGCGGATTTTCTTCTCCCAATAACAACTGATGATGGTTACACCGTTGTTGTTAGCTTAGGAAACTTCCCTGGTGATGTCGTAGAAGATACTGTGTTGGGGTATTTATCTTCCACAATTTTAATGCGTCCTGCTGCGCGAGAATTTCATTTCACCTGGAGTGTCAGGGGTGGGAGTGGCGAGGACAACGTTGAGTTGGTTTATAGTCGACAAGATCGGAATATCATCGAGATCAATCACTTTGGTGACAACTCCAAATCTTCAAGAATATTGCTGGAGAATATTACTGACAGAGACATTCATGGAGCTGCTAAAAACGAAGAGAAGCATCAACCGTGGGGGTATTTAAACTGGTCATTTTATACAAAGCGACACCAACAATAAAAACGGCGCGACTTCGAAGGAAGTCGCGCCGTTTCACGGAGTTTGAGTTTTAGTGGCCCGCGAGAGGCGTCCAGCCGCGCGTTAAATAGTCGTTGAAGGTCAACATAAACATGATGGCGACGAAAACGATGCCGGTGCAAGCGAAAATCTGCACCAGTTTCGAGGAAAACTTGACGTGCATGAAGATCAACACGATAGCCGCGGCTTTGGCGAAGGCGATGACGAGCGCAATCGGAACGCTCCACGCGCCGAGCGCGAAAACGTGCTGATCGATATACCAGGCCGCGACGGTGAGCATCAGCATCACCATCAAAAACGCGAACACTTTGTAATAAGCCGAAAGCGGGACGTGGTGGGTGTGGTCGTCGCCGTGGTCTTCGTGCAAAGGGCCGCCTTCGGACTGCGTGCCGCTTCCGGCCTGTCCGACGTTGCCGGGCGTGGTTTCGGGCTGTTCGAGTTGGCGCGTCAGGCGCGCTTCAGAGGGTTGTGCCATAATAATCAGTGAGCGATCAAATAAAGCAGCGGGTAAAGGAAAACCCAAACGATGTCGACGAAATGCCAGTAAAGGCCAAGAATTTCGACCGGTTGGTCGTTGCTGCCCGACGTAAAAATGTTGTGCGCGGCGTGGCGGATATATCTTCCCACCAATCCCAGGCCGATAATCATGTGGATGGCGTGAAGCCCGGCCAGACAAAAGTAGATGACGAAAAACATCTGCATTTGCATACCGTTGACGACGCCGCGAAACGGGATTTCGCCATTGACTTCGGGCGCTTCGGGCGTGCCCGCGACGTGAGGCGCCGGAATCGTGCCCGCGAAGGAGCCGCCGCCGTTGATGCCGTCCACGGTGGCGAGTTTGTAGCCGTATTCTTCCAGCGTGTGCCCCGGATTCCATTGCAGCGCGGGCACCAATCCTTCCTGGTAGTCGTGCGCCCATTCCACCGATTTGATGGCTAAAAACGCGAAACCGAGCAGCCAGGTCACGCTGAGAAGCGTGATGAGCAACTTTTTGTTTTTCAAAGCCGCAGCGTGAACCGCGCCCGCCATCGTCAGCGACGAAACCAGCAAAACCAGGGTGTTGAAAAAGCCGAGACCGTTGTCGAGCAGTTCCGAACCCACCGCAAAGGGCGAGTGAAAGCCGGCTTGAAACGCCGAAACGTCGAAAGTGTGGCGATAAAGCGTGTAAACGAAGAACAGCGCGCCGAAGGTCATCACTTCGGTCACCATGAAAACCCACATTCCCAGCGCGTTCGATTCGCGCTGCTGTGCCGCGTCGGTGAAATGGTGATGTAGGTGCGCCGGGCCGTGATGACCGTGCGAATGCTCGTTGGAGTCGATGCCATGCGCCTGCGCGGGCGCACCGGGATGCTGCTCCGGCGAGCGCGTCGGTTCACCCTGGTGGATTGCGATTTCAGACAAGTTCGGACTCCTTTTTCTCAGCGTCAGCGTTTTTCGCTTCGGCTTCGGCGAGCATGACGCGCAGCTTCACTTCGTTGGCAATCGCCTCGGATTTCTCGTAAATGCGCTCGGATTCGACCGCGTCGTAGGCGTAAGGCCCGACGGTGACAATCGGCGTGTAATCGAAATTGGTGAGCGGAGGCGGCGAAGGCGTTTGCCATTCCAAACCGGTCGCTTCAAAGGGATTAGCGCTCGCTTTGGGGCCGTATTTGAGCGACCAGGTCAGGTAAAACACCGGAAGCAGGAAGCCGATGGCGAGAACCGTCGCGCCTGCGCTGGACATGATGTTGAGGAACTGAAACTCCGGCGCGTAAGCGTGATAACGGCGGTGCATTCCCCATAAACCGAGCAGGAACTGCGGGAAAAACGTCAGGTTAAAGCCGATAAAAAGAAGCATCGCGGCGGCTTTGCCCCAGGCTTCGCTATACATCCGGCCCGTCATTTTGGGCCACCAGAAATGGATGCCACCCAAATAAGCCGAAAGCGCGCCGCCAACCATTACATAATGAAAGTGGGCGATAACGAAATAGGTATCGTGGACGTAAACATCGACGGCAATCGCCGCGAGGTGCAAACCGGTGAGGCCGCCGATGGTGAAAAGCCCGATAAACGCGAGCGCGTAAATCATCGGCGTGTCGAGGCGAATCGAGCCTTTGTAAAGCGTCGCCGTCCAGTTGAAAACCTTTACCGCCGAGGGAATCGCCACCAGAAATGAAATCAGCGAGAAGACCATACTCGCATACGGCGACTGGCTCGATACGAACATATGGTGTCCCCACACCAAAAAGCCGAAAACGGCGATGGCAAGTGACGAAAACGCGACGAATTTGTAGCCGTAAATCGGTTTGCGCGAAAAACAAGCGATGATTTCCGATATAACCGCCATACCTGGTAAAACCATGATATAAACGGCCGGGTGCGAATAGAACCAGAACATATGCTGGAACAAAACCGGATCGCCGCCCAGTTTGGGATCGAAAATTCCAACGCCAAATAATTTTTCAACTAAAACCAGCACCAGCGTGATGGCAACAACCGGCGTGCCCAGAACCTGAATCAAACTTGTCGCATACATCGACCACATGAAGAGCGGCATACGAAACCAAGTCATGCCCGGCGCGCGCATCTTGTGAATGGTGACGATGAAGTTGAGACCGGTCAAAATCGACGAGAAACCGGCCAGAAACACGCCGACGATAACCCACGTCGTCATGCCGTTGGAATAGGTCGAGGAAAGCGGCGCGTAAAACGTCCAGCCGGTGTCGATGCCGCCGGCAATCAAGGCCCAGAGTCCCAGAGTCGCGCCCGAGAAATAAAGGTAAAACGACAGCATATTCAGCTTGGGAAACGCGACGTCTTTGGCACCGATCATCATCGGCACCAAAAAGTTGCCCAAGACCGCGGGAATCGAAGGGATCAGAAAGAAGAACACCATCACCACGCCGTGTGCCGTGAACATGCGATTATACATTTCAGCGCCCAGCATTCCCTGCGGCTCGATGAGATTGTAGCGCACCATCGAAGCCGCCAAACCTCCGATGAGGAAGAAAATCGAAATGGTGACGAGATACATGATCCCAATTCGTTTATGGTCGAGCGTATAAACCCACGATTTCCACGAAAAATCGTTGTTGAGATAGTTTTCGTGCGGCACATCGAGGCTGGCAGGCGCGATAGAGGGCGTTTCGAAGCGAGCGCCATTGCCGCTGCCCGCGACGGTGTGCCCGTTAGCGACGGTGTGCCCGTTGGCGACGGTGTGCCCGTTGGCGGCAGTCGCGGTCACGCCAGCGCCCGTGGTGAGGGCGCCTTCGGAGCCAATCGAGCCGCCGGATGCGGCTTCGGGGCGATCATGGGGTTGATTCAACATGGTTAATTCACTTTTCGGCCTGAAGCCGAACACTTTCACCTCAGCGCGCTAAAACCCAGGTTTTAGCGGCCATTTCCCGGTTGCAACGGCTGCATCGCGGCTCCGTTGGACATCTGCAAATTCAATCCACCGCGCCGGTGTTCGCTTGCGGTGCCCTGATTCAGCGGCGAAGGCGCGTTATTGGGCAAAACCGTCTCCGGCCTGGCATTTTTGCCGCCACCCTGCGTTTGGGCGCGCAACCCGTTGGAGTAAATCGGCACCACCGAGTTAATGTAGTTGTCGGTCTTGTAAGGATTGAGACCGCCGCGCGCATCCTTGTTTTTTCCTCTCATGCTGCCCGCGCTGCGGTCAATCGAAGCTTGATTGGAGGCCGCGCCCGCGCCGCGAAACATCCTTTCGCGGTCGAGGTTGTTGGCCATGTTGCCGGTCGGGTTTTCTCCTTCGCGGCCCGAAACGTTGTCGCTGGATGTTTCAAAAGGCTGGCGATAAATCGACTCCCGATCCACATTGTCGGCCATATTGCCGGTGGGATTGCCGCCCAAATCTGAGCGCCCGGTGTAAGAATCGCTTGAGTTGCTACGTTCTGTGGCTCCGCCGCCCGTCTGCGAATCAGGATAAGGACGGTAACCCGCCGCGCTACCGTTCGAGGTGCCATTGGAAGTCCGCAGCGTCTTGATGTAATCGATGAGCTGAATCACTTCTTCTTCGCTGAGACGGCCTTGATAAGACGGCATAATCGGCTTGTAACCCGCGACGACTTCCTTCATCGGCAGATAAATCGAGTCGTGCAAATAGCGGTAATCGGCCTTCACGGTGACAGCGGGCATATCGGCGCGCCACGGGCCGTTGTCGGCGATTTGAACCGCCTGATCTTTGCCATAAATCCCGGCCAGGCTCGGCGCGCGCACGTTGGCGTTGGGGCCGTGACAGCCGGTGCAGCCGTTCTCGCGGAATAACCTTTCGCCCTGCGAAGAAATCGCGGTCGCCACGTTGCCGGTGTTGCTCCAACGCTCGAAATCGGCTGGCTCCATCACGGTGACATAGCCGCCCATAATCGCGTGATTGGTGCCGCAATACTGCGCGCAAAAGATGTGGTAGCGGCCCACCCGCGTCGGCGTGAACCACATTTGCGTGTATTTGCCGGGCACCACGTCCATATTGAGGCGAAAAGCGGGCAGTCCGAAATCGTGAATCACGTCTTCGGAAATCATGGTGAGTTTCACGGCATGACCGACCGGAACGTGGATTTCGTTCATCTCCCAGCGGCCATTGGGATGCTGAATCTTCCACATCCACTGCTTGCCGACCACGAAAATCTCCGTCGCGTCTTTGGGCGAGCGCACCACCTGAAAATACACCACCGTCGAGACCAGAAACATCCCGACCGCGATGATGAGCGGAATCACCGTCCAGATCATTTCCAGCGCGATGCCTTCGTGATGCGGCAAAACCCGGTTGACTTTGGTGCCCTGACGATAGCGGATGGTGAACGTGATCAAAAAGAAGGTCACGCCCAGGGCGAAGGCGAAACAGATGATGTTGACCATCCACAGCACGCCGTCGATGCTCCTCGACACGCTCGAAGCCTGCGGCGGAATAAAGGGAAGTAAATCCAGAAGTTGTTGAACCATAAAAACCACGCCTCAAAACGAGACGATTTTCTCAATTTAAACTTTCACAGAGCGAATCCATTCGCTTTTGGCAGTGATTCAGGGTGAGCGCGGGTTTGTAGTAGCGCCGCAAGGCGCGTTTAGACCAATCTGCACGCTT
>JAABUN010004817.1_pt1 | contig 17661 bp, 18 predicted proteins | sample 5559311 | NCBI WGS metagenome assembly JAABUN01 (sample SAMN10711877, study PRJNA513370) | rock metagenome | isolation source: Antarctica rocks | place: Antarctica: Victoria Land, Siegfried Peak sud | reverse complement strand
CCAAATTAGAAGTCCTGGTTTTCAATAAAGCCGCTACAAATTGGGCAATAAACTTGATAGCGTGGCGAGTTCCTTGTATATTTTCCTTCAACGCTTCTTCAAAGGCGTTATTAGGAGTTTGTTTTTTTCGGTTTTTCACACAACAGATTCTAACAAACTCCTTTTTACTGTCGTGTGCTTAGTAACGAACTACGGAACGTTTTGGAAATCAGTCAGGAGGAATTAGGCGAACTGCTCAACAAAAAACAGGCTGCCATATCCCGACTTGAACGACGCTCCGATATGCACATCTCTACGCTCAGAGCTTTCGTTAAAGCACTTGGCGGGAAACTGGAAATTATCGCTCAATTCCCAGATGCTCCCTATCACATAAAACAGTTCGAGCAGGAATCTGCCGACGACCCGGTTTTAGCTTAATCTTCAAAAGCAGTCTTTAGTTAGTCAAGAAATCAAAAACTACTGTTATTTGATCGGCTATTTTCATATTGCCGAGGAACGGATCGAGCAAGGACGGCTTTATCTATTTATTGATATAACCTCACATCCAAATTTACTAAATAATGTCGTAATTGTTATGAAAACAAGACTGTTCACAAAAATAACTAATTTCTTCTTCTTTTAACTTTCTACGTCTAATTCAACTTATTTCAATCTTTATGTTGCCGGATACAATAAATAAATAAGTCTATCAAGTAAGAAAATATGCCCGAAAAAGAAGCTCACGCTCGCATAAAAATAGATCAACTGCTCGTCGAATCCGGCTGGCGTTTTCAAGACGACGAGAATGCCAATGCCAACATAATACTGGAGCAAAACGTAAAATTGACCGAAACTCGGCGCGACGAACTCGGCAACGATTTCGAGAAAACTAAAAACGGGTTTACCGATTATTCCTTACTTGATAAAAGCGGTCGCGTCATTTGTGTCATCGAAGCCAAAGCCGAGCATCTAAATCCGCTCGTGGGAAAGGAGCAGGCACGCGCTTATGCCTACAAACAAAACGCCCGCTTCGTTATTCTCTCAAACGGCAATCAGCATTTCCTGTGGGATACCTGGCTCGGCAGTCCGCGCGTCGTTACGAAGTTTCCGCGCCTTGAAGAAATTTCAGACTACGAAGACTTCAAACCGACGGCGGAAAACGTCACGCGCATTGAAATCAAAGACGACTTTATCGTTCAAACGCAAAAACCTGATTATGTAAGTGATCCGCGCTTCCGCGCCGAAGGCGAATCGAAACGCGCTTTTGTCGAAGAGAACAAATTGCGTTTCCTGCGCCCCTATCAGGTTAAGGCGATGTATGCCGTGCAAAAACAAATCAAAGCGGGTAAAGACCGCTTTCTGTTTGAAATGGCTACGGGAACGGGAAAGACTCTAACCTCTGCCGCCGTCATCAAAATGTTCCTGAAAAGCGGCAACGTCAAAAGAGTGCTTTTTCTTGTTGACCGGCTCGAACTCGAAGACCAAGCGGCGAAAGCGTTCAAGGAGTATTTGAAAAACGATTTTCGCACGGTCATCTACAAAGAAAATCGAAACGACTGGCGTAATGCCGAAATCGTCGTCTCGACCGTTCAGTCGCTGCTTTTCAAAAACAAATACAAGCGTCGCTTCAAGCCGGACGATTTTCAACTGATTATTTCCGACGAAGCGCATCGCTCCATCGGCGGAAACGCCCGCAGCGTCTTCGAGTATTTTCTCGGCTACAAATTGGGACTGACCGCCACGCCGAAAAACTACCTGAAAAAGATTGACGCGGCGAGTCTGAACGCTCACGATCGGCGTGAACTCGAACGCCGCCTGCTGCTCGACACATATTCAATTTTCGGCTGCGAGACGGGCGAGCCGACTTTCAGCTACTCACTCGCCGACGGCGTAAAAGACGGCTTTTTAATCAATCCTTATGTGCTTGATGCACGCACCGACATCACGACACAGCTTCTATCTGACAAAGGTTTTAGCATTCTCATCGGTGCAGAATCGGAAAGGGAAGACGAGGAATTAAAAACTGCGGACGAAGCCGTGCAAACAGGCGAAAGCGGCGAGGAAACAGAAACTTTCTTCATCCGCGATTTTGAGCGTAAATTCTTCTCGGAAAATACCAATCGCGCTTTCTGCAAAACCTTTCTTGAAAACGCTCTGCGCGACCCGGTAACAAATGAGATCGGCAAAACCGTCATCTTCGTCGTCAGCCAGAATCACGCGGCGCGAATCGCTCAAATGCTCAACGAATACGCCGACGCGCTCTTTCCCGGCAAATACAATTCAGATTTTGCCGTGCAGGTTACTTCCGCCATCTCCGGGGCGCAGCAGATGACGATAAATTTTACGAACAATAACCTAAACGGGAGAAGCGAATTCGACGCTCTCTACCAAACGAGCAAAACGCGCGTCTGCGTGACGGTCGGAATGATGACGACCGGCTACGACTGCCCCGATTTGCTGAACGTCTGTTTGATGCGCCCGATATTTTCGCCGTCGGATTTTGTGCAGATAAAGGGACGCGGCACGCGCAGGCATAATTTTACCGTTGACGTGCGCGACCGCGAACGGGCGAAAGATTTGGGCAGAAATGATAAAACGGTTTTTCGACTTTTCGACTTTTTCGCTAACTGCGAATTTTTTGAAGAGCGATTCGATTACGACGCGAAAATCGAGTTGCCCATCGAAAACCCCAAAGGCGACGGCAAACCGGACGACGGGAGCGGCGGCGGCATCAACATTGACGAATTCGATTCAAGGCTCGCCGACGAATTACGCTCGCTCAACGAAATAGAAATCGGCGCGAACGGAATGAAGATTGACCGCAAGCTGTTTGAACGCTTTGAGAACCGCATAAAAAGCGACGACGAAATCAAAAGAATGGTTGAAGGACGCGACTTTGCGGCGATTGAAGATTACATCGTCGGCAACATCTTCGATAAACCGAGCGAGTATTACAACCTTGACAAACTGCGTAAAACCCTAAAAATTGACCGACGTTTAGGCTTGCGGGAAATCGTCGAAAAAATTTTCGGGTTTATTCCCGGGTTCAAAAGCAAAAACGATTTGTTCGAAGACGAGTTCGATAAATTCGACAGTCGCTATCCAATTTCAGAAGATGATTTCGTCGTCGCAAAAAGTTTCTTTAATGCTTACCTAACTGATGCCGAATTTCGGGAAATCGTCGAAAGTCGTCAGTTTGCGCGGATGGCAACGAATCCGAACGGCGCAGTCTTTCGCAAAGTCTCGATTGATTTGCGAAACCAAATCACGGAATACGTGAAAGACAATATTTCGCTCAATCAGTTTATGGAGTAAATATCAAAGAAATTTTTATAGGCTCATCTTCTGAGGCAATTGACCAAGTTGATAAAATCGGTGATGAGCTAGACAAAATACCCGGTATTAAAACCCTACGGTGGTATAAAGAGTTTCCACTCGGCTGGCTAACCTATGAAGTAATTGAAAAAGTAGCCAGTCGCGTTGCTGGAGCTATTTTTATTGCTACTCCTGATGATCACTCCATCGTAAAAACTGAAGCAGTTAAAGTCCCCAGAGCAAATGTAATGCTCGAACTAGGTTATTTTTCCGCCTTGCTAGAACGTAAAGGAACGGCTCTCTGTAAGTATGACGAAACAACGCTCCCAACAGACCTTCAAGCATTTACTTACGTTCCTATGGGCAAGTTCGCAGACTATTTTGCCACTAAACATATTAAGCCTGAAGCGATAGAAAAACTTAAAAACTGGACGGATACGCTTTTGGAAACAGCCGATTCAATCCCTGGTTCAGCTTTAATGCACGGATATTCTGGAAGATGGCAACTAAATAATACATTTGAACGATGGCGTGAAATCAACGTTACTGCTCCTGATTATGTTACCTCGAAATGTTCAATGGACTTGCAAATTGAAAGAGATGGAAAAAAAGGATACGGAGTTATTTGGGGAACTTTGTTTATTCGAGTCAAAAACTATCGGGCAGAAGTAAAAATTACAGATGTGGTGACCAAAGTTAATTGTTTAACAGACGGTTCGCTTTTACTCACTACCGAAGCACACAGTAGAGAGCGCATTGATAGTTTTGGCGGAAAGATACAACAATTTTTAGAAATGCCAGATAAAATTTCTGACCCTAGCCACAATGAGTGGAGACTTAAACCTGCCGCTAGAGAATCTGCAAAATTAACAGGACACTACGAAATGAAATCATCTGGTGGTTATATTTACGACCGAATATTTGTTTCTGCAATCAAAATCTCCTAGCTTTAACATATATTCATTTCATCAGTTAAAAATAATTTCTGCTTTGAAATTTTATGCTCGATAACGAAACAAAACGCCGCATTGATACGGCACGCGATATTTTAGTCGGAAAACTTCCTGACCCGAAAAGCCAGGTCGAACAAATCACCATTGCCTTGATTTACAAGTTTATGGACGATTTGGACGTGGAATCCGTATCTTTCGGCGGCGACCCGTCTTTTTTTGTCGGCGATTATGAGAAGTATGGTTGGCGGAAATTGCTTGATTTGAACCTTAGCGGGTTTGAAACGCTCGCGCTTTACGGCGAGGCGATGACGAAATTGCACGAGAACGAGAATCTGCCGCAGTTATTTCGGGATATTTTCAAAAACGCTTATCTGCCTTACCGCGACCCAGAGACGCTCAAACTCTTCTTAAAGACAATTAACGGATTTACCTATGACCACAGCGAGCGGCTCGGCGATGCGTTTGAGTATTTGCTTTCGGTATTGGGTTCGCAGGGAGATGCAGGGCAGTTTCGCACGCCGCGCCATATTATTGATTTTATCGTTAAAATTCTCGACCCGCAGAAAAGCGAGACGATTAGCGATCCGGCTTGCGGGACTGCCGGATTTTTGATTTCGGCTTATAAGCACATTTTGGCGGCGAATCAGAATTTAACGCCGGATGAGCGTAAGAAGCTGATGACGAATTTTGCGGGTTACGATATTTCGCCGGATATGGTGCGGCTCTCTTTGGTGAATATGTATCTGCACGGTTTTCCGTCGCCGCATATTTACGAATACGATTCATTGACGAGCGAAGACCGTTGGAGCGAGACATTTGACATCGTGATGGCGAATCCGCCGTTTATGTCGCCGAAAGGCGGCATCAAGCCGCACAAAAAGTTTTCGATTAACGCCAACCGCAGCGAAGTTTTGTTTGTTGATTACATCGCCGAACACATTCACCCAACCAACGGGTGAGCCGGAATCATCGTTCCCGAAGGCATTATTTTTCAATCGGCGGGCGCGTATCGAGATTTGCGGAAAATGCTCGTTGATAAAAAGTTTTTGTATGCGGTTGTATCGCTTCCCGCCGGAGTTTTTCAGCCGTATTCGGGCGTGAAAACTTCCGTGCTGCTGATGGACAAAACGATTGCCGCCAAAACCGATAAAATTCTCTTTGTCAAAATCCAAAACGACGGCTTCGGTTTGGGAGCGCAGCGCAGAGAACTCTCGACGAGCGATTTGCCCGACGCGCTCGCGTTAATCCGCGATTTTCAAGCCGCCGTTTTGCAGGGCGACGTTTCGCGCTTTGAAGACGAAGATTTACCTTTGCAAGCCGTCGCCGTCGAGAAAACACAGGTTGCGGCAAACGGCGATTACAATCTTTCGGGCGATAGATATAAAACAAGCGAAACGCGGCAACATAAATTTGAATTGGTTGAACTAAGTGAAATTTGTGAAGTGAATCCGAAAAAATCTGAAGTGAGAGATTTACCTCAGAACACCTTGGTTTCACTTGTCCCAATGGCGGATTTGAACGAAAATCGAATAGACTTCAAACCGAAAGAAACAAAAGAATTGGCGGAAGTTATCGGCGGTTATACTTACTTCAAAGATAACGATGTTTTGCTTGCGAAAGTTACGCCTTGCTTTGAGAATGGAAAAGCTGGAATTGCCAAAAACCTAAAAAATGGAATTGGTTTCGGTTCAAGTGAATTTTATGTTTTGAGAGCAAATAACAACGCTTTGCCTGATTGGATTTATCGGCTGGTTACGATAGATAAATTTCGAGAAATGGGTAAGGCGCAAATGACCGGAACAGGCGGATTGCAAAGAGTTCCCAAAGATTACATTCAAAATTACAAAATCCCGCTTCCGCCGCTCTCGATTCAAAAAGAGATAGTTGAGAAAATCGAAGGCTTTCAGCGCATCATTGACGGCGCAAAGCAAGTCGTCAAGAACTACAAACCGCAGATTGACATTTCGCCCGATTGGGAAATGGTCGAACTCGGCGAAGTTTGCTCATTTGTGCAATATGGACTTTCTGAAAAGATGAACACTGAAGCAAAAGGTTTTCGTTGTTTCAGAATGAACGAAATCAAAAACGGACGCGCTTTTGACAATGGAAAAATGAAATTTGCTGACATAAGCCAAAAGGAATTTGAGAAATACAAATTAAAAAGCGGAGACATTCTTTTTAATCGAACAAATAGCTTTGAACACGTTGGAAGAACAGGAATTTTTGAGTTAAAAGATGATTATTGTTTTGCTTCTTACTTGATAAGAGTGCAGCTTGATGAATCGAAAGCAAATTCACAATTCGTAAATTTGTTTATGAATACTGAATCATTTCAGCAAGGAATTAAGAAATATGCTTCTCGTGCAATCGGACAAGCAAACATCAATGCTCAGTCGCTAAAACAATATATACTTCCAATTCCGCCGCTTGAAGTTCAGCAGGAAATCGTCGCCCGCATCGAGCGCGAGCAATCGCTGGTTAATTCAAACAAAGAATTGATAACGATTTTTGAAGCGAAAATCAAAGACGAAATCAATAAATTGTGGGAAAATTAAACGGAGGTGAAAATTATGCAGGCAGTCGAAGGCATTTATCAAAACGGACACATCAAACTGCTCGAAACGCCGAAAGAAATCAGGCGCGCGCGCGTTGTCGTTACTTTTCTCGATGACGAAATACCGTCGGCAAACGACAATCAAAGTCTTGTCGGTTCGGGCGAAATCCTTGATGACGACTTGGAAGCCGCGAGCTTGGAAATCCGCGAAGAATTTCTGGCGGCTATCGAAAAATCGTGCGCGGAAATCGACAAATGAGCGTTTTCGTCACTGACACGCATCCGCTTTTGTGGTTCACGCTCAACAAACAACGCGAGCTGTCGCCGAAAACTCTCGCCGCATTTGAAAACGCCGCCGCCGGTAATGGGTTTATCTACGTTCCAACGGTTGTGCTTTGGGAAACCGCGATTCTCGAACGCAAAGGCAGGATTAAATTAGACAACGGCTTCCTGCGCTGGACGGAAACGATTTTCAAAAACTCCGGCTTCGGCATCGCTCCGCTTGAACCGTCCGCGATTGATTTAGCCGTCGGCTACAACTTCAACAACGACCCTTTCGACAACGCGATTGTCGCCGCAGCCGCCGATTTATCCATTCCGCTCATCACCAAAGATGCGGCAATCACCGATTCAAACTTAATTGAAATTTATTGGTAATCAAATCAAAAGTCCGCACCAAGCGCAAACAGCAACTTGTTATTTCAAACAAAAAATTGATTTAGATTTTTGAAGCGAAGATAAAACACGCGCATCAATAAACTTTGGGAGCAGTAAATTATGAATGAAAAACTAAGCGATGACGAATGGAGATTGCTTCATTTCTTCAGATGTCTTTCCGCCGAAAAACAATCGAGCGTTTTGTCGGATGTCGGCGCACAAGCAATAGAAGAGTGCATCCCCGATAAAAGCATTTATGAACTGATGCCCGAAGCCGCGGGAGTCAGACCGGAGGGAATTGATTACATCAACGACAAACATTCAATCGTTTACGTCATTCATTGCGGCATCGAGGAAACAGGCGACCCCGAACATTATTTGCTCGGCTCATCCGTTTGGGACGAAGAAGAGACAATTCCGCGCTTCGTGCGTGGTGCGGAAAAAGCTGCTTTGGAACAAAACAGTTTTTTCAATTATGACGAAAATTTCGCACGCGAATATATCAACGCCTGGCGATGTGAAGTTGTTTTAGCCTGCGAGCAAGCCAAAAACGAAAAGACCAAGGAAATTTCTTAAACGATTAGTAAAACCACTAAACTTATGGCACTTTACGAAGTAAACTCCGAGAATCTCACCCGAATCACACAAACCACTTTCGACCAAGTTAATCTGCGAGAAAGAACTGATTTGCAGCGGCTTTTGAAAAAGCAGATTGGTGTGATTCTGCCCGATACTTTGGTAATCGCCGAAGAATTCGGCGAGTGGGAAGAATCCAAACGCCGCATTGATTTGCTCGGTTTGGATAGGGACGCCAATCTCGTCGTCATCGAACTAAAACGCACCGAAGACGGCGGGCATATGGAGCTGCAAGCCATTCGTTATGCCGCGATGGTTTCGACGATGACCTTCGAGCGCGTCGTCGATATTTACGCTCGTTACTTAACAAAAGAGGGAATTGCCGAAGACGCTCAAAGCACGATTCTGGATTTTCTCGGATGGGAAGAAAAAGACGAAGATTTATTTGCCCAGGACGTGCGAATCGTTTAGTTTCAGCCAATTTTTCAAAAGAGATGACGACGGCTGTCATCTGGCTCAACAAGCGCGATTTGGACATTCGCTGCATCCGCCTGATGCCTTACAAAGACAACGAGCGCATTTTAATAGATGTTCAGCAGGTCATTCCGCTTCCCGAAGCGGCTGAATACCAAATTCAAATCAGAGAAAAAGAACAAAAAGAACGAAAGGAAAAAGCCGAACATCTCCCGCTGCTGAGATTCTGGCAAAGCCTTTTAAAGCTGGGCGAAGAAAGAACGCCGCTGCACGATAAAATGTCGCCGTCGGAGCGCAGTTATATTGGCACCGGCAGCGGCATCAGCGGTTTGACTTTCTATTACGTCGCTTCAAGACACGACTGCCGGGTCGAACTTTATATCGACAAGCAGGACGTTGAATTTAATAAAAGAATTTTTGACGAATTGTTGTCGCACAAAGAGGAAATCGAAGCGGCTTTCGGGGAAACGCTGTCGTGGAAGCGACTCGAAACGAAGCGCGCCTGCCGAATCCGCTACGATATAACTGTCGGTGGCTATAAAGACAGCGAAGCTGAGTGGCAAATCATTCAATCGAAAATGATTGAAGCAATGGTTCGCCTCGAAAAAGCGCTTTCGCGGGTTTACACAAATAAATGCTTGAAGTGTGAAAAACCGAAAACAATAAGTCTTTTATAATCATACATTTAGAGTCCGATAATAAAGCTTATGTAAGAATTATTGAAAAGGGGTGTTGCTCGATAATTGACATCCGGCATACTGAACTCGGCGGCGAGTTTGACGGTCGGCTTCTCCCAAATTTTTCAGTAAAGGTCTTCGCGCGTTAATTTAATTCGCTCAGTCGTAAAAATGCAGGCTTCGCATTGTTTTTTAACTTTTGAATTCAAATTTTAAGCGTTCGGCTTTATCAAGCAAATCGGCTTTTTCTAGCAGCGTCGAGGTCTGAAAAAAGGTTAAGAATTCCGGTTTTACCAACGCTGATTCCGAAACGGTTTAAATCTGAAAATCCGCGTTCGGCAATTTCGACTTCGATTTCGTTGGGGATTGATATAAAACCCCAAAAGTTCGTCGCGCGAAAAAGTTAATGTCAAAAATTTTTATAATACTCATCAGCGGCAGGGCGAAATGATATTTTGAGACGAAAAGACGGGCGTGCTTTGAGCTGACGCGAATTTGTATTTGATGAGCGACGCGCCGAGTTCTTTTTTCCCGACCGCTCCTTCGCAGGTGTTTGTATAAACGGTTTTGAAATCCTTAACTGCTTGCAGTTTGCCGCCGTTTAGATTGATTAGTTTCGCCCATCTGGTTTCGATTCCCATTTGCAGATTATTGCCCGTCAGCAGAAGTTCGTTCACGCCGTCGCGGTTCACATCGGTTTTCGCCGTGATGTAAAAATAATTCCCCGCATCGAATTTGGAAACCGGCTTTTCGCCCGCAAAAACTGCCAGCACGGATTTGGCGGGGTTTGTCGGGTCTTGCGCGATTGAAGACACGTCGGGACGAATCAGATAAGCCGTTTGATTTTGATTGGCGGCGGTAAATGCTCCGGTTTCCTTGCTGCTGATTTCCATACTGTCGGCTTCCTCGTTCAATGCCGCCGCCCGAAAGACACGCTCTCGTTCGGCGCGGTTAATTTCGGGTTTCGCCGGCAGAGAATCTTTGCGGAAATCGAATAGAATTTCGTCGCCCGCGTTTTTTGTCTGAAGCGCGGAGCTGCCGGAAAAATACACGCGGCAACGTCCGGTTACGGGCGCGTCGTCCTGTTCGAGACTTTCGTTGCTTATCTCAATCGTATACCAACCCGCGCGGCTGAAAATCAATTCGGCTTTGCCTTTGCCCTGCTTGTCGAGATTCGAGAGGCTAACGGCGCGCGCTTCGGTCGAATCGAGTTCGATGCGTTTTAAGGTTTTTAAAGTCGCGGTCGTCCAAAAGGGCAGCGAATCGGCTGTCGCCGCGAGTTTTTGCAGGTCGGAATCTTCTTCGTCCGAGAGCAGAAAATAATCCGGCTTTTTGCCCATCCGCTCGATTGCCAGATAACCGCCGTTCGGAGTTTTCAGATTGATGACGAGCTTTGCGCCGCGCGCGAATTTTTCCGGCGCGCAATTTGTAATTTCGCCGCTCGATGCGCCTTTAGTCGCAGGATTTTCAGCTGTTGTTTTCCCGGGGAGCGAGAAATCGGAAGTGCTGACGACGCTTTGATTTACCGTATTTCCGCTGACCGGAACGGCAGTTTCAGTGCGGCACGCCGAAACATAGATTGTAAACAGCAGGAAAAAGACTATTTTATTCATCTTCGCTTATAAAATTACTGACGTATTTATTAAAATTGTAAATTAAAATGCGTCAGGTTAGGCGAGCGCGTCTGATTGTTTGGGATTTGCTCTTGAAATATCGCTGCCCGTAGTGTGTTTAGCTTTAATGATTGCGGGTTCTATTATAAAGACGAGATTATAAAATTTGACGAAGTTTGCCGCCTCGATACTGCCAGACTTCCCTTTTGCCGTATCGGTAAGCGCCCGAATCGTCTTCGGGAATTTTACTGCCGTCGGGGAATTTAACAGTTAAAGTTTTGTTTTTGTATGAAATCTTCGGCGCTGTGTTGCAGTTGCCGAAAGCCTTGGTGATAATCGGTTTGTTTTTTGAAACATCGACAATATAAAAATAACCGGCGCAGGCGAGCGCGCCGTCGCCGATGTTCAAAAGTATTAAATCGGGATTCGAGCGCGGAAATTTTCCTTCGACGCTGCCGAATTCGGTTTGGCTTTCAAACAAAACTTTCTCTTTTAATTTTACCTGAAAAACACTGTCTTCCGAGCGCGTGAGCGTTAAATCTCCCGCTTTTGTCTTGACCGTTTCGATGCTTTGCCCGAACAGCGAAACGCCGCCGAATAAAATCGTCAGCGCCGTTGCCGAAGCGATGTAAAACAGCTTATTCGATAATTTTCTCATTTTGACGCTTGACCGAAAAGTGGATTTTTCCCGAAAAGAAAACGGTATTATCGGCGATTTATTTTCCGATGCCGATGTGCGTGATTCGCATTTTCGGCGAGTAATCGCGGTCAACCTGTTTTTCGCCGGCGTGGACGAAGTAGAAAGCGATTTTGTTGACCGCCGGATTATCGAAAACGACAAAATCATAATTCAGCTCGCCGAAGAATTTCGGTTTGCCGTAAAGTTTTTCGGCGTCGCCGAAAGTCTGACCGACTTTGACGCCCTGGGCAGTCGCAAATTTCGGATTGTCGGTCAGCAGAAAATCGATTTTCTCGTTTTGCGCGGGCAGCTCGACGGTTTCGGTTTCGTCGAAATTTTCGGTCGTAAAATAAAATAATTTTTCCCCGCCGCGCGACGCTTCGATGTCGCTCACGCCGTCGTCCAAAGTGCCGGAAACTATCTTAAACGCCGCGTCCGGGTAGGACTTTTTAATATCGGCGACTTTTGCGCCCAACCGAATTTTACCCAAACCCGTGTTTGTGATGAGGTTGCTTGTGTCGGCGGCGACGGTGTTGAGGTTTGCCGTTTTCGCTTCGTCAAAAGTATTTTCGGCGGCGTTGGTGTTTTCGCTCACTGTTTTATTCGCTTCCTTTTGCGCGTTTGAATTTTGTATAACTTTGCTTTTGTCCTTCAATTCTGGTTGGTAATTGCTTTGGTCAACTGCCGATTGACAGCCGGTTATTAAAAAAGCGGGGAAAATAAACAAAGCTATCTTGAAAAAACGAATAGAAAAAAATGCGGTTTTCATTTATCTCCTTATAAACCGATGCTGAAAGCCGAGGTGGAAAACGATTCCGAAATCATTTTCCACTTCGGCTAACGTCAATCGAAAAGCTAATCGACGTTGACCAGCACGTATTGAAATGTTTTCTGGCTGCCGAGCGATTTCCAGAATTGATTGAAATCCGCTTGCGACATCGTTTGACAGCCAGCCGAGCCGGTGAAAGCGCCGCGCCCGCCGCGATGAAAATACATCGTCGCCGAATCGGTCAAGTTGCGTTTGTTCTGGCTCGCGTCCTGACGACTGAAATTTCCGTCGTGATTTGAATCGCGCTCGATGGCGTTGGCGCTCGTCGGACGCAGGATATTGTAGCCCGCTTCCTGATTGACGCCAAAATGATTAGCAAAAGATTTTGAGTATTCGTGAGTTCCTTCGGTCAATCTGCCGAGGTCGCCGCGCCCGTCGCCGTTCGCGTCGGTCGTCGTTATCTTGCCGCGTCTTTTCGGATTTGCCCGATTCGCCGCCGTGTCTTCGTAATAACTCGCCGGTTCGGTGTTGGCGTTTAAGACTTCGTGAACGTGTTTGCCGCCGTCTTTGTCTTTCCACATTACGACAACGCGGTCGTCATACGCGCCCATTCCGTTGTTTTCTCTGGTGTTGGTTTGCTGCCGCAGTCCTAAAATAACTCTCTGACCGTTTGCCAAATCGTTTTTTGCTTTCGCGTTTCCGTTGCGACTGATGAAGTCGGTGTAAACGTCATACTTTTGCGACTCGCTCAAATTTTGCGTGGCGGGCATTTTGGTTTGTCCAACGCTGCCGCTTCGCGTTTGAGTCGTAGAGTTCGTTCGGTTTTCGGTCGAAGGCGTCGTTCTCTGTTGGCGCGTCGAATCACCGCCCGCCGTTCTGAAGTTTTGCGGTTTAACTTTCGATGCGGTGTAATCGCTGAGCCAAGCGCGATAGCCCTGCTCGTAGCTTCCGCCGTGCTGCGCGACGTATTTATTCATCACGGATTTGTCCGTGCCGAATTGCTGCGGAAAATTCGTCCGCGCTTTTTGTTCGGCGAAAGCGGCGTAAGCGGAGCGGAACAAGCCGAACTGTTTAGCGTAGGCTTGCGCTTTGGCATCGCCGCCCAATCGGATTTTCAAAATCGATTTCGCCTGCTCTTCGGTCGCCGTCCGCGAATCGACAAGATGCGTTAAAACGCCGCCCGGACCTTCGTGATGAGCGTAATACAAATACTTGGCGCGCTCGTCGCTCGATAAATTAGCGGGAACAAAACCGCTGCGTTCGGCAAGCCCGAGCGTCTTTTTGTCGTATTCGGCGGCGCTGACAATGGCGTTGCGCGAATTGAAATGCAAATTTAACAACTGCGCGTCGTCCGCGATTTGAAATTTGCCGCCGACTTCACGAACAAAACCCTTTTGAACGGCGATTTGATTGAGATAAGTTCCACGTGTGGTCGCCATTTCGCGCCAGGTGTTCGGTAAAAACTGCGTCAGCCCGCCGGCGTGCATTTTTTGATTATAAGAATCGGCTTGCCAAACGCCTTTGCCGTCTTTAGCCGCCTCCGCGTTGATGAGTCCCGCCAGCGAAGAAGCGTTTGTGCCGGTTACTTTTTGAGCAAATAGCAAATCGTCCTTATATTTTTCATTGACGCCCAAACTCAGCGAGCCGCCGTTGCTCGGCGTTTCGGTCGAACCCGTTTCTCTTGTGCCTGAAACCGTCGTAGCCTGCGTATTATTCGGTTTCGTTTCGACTCTTTGATTCTGACCGCTTGTTTGCGGTGTCTTCTGTTCAAATTTTGGCTGCTGTTGTTGCGGCTGCCTCGTCGGTTTATTTACGGACGGCTCTTTTGCCGTTAAAGGAATAATCAATTTCTGACCGGGATAAATCAAATTGCGGTTGCCGATTTGTCCGGGATTGGCGCGCATTATATCGCCGACGCTGGTGTGTTTTGTTTCGGCTATTTTCGATAAAGTGTCGCCCGACTTTACAGTGTAGACGTTTGAAGGCTTGCCGATGTTGATATGCTGTCCGATTTGAATTTTGTTCGGATTTCTTATCTGCTGATTTCTTTGAAGTAGTTGCTGCAGATTCTGTCCGGTTCGGACGGCGATTTCCGTTAATGTGTCGCCGCGTTTGACAATGTATTCGCCCTGTTGCGGAGCGGTTTGGTGTAAGGCTGTTTTGGTTTGCGCGGTTTGCTCCTGCTTCTGGTCAAACTTATTTACCGTTTGGAAACTGAATCCGATTTTGCTGCCGCTCATTGTTTTGTTCTCCAACTAATTTAAGTTAAGTACTCATACAAGTTATCGCCGATTTATGAAAATAGTTTCCCTTTTTGAAATAATAAAGTAAATGGTTTTTGCCGATTTTATAATTTCATCGGTTTTAATTTCTTTCAAATAAAGACCGATTATAAAAATCTAACGCCACAGATTTTCAAATCGGCTGGCAGCAGTTCTTGTATAGCGAACCGTATGTGTAATGTTTTTGTGTCCGAGATAATCTTGAATCAGCCGAGTATCGTAACCTTTGTTCGCTAAAAAATATCCGGTCGAGTGCCGCAGCATATGCGGATTTACATCGAATTTTAATTTAGCCCACTTCCCCGTTTGCGTAACTAAATAATTTACCGCCTGTCTGGTGAGCGGTCCGCGCTCGCTCAAAAACAAATAGTTGGAGTTTGCATTCGGATAATTTTCGCGCTCGCGCATCCAAGCTCTGATGGCTCGCAGCTCATCGCCTTCAATCAGTTGATGAGTTGAAAGACTTCCCTTCACCCGGCGCACGAAAAGTCTTCCCGTTTCCAAATCCAAATCCTTGAGGCGAATATCAATTAATTCCGAAACGCGAAGTCCGTGTCGGTAAGCGACCAACATCAAACAGAAATCTCGAACCGAGTGTCTTCCCTTCCGAGCAGCATCGAGAAACTTTTTCATTTCCGAATCGGTTAAGAAATTTTTAGCGTGTGAGTCAATCGCTTGATTAGGAGATTTTTGAACAATCGATTTTTGAGCGATGGAATTTTCGGTTTTGTTGTCAGCAGATTTTTTCGGCATTTTTTCGACTCTTTACATTACGAGTATCGGCGAGCGGGTTTTTGATTCGTTCAAACTCAATCGTTTATTATAGTCGAAAATGCGGACTCTTTACAAAAGAGCCGATGTCGAATGGACAAACGCGGTTGACGTGATTTCAAAAATCTAAGTCTTACTATTCTGATTTTATCTAAAATGTGTCCGGGAATATTAACTTTCGGATACACCTTTGCTTTAACGGCAAGAGCATTAACATCCCGCTTTTGAAAGCTTTCTTAGCGAATGACTGTTACTTTACAGAATTTAAGTTTTGACCATTCCTTATCGGCGGTCACTGCCGGGAGTTTGAGCTTAATCGCCAAGGCTAAACAAGCCCTGTCGCCAAGGGATAAGCCATACTGTTTGGTAAGAGGTCTGAGCCGCGCGGCTTCCCACGCCAAATCTTTCGTAAAATCAACGATTTCTCCAATCCCCAAAACGGAAACGGCAAGCCGCGCCCCGGCTTCGTCCATTCCGGCTTCGAGGAGCTTGGCGGCGACCTCCGTTAAGTTTACGCTGCTGATGGCGGATTCCGTAAGAAGCGGAATTACTTTTTTCTGTCCCGGCTCGCCGTTTAACACTGCCAAAACAGCCGAAGCATCAAGTATATTCTTAATCATTTAATTATTACTCTCGACCCGCGACCGCTTCTTCCCGGCGTTCGGCTAATAACTCTTCGACCAGACTTCGTTCTTTATCAACATGCTGCCGAACTAGGGCTTGCGCCTGCCGAACGGCTTCCGCCTGCGTCAGAAGTCGCACTTCGCCGTTATCCTGCAAAACGAGCGTCACGGCATCTCCAACCTGTAAGCCCAGGCTTTTGCGAATCGCTGTTGGGATAACGACGCGGTTTCCATTCGTTAACTTGGTAACTTCGGTAATCATGGACATAATTATATATGAGGAATAAATCTTACTCAAGGCATTAAATTGTCTAGCTGGCAATTATCATCATAAATGGCATAATATATAACAATGACTTTAATTTATAAGAAACCAGCTTTTGAAAATTTTCATTATAAAAATGTCTTTAGATTACACATTGTTACAAAATGTGTAATCTAGACTTTGACGAAAAATTGCTTTAATATTTCTATTGTGAATCTTGACGAACGACTCCAAACTTCAAATTCCGATGAATTTTCCGTTTCGCTTGACGTGAGTTCGGTTGTCGAGAGCTGGCTCACCCGAACGGTCAATTCCTCTTTGAAACGCGCGAACGATATTCGTAACGATAAATCAAAAGCGGTTTTCGATTTTTTCGATTTTTGCGGAAAGCGCGCCGAACAAATTTTGCCGTCGGATGTCGAAGAATGGCGGTGGAATCTAAAAACTCAAAGATTGGCTGATGGGACGATTTACAATCGCATCTCGGCGCTTTCGCAGTTTTACGAATATTTAAGAAATGAGGTCGGGCTGACGAAGCTCATTCCGATTAACCCGGCGAAAGTTTCACTACCAAAAGCCCAAAAGCCGTTTCAGTCGGAAAGCGTCAAGGCTCTGTCGCGTGAAGAGTTGGGAAACTTGTTGGAAGTTGTGGCAAACCACGCCGCCCGTAAGCAGCCCGTTCATTTGCGAGACAACGCAATCTTGCAGTTCTACGTGGCGACTGGCAAACGGCGCGCCGAAATCATCAGTCTTCGCGGAGACAGCATCGAAATCAAAGACGGCAGATTTTTTATCAAAGCTAAGGTTAAGGGCGGATTTTTCCTCAACTTTGAACTCGATGACGAAACTACCAAAAACGCTTTGTTTGCTTATCTTGAAGCGACAAGTCGAACTGATATTTTCGGCACAGACGAACCGCTCTGGCTACGGCACGATAAAGGCGCGAATACAGCTTCAACCAAAAAGCAGGGCTTAACTTCGTACGGGTTTGTCCGCCGAATGGAAATTTACGCGCACGAAGCCGACATTAAACATTTTCATATTCACCGTCTCCGTCACACATTTGCAAAAATCGTTTCGGAATATTCGGAATCGATGGCGGAAACGCAGGAAGCTCTCGGACACTCCAACATCAAAACCACGCAGATTTATGTGCAAAGACTGGCGGTCAAAAAAGACAAACACTCGAAATCCATTCGGGACGCGCTGAAAAAATAATTGTAGGTTTTTTAATAACTTTTCTTAAAATGACTTGAAATTAAAGGAATGGAGTGAACAGGGTTGTATCGGAAAAAGCGATTATAGGGCAAATATGGAATACGAAAAATTAATTAACTGCTAAGAAGTCTGGAGCGTGTTAAATAATTTGTGTAAATGAGTTATTTTGGAAACCGCTGTTGGGCAGCCGGTTTTCAAATATTATAGCGAATTGGTTCATCGCTCCGCTCCAGTTGGCTATCGGCATTGTCCACCG
>JAABUN010004816.1_pt1 | contig 17678 bp, 16 predicted proteins | sample 5559311 | NCBI WGS metagenome assembly JAABUN01 (sample SAMN10711877, study PRJNA513370) | rock metagenome | isolation source: Antarctica rocks | place: Antarctica: Victoria Land, Siegfried Peak sud | reverse complement strand
CCTGCGGCCTGCTGGGCGACGCGCCCGGTCTCGAAGCGGACGGTGCGTGTTCCGAAGCGACCGTTGTCGATCACTGCTTCGGCGAACTGAATTTCGGGACCCTCCAAGAGAGTCACCTCCGTTTCCTTTGTCTGTGATGGGCATCGGAGGCAATCGGCACCCGATGTGGCCCCGTCCCTCGTGGACGGTCCACAGCACCCGGTCTTCGATCGAGATCCACGGAGCGGCTGCTCCGGAGACCACTACCGAGGACCGCGAATGCGCGGTGCCGGTTGGCTCCTGCTGTGCGTTGGTTGCTCCTGCTCGTGCAGGCCGTGCTGGTACTGCTGCTGCGGGACGACATCCCGCCCGGTGCCTCGGGGATCCGGAGCCGGACCCTGATGGAGTGGCCCGTTTCGATCGTTGATAAGAAGGCGGCTCCCTCTCCCGTGGAGAGGATGCCGCCTTCAGATGCTCCTTACCGACGCAGGCCGAGGCGCTCGATGAGCGACCGGTAACGCGTGATGTCGGTATCCCGCAGGTAATCCAGCAGGCGACGACGGCGACCGACGAGAAGAAGCAGGCCGCGACGCGTGTGGTGGTCGTGCTTGTGCATCTTCAGGTGCTCGGTCAGGTCGAGGATACGACGGGAAAGCATCGCGATCTGCACCTCGGGTGAGCCGGTGTCACCTTCGGCCAGAGCATATGCCTTGATGATGTCCTGCTTGATGGCGGCGTCAAGGGCCACGAGTAACTCCTAGAGTTGTACCGTGAACAGGTGCTGAGCATCGCTTGCACGACGACACAGAAAAATCCAGCCACCACGGACTGCAGCCGGATCTTGTTCGAGTTTACCGTCTGGGCTGTTGTTCTGTCGAAAGCAGGCTCCGCGCCCGTTCGACGTCGAGCTTCATCTGCTCGATCAGCGCCTCCGGGCCGGTGTAGGTCACCTGACCGCGCAAACGCTCGACGAAGTCGACGACGACGTCCTGCCCGTAGAGGTCGAAGTCCTGCACGCGCTCGGGGGGACGGTTGATGACGTGCGCCTCGACCTGCCGGTCGATGCCGTCGAAGGTCGGGTTGGAGCCAACGGAGATCGCTGCCGGCCACCTGGTGCCGGCCTCGTCGATGAGCCAGCCGGCGTAGATGCCGTCGGCGGGGATGAACCCCCGCGCGGAGGCGGCGAGGTTCGCCGTCGGGTAGCCGAGGTCACGGCCGCGGGCAGCCCCGTGCACCACTTCGCCGCGCATCCGGTGGTGTCTGCCGAGCACGCGTCCTGCGGTTCCCACGTCGCCGACCTCCAGTGCTTCCCTGACCCAGGTGGATGAGCAGCGGCGGTCCCCGTCGGCGTCCGTCGCGTCCACGGGATAGCTTGCACCGAAGTCATCGATCGCGATGACCTCGAAGCCGAGCGTGCGGCCGAGCTCACGCATGGTGTCGAGGTCTCCGCTGTTGCTCCTTCCGAACCGGACGTCATGCCCGATGACGACGGCCTTGGCCCTGAGCGCCCGGACGAACACCCGCTCCACGAATTCCTCCGGGCTGTTCGAGGCGAGGTCGAGGGTGTAGTGCATCATCAGCAGTGCATCGATACCGGTTTCGGCAAGGGTAGCCACGCGGTCGTCGAGGCCCATGATCAGTTCCGGCGCGGAGTCGGGCCGGTGCAACTGTGCCGGGTGGGGGTCGAAGGAGACGACGACGGCGGCTGCGGAACGCTCCCGCGCGGCCTCGACGACCTGCTGCAGGACGCGCTGGTGGCCCCGATGAACGCCGTCGAAGTTCCCGAGCGTCAGGACGGAAGGCCCGAAATCGTGGGGCACGGTGTCCAGGTCTCTCCAGTAGTACACGCGTCTCCTCCGCGATTCGGCCGGTCCCCGGGACCTCGGATGTGGTCAGGCGGGCTGATCGCCGCTCCCATTATGGCCGAAGGGATCGCGGTCGATGTCACCATCGTCCTTCGAGCCGGGGCTTCCGCCGATGTCTTTCGCTCCCCGTCGGAGTCTTCATCCCGCAGGCCGCAGGTTATCCACATAGGCACCGTGGGGACGCGGAGCGGACCTCCGTGCAGCCACCATCGGAGATATCAGTTGCCCGACGACCCGAACGGTTCCAGCCATGCCCATACAGCACTGCAACCCGTCCAGCCGCCTGCCCGCCCCACCGGCACGTCCGACGACGGAGTTACCAGCGCGACTCCCCCGCGGCATCCTGCGGTGCACGCTGACTCTGATCATCGCCCTCCTGCTGGGACTGGCAGGCGTCGCGCCGGTGGTGGCGGGGCCGGTCCCGGGAGGTTGGCATACCGGCGCAGGGGTGGCCGGGACCGGCTATTTCGTCGGCCAGTACCGGACTGCCGAGGGCGTCATCGCCTACTGCGCCGACGTCGAGCGCCAGTCCCCTGACCGTGCCTCCGCTTACAGCGACGCCTCCACCGGACCCTTCGTGCGCAGCGACGGCTCACGCCTGTCCGCGGACGACAACGCGGCCCTCGCTTTCGTCCTGGGCCGCTGGGGTGCGACGGACGATGACGAGGAGGCTGCAGCCGTCCAGCTCGCCGTGTGGTCGCTGACCGCCGTTGGAATGGGCTGGGACACCCAGGTGATGACCGACTTCGCCGGAAGGCAGCAGCTAGCGCCCGCCATCATGACCCGCGCGCGTGCGCTGGTGGACCAGGCCCGGAAGGAAGCCGGGCCCTACAGCATCTCCGCGTCCTACTCCCCGGACGACATCGGCGACCGGGTCAGTGCGTCGTTGGTCTCGGCCGACGGAACCGCGCGGTCCGGGCAGCAGGTCCGGGCCGTGGTGGAAGGCGGGCTCTTCCAGGACGGCTCGACGACGGCGGAGTGGGTGAGCACGGCCGATGCGGCTGTCCTTACCATCGAGCGCACGGGCTTCGGACCGGGCCGCGTCACCATCACGGCGCCAACGGTCCCTGCTCCGGATGCAGCCTGGCTGACCCCGCGGGAGCACGACGTGCAGCGGCTCATCGTGGCTCCCGTATCCGCCGAGGCGGAAGCATCCATAGACCTTCCTGCACCAGCTCGCTTCGCCCCCGAGGTCTCGACCCTCACATCGGCGACCCGCACCGCTCCCGGCTCGGCGGTGCACGACGTCCTGGAAGTTTCCGTGGCCGCGGGTGGTCGGTGGCTGATGGATCCCGTGTCCGCGCGCCCTGTGGAGCTGGAGGTGGTGTCGACGCTCTGGGGCCCACTGCCCACCGGTCCCGTCCAAGGGACGGCGGCACCCGCGGGCACTCCGACAGTCGGCACGGTGAAGACGGCGGTCACAGCGCCCGGCACCTATCAGACGCCCGCCCTCGCTGTCGCGAGCGCCGGCTACTACGTGTGGACCGAGACGATAGCCCCCTCGAGCGCCCGCCCCGAGGAGGCGTCAGCGCTGGTGGCACCGTGGTCGGGCACCTTCGGCCTGCCCGCCGAGACCACGCTGGTTCCGTGGCAGCCGGTTGTGTCGACAGCGCTGTCCCAGTCGTCGGCCGGGCCGGGAGCAGTCGTCCGGGACACGGTGACGGGGAAGGGCTTCAACCCGACAGACCCTGGTGCTGACGATGCTGATGTCGTGACCTTGACCATGTACGGACCCCTCCAGCAGCGACCCGGCGAGTCGCCGGACGTACCAGCGGAATCTCCCATTTATTCGGAGATCGCGGTCCCCGCCGTCAACGGCCCCACGATCTCCGGTGACTTCGCTCGACTCGAGGACCCTGGCTGCTACACGGTCGTGGCATCGTTCGAAGGAAGCGCCGACGAGGAGCCGTTCAGGTCCGCCTTCGGGATCCCTGCCGAAACGGTGTGCGTCGAGGCGCCGCTGGCCCCTACACCTCAACCGAGCGCCGAGCGTCCTGCAGTATCCGCTCCAACCGCCCCGCCCGCCCCAACGGCTCCGCCCGCCCAGGCTGCTCCTCCTGCTCCAGCTGCTCCACCTGCTCCGCCCGCTCCGGCTGGACCAGCTGCTCCGCCCGCTCCGGCTGGACCAGCTGCTCCGCCCGCCCAGGCTGCTCCCTCCCGCCCTGAGCTCGCGGAGACGGGCGTGAGCGCGGGCGTGATCGCCGGGGTGGCCCTCATGGCCGTCGGGCTCGGGTTGGGGCTGAGGACCATCACCCGGCGGCGTGATGCCCGCTAACCCCGCTGAGCGAGTTCCGTGCGGAGACTGCTCGTCTTCGCGATGTACTTGTGCCATACGAGCAGGGCCGGCGGGAAGGCCAGCTCGACGACCATCAGGATGATCATGACGTAGTTGGGCGTGCCGGAGAAGGCCCAGGACAGAACGCGTCCGATCCCGCCGACAAAGACCATGAGGCAGACGAGCCATAGCATGTTCGCCCACTCGAACTTGATCGCGATGGTGATGAACGCGGCGCCGACCCCGACCATCATGGCGGAGAAGAACCTGAACTGGCTCTCGAGGGTCGGGTTGACCGGATCCGCCTCTGTGTCGGGCAGACCGGCTGTTCCGAGGATCAGGTAGTACGCGCCGAATCCCGCGATGATGACGCCCACGATGACCACGACGGTGCGGAAGACGTTCCAGTCACCACCGGAGGAAGCAGAGGTACCTGACTTCGTGCCCTTCTTGGTGCCCTTGTCCTTGGCCTTCTCGGAAGCAGTTGTACTGGGCGTGCTGGCCGCGGCGTCGCCGGACGGCGTCGTCCTGGCTCGCGGGGAGGCGTCCGACGGCGACCCCGCTCGTCGCGCCTCATTCACCGATGCACCCAACGGTACGGAAGCCGCACCATCGATACCGCGAGGGTCCGACGCCGTCGGCCGTCCACCGCGAGGTGTCGAGGTGTTGTTGTCTTCGGGGCTGTTGCTTGTCATGTCGCTCCCTGGATGCGGGCTGGATCGATGCTCTAGCGCCATAGTCTCATGATGCGGCGTCCCGCTGGAGGCCGATTGCAACCTGACGGCACCGCGGCGGCTCGCGTCGGGGCTGCGCCCGCGAAGGCGCCTTGGCCTACGGGTCAGGCTGCCGCGCGACCCGGCCTGTTCCGGCGCAGCCACATCAGCCCGAGGATCGGCAGGATGAGGGGAACGAAGCCGTAGCCGCGTCCGAAGGCGGACCACACGGTCTCGCTCGGAAATGCCCGTGCGTCGAAGATGCTGAGCATCCCTACAGTGATAACTCCCACCAATTCGATGGTGACTGCTATGACGGACACCCTGAAGGCCCGCGCGCCCCGTCGGGCGAGGGATACCGTCGCAAGGATGTAGACCATGGCCGCGACCGCTGACAGGAGGTACGCGAGCGGTGCCTCCTCGAATTTCGTCGCGATCTGGAAGACCGCCCGGGCCGTCGCCGCCAGGGCGAAGACTCCGTATACAGCGATCAGCAGTCGTCCGGGTCCCGTCGCGCGGCTCGCCGGGCTCGCCTCGAGGGCAGCATCCGATGCACCCTCGTGCGGCCGCTGCGCCGGCGTCTTTCTGTTCCGTCGTTCCGTCACAACCCGGCCACTCCAGCCCAGATCTGCTCCATGCGGAAGAGCATGACGAAGACGGTCAACCCTGCCCCGGCCAGTACGAGATTGCTCCACCGCGTCTTCTCGAGGATCGACCACCAGAAGGCCCCGACGGGCACCAGCAGCGCTGTGAGGAGGTAGCCCCAGAACTCCCATGCCTCGCCCAGCACGGGTTCACCCGTGAGCTGGCGAATCAACGCGCCCACCGTATAGGTCAGCAGGAAGAGCTCGACAGCCGCGACGGAGAGGATCGTGATGTCGTTGGGAGGCTGACGCAGGACCGCGGCGCCGATGCACAGCACGGCGGAAAGTGCGCACATCAGAACCCCGATGAGGAAGAAGGGGTCCATGGCTACTCCTTACCGCCGGGCGCGAACACGAGCGCGCTCCGTGCCGCTCCGCCGCGGTTCTCGAGCAGAGCCACGAGGGTTCCATCCGGCGCGAAAGCGGCCACAGGCCCGTCCGGCTCCTGGTTCGGCTCGACCTTCCTGCCGTGCGACACGTCTGCCGCCTCGGCGTCCGAAAGTTTCCTGACCGGGAACAGTGCCCTTCCGGCGTCGTCGAGCGACAGGATGTCCATCTCATCCGCCAGTTGCTCCAGCGTGTGTGCCTGCTCGATGGAGTACGGTCCCACCTGGGTCCGGCGGAGGGCCGTCAGGTGACCGCCGACGCCGAGTGCCTCCCCGAGATCGCGGGCCAGGGCGCGGACGTACGTCCCGGAACTGCACTCGACGGTGACATCGACGTCCTGCAGCCGCCCGTTGCTCACCCGCCGGATCACATGGACGTCGAAACGGTGAATGGTCACCGGTCGCGCCGGAAGATCCACCACCTCGCCGGAGCGGACCCGGGCGTAGGACCTCTCGCCCTTGACCTTGATGGCGCTGACGCTGCTCGGCACCTGCTGGATCGCACCCGTCAGCGCAGCGACCGCCGCCCGGATCTCCTCCTCGGTCACCGCTGCGGCGATGCTGCCACCCGTCGCCTCGCCCTCGGCGTCATCGGTGCTGGTGGACTGCCCCAGTCGGATGGTGGCGGTATACGTCTTCGACGTGCCCACGATGAACGTCAGCAGTCGTGTCGCGCGGTTGATGCCGATCACCAGGACGCCGGTGGCCATCGGATCGAGCGTCCCGGCATGGCCGACCTTGCGGGTCCCGGCCAGCCGTCGCAAGCGGCCGACGACGTCATGACTGGTCAAGCCCTGAGGCTTGTCCACGATGATCAGCCCTGAGTGGACCTGCCCGGAATTCACGCCTCCCAGTATATGGGCGGCTTCCGGGCAGCTCCTCCGCCGGAAGGGAGCATCCCGGGACGTCCCGGGCATGCCGTCGCCGCCCACCCTGCCCCCGGTGCCACCGATGACGCCCGGTGATTCGGGCCGCCCAAGATAACATCCTCCATATGCCTTCTGCTTCAGCTCACGCGGTGAATGTGCCCGTCAACCAGATCCGTGAAATCACGCAGGCCGCCTGGTCGACGCCGGACTCGATCGTGCTCAGCATCGGAGAGCCTGCCTTCGCCGTCGCACGGCACATACTCGACGCCGGCATGGCCGCTTTCGATCGGGACGACACGAACTACACCCCCAACGCCGGTATCGCGCCGGTACGGGCTGCATTCGCCGAGCGGTTCGCACGCCTGTCCGGGGTCGAGGACGACCCCTCGCGCGTCTTCGTCGTCGCGGGTGCGCAACAGGGACTGCACCTGGCGCTCAGCACACTCATCGGCGCCGGCGATGAGGTGCTCGTCCCCGACCCGGGATATCCCACCTTCACCATGACCGTCGGCCTCCTCGGCGGCGTGCCGGTACCCTATCCTCTCGTCCCCCACCACGGCTTCGAGCCCCGCATCGAGGACCTGTGCCGGCTCGTCACCGCGCGCACGAGAGTGCTGATGCTCAACTCGCCGTCGAACCCCCTCGGTTCCGTGTTCGATCACGACCTCACGCGCGACCTCGTACGATTCGCCCATGAGAACGACCTGTGGATCATCTCGGACGAGTGCTACGAGGCCTTCACCTACGACGCCCCGCACGTCAGTCCGGCGCGGTTCGACGCCGGCGGACCTGAGGCTGTGCCGGAAGCCCGAGAGGCACGGGTGATCACGTCGCTGACACTGTCCAAGACCTACGGCCTGACCGGCCTGCGCATCGGTGCACTCGTGACGCCGCCCGGGATGGAGACACTGCTCAGCAACGTCATGGAGGCCACGGTGTCCTGTGTCTCGGCGGCGTCGCAGTACGCAGGGCTCGCCGCCCTCACGGGCCCGCAGGACTACGTCTCGACGGCACTGCGCCATTACCGCTCGAACAGGGATGCAGGGACGGCGGTCCTCGACAGCCTGGGCATCAGTTTTCTCGACGCCCGCGGCGCGTTCTACCTCTGGGCGGACCTCTCCCACGCGACTGGCGGCGACGTGCGCACCTGGACCAGGACATTCCTCGCCGAACGGGGTGTGGCGCTGGCTCCAGGAACAGCCTTCGGGTCCTTGGGCGAAGGATGGGTCCGGATCTCGCTCTGCGGCAGGACGGATGAACTGGTCGAGGGCCTGTCGCGGTTGCCGGGTCCGCTGCAACGGACCTGAGGCCAGGACGCAGGACGGCGGAAGCAGCGATGCTCTCCGCCGCACGTCCCGGAACGATCCCGGACCGCGGAGCACTCATAGGCAGAAGGCAGCCGACCAGAAGGTCGGCTGCCTTCGACATCTCGGTGTCTGTGCGCTGAAGTACGGGGTAGGACTAGCGTCCTGCCCCGTCGTCCTCCGAAGTGCGGTACGGATCCGCGTCCCCGGCGAAGTCGGCGCTCTGGGCGATCGCTGCCACTTCCGCGTCGCGCTCGCGGGCCTTCTGCAGAAGCTCCTCGAGGTGACTGGCGTTGACCGGCACCTCGTCGGGGACGAACTCGAGAGTCGGCGTCAGGCGGGCGGTGATGTTCTTGCCGACCTCGGAGCGCAGCACTCCCCGCGCGGACTCGAGCGCCATGCGCGTGGCCTGCTGCTCCTCCGGATCACCCAGCACCGTGTAGTACAGGGTTGCATGCTGGAGATCATTGGTAACGCGGGCGTCCGTGATGGTCACGGCTTCCAGCCGGGGGTCCTTCACACGGCGCCGGAGCGCCTCGGCGACGATGACTTTGATGCGCTGCGCGAGCCGCGCTGCGCGGGCCGGATCTGCCATTGCTGTTACTCCTACTGAACCTGGTCTGGTGGGGGAACCCGGTGAGGGGGTCCGGCGGTCGGACAGCGCAGGCGCCCCGGAGACCCGGGGCGCCTGCGCTGAGCTGCTCCGTGTGCTAGACGCGGGGCTTCTCCCGCATCTCGAAGGTCTCGACGGTGTCGCCTTCCTTGACGTCATTGAACGAACCGAGCCCGATACCGCATTCGAAGTCGGTACGGACCTCGGTGGCGTCGTCCTTGAAGCGCTTGAGCGAGTCCACGGAGAGGTTGTCTCCGATGACCTTGCCGTCGCGCAGGACACGCGCCCTCGAGTTGCGTCGGATGATGCCCGAGCGGACGATCGAACCGGCGATGTTGCCGAACTTGGAGGAACGGAACACCTCGCGGACCTCTGCGGTACCGAGCTGCACCTCTTCGTACTCCGGCTTGAGCATGCCCTTGAGGGCGAGCTCGATATCGTCGATCGCGGCGTAGATGACCGAGTAGAAGCGCATGTCCACGCCTTCACGGTCGGCGAGGTCGGCCACGCGCTCAGCTGGCTTGACGTTGAAGCCGATGATGATCGCGTTGTCGACCGTTGCCAGGTTGACGTCGTTCTGCGTGATCGCACCGACACCGCGGTGGATGACGCGCAGCTGTACGCCCTCTCCGACGTCGATCTTGAGCAGTGAGTCCTCCAGGGCCTCGACGGCACCCGACACGTCACCCTTGAGGATGAGGTTGAGGGTGTCCACCTTGCCCTCGGCGACGGCCTGGTCGAAGTCCTCCAGGCTGATGCGCTTGCGGCGCTTCGCGAGGGCCGCGTTGCGGTCGGCGGCTTCACGCTTCTCGGCGATCTGACGGGCCGTGCGCTCGTCGTCGGTGACGAAGAACGTGTCGCCTGCGCGGGGTACGTTGGACAGGCCCAGCACCTGGACCGGACGTGAGGGCCCCGCCGTCGTGACGATGTCGCCGTTCTCGTCGAACATCGCGCGGACGCGCCCATGGGCCGTACCGGCGACGATCGTATCCCCGACGTTCAGGGTTCCGGACTGCACGAGCACCGTCGCGACGGCGCCGCGACCACGGTCCAGGTTGGCCTCGATCGCGATACCGCGGGCGTCCTTGTTCGGGTTGGCCCGCATGTCCAGCGCTGCGTCGGCGGTGAGCAGGACGGCCTCGAGGAGCTCGTCGATGCCCGTGCCCTGAAGCGCGGAAACGTGGACGAACATGGTGTCGCCGCCGTACTCCTCGGGCACCAGCCCATACTCGGTGAGCTGACCCTTGACCTTGTCCGGGTTCGCGCCCTCCTTGTCCATCTTGTTGACGGCCACGACGATCGGCACGTTGGCCGCCTGCGCGTGGTTCAGCGCCTCCACGGTCTGCGGCATGACGCCGTCGTCCGCAGCGACGACGAGCACCGCGATGTCAGTGACCTTCGCACCACGGGCACGCATGGCGGTGAACGCCTCATGGCCCGGGGTATCGATGAAGGTGATAGCACGCGTGGTGTCCTCGTGGACATGCTGGATCTGGTAGGCACCGATGTGCTGGGTGATACCGCCGTGCTCGCCCTCGACGACCTTGGTGTTACGGACCGCGTCGAGCAAGCGCGTCTTACCGTGGTCGACGTGGCCCATGACGGTGACGACCGGCGGACGCGCCTCGAGTTCCTCGTCCCCCTCGGCTTCCAGTTCGGCATCGAAGTCGATATCGAAGCTGCTGAGAAGCTCACGCTCCTCATCCTCGGGTGAGACGACCTGGATCAGGTAGCCCAGCTCGGTGCCGAGCACCTGGAAGGTGTCCTCGTCCAGAGACTGCGTCGCTGTGGCCATCTCACCGAGGTGGAACAGCACGGTGACCAGTGCAGCGGGGTTCGCCTCGATCTTGTCGGCGAAGTCCGTGATGGACGAGCCACGGCGCAACCGCACGATCGTGTTGCCGTCTCCGCGGGGTACGCTCACGCCACCCAGCGAAGGAGCCGACATCTGCTCCAGTTCCTGTCGCTTCGCACGCTTCGACTTGCGCTGCTTGCCTCGACCGGCTCCACCCTTGCCGAAGGCACCGGCGGTGCCGCCGCGTCCGCGGCCGCCTTTGCCGAAGCCGCCACCGGCGGGTGCCCCGCTCGGGCTGTTCGGTGCTCCGCCGGTTCCGCGACGCGGACCGGCCCCGGCACCGGGCGCTCCGCGGCCGGGGGCCGCAGGACGTTCGGAGCGGTTGGGCATCATGCCCGGACTGGGACGCGAGCCCGGGGCTCCACCGGGACGGGTAGTACCCGGACGCGGTGCGCCCGGACGGGGTCCGCCAGAGCCGGCCGCGGGACGGGGTCCACCCGCACCTGCGGCGGGACGCTGCTGGGCATCGTCACGACGACCGGGACGGGGCATGCCCTGCGACGGTGCGAACGGGTTGTTACCCGGACGCGGCGGACGATCCGAGCCGCGGTCGGCGCCGCGATCGGAGTCACCGCGGCGGGAGCCCATGCCCTGTGAGGGAGCGAAGGGGTTGTTGCCCGGACGGGGTGCGCCGCCGGGACGGGCGCCCGAAGGACGCGTAGTGCCGGCGGACGGAACGGCAGGCGGCGTCGCCGGGCGGGGCGCAGGTCGCGTTCCCGGCGTCGAGCCCTCATCCTGGGTGCCCTGCTGGGCGGGAGCGGGAGTGTTCTGTGCGGCCGGGGCATCAGCCTCCGCAGGAGCGAAACCGTTGGAGAACGGCGATGCCTGCGGCGCGGACGGAGCGGCGGGAGTGGTTGGCGCAGCCGGGGAAGGGGCTACGGGTGCTGCCGGGGCGGGCGCCTCGGGAGCAGCCTGGGCAACGCCAGGTTTCGGGCCCGATGGCGCAGGGGCCGCGGAGCGCGCGGGTGCGGCGGCGGTCTTGGCCGCACTGGCATCGGGGAATGCGCCGCGAAGCTTTTTCACGACGGGGGCCTCAATGGTGGATGAGGCTGAACGGACGAATTCGCCCAGTTCCTGCAGTTTCGCAACTGCGTCTTTCGAGGTTATACCGAGCTCTTTCGCGAGCTCGTGTACGCGGACCTTGGCCACATTTCTCCTGTCTCGGTCCGCACCGAGTCAGGCACGAACCGTCTATTTCCTACTTCTGATCCCAGTCGCAAGGGCGTCTGGCAGATCGACCGCAGAGCGCAGCGGATTGATCATCGTTGCGCACTCATCGCTGGGTTCTCATCGGAATTCCATGAGGGTACTGACCCGCTTTCGGGGAGGACGGTAATGAAACGGAGCGTCAAACTCGACGCTCCAGGTATGCGTGGAAGTCCGCTGCCAACTGAGCAGTGTCCACCGGCCTGCGGAAGGCTCGGTTGAAGGCTTTCCGTTGTACGGCAGTTTCCATGCATGCCAGATCGGCGTGCAGCCAAGCACCCCGTCCGGATAGCCGGCGCCGCTCGTCGATGACGGCGATATCCTGTCCGTCAATCGTTCGCGCAACGACCCGCATCACGTGTGACTGGCGGTCCCGCCGGCGGCATCCCACGCAGGTGCGTATCGGATGGGTGTCCTCCGGTCGGTGCCCGGAGCGGTCCGGGCGCGACTCGACAGCAGTCATTTTTATTCTACCCCTTCCGGTACCGCCGGCAGACCGGTCCGCTAGGCCTTGGTGGCCTGCGTCGGCTGCGCGGCGTCGGACACGATGGCGATCCGCCAGCCGGTGAGCTTGGCTGCGAGGCGTGCGTTCTGGCCCTCCTTGCCGATCGCAAGGGAGAGCTGGTAGTCCGGCACGACGACGCGGGCAGACCGGGTGGCCTCGTCGGTGATCGTCACCGACGTAACGCGAGACGGCGAGAGCGAGCTGGCGATGAACGCGGCGGAATCGTCGTTGTAGTCGACGATGTCGATCTTCTCGTCATTCAGCTCGTTCATGACGGCGCGGACACGCGTGCCCATCTCGCCGATGCAGGCTCCCTTGGCATTGACGCCGGGTACGTTCGCCTTCACCGCGATCTTGGTGCGGTGACCGGCTTCGCGCGCGAGGGCGACGATCTCGACCGTCTTGTCGGCGATCTCGGGCACCTCGAGCTCGAAGAGCTTCCGGACGAGGCCCGGGTGCGAGCGGGACAGGGTGATCGACGGGCCCTTCATGCCGCGGTGCACGTCGACGACGAAGGCGCGAAGGCGGGTGCCGTGCAGGTACTTCTCCCCCGGGACCTGCTCGGGCGGCGGCAGCACCGCCTCGACCGAGCCCAGGTTGACCTGGATCATGTGCGGATTGTTGCCCTGCTGGATCATCCCGGCAACGAGCTCGCCCTCCTTGCCGCGGAATTCACCGAGGATGTTCTCGTCCTCCGCATCGCGGAGGCGCTGAAGGATGATCTGGCGGGCGGTGCTCGCGGCAATGCGGCCGAAGCCAGTGGGCGTGTCGTCGAACTCGCCGACCGTCTCGCCGTCGTCGTCCTTCTCTGTCGCCCAGATGGTGACGTGGCCGTTGCGACGATCGAGCTCGGCGCGCGCCGTCTCGTGCGCGCCGGGTGTGCGGTGGTAGGCGACGAGCAGTGCCTGCTCGATCGTGGGAACCAGCTTGTCGAGAGGGATCTCGCGTTCGCGCTCGAGGAGCCTCAGCGCGCTCATGTCGATGTCCATATGGTTCTCCTTACGCGTGGTGCACGGCGCCGGAGATGTCCGGCTCGGCCCCGTCGCTGTGATCGTGATGTTCATCCTCAGGATGCGCGAATTCGACCTGGACGGTCCCCTTGCGGATCTTTGCGAAATCAAGGGCGAGCGGGTCGCCCTGCTTCGGCTTCACGCCCTTCTTGACGGTCAGCTGCGGAATCAGCCGGATGCCCATGGCGGTGACCTCCTGCAGGCGGCCGAGAATGACGTCGCCGCTCACGGGCTTGACCTCGACCATACGTCCTATGTTGCGGCGCCAGTGCCGCGGCTCGGTGAGGGGTCGGGAGACCCCGGGCGAGGAGATTTCGAGGTTGTAGGGGCGGTCGTCGTCGTCGGGGTCGCTGTCCATCGCCGCGGAGAGGTCGGTGGAGATGGCGGAGATCACATCCAGTCCCACGCTCCCGGAGGCGTCCTCGGGGAGATCGACGACGACGTGGACCGTCCGGTACGCGCCCGCCACTTTGATGTCGACGTCCTCGAGATAGAGGTTGTGCTGCTCCACCACGGGCTGCAACCTGGTCCGTAGGCGCTGTGCATCGGCCTGCAGCTCGGCGTCGAGGGCCGACTTGCGGGTCGAGGCGTATTTTTCGTTCCCGGACCGGACGGCCATGGCTGCCTCCCACTCGATGATGTTGTCATCCAAGAGTACCGACATTCCGGGGCGCCGGGTGTATGGCCGAGCGGAACCGGGGGCGCCGTGGCATCATCGGAAACTGTGACGGAACAGCGGGAGACAGGTGGGCGGCAAGTGCGCGGAGGGCGCGTCACGGCTGCTGTCGGGCGTGCCGTCCGCTGGTCAGCACGGCTGATCGGCCTCGTCGTGGTGGTGCTCCTCGTGGTCGGTATCGGGGTGGGCATCCGCTCCCCCGACGTCGCGGCCCCTGTCTACTCGGCCTCGGAGCGGGCTCAGCTCAACGCTGAGGCTCGCTACCGCACCCTCGCCGACGTCGCGCGGGTGACGGCGACGACGACGACGGCGGACCCGGCACGAACAGAGCTGATGACGGCGATCGCCGCTCATCTCGACGCCCAGGCCGATACGGTGGTTCTGCCGCGCCCGCCCGTACCTGCACGAGGGACGACGACGGGCGGCGCCAGCGCAGGCATTTCGTTGGACCCGTTGGACCCGTCCTACCCTTCGGATCCGCCGAATCCGTCGGACCCGTTGCACTCGTCGGCTGCAGCGACGCCGGGCAAGCCTGACGCCGACCCCGCACGGGTACTGGTGATGCTCAGGGACAGCGCCCTCCGCAGCCTGCGCGACGCCGTGAAAGCGGAGCCCGGACCCGCACGGGTACTGGCTGCCGCCGGCGCGAACCAGTGGCGCCATACGGTGCTTCTGGCGGAGGCACTCGGCGCGGAGTCCGGCCTCCCTCCGGCCGACGCTCTGCCGCCAGACGCTCCGGAGGACGCCGATGCGCCCGGGACGGGTGATCCCGTACCTTCCGAATGCGCCGGCGCCCCTCTGGGCTCCGAGGCCGACCGGCAGGCCCTGCTCACCGCCAAGAAGGCCGAGGACCAGGCCCTCTACGGTTACGAGGTCGCCGCCGCGCTGCTTCCGGATCCGGCGGGAGCACTCGCGCTGTCGGCGATCCATCGGGAAGCCGCCGACGTCGCCGCCGATCTCCTTACGGGCCTGTGTGATCCTGCAGCACCCGCACCGGTGGGCTTCGCGATCGGTCGGGCCTTCCGCGCGGACCCGGTGACGGCCACCCGGGAGCTAGAGCAGGACCACGCCGAACTCTACGCAGGCCTCGTCTCCGCTGCGAGCTCCGACGTCGTCCGGGCGTGGGCCGTCGCATCCTTTTCTGCTGCCGCACAGCGCAGCCTCGACGCCGGCACTCCCCTGGAGGCCTTCCCCGGATTGAACACCGACCTCGCAGGGGCAGCGGACGGGCCCTTATCGTCGGCAGTCACTCCCGTCCCCGACACTGCGACGCCGACAGGGCCGACAGGGCCGACAGGGCCTACAGCTACGGCGCCGACCGAGCCACAGCCGACCGAGCCACAGCCCGCAGCGACCGAACCGACGGACCCGACGCTGACGCCGACAGACCCGGAGCCGACCGATGACCGGTGACCAGGACGACCGCCCGAACGCCGAGCCGGAGGAAAGCCTCGAACGTGCTCGTGCTCGCGCTCGCGCCGAAGCCGCCGTCGACGCCGGCTTTGCACCGGGTGGCGCGGGGGTTTCCGGAGCGCTGCCCGACCTGCCACCTCGACTCGTGAGCAGTGCGCGGACCATCCAGGGCGGCGCCCGCTGGACCCGGGAGTGGCGGGCGCTGCTGACCGACCGGCTGGAGGCGTGGCAGCTCGACCTCGATCTCGAGCCCGGCCGGGCCGCTTGGTCTGGCCGGTGCGCCGTCGTCGTGCCCGTGACCCGACGCGGTGGCGGCGAACCTGAGGACGCCGTCCTCAAACTGACCATCCCGCACGACGAGGCCCTGCCCGAACCCGATGCGCTGGAGCTCTGGGACGGTGCCGGCGCGGTCAGGCTGCTGGCGGCGTCGCGCCCCGACTACGCGTTGCTGCTCGCACGCCTCGACGGTGACCGCTCGCTGCGCGACGTCCCGCTCGACGGGACCCCGGCACCGTGGGGTCGGGTCATGCGGCAACTCTCGATCCCGGCCGGCGAGAACGCGCTGTGGGCGGCCTTACCGCATCTGGCGTCGGAGGCCGAGCAGTGGACCGACACCCTGCCCGCGCGCTGGGACGAACTCGGCGAGCCCTTTCCCCGCTGGCTGATGGAGGCCGCCCTCGAGGTCTGCCAGTCGCGCGGCATCGTCGGTCGGCGGTCGGAGCGTGATGTGCTCGTGCACTCGGACCTGCATTACGACAATCTGCTGCCCTCCTCGCCGGGACAGCTGACCGACTTCACCGCGATCGACCCGAAACCGGTGCTCGGGGACGCCGAGTACGCAGTGGCCCCCATGCTCTGGAACAGGTTGGGCGAACTCGACGCCGATGATCCCGCCGCCCACCTGCGGGCGCACTGCGCCGCCCTGACTGCTGCCGCTGGCCTCGACGCTGAGCTGGCGGTCGGCTGGACCATAGTCCGCGAGGTACGTAAAGCGCTGTGGTATCTCGGAGATCGCCAGACCGATGACGCACAGCGCTCACTATGGGTGGCGAGTTCCATGCTGGGCCGCACGCTCGACGGGCTACCGGCTGCTGGCGACCTCAAGGCCCTGTGACGCCAGGAGCGGCCTGATGTTCTCGATCCATACGTCGTAGCCGAGCTTGATGATGAGGGCTCCGACGACGGCGAGGAACACGATCCTGATGAACCTGCTCCCCTGGCTGATGGCCATGCGTGACCCGGTGTAGCCGCCCGCCATGTTCGCGACGCCGAGCAGCAGGCCGAGGCCCCACAGGATGGAACCGTTGGGCAGGAAGAACATGAGGGCGCCGAAGTTGGTCGCTATGTTCACGATCTTCGCCTTCGCGCTGGCGCCCAGGAAGTTGTACCCGAGCAGCGTGACCATGGCGATGATGAGGAAGGACCCGGTACCCGGCCCGATCAGTCCGTCGTAGAACCCGATGACGAGGCCGATCACGCCCGCCGTGCCGTAGTGCCGGGCACCCCGGTGCCGCAGCTGGGTCAGCGTCCCGACGGACGGCTTCAGCGCCGTGAACACCGCGACCGCGACGAGCGCCACCACGATGATCGGTTTGAAGACCGACGACGGCAACGACGCTGCGAGGGTCGCCCCGCCGAAGCTGCCGACAAGGGCGATGCCCGCCATGGGCAGCGCCGTCCGCAGGTCCGGGTGAGCGCGCCGGTAGTAGGTGATGGCGCTCGTCGTCGTCCCGAAGATCGACCCCAGCTTGTTCGTGGCCAGGGCCTCCACGGGCGTGATCCCGGGTACCAGCAGGAGAGCGGGCAGTTGCAGCAGGCCACCCCCGCCGACGACGGCATCCACCCAGCCCGCAGCGAACCCGGCGACCAGCACCAGCAGGATCGTCGCGAGGTGCAGGTCCTCGAGCCCGGAGGCCAGTGGAGGCACTGCGGCTAGTGGGCGGTGAGCTCGCGCAGCAGCGCCGCGACCTCGTCCACGGCGACGTTCTGCGTCTCGCCCGTCCGGCGGTCCTTGACCTCGAGGATGCCCTCGGCGAGGCCGCGTCCGACGACGACGATGGTGGGCACACCGATGAGCTCGGCGTCGCCGAACTTCACGCCCGGCGAGACCTTCGGGCGGTCGTCGTAGAGGACGGTCAGGCCTGCCGACTCGAGCTCGCCGGCGAGCTTCTCGGCGGCGTCGAACACCTCGGTACCCTTTCCGGTCGCCACGATGTGGACGTCGGCGGGAGCCACGTTGCGGGGCCAGATGATGCCGCGGTCATCATGGTTCGACTCGGCGAGTGCGGCGATGGCGCGCGTGACGCCGACGCCGTAGGACCCCATGGTCACCGTGGCGAGCTTGCCGTTCTGGTCGAGGACCTTC
>JAABUN010004815.1_pt1 | contig 17680 bp, 15 predicted proteins | sample 5559311 | NCBI WGS metagenome assembly JAABUN01 (sample SAMN10711877, study PRJNA513370) | rock metagenome | isolation source: Antarctica rocks | place: Antarctica: Victoria Land, Siegfried Peak sud | reverse complement strand
TGCCGCAGATCGACGACCGGCAGGCCGGCCGCCGTGAACGCCGCCGCCACCGCCGCGGCGGTCAGCGGATCCGCGATCGGTGCCGCCGTCGTCTCCGCCGCCGCCCCGCGCCCGCCGCCCAGCGCGACGACGCTTAGCACGGCGACCACCACGGCGAGCGCCGCGAGCGCGCCCCCGACCCGACGAGGCCGGGGTCGCGCCCGGCGTCCCGCGCCGCGTGCCGCGTCCCGCCCGTGCCGCCCGCTGTCCCGCACCCCCGACTGCATCGCACAACTCCTTATGTCCGCGCAATGGCCCACACGCGACGACCCACACAATGATATACGCAATTGAGCGAGAATCGGGATGACTTCCGCTGGGGACCACGCGCGACCGCAGATGCCCCGACGCTATCCCGTCATGCAGTCGACTTCCGCGCGGCCCGAACCGTCGCTACACAGGGCGGCACCGCCCCTGCCCTGCCCGCCGCACGCTCTCGCTCCGCCAGCGACCGGCCCGGCGCGCGCTACGGCCATATCTCGATCTGTCCAATATGGACCGCGCCAGTGGTGCCGACAGAAACCTTCAGGCCAATTTCACGATAGACACCCGGCTCCGCCAGTTCCCAAACGAGTTCGACCCAGCGTCCGGGGGGCACGATCTGCTTGAAACCATCGTCGCGCCAGCGCCAGGCTTCGTCGAAGCCGACCATGCCGACGCGCACGCCCCCTGCGGTGGCGGGGCTGTCGGCGATGTACACCTGCGCCCGGACCCGACTCACCGGCCCGAAAAGCGGCAGGCCAACAATTGTCGCCTGTTCGGTGGGGGTGAAGCGCAGGGTGGGGTAGCCGCGCCAGGTGCGCTCGCGATCGATGGTCACTTGCATTCCCGGCTGCTGCGCGGCCCCGTCCGGGCGTCCGCCCCACCCCTGCACACCAGCATCGAAGCGCAGGCCGACCGCGCTTGCGGTGTCCGGCTCCGCCGTTGTCGCCACCTCCTCGCGCGGACGGTACACCTCGACCGGGCCGCTGCCGGGCCGGTCGGCGGTGTACACGCGGACGTAGTGGCGCGCGAGGAGGTCGGCGAGCGCCGGGCGCAGTCGCCGTCCCAGCGGGCCGATCCCGCCATCGAGGACGATCAGATCGAAATAGCGATCGGCGACAGCGCGGCGGTAACCCTCCACCCCGCGCTGCCCGCCATACTCGATCGAGAAGGGATCGGTCACGCGCTCGGTGGGCAACTGGGCGTACAAGTAATAGCGCACCGCGCTGTCGTCGGTCAGGACGGTGCGCGCCCCGGTCGCGGTCGCGCGGATCGTGCCCACCGCCGGGGTGAGATCGGGGTAGAACGCGGCCAGCGGTTGCGACCGCGCGAGCCCGAGGAAGGCGAGCGCGTTCCCGGCGATGACGGCCAGGGCCAGCAGCGCGGTACGTCGCACCGTCCCACGCCGACCGAAGCGCGCGAGCAGCGGGCGGAGTGACGCCGCCACAGCCAGCCCGGCGGGCGGCGCGAGGAAAAAGATGACGTAGATCGAGTGTTTCCAGAAGTCGAAGTCGGGCCGTGTCAGCGCGTGGAAGCCGAGCATGATCGCCGCGCCGCCCAGCGCCATCGCGCGCCCGAACGGGCTGGCGTAACGCCAACCGAGGGCCGCCAGCGCTGCCAAGCCCCACACCTCCGGGCGTTGCCAGACGTACTCGCGCAGCGGCGTCGGGCTCACCAGATCGGCGTAGCCGGTCGAGAAGCGCAGCAGCGCGAGCAGCGGTTCCCGGAAAGCGAGGAAATATGCGGCGCAGGCGGCGGATAACGGCGCGACGAACCAGAGCAGGTTGCGCCACAATGTCGCGCGGTCGCGCGGCGACAGCAGGGCGTACAGGCAGATGAACGGCAGATAGACCGCCACCAGATACTTCGCCAGGAACGCGAGGAAAAGCAGCCCTGCGGCCAGCAGCCAGCGCCGTCGCCGCCCGTTGTCGCGGGCGGCGACGAATACCGCGATGCCGCTCATGAACGCCGCGCCCGCGAGGGCGTCGTAGGTGCCGAAGCGACCGATCGCGATCGCCGTCGGTGCCAGCGCCATGATCAGGCCGGCGCAGAGGGCGGCGGCCCAGCGGAGCGGGACTGCCGCGCGCGGGACGAGGCGGGCGGTCGTGAGCGCGGTCGCCAGGGCCATAGTCCCGCCGCACGTCGCCGCCAGCAGCCGCACCAATTGCAGCCCGCCCGCCATGTCGGCGGCACCCGCCAGCAGCGACCAGAGATACGACCCATAGGTCCAGGTCGGTGCCCCGGCATAGACGGCGCGCTGCTCGATCAGGTACCGCCCGGTGAGGATGAAGGTCGCCTCATCCATGTACGCGCTCTGGCGACCGATCAGCAGGATACGCAGCGCGAACGCGCAAGCGACGACCCCACACAGGCCGAGCACGATCGCGGGGGAGGCAGCGCCTGCCCACTGCGCGCGCGATCGTGCGTGGGAGGGCCACCCGCCCACCCGCCGCGCCGCCGACGAGGGGCCGGACACCGGCCGAACGGTCACGTCATCCCCCACCGTGTTGCATGTGTACGAACGGACCGCGAGTGGCATCAATGCCGACGGGATAGGCGGTCTGCGGACGAAGGGTGTGCGCTGGGCACCCCCTTCGCCAGCATAAGTCTACTCAACGAAGCGTGGCATATCGGCGGGGATTGGTGACGAAATCGGTGACAGATTCGGGGCACGCTGGTGTCGGGATTCGCGCCCCGTTGATAGTGGTCGGTAGTGGTCGATGGTGGCGGGTGGCCCGACCGCGCCCGCCCGACAGGGTCGGTGGGACGGGCGGATGTGGGCGCTGGGCGGTACGCGCGGGGCGGGGCGTGCCGGGGCGGCGGGCGTGCTATGCTTCGTGATTGGTGGTGCCATCGGCGGCGCGGCGCGCTGCGGTGCGGGGGGCCGATCGGGCGAAAAGGGAGGGTGCGCGTGTTCGTTGTCGGCACCGCCGGACATGTCGATCATGGGAAATCGACCCTGGTGAAGGCCCTGACCGGGATCGATCCCGATCGCTTACGCGAGGAGCGCGAGCGGGCGATGACGATCGACCTCGGCTTCGCTTGGCTGACCCTGCCGAGCGGGCGGCACGTCAGCGTGATCGATGTGCCGGGCCACGAGCGGTTCATCAAGAACATGCTCGCCGGGGTCGGCGGGATCGACGCCGCGCTGCTGATCGTCGCGGCTGACGAGGGGCCGATGCCCCAAACCGCCGAGCATCTCGCCATCCTCGACTTGCTGGGCATCGCGCGCGGTCTGGTCGTCCTCACCAAGTGCGATCTGGTGGACGGCGACTGGCTCGATCTGGTCCGCGAGGAGACGCGCGAGCGTTTGCTCGGCACGACCCTGGCCGACGCGCCGATCGTGGCGGTTTCCGCGGCCACCGGCGTCGGCCTCGACGAATTGCGCGCCGCCCTCGATCTCCTCCTCGACGGCACCCCGGAACGCGCGGTCGTCGGTGCGCCGCGACTGCCGATCGACCGGGTCTTCACCATCAGCGGCTTCGGGACCGTGGTCACGGGCACGCTCAGCGACGGGCCGTTGGGGATCGGGCAGGAGGTCGAGATCCAGCCCTCCGGTCGGCGCGGGCGTATCCGGGGCCTCCAGACCCATCAGCAGAAGCTCGACAGCGCGCCGCCCGGGAGCAGGGTGGCGGTGAACCTCGTCGGGCTGGCGGTGGACGATCTGCGGCGGGGCGACGTGCTGACCACGCCGGGCGCGCTCCGCCCGACCGATCGCCTCGACGTGCAGCTCACCCTGGTCGCCGACGCGCCGATCGAGTTGGCGCAGAACGACGAGGTCGATTTCTTCCTGGGGGCCGACGAACTCCCGGCGCGCGTGACCCTCCTCGACACCGAGCGGCTACGCCCCGGCGCGAGCGGCTGGGCGCAACTGCGCCTGGCCCGAGCGGTGGCCGCGCTGAAGGGGGATCGCTTCATCATCCGTCGCCCCTCGCCTTCGCTGACGATCGGTGGCGGCACGATCATCGACGCCGCGCCGCGCCGCCACAAGCGGTTCAACGTCGCGACCCTCGACAAACTCGCCACGCTGGCCCTCGGCACGCCGGAGGAACTGCTGCTCCAGGCCCTCGCCGATGGCCCGCTCGATCGCAAGACGCTCGCGGCGCGCGCCGACCTGGACAACGACACGCTGCACGCGGCCATCCTCGCGACCCTCGAACGCGGGGCCACGCGGCTCCTGTCGGGCGATTCGGCCAGCCCGCGCCCGGCAGATGTGCTGGTAACAGCGCCGGTCTGGGAGGCGTTGCGCGGGCGGCTGCACGACATCCTGAGCACCTTCCACCGGGCCTTCCCCTTGCGCGGCGGGATGTCCAAGGAAGAGGTGAAGAGTCGTCTCGCCCTCGCCCCGCGCCTGTACGAGGCGACGGTCGGTGCGGCGTTGCGCGACCATGTCCTCGCCGAGTCAGGCCCGCTCTTCCGCCTGCCGGATCATCGCATCGCCTTCAACCCGGCGCAGCAGATCCTGGTCGATCGTTTCCTGGCCGCCCTCGCCGCGCAGCCCTTCGCGCCGCCCGCCCCGAGCGAACTGGGCCTCTCGGTGGAACTCCTCGCCGCGCTGGTCGAGACCGACGCGGTGCGGCGGATCGACGAACACGTCGTCTTCGCCCCCAACGCCTATGACGAGATCGTCGCGGCCACGCTGCGGATCCTCGATGAGGAAGGGGCGATCACTGTGGCTCGTTTCCGCGACCGCTTCGGCTCCAGTCGCAAGTATGCGCTCGCCGTCCTCGAGTACTTCGATCGTCTGCACCTGACGCGGCGCGTCGGCGATGAGCGGGTACGCGGTTCGGCGGCGGCGGGGGCAGGGACGAGCGGGTGAAGGCGTTCGCTCATCAGCGAACCGCACTCGCGAGGACGAACGCCTCCGGTGGAAGCGCCGCCTCTGCTAGGATCGCGGGCGGAAATGTCGCGGCGACCTGTCCGGTGTATGGCCTATGGCGTGATTCGTGGTGGGACATGTCACGGGACATATGTGTGAAGTGCAAGGTAGGTGGGCGTGAAGTACTTCGGGCTGACGCTGATGCTGCAGGACGACCCGCAGAAGATCGCGACCTATAAGGAGTTCCACCAACGTGTCTGGCCGGAGGTGACGGCGCGGCTGCGCGAGGTCGGCGTCCACGAGATGCGCATCTTCGTGCGCGGGCTGCGGATGTTCATGTATATCGAGACCGACGACGCGTTCGAGCCGCTGCGTGATATGGTGCGCGTGAACGACGACTCGAAGTCGGCGGAGTGGAACGTGCTGATGGCCGACTTGCAGGAACGCGCCCCTGAGGCGTCCCCCGACGAGTGGTGGGCCCCGATGGAGCTGGCGTTCGACATGAGTTGGCCGCAGCACCGGAATGAGGCGTAAGGCGTAAGGCGTAAGGCGTAAGAAGGGTTCGCTGTCGGCCGCCACGCCCGCCTACCACCGCCCAGCCACTTACGCCTTACGCCTTACGACTATCTTGGAGGACGCGATGAACACCGCCTCATACCCTCAACACCTCCCCCGGCGGGCGCTGGGGACGACCGGGCTGCTGGTGACGCCGGTATGCCTGGGGTGCTGCGCGCCGCTGGGGGACATGCCGGATACGTTCGGGTACTCGGTGCCGGAGGACCGGGCGCTGGAGACGTTGCGCGCGACACTGAACGGGCCGATCAATTTCATCGACACGGCGGCATCGTACGGCGACGGCGAGAGCGAGCGGCGGATCGGGCTGGTGTTGCGCGAGATGGGCGGCGTGCCGGATGGCGTGGTGCTGGCGACCAAGGCCGACCGCGACCTCCAGACCGGCGACTTCAGCGGCGACCAGATGCGGCGCTCGGTGGAGCGTAGCCTGCGCCTGCTAGGCGTCGATCGCCTGCAACTGGTCTACCTGCACGATCCCGAACACGCCGCGTTTGCGGAGTTGAACGCGGCGGGCGGGGCGGTCGAGGCGTTAGTGCGGCTGAAGGAGGAGGGGGTGATCGCGCACCTGGGCGTCGCGCCCGGGCCGATCGACCTGACGATCCGCTTCGTCGAGACCGGGGCCTACGAGGTGGCGATCACGCACAATCGTTATACCCTGGTCAATCGCGCGGCGGAACCGCTCCTCCGCATCTGTGCCGCGCGCGGGGTGGCGGTGGCGAACGCCGCGCCCTATGGCAGCGGGATGCTGGCGAAAGGGCCGGACGCCTACCCACGCTACGCCTATCAGGACGCTTCGCCGGCCCTGATCGAGAAGGTGCGCGCGCTGGCGGCGATCTGCGAGCGGCATGGGGTGCCGCTGGCCGCAGCGGCCCTGCAATTCTCCATCCGCGACCCGCGCATCGGCACGACCATCGTCGGCATGACGCGCCCGGAACGGCTCGCGCAGACGGCGGAACTGGCAACCCTCATGATCCCGGACACCCTCTGGCACGAACTGGAAGAAGTCGCCGACCCCGAGGCGGCCGATCCCGAGGCGGCGCGCTGGGGATAGGGGAGTCGTGAGACGTAAGACGTAAGTCGTGAGTGGCTACGTGGTGGCTCGTCGAGCGATGTGCCGGTTGGAAAACCTTTACTTACGTCTTACGTCTTACGTCTTACGTCTCACGACTCATCAAGGAGGCCCAATGGCACAACGTTTCTCGCTGGAAGGTAAGGCCGCACTGATTACCGGGGCGGCCTCGGGGATCGGGGCGGCGACGGCACGCGCCTTTATTGAACAGGGCGCGCGGGTCGTTATCGGCGATCTGAATGAGGCCGCCGGTCGCGCGCTGGCGGCGGAGTTGGGTGAGCGGGCGGCGTACGTGCGCCTCGATGTGACCGACGCGGCGAGCGTGGGCGCGGCGGTCGCCGCCACGACGGGCGCGTTCGGGCGGCTCGACACGCTGGTGAATTGCGCGGGGATCGGCTTCGTGGGCAACGTCGAGGAGACGCCGGAGCACGAGTGGGCGAAGCTCTTCGCCGTGAACGTGACCGGCACCTTCCTCACCTGCGCGGCGGCGGTGCCGGTGATGCTCGGCCAGGACCCTGCGGGCGGCAGCATCATCAACATCGGCTCGGTCGCCGGGCTGGTGGCCGTTTCAAGGCGCTTCGCCTACTGCGCCACGAAGGGGGCGGTGATCGCGCTCAGCAAGTCGCTCGCGGTGGATTATGCCGGAACGGGCCTGCGCTGCAACTGCATCTGCCCGGGCACGATCTACTCGCCGTTCGTGGAAACCTACCTCGACCGCTTCCACGCCGATACGAAGGAGGAGACGGTGACCGAACTCCACGCCCGGCAGCCGGTCGGGCGGATGGGGCGACCGGATGAGGTGGCCGATCTGGCGGTCTACCTCGCATCCGATGCGTCGGCGTTCATGACCGGCTCGGCGGTCACCATCGATGGCGGGCTGACCGCACGCTGACGCGTCATCACGTCGGCGGGTTGACCACGCGCCGCTGCGCCGACCGCCGCGAGCGGGGGTTGGACCACGTTTGGCCTCATCCTTTGTGCCTGGCAGCGCGTATTGGCGATCTAATTGCCACTGTGTAGCGATCGTGGTAGTATCCGGTTCGGGATTCGGCTATTGTGGAGTGGAGGAGGCCGAGCGTGTTTATGCGACGACGTGTCGCGGACGAGGGACGCGACGGGGGACACGAGTCGCGGCTACGCGCCCTCGGCCATCTGCTCGACGAGCGCCGCTATGAGCGCGACGGACTCTGCCTCCTCGCCGTCGGGGGAGACTTCGAGGTGACCGGACTGCTGATCCCGGCGCGCGGCGCGGCCTACGATCTGGTGCAGCAGACCGAGCGGATTACCGCCGCCGACCTCGCGGCGGTCGAGGAGCGGTTGCGCCGCAGATGACCGGCCCTTGACCGGGCGACGACCGGGCGATGGCCGGGCGATGGGTATGTGATGCGCTTCTTCGAGGGCCTTGAGCGGACCGATTACCAGGATCTCCTGCGCTCGATCGGGCGGCAGCTCGATGTAGTCGGCGCGCGCGATCTGCGCCTGTTCGAGACCGATAGCGGGCTGACCCTCCAATTTCGGCGCGCGGACGCCATGGCCGAGGGTTTCGCCACCGCCTGGTATGGCGACGACGACCTCTTGCCCCTCCTCCAGGAAACGTACGAACTGCGCGGGCAGGGTACCGAGGATCTGCCGGTCACCTGTCCGCTGGGCATCCCCTATCAGCAGTGGCTGCGCGCGATCGGGCGCACGTTCGATCGTGGCGGGATGCACAATCTGCGCCTAGTCGAGCAGCCCGCCGGGGCCATTGTCCAGGGGACCGGCGGCTTGTTGCGGCGCGGCTACGAGACGCATCGCCTCACCACGAAACAGATCGCAGCCCTGGTCGATGGCGGTACGGGCGATCTGCTGCTCATCTGGCCCGACTGATTTCCCGCTCCGTGCGGCCCCGCGCAACCAGAAAGTTCGCCGCTCCCCGCCCCGTCGGGCTTTCCCGCCGGGGCCGGTCGTGCTACAGTGCGGGTACTGGCCCTCGACGCGACAAGGCAGGAGATGACCACATGGTGACATTCGAGACGCGAACGCAAGTGGTGGGCGCGGGCACGCTGACTGGCGAGTTGCTGGCGGAGTTCCGCGACGGTTTCGCGGCGAATCCCACGAACAAGATCGCGCAGAACGCGGTGGTGCGGACGTCGATCGACGAGGTCGCGCTCGATCACGCGCTCGCGGTGGCGACCGAGCACAGCTTCTCGCACAAGCTCGACGACTGGAAGGTGACGAACCAGCGACAGTCGGGCCGCTGCTGGATGTTCGCCGGGCTGAACCTCTTCCGGGTCGGGGCGATGCGGAAGATGGGGCTGAAGGAGTTCGAGTTCAGCCAGAATCACACGATGTTCTGGGACAAGTTGGAGCGCGCGAACTACTTCTTCGAGGCGATGATCGAGAATGCCGATCGACCGCTGGACGACCGCACCGTCGCCTTCCTGCTGAACGAGTTGATCGGCGATGGCGGGCAGTGGAACATGTTCGTCAACCTCGTCAAGAAGCACGGCGTGGTGCCGCAAGCGCTGATGCCGGAGACGCAGAGTTCGTCCGAGACCCGCAAGATGAACGCGCTGGTCCGCGCCAAGCTGCGCGAAGGGGCCAAGATCCTGCGGGAGTTGCACGCGAGCGGGGCCGGTGCCGAGGAGGTCCGCGCGCGCAAGGACGAGGAGTTGCGGACGATCCACCGGATGCTCTGCATCCACCTGGGGACGCCGCCGGAGCGCTTCACCTGGCAATGGACCGACAAGGACAACGCCTTCCACCGCGACGAGGAGACGACCCCGCAAGAGTTCGCGGCGCGCTACATCACCCTGCCGCTCGATGAGTACGTGTGCCTGGTCCACGATCCGCGCGCCACCAGTCCATACGGGCGCACGTTCACCGTGGAATACCTCGGTAATGTTGTCGGCGGCGAAAGCGTGAAGTACCTCAACATCGAGATCGAGCAGATGAAGGCGCTCGCCCAGCGGGCGCTCGTTGGCGGCGAGCCGGTCTGGTTCGGCTGCGATGTCGGGAAGCAGATGGAGCGGAAGCGCGGCATCTGGGATAAGGACCTCTTCGGGTACGGGGCGTTGTACGGGACGGATTTCGGGCTGGACAAGGCGGGGCGTCTTGAATACCACGAGTCGCTGATGACGCACGCGATGCTCTTCACCGGCGTGGACGTGGTGGACGGGCGGGCGCGGCGCTGGCGCGTGGAGAACTCCTGGGGGGACGAGAACGGCCAACAGGGCTATTACAGCATGAACGACTCCTGGTTCGACGAGTACACTTTCGAGATCGCGGCGCGGCGCGACATGCTCCCCGCCGAGTTGCGAGCGGCGCTCGACCAGGAGCCGATCGTGCTGCCGGCCTGGGACCCGATGGGGGCCTTGGCGCGGTAGTGACCGCCCGATTACCCGCCATTCCATGCGTATGGATGGTGCAAAGATGCGCCGCCGCCGGGGCTCCGTGGAGCTTTCGGCGGCGGCGTGCCAGGTCTGGCCCGGCTGTGGCGGGGGGTGATCGGGAAGGGTTAGCGGGGGGTGGGGCATGACGCGCGTCGAGATCGTCGGCGAGGATTTCCTGATCGATGGTCGGCCGACCTATGCCGGGCGCGAGTGGCGCGGTCGGCGTATCGAGGGGCTGCTGCTCAATGCGCGGATGGTGCAGGCGACCTTCGACGATCTGAACCCGGCGACGCGCTCACGCTGGGCCTACCCCGATACCGGCCAGTGGGACCCGGGGCGCAACCTCGGCGAATTCCTGGCGATGTTGCCGGAGTATCGCCGTCACGGCCTGCTCGGGATCACGGTCAACCTCCAGGGCGGCTCGCCGGAGGGTTACAGCCGGGAGCAGCCCTGGGACAACGGCGCGTTCGCCCCTGATGGTGCCCTGCGACCGGCGTTCATGGAGCGCTTGCGGCGGGTGCTCGACGGCGCGGACGCGCTCGGCATGGTGGTGATCGTCGGGCTGTTCTATTTCGGCCAGGACGAGCGGCTGCGCGACGAGGCGGCGGTTCGCCGGGCGGTCGAGGATGCGACCCACTGGCTGCTCGAAGGCGGCTGGGAAAACGTCATCGTCGAGATCAACAACGAGTGCGACGTCCCACGCTACGAACACGAGATCCTGCAACCTGCGCGGGTCCACGAACTGATCGTGCTGGCGCAAGGGCTCACGTCGGCGGGGCGACGCCTGCCGGTCGGGACGAGCTACAAAGGGCGTGGCATCCCGAGCGATACGGTGGCGGCGGTGTCGGATCTGCTGCTGCTGCACGGCAACGGGGTGACCGATCCGGCCTTTATCGGCGAGATGATCGTGCGGACACGCGCGCTGCCAACGCATCGCCCGCTGCCGATCGTGTTCAACGAGGACGATCACTTCGCCTTCGAGCAGGAGACGAATAACTTCACCGTCGCGGTGACCAACCGCGCGTCGTGGGGCTACTTCGACCCCGGCGATGGCGCTGGCGGGGCGGGGGCGCGCTCGAATTATCGTGACGGTTACCAACTCGTCCCTGTGAACTGGGATATCAACACCGAGCGGAAGCGCGGCTTCTTCCGCCTGGTGGCGGAAATGGCCGGAGTGGAGCTGTAGCGCCCTGGCCTCGCGGATGCGTGCGGGGCTGTGGGCCACCGCAGTGCTGCTGGCGCGAAGCATCCGCGCTTTTCCGATACGTCCCCATGACTCGTCGTGGTTCACCCAAGCGAGGAGCGACGATGGCCGGACGGGAACGATTCACAGGCAAAGTGGCGCTGATCACCGGCGGGGGCAGCGGGATCGGGGCGGCCACCGCCCGGCTGCTGGCCGACGAGGGCGCGGCGGTCGCGGTCCTCGGTCGCACGGCGGCGACGGTCGAGGCGACCGCCAACGCGATCCGCGAGGCGGGCGGGCAGGCACTGGCGGTCACGGGCGACGTGTCGGACGAGGCCGATGTCGCGGCGGCGCTGGCGCAAACGGTGGCGGCGTTCGGGCGGCTCGACATCCTGGTGGCGAATGCGGCGGTACAACTGCACCGCCGCGATCGACCGATCCACGAGCAGGAACTCGACGCCTGGGAGGAAACGCAGGCGATCAACCTGCGCGGGGCCTTCCTCACCTGTCGGGCGGCGGTGCGGCAGATGTTGGCGCAGGGCGCTGGCGGGGCGATCGTGATCACCAGTTCGGTCACGGCGCTGGTCGGCGCGGCGGCACAAAACCCGGCCTACACGGCCTCGAAGGGCGGTTTGCTGTCGTTCGGTCGTGCGCTGGCGGTGCAATATGCGTCGGAGCGGATTCGCTGCAACGTCATCTGTCCCGGCGCGCTCGAAGCGCCCCCCGACGTGGAAGCGATCGACAACGTCGCGCGCGAACAGCGCATGATCGGGCAGATCCCGCTCGGCCGACTCGGGGCGTTCGCGGAGATCGCCCCGATGGTCGCCTTCCTGGCCTCCGACGAAGCGAGCTACGCCACCGGCGGCGTCTTCGTGATCGATGGCGGGCTGACCGCGCGCTGACTGCCACATCTTCCCCCTCTCCTCGGATGGGCGGGTGCCCCCTGGGCGGCGGTGCCGCCCGCAGGCGGCGGGGTGAGGGCCCCCTGCCGCCGCAGCCGACCCCAAGGATGAGGGCCATGACCGGCGAAACACCCATCATCGACGCGCACTGCCACCTCGGGCGCTCGTTGGTCTCCGGGGTGGAGATCGGCGAGGAGGCGTTGCTGGCGACGATGGCGGCGCACGGGGTTGGCGTGGCGATGGTGATGCCGCAGCCGCATCAGGGGCTCGATGTCGCGCCGATCCACGACCGGATCGCGCGCTTCGCGGCGGCGGAACCGGGACGCATCTTCGGGATGGTGAACCTCAGCCCACGCCTGGAGGAGGGGGAGTATCGCGGCGAGGTCGAGCGTTGCGTGCGCGGGCTGGGCTTCCGGGCGATCAAGCTCGATCCGTCGGTGTCGGCCCTGCCGATCAATCACCCGCGCTGCGAGATCGTCTTCGCCACCGCCCGCGCGCTCGGCGTGCCGGTGCTGATTCACACCGGCATGGGGATACCGAACGCGCTGCCCGCCCTGGCGATCCCGCCCGCGCTGCGCTACCCGGATGTGACGATCGTGCTGGCCCACGCCGGGTTCGCCATCTTCGCGGACGAGGCGATCGTCGCGGCGCAGGTCTGCCCGAACATCGTGCTGGAGCCGTCATGGTGCGCGAGCTATCAGGTGGCGGCGATGGTGCGCTCGATCGGCGCGGTGCGGGTGATGTTCGGCTCCGACCACCCGAGCAACGTCGCCTCGGAGTTGGCGAAGTTGCGTTCGATCGGGTTGGACGAGGCCCAACTGGCGCAGATCCTCGGCGGGACGGCGCGGCGTGTCTTCGGCCTGGACCGATAGTATCCCTGAGCGATGAGAGGAGGCCAATACCCCGCCGCCGTAGCGGAGCGATAAGAAGGGGCGGTGGCTCGGGTGCTGTTCAAGATCCTGGGCGGCGGGGGTGGGGAGGCGGTTGGGGTGGGGGGCGGCGATACGGCGCAGGGGTGTCAGTGGCGCGCGGGAGAGTTTACGGCGCGGAGATGCCGGTGGACTGAGGCCCCGCCGGGCTCTGCCATCGTCCCGGCTGAAGGGTGCGGCCACGAAGTCCCCCTGCGGGGACTGGGGAGCGAGATGGGGGTGGCTCGGATGGGTGGGGGCAGCGCCCGCGCTCCTCGCCGCGTACGATGCTGAACCGCACAGAGCAGGGGGCGGTGGTTTGCGCCACCGCCCCCTGCTCTGTGCCATCGGCGTGGAGGGTCACAGCGTTTGTGCGGCCCCAGACGCGGCGTTCTTCTGACGACTGCCGACCGACGACTACCGCCTACCGACTACCGACCCGGTCGTCACGGCGTAAGAACGACCTTGATGCAGCCGTCGTCGTGCGCCTTGAAGGTCTTGTAGGCGGCGGGGGCATCGTCGAGCTTGAGGCGGTGGGTGATGATGTAGGAGGCGTCGAGTTCGCCGCCCGCGATCTTGTCGAGGAGCGGTTGCAGGTAGCGGTGGACGTGGGTCTGCCCCATCCGAAAGGTCAGCCCCTTGCTGAAAGCGGCACCGAACGGCACCTTGTCGAGCAGCCCGCCGTAGACGCCGGGAATCGAGATGGTGCCGCCCTTGCGGCAGACCTGGATCGCCTCGCGCAGAACGTGCGGGCGGTCGGTCGCCAGGAAGAGAGCGGCCTTGGCGCGATCGAGGATCGCATCCGGCGCGTGGCCGTGCGCCTCCAAGCCAACGGCGTCGATGCAGACGTCCGGGCCACGGCCGCCGGTCAGCTCGTTCAACCGCTCGGAGACGCTGTCGGTCGAGAAGTCGATCGTCTCGGCCTTGCCCTGATCGCGCGCCATCGCCAGTCGCTCGGGCACCTCGTCGATCGCGATCACCCGCTCGGCCCCGAGCAGGTAGGCGCACTTGATCGCGAGTTGCCCGACCGGGCCGCAGCCCCAGATGGCGACCGTGTCGCCGCGCTGGATGTCGCCGTTTTCGGCGGCCTGATAGGCGGTCGGCAGGATGTCGGAGAGGAACAGTACTTGCTCGTCGCTGAGATTGTCCGGCACCTTGATCGGGCCGACGTCTGCGAAGGGGACGCGCGTGTATTCGGCCTGGCCGCCCGCGTAGCCGCCGAGCATGTGCGAATAGCCGAAGAGGCCGGATGGGGACGCGCCGTACAGTTTCTCGGCGATCCAGGCGTTCGGATTGGAGTTGTCGCAGAGGGACCAAAGCTGCCGCTCGCAGAAGAAGCACTGGCCGCAGGCGATCGTGAAGGGGACCACGACCCGGTCCCCCTGCTTCAGGTTTGTGACCCCCTTCCCGACCTCCACGATCTCGCCCATGAACTCGTGGCCGAGGACATCCCCTTTCTGCATCGTGGGGATATAGCCGTCGTAGAGGTGGAGATCGGAGCCGCAGATCGCGGTGGAGGTGATCTTCACGATCGCGTCGCGCGGATTGATCAGGGTCGGATCGGGGACCGTATCGACCCGAACATCGTCCTTGCCGTACCAACAGAGTGCGCGCATCTACTCCTGACCTTTCTCTGGCGAGGCCGGTAATGCTCCCGACATGGCGGGCTTGGCGTCCGCTTCGGCCAGCAGGCCGGTCAGCGTGGGCAGGGGCGACTCGCCCGCCGGTTGCCGATCGTTGGTCGGCAATTCGCCCGTCTCCACCAACTGCTTGAAGCGGCGCAGATCGTCGGCCACTTGCCGGGAAGGCTCCTCGCCCAGGATCTTGGCGATCAGCATCCCGGCCTTGCCAGCGGGCGGCTCGTAGGAGAGCGTGATCTTCACCTCGGTGCCGCGCCCCCCCGGTGCCGGGGTGAAGCGCACCGAACCGGCATTGGCGATCTGTGCCCCCTCGACCGATTGCCAGGCGATCAGTTCGTTCTCGACATCGTTGATGATGGTGGCTTCCCACTCGACCGTTGTGCCGAGCGGGGCCTTTGCCCGCCAGCGCGAGCGCCCTTCGCCGAGTTCTTCTACCGTTTCCAGGTGGTGCATGAAGCGCGGCAAGCCAGAGAAATCGCGCCAGTAGCGGTAGAGCTCGGCGGCGGGCTTGTTGATCGTCAGCACCTTGACGATTTTCTCGCCGGCCCCATACGCCACGCCCGCGCCGGCGTCCTGCCCCTGCTTGCGCAGGTAATACCCGGCGGCGGCGACTCCGAGCGCGCCACCGGCCACGGCGACCGCCAGGATGCCACGATTCGTGCCGTCTCGGTCGCCTGGGATACTGCCCATCGTCGCGGCCCCCTTTCCAGTGCAACCCTCCCGATCGTCGGTCGTCTGCCAAGCGATGACAGTGCAAGCCACTTGCCATCATTGTTGTCGGCTATTCGCGGTCCGACCCTCGAATACGCGCCGTTGCGCGGGATTCGGAGCGTCGGCTCAGGGCTGATCGCCGATTCGCCAGCGCCGTGCGGAATAGCGGGCCAGATCGGATCGTTGCTCGGATGAATGCCCGATATCGCGTTGTGACCCTGAGAATCGCTAGTAGGCACCGCCGCCGGGAGCGCGGGGGCACGGAGGACGCTATGAGCGGCATGAGTAGCACCGATCGTCGGGTGCAAGGGCCGGTGGCACCGCTCGCCGCCGCGCCGCGCCCGCTCGATCCGGGCGTGACCATCGGCCATGTCCATCTGCGAACCGCCGATATCGACCGCGTGCGCGCCTTCTACGTGGGCGTACTCGGCTTCGATGTGGTGGCCGAGGCGCGCGGCGTGCCGGGGTGGGGGACGACCGGCGATCTGCTCTTCCTCTCGGCGGGCGGCTATCATCACCATCTGGGCTTCAACACCTGGAAGTCGGCCGGTGGCGCACCGCAGCCGGATGGGGTGGCGGGCCTGCATCATGTCGCGCTCCGCTACCCGACCCGCGCGGGCCTCGCCGACGCCCTGGCGCGTTTGCAGGCGGTCGAGTGGCCGTTGCGACAACTCGCGGATCACGGCACGCACGAGGCGATCTACATCAGCGACCCCGATGGCAATGACCTGGAACTCTGCTGGGACCGCCCCTTCGAGGCGTGGCCGCGCGATGCTGCGGGCCATGTGACGATGGGCGGTGGCGCACTCGATCTCGACGATCTGCTGGCTGAACTCGGGTAGCGGCGCAGAGGGCCGCTACCCGATGCAGCGCCACTGGCTCTGCCGCAACGGCATACACAGCCGGGCATCCCATGCGGGGTGTCGGCGAGCTACTGAGCAGCAACCTATGGCAACCTATGGAGGAATCGTATGACTGTTCACGAACAGACAATCGCCCCGACAGCGCTCGACCCGGCGACAGCCATCGGGGCGATCGCGCTCACCGTCGCCGATCTCGAGCGTTCGGTCGCGTACTACACCGGACCGATCGGGCTGGCACTCTTGCACCGTGCGGCGGGCGAGGCGGTCCTGGGGGTCGGCGCGCAGCCATTGCTCCTGCTGCGCGAGCAGCCTGGGGCCGCGCCCTGGCCGCGCGGCGGGCGCAGCTACACCGGCCTCTACCACTTCGCTATCCTGGTGCCGACGCGGCGCGACCTCGGGCGCTGGTTGCACCACTGGATCGAACTCGGCCTGCCCCTTCCAGGTCAGGGCGATCACCTCGTGAGCGAAGCCCTCTATTTGGAGGACCCCGACGGTCACGGTGTCGAGATCTACCGCGACCGCCCGCGCGCCGAGTGGCAGTGGGACGGTGGCCAGGTGCGGATGGGGACCGGGCCGGTCGATATTCGCGCTCTCCTGACCGATGCGATCGAAAGCGGCGAGCCCTGGGCCGGGATGGATGAGGAGACGATCCTCGGCCATGTCCATCTCCAGGTCGGCGACATCCCGCAGGCCGCGCGCTTCTACCACGACATCCTCGGCTTCGACATCGTGGCGAGCATGGCGTCGAGCGCCCTTTTCGTCTCGGCCGGTGGCTATCATCACCACCTCGGCATGAACGTCTGGCATAGTCAGGGGGCAACGCCCGCGCCGGATAGTTCGGTCAACCTCCGCTTCTTCACCGTGGCCCTGCCGACCGAGGAGGCGCGCGCCGCCGTGGTCGCGCGTCTCGAAGCGGCGGGCGTCGAGCGGCGCGAGGTCGGGAACGTCGTCGTCCTGCACGACCCGTGGCAGAACGCAATCATCCTGCACGTCGGACCGCTCGCCAACGCCGAAACTGCGGCAACGCTCTTGCGGGCATCTCGCTGAGGGGGGCGGACCCCTCCCCACCCCGCTTCGCTCGCCCGTTGCGGCGGGCCTTACGTGCCCTTGCCGCTGCGGCGGTGACCCTCCCCTAAAAGGGAGGGTGGGACGAGGGCAGTGCCAACCCGACACGTACTGGCGAAATGCAACAAGTAGGCCGAGCCCGCAAGCGCTTGCGGGCTCGGCCTGGGTCGCCCCTTACCCTCCCTTTTAGGGGAGGGTCGCCGCCCGCAAGCGGCGGGGAGGGGTCACCCCAACGTACGGGCGCAAATACAAACCCGGTGTCCAAACTTTGGACACTCACGAATACAGGACGAGTACGTTGCTGGCGTCAAGCGCCCTTGTCGCGCCTCGCCAGTTGCCCCCACCCCACCGCTCACCGCTCGCCCCCTCGCCAACGCCTCGCCCGCGACACCTTCATCATGTCTTCATCTGAATCGGCCACTATCCTCAGCTCGACTTTGGCCGTTCGGGGTGAATCAGGCGGCGTAGCAGAGCGCGTCGGTCAAGCGCTCCACGAACGCGCGCGGGATTTCTATCATGTCGGGTTGCGAAGCCGACAGGCAAAAACCCGTCTGC
>JAABUN010004814.1_pt1 | contig 17686 bp, 15 predicted proteins | sample 5559311 | NCBI WGS metagenome assembly JAABUN01 (sample SAMN10711877, study PRJNA513370) | rock metagenome | isolation source: Antarctica rocks | place: Antarctica: Victoria Land, Siegfried Peak sud | reverse complement strand
ACGCCGCCTCCTCGACAGAGATTGGAAGGTCCGAGAAGCTTCCGTACAGCATCCACACCACGAATGCGGAGTTGAGCGCGGTGCTGATTATGATTACAGCAAGGTAGCTTCCCAGCAGGTGAAGGTCGCGCATCAGCAAGTAGAAGGGGAGAAGCATGGCGATCGGCGGCGCCATACGCACGACCAGAAAGGCGTTCAGTAGCGGTCGCATCAGGCGGGCCCGCGAACGGGCGATGCCGTAGGCTGCCGGCACCCCCAAAAGCAACGACAGGGCCGTAGACCCAGCGGTGATGATGGCCGAATTCTTCAGGTACAGGGGCACATCGAAATCATTCCACGCCTTGGCATAGTTGGAGAGCGTCGGAGAGAATAACCAGACTGGTGGTGCATTGAAGACTAGAACGGCCGGTTTGAAGGACGTGTGGACAATCCACAAGACTGGAAACAAGAATACTACAAGAACGGCACATACCACAATGGCGTGTGCCACTCGGGCGATGAGAGAACTACGCATCGGCTCCACCGCCAGGCGCTATCCGATTGGTCCGGCGCTGCCTCCCGATTACAAGAATGTATAGGGCGGCGAATAGGCCGACGATCACGAGCAGTATGTTTGAAACAGCGGCGGCGTATCCCATATGAAAAAATGACAGGCCCTGCTTATAGATGACGAAGTTGAGCACTTCAGTGGAGTCGCCTGGGCCGCCTTGCGTCAAGACGAAGACGATGTCGAAAAGCTTAAACGCATCCATGGTTCGGATCAACAGCGCCAAGATGATGGTGTGGCGCATCATGGGCAAGGTCAGGTATCGGAATGTTGTTATCCTCCCGGCGCCGTCCACCTGTGTCGCTTCGAACGGCTCTTTCGGCAGTGAGCGAAGCCCAGCCAGCAGGATCAGCATCATCAGCGGCGTCCACTGCCATGCGTCGACCAGGACCAGGGAGATCAGGGCGGTGCCCTGCTGCGCTGTCAGTCCATGGGTGATGCCGAAGTACCGAGCCAGGTAGTAGCCAATGGAACCGAAGTCCGGGCTGAGCATAGCTCGCCAGATGAGCCCTGCCACCAGTGGCGTCAGGCTGATCGGGATCAGCAGCAGGGCGGAGGCAACCTTGTTGATCGCACTGTCCTTCCACAGCAGTAACGCTAGCGCCATACCGATGAGAAACTCGACGCCGACTGCGGCCAGGACGAACAAGATCGTCACAAAAATCGAGGTTCGAATGGACGGATCACCAAGTGCGGTGCTGTAGTTCTGCAAGCCGATGAAGGTCTTGGTCTGCCTGGGGTCCGTCAGACGATACTGAAAGAAACTGATCCACAGCGAGTAACCGAGCGGGTACACAAAGACGGCACAGATATAAACGATAACCGGAGCCACCAGCATGGCATAGAACGGAAACCGCCTGCGTCGGGGTACCGGCGGCATCTGGACGCCGCGCCGCGCAGCGGTAAGTTGTGTATCGGGCATGTGACCGGTTCCCTGCCTCACTCGGGGCTCAGTACCCTCAAAGTCAGCTCAACGATCAACCTCTCTACTTGAACAGCGGCTCGATCTGGGTTTGGGCTTGATCCAGAGCCTGTTGGGCGCTCGTGGTCCCGTGCAGCACCTCGTTCACCGACGTTCCCAGGATGTCCTGTATCTGCGAATACTGCGGCACGCGCGGTCGAAAGTCGCCGTTGCCGTTCTGAAAGGCCTGGTCGATCATCTTCTGCCAGGGGTACTTCGCCAACAGCTCCGGATCACGAAGCGTGCTCTTGCGGATGTATGCACCTGCGCCGAGCTCGATCCACTTCTTCTGAACCTTTTCGCTGGTAAGCCATTTTATGTACTCCCAGGCCGCGTCCTGCTTCTTGCTGTCCTTATTGATCCCCAGACCCCAACCCTCGAATCCTGTTACCGGCTGCATGCCTTTGCCAGCTGGGACAATCGTCGTTCCTACCTTCCCGACGATCTTGGACTGGCTCGGATCGTCATAGTTGGGCCGTGCGATACTCGCGCCGACCTGCATCATGGCGATTCCCTGCTTGAACGACTGCTCTCGAGCGTTCCAGTCGTAGTCGAAGGCTCCTGGCGGCGCGAATTGGAAAAGGCTCTTGAAGAAGGCTAAATTCTGGACATTCGTGGGCGAGTTGATCGTGGGCTTGCCGTCGGCATCAATGAGTTTGCCGCCCATCTGTGAGTTATAGGTCATCCAATCCTGCGCGCCGGCCGCGCCCTTCTGCCCGTTGACCGTGATGCCGTAGACGTTCTTTGCGGGGTTGGTGAGCTTCTGGGCGTCGGCCTTTAGCTCGTCCATTGTTTTGGGCGCCTGTAGTCCGGCGGCGTCGAACGCCGGCTTGTTGTAATTCAGCAGCATCGCATAGCCAGCCATCGGAAACGCGACCTGCTTGCCCTTCCAGCCGCCGAGAGTCCAATCCACGTCGTAAAAGTCGCCAAGATTGATCTGCTTGGCATCCCTGTCGATCAGAGGCTTCAGATCTACGGTGTAGTCGTTCGCGGCAAACTCACCGGACCAGACGATGTCCATGGCGACCAGGTCGTAGTTCGCAGTGTGGCCGACAAAATCCGCCGTGATCTTCGAGTACTCCTCGGGATAACCGAGAATGTCGACGTTGACGGTCGCGCCGGTAGCCGCCTTGAAGTCCCCAGCCAGCTTCTGCATGACCGCCGCGTACTGGTCACTTTCCGCCGCCACGTTCAAGGTGACCCCATCGAAGCGGTGCGCCCCTGCGGTTCCCGATTCCGACCCGGTCGAGCTCGAGCCGACCGATGGCGCACTGCCACCCTGCTGCGGCGTCGAGTTGCTCCCACAAGCGGAAGACAGCATCGCTGCGACCATCACTGTCGCGCACAACCTGAGTCGGGCCATCTACTCTCTCCAGACCTTGAAGCGGGCGTTGTGCAAAACGTTTTGCGTATTCCTTGCCGCTTGCTTACTTGCTGATTGCTGAATAGTATGCACTGCCATGGCCCAGTTTTCAAGACCAAATTCGAAGATCACGCCAAGCGCTGAGGGCCTAGGCAGCGAGACGGTGTCCGCGCCGCGCCGCCAGACCATTCGAGACGTCAGCCTGCGGGCTGGTGTCTCAATGGCGACCGTCTCGCAGGTCATGTCCGGCAAGCGACCCGTCAAACCTGCTACGGCAGAACGTGTTCGGGCGGCCATCCGGGAATTGGGCTACGAGCCAGACCGGGTGGCCCGTGCGATGACCCGTGGTTACATACGCAGCCTGGGCATCGTCCTGCCCGACATCACCAATCCCTTCTTCCCCCGTGTCGCACGGGGTGCAGAGGACGTAGCGGCAGAGAGCGGGTTCAGCCTGATGCTGGCCAGCACTGATCTACGACCGGAGCGGGAAACTAGCGCCGTGGACAACTTTCTGGCCAGTCGGGTTGGCGGCATCCTTTATATGGCCGGCAGTCCGGAGGCGGGGCCCACCATCACCCGGCTGCGGGCAAGCGGTCGCCCGTTCGTGCTCGTCGACGAGTCCTTCGATGGCCCGGCGGCCCCTGGTGTCTTCTCGGAGAACGAGGACGGCGGGTACCAGGCTGGGCGGCATCTAGTGGAGATCGGATGTTCCCACATCGTCCACCTGACCGGGCAGCGACTGCTGCCGACGGTCGGCGAACGCGAGCGCGGCTTCCGGCGCGGCCTGGCGGAAGCCGGAATCCATAGCCCCGTTGTGATCTACGGGAACTACAGCACCGAGTCCGGCTTCGCGATGACCAGTCGGCTTCTGTCGGACGGGATACCGTTCGACGCCGTTTTCGCCGGCGACGACCTGCTCGCGCTGGGAGCCGTCCAAGCGTTGAAGAGTGCCCGTCGGCGTGTCCCACAGGACGTTGCGGTGTGCGGATTTGACGGAATCCCGGGAATCGACATGTGGACGCCCAGCCTCACGACGGTGGTCCAGCGAGCCTACGAACTCGGCGCCGAGGCCGCTCGTGCGCTAATAGCGCAGATCGAAAACGGAACCCCCATTCCCCGCGTAGTCCTGCCAGTCGAGTTCGTCGTGCGGGCCAGCACCGACGCCGGTCGCACCACGGTCATGTCGTCATGACATCGACGTTTCCAGCTAGTCACGTGGACGGCGCGGAGTCCGAACCGTCCAGGCTCAGGCGACCCGATGGAAGCCCCACTGCCACAGCACAAACGCCGCTTCGTCCCGTCCGCCGTCTCGCTCACCGTCACCCTCGTTCATGGCACCGTCCCTGCTAGCCAAAGGACCCATTCATGGGAGCCGATCTCACCATCCGCAACGCTCAGCTGCGCGGCGCGCAAGACCTTGCAGATATTAGCGTCGCCGACGGCCGCATCAGCTCGATTGCACCCGCCGCCGACACCACGTCCGAGCCGGACCAGGAGTCCGAGGTCATCGACGCCGGCGGACGCCTCGTGGTGCCCGGGTTCGTAGATTCGCACTTCCACATAGGAAAATCCTTCTACGGCCGCGACACCCACCGCTACGACTATCGCCACGCGGAGTGGAATCCCGAACGGCTCGACGAGCGTTACCATCGCCGCTACCGCTCCGGCATGGCTGACTACGAACTGCGGTACGACAACATCATTCCGATCGTCAAGCAGTGGGCCTGGAAGGAGGCATACACCGTCGACGAGGTGGCCGACCGCATCGTCGACGCACTGACCCTGGGGCTAGCCAGCGGTGTGACCGCCTGCCGAATGTTCATTGACGTGGACAGCTTCGCACGGCTCACCGAGATCGAAGGTGCCATCGAGGCGCGCCGCCGTTTCGGCGGATTGATGCAACTGCAGATCTGCGCGTTCCCGCAGGAGGGACTAGACGCTGATCCGCAAACCGCAGACCTTATGGTCGAGGCCATGGAACTCGGGGCCGACGTGGTCGGGGGTCTTCCGTGGATCGAATGGACCGACGATCTGTGCAAGAGACATGTCGACTTCTGCTTTGATCTGGCTCAGAAGTACGATGCGCCACTTCACTTCCTCTGCGATGATGCTAAGAGCCCGCTATCGCGGACCCTAGAGTACGTCGCGGCCAAAACCATTCAGACCGGTTACTACGGAAGGGTGGCTTCTAGTCACAACGGCGCCCTGTCCTACTACCCCGATGCTCACGCCCTAAAGGTCATGAACCTCATCCGCAATGCGGAGATGAGCATCTCCTGCAACAGCCACGTCAACCTTCTCGGAGCGATAACGCGTGTCCATGAGCTGGTCGACCTCGGGGTGAACGTCTCGATAGGCCAGGACGATGTCGACAATTTCTACTATCCGTTCGGCAGGCAGGACCCGTTGGAGTGGGCCTGGTCCATGGCGCACGCCGGCAGTTTCGCCTACCCCCGCGGGATCGAAGAGGTCTTCGACATGCTGACCACGAATGGTGCACGGACGATCGGACTATCGAATTATGGCCTTGACGTCGGCTGCCGCGCGGACTTGGTAGTTCTCGACTGCGCACACCCGCGCGATGCGATCCAGTTCCAAGTCGATCGACTCCACGTTATCAGCGACGGGCGGCCCGTCGCCCGCACGCATCGGGAACGCTGGACCGCCGATCCCGAACAGTGACCGCCAGCACCAGCATCCCAGCACCAGCACCATCGTGCCCATTCCTGACCCCGGGAGCAACACCATGAACAGCAATCCCGCGACGCCGAACAACGGTGATCGCCCCCGCAATTCCTTGGACAACCTAGTCGTGGCCATCACTGGCGCCGGCTCTGGAATCGGTCGGGCATGCGCTAGGGCATACGCAACCAAGGGTGCGTCGGTGGCAGTCAGCGACATCGACCTGTCATCCGCGAAAAACGTTACGCACGAGATCGAATCAGCCGGGGGAACCGCAGCGGCTTGGGCTCTAGACGTCACCGATCGCGCGTCGATCGAGTCCGCGATCTCCAGCATGCTCTCCGAGCTGGGCAGGATCGACATCTGGCACAACAACGCCGGCGTCAGCTCGATGAACCGGTTCGTCGACTTGTCCGACCGCGACTGGGACACCAACATGAACGTCAACGCCAGGGGCACCTTCTACTGCTCCCAAGCCGTGACGCGCTACTTCATAGACAACGACGTGCCAGGTCGCATCATCAACACGGTGTCGATGGCCGGCCAACGCGGAAACGCTCCATTCCTGGCCCACTACGTCGCGTCAAAGTTCGCCGTCATCGGGCTCACCCAGGCAATGGCCGGCGAACTGGCGAGATACGGGATCACCGTCAACAGCATCTGCCCGGGCTACGTCGCCACGTCCATGCAGGACAGGGAGGCCGAATGGGAGGCAAAGTTACGAGGCATCAGTGCGGACGGGGTGCGACAAATGTACGTCGCTGATACCCCGCTTGGCCGGCTTCAAACACCCGACGACGTAGCCGCCACGGCCGTATTCCTCGCTTCCCCCGAGAGTTCGTTCATCACAGGGCAAGCCATTCACACTAACGGTGGGTCATTCATGAACTGATCCAGCGATTCAGCCGGTCGCGCACTGCCTGTCGAACCGGGTCTTCCGACCATCGCGCTGTCCCGAAAGACACGCCGAAGGCCTGATCACCGCCGAGAGCGTCTGGGGCGGCAGCAGGGCTCCGGAAAGTCGTTGCGGGGCTGGTGTGGCACGGTATTAGACCGTATGGGGTAGGGCCGGCGTCTCGCTCGTAAGTTGACGTGGGTCACCACCGCGATGGGCGCGGTGGCCAGAACACAGTTACGGGAGACGCCGGTGATGATCATGAGGTTGACCCCGTTGGGTGGACATCCTGATGGCCAGGTCCTGTGCCTGGCAGGGAAGGATGCCCGTCATGGGTGCGAAGAGGAAGAGTTACAACCCGCAGTACCGGGAGCAGGCCGCTCATCTGGTGATCGATACCGGTCGGACGGTCGCGGAGGTTGCTCGGGAGATCGGGGTCGGGGAGCAGTTGCTGGGCCGCTGGGTCGCGGTGCAGCGGTCACGGATGGATGACCCACCGGCTGCGGTGGATGCGGACGAGCGGGGCCGAGCTGGTCCGGTTACGCCGTGAGGTGGCCGAGCTGCGGATGGACCGGGAGTTCCTGAAAAAAGCAGCGGCCTTCTTCGCCACGGAGACCTCGAACCCGAGCAGGCGTTCGCGGTGATCGACGCGGAGAAGGCCACCTACAGCGTCAGGCGGATGGCCCAGCTGCTGGGAGTGTCCCGGTCGGGGTATCACGCCTGGGCGGTCCGCAAAGACGCCGGGCCGGGGCCGCGGGCCGCGCGGCGAGCCGACCTGGCGGTGAAGATCAAGGTTGCCCACGATGCGTCGGGCGGGGTGAACGGGGCGCCGCGGATCCTGGTGGACCTGCGGGAGGCCAGCGAGGTGGTGTCGGGTAAGACGGTCGCGAAGATCATGCGTAGCAACGACATTCGCGGAATCAGCCCTCGGCCATGGCGACCGGTCACCACCATCGCCGACCCTGTACCGCATGCAATCCCTGACCTGGTCGAGCGGCGCTTCGACCGCGGCAAGCTCAACACAGTCTGGACCTCGGACATCACCTACCTGGCCACCGGTGAGGGCTGGCTGTATCTGTGCGCGGTTCGTGACGGCTGTTCCCGCCGGGTCATCGGCTACGCCTTCGCCGACAGCCTGCACACCGACGTGGTGGAGACCGCGCTGCGCCGCGCGGTGACCTTCCGCGACGTCGCCACTGGTTCCACCGCCGGAGTGATCTTCCACGCCGACCGCGGCTGCCAATACACATCTGAACAGCTCGACATCGTCGCCCGGCAGGTCAACGTACGGGTGTCCGTGGGAAGGACCGGTGTGTGTTGGGACAATGCCCAGCAGGAAAGTTTCTGGTCCTCCCTGAAGACCGAGTACTACCAGCGACACACCTTCGCCACCCGCGAGCAGGCTATCCACGCCGTCAGCGGCTGGATCGAGACCGTGTACAACCGCCGCCGCCGCCATTCCGCGCTCGGCCAGATCAGCCCGGTAACATTCGAAAAACGGCTCACCACAACGGCTACCAAGGCCGCTTAACCGATGTCCACGAAACGGGGTCAACCCCACCGATGCTCTACGGCTATGCGATGGAGCCCTACAACGCGGTCGCCTGGTTCTCCGGCGAATCGCTCCGGGTGGTCAGTTGCGCGCAGCACCCGTACATGGTCCGCGCCGACCTGGCCCGGATCTTCTCACTGCCGCTGTCCCAGGTGCGGATCGAGGTTCCCTACGTGGGCGGCGGATACGGCACCAAGTCCTATACCAAGGTCGAGCCGCTGGCCGCCGTCGGCGCCTGGATCGTCGGCCGGCCGGTGAAGATCGTGCTGGACGTCGAGGAGGCCATCTACACCACCAGGGCCGACTCGGCCGAGGTCTGGGCCAAGACCGGTTTCGACGAGCAGGGAACGATCCTCGCCCGCGAGTTCGACCTGGTGCTGGATTCCGGTGCCTACGCCGACAACAGCCCGCTGGTGCTGGCCAAGGCGGTCAATCGCTCGTTCGGCCCGTACGTCGTCCCGCACCTGCGGGTGCGCGGCCGATCCGTGTACACCAACACCTCCCCCGCCTCCAGCTACCGGGGCTTCGGAGCTCCGCTGGGCGCGCTCGCCGGCGAGAACAACCTGGACCGGGCGGCGGCCGACCTCGGCGTCGATCCGGTCCAGATCCGGTTGCGCAACCTGGTCGGGCACCATCAGCAGCTGCTGCCGGGCAAGCGCGGGCTCGATGCGGACCTCAAGGCCGATCTGCAGATGGTCGCCGACTCCATCGATCTGGACGCCGACCGACGACCCGGAACCGGCACCGGCTACGGCGTCACGGCGTCGGACGCCGGCGCATTCCCGGTCTCCACCGCGATCGTCCGGGTGCAGACCGACGGGTCCGCCATCCTGCTGACCGGCTCGACCGAGTTGGGCCAGGGCAGCCGGTCGGCGCTGGCCCAGATCGCCGCCGAGGAACTCGGCATCCAGCTGGCCGCCGTTCAGGTGGTCCAGTCCGACACCGGAGCCGGATCCTACGAGCGCACCACGGGGGCCAGCCGCACCACCACACTGGTCGGATTGGCGGTGCAGCGCGCCTGCCAGGACGCCCGCCGCCGATTGACCACCATGGCCGCCGAGGTCTTCGACTGCGCGGAGTCCGAGATCGGGTCGGCGCCCAACGCGGTCGTGCTGCCCACCGGGGAATTAGTCGATCTGGGACAGGTCGTGGTCCGCTGGTTCGGCGGGGACGCCGGCGAAGTGACCGGAGTCGGCACCGTCCGACGCGAAGGCAGCACTCAGCAGATGCCGCCGTTCTGGGAGGTCGGCGTGGTCGGCGTCGAGGTCGCCGTCGATCCGGAGACCGGGACGGTGAGCGTCGAACAGCTGGTCACGGTCGCCGACGTCGGGTTCGCGATGAACCCCAAGGCCGTCGAGGGCCAGGACCTCGGCGCGGCGACCCAGGGTATGGGCGGCGCGCTGTACGAGGAGCTGATCTACGACGGGCCGCAGCTGCTGAATCCCAACATGGTGGAGTACCGGGTGCCGCGGATCACCGACCTGCCCCGAAAGATCCACACGATGATCGCCGAGCGAGGCGACGGCGTCGGTCCGTACGGCGCCAAGGGGGCCGGGGAGGGCGCCCTCAATCCGATGGGCGCCGCCCTGTCCGGAGCAGTGGGACGCGCAATCGGTCGCTGGCCGACCCGGCTGCCGCTGACCCCCGAACGGGTCTGGCGGCTGGCGAACGATCTGCCGGAGTCCGACGAGCAGTGAGCAGGACACCGAAGAATTCCGATCCGTACCCCGGAGTATCCAGGCTCCGGCCGACCCAGAAGGAACCCTGTGATCACGTTCGGGTACAAAGCATCCGCCGAGCAGTTCGCCCCAGCTGAACTGCTGGAGTTCTCGGTGTTGGCCGAGGATGCAGGCTTCGACTCCGTGTTCGTCAGTGACCATCTGCAGCCATGGCGGCATGACGGTGGCCACGCGCCGGCCGCGCTGCCGTGGCTGGGGGCCCTGGGCGCCCGCACCGAGCGGGTGATCATCGGCACCAGCGTGCTGACGCCGACCTTGCGCTACCACCCAGCCGTCATCGCCCAGGCATTCGCCACCCTGGGTTGCCTGTACCCGGGGCGGGTCGTCCTCGGAGTCGGCTCCGGCGAATCGATGAACGAGTCTCCGCTGGGCATCGCGTGGCCGGAAGGAAAGGAGCGCTTCGCCCGTCTCAAGGAAGCGGTGGAGCTGATCCGGCGATTGTGGACCGAAGACCGGGTCGATTTCGAGGGCACGTACTACCGGTTGGACCGGGCGACCATCTACGACCGTCCGGACGAAGCCGTTCCGCTGTACATCGCCGGTTCCGGGCCGGCGGCAACCCGACTGGCCGGCCGTCGCGCCGACGGCTTCATCACCACCAGTGGGAAGGCGCCCGCCCTCTACTCGGACACCCTGCTGCCCGCTGTCCGGGACGGAGCCGCGAAGGCCGGCAGGCAGATGACGGACCTGGACATGCTGATCGAAGTCAAGGTCAGCTTCGACGCCGACCCCGCCAAAGCCTTGCGGGACTGCACGTTCTGGGGGGCGCTGGCGCTGAGTCCGGAAGAGAAGACCGGGGTGGAGGACCCCATCGAGATGCAGCGACTCGCCGACGCGCTGCCCGCCGAGCGGGCGGCGAGCCGGTTCATCGTGTCCAGCGATCCGGACGAGCACGTGCAGGCGATCAGCCGGTACATCGATCTCGGATTCACCCACCTGGTGTTCCACGCACCGGGCCCCGACCAGGAACGGTTCCTGAAGATCTACGGCCAGGAAATCCTGCCCCGGCTCCGGACGCTGCCACCGAAGGGCTGAGTGATCCGGTTACTTTGGGAGCACCGACAGACAGCCGCGCGTGGCTACCATGCCCCAGAGCCGACGTCCGGTCGGTGCCGCAGCAGAACCGAACGGGCAAGGGTGCTCCATGGGGTCCTCAGAAGCTGGTGGCGGTGCGCCGCCGCCTACGCTCACCCAACTCGTCGACCAATTGTCTGTCGGCCGGCAAACGGTGGGTCAGTTGGTGTACGGGGTCATCCGGCAGGCCATCAGCACCGGGGCCTTCTCCCCCGGTGAGTGGTTGCGGCAGGAATCGCTGGCCGAGACCATGGGGGTCTCCCGGATTCCCGTCCGCACCGCTCTGATGCAGCTGGAGTCCGAGGGTCTGGTGATCTTCCACCCGCACCGCGGGGCCAGGGTTCGGACCCACTCGCGCCAGCAGATCGAGGAAATCTATCGCCTGCGCAAACTGCTGGAGCCGTACGCATTGCGGCTGTCGATGGCGCGGATGACGCCCCAACGACTGGCGAAGATCCGGGAGATGGCCGTGCAACTGGACACCATGGAGGCCGGCGACGACTTCATCGAAGCCAGAGTCCAGTTCTATCGTCAGATGTACGACGCCGAGCACAATCCGTTGCTGGTCGAGATGATCGAGGACCTGCGCAGCCACGTCGGCCGCTACCTGCTGGGCCTGCACTTCCGTCCCGAACAACACAACGGGCACGAGCGGCTTGTCGAATTCATCGAGGACGGAGACCTCTCGTCCGGGGAGTTCTGGCTGTCCACCCACCTGGAAACCGTCCGACAGCAGATCGCGACGATCACCGACGACGAGTCGACGGCAGCGGTCTCTCGCGCAGACGAACATCCGGAATCGAAGAAGAACGGCGCCGGCCCCCGGAAATCCTCCTGACGACCGGCGACGCCACGGGCGGCGGCTGAACCGCACAGCGGCGGCCTGCAGGATCCCCGCCTCACGGAACTTTCCAACAAGCGCAATCAGTCAGGCGGTGGTATTTCTCATGGGTCACCGAACGGCGACCCACTCGGGAGGCCACCGTGCTCCAACGAACGTGGCTGGCAATGGGGACAGCCGCCGTCGTCGTCGCGGCCATGGGATCCGGACCATCGGCCCAGGCCGGTGTCGCTCCCCCTGGCCACCAGGCAGCCGCCGTACCGGTGGCGAACATGGAGGCGGTGCTCAAGGCAGCCCAGATCGACCCACGGCGCGCCGACAACACCCTCACTCCGGGCTGCGGCAAGGTAGCGACTTGGCGATCTGCCGATCACCAGATGCCCGCAGCGTTCCGGTGCGATGAGCATCGGACGGCATGGACAACCGTGCCCGGCGTCGGGTTTCGGGCCGCCGGCGACGGGCGGCACCGTCAGGAACACCCCGACGAGAACCCACCCGAGTGATACGCGTGGGTCGGGCAGCCACGACCGGCGGAACCCGATCCATCCTGCGAGGCGCGTGGCGGGAAGCGCTCAGGAGCTGGCTCGGTTCGACATCAGACCTGCCGATGGCGTTGGTGGCAGTTCTCAGTAGCTATCGGGGCCGGCGTTGGCCCAGCGGTGTTCGGTGGGTGAGGCGTCGGGGCGAGCTATCCGGGCGGCGCGACGTTGCGCGGGGGTTTTGGTCGGCGGGAACCCGCCAGTTTGCTGCGGCAACAGTAACCGCGGCCTAGTACTACAGTCGCACTTATGGGTGAGGTCCGCGGGCCCGGTAGCGGCAGTGGCGGGCGCGTTGTTGGTGGCGGCGTCGCCACTTGGAGCGGGTGAGAGTGGCGTCCGGGTCCAGGGGATCGGTCCGGATCAGTTGGATCAGGAGTCGCCGGATTTCCGGGACGGTGAGGGCGATGATCATGATCGGTGCGCCGGTGCTCGTCGTGGTCGTGGTGATCGCCGCCTTCCTGGTGATCAAGACCAACCAGAAGCCGGCAGTGGCCACCGGAGCCCCATCCGCGCCGGCCGGCAGCACCCTGGAGAACTCGGTCAAGAACGTCCCGGCCTCGACCTTCGACGCCGGCGGCAAGGGCACCGGCGTCAACCCGCCGACGGTGATCAGCGGCGCTGCCCTGACCGCGAACGGCAAGCCAAGAGTGCTCTACATCGGTGCGGAGTTCTGTCCGTACTGCGCGGCCGAACGCTGGGCCATGATCACCGCGCTGTCCGGTTCGGGACCTTCACCAATCTCGGGGTCACCACGTCTTCGTCGACGGATGTCTACCCGAGCACGGCGACCCTTTCGTTCCACGGCGCGACGTACACCAGCACCCTGCTCTCGTTCACCGGCGTCGAGCAGACCACCAACATCTCCAACGGGAGCGGCGGTTACACGCCCCTTGACACGGTGGCTGCCGCCGACGCCGCTCTGCTGACCAAGTACGACACCCAGCAGAGCATCCCGTTCGTGGACTTCGGCAACAAATACATGGTCGTCGGTTCCTCCTATCTGCCCGATTCACTCAAAGGGCTGACGCAGAGCCAGATCGCCGCCAAAATGTTGAAGCCCACCTCGGCCGTCGCGCAGAACGTGGTGGGTGCGGCCAACATGATCAGCGCGGTCCTGTGCAAGATGACGAACGGTCAGCCCGCCGCGGTCTGCACCTCGTCGGCTGTGACGTCGCAGACCCTGCCGTCATGACGATCGGGACACAGCCGGCCAAAAGGTCGGTCCCGGCGTTGGTGGCGTTCGGCCTCTGCATCGTGGGGGTACTGATCTCGGCCTACCTGACGTACGAACACTTCACCGACTCCACCACACTGGCGTGCTCGGACAGCGGCACGGTGAACTGTCTCAAGGTGACCACCAGCCAATGGTCGGTGATCGCCGGGGTACCGGTGGCCGTGGCCGGTCTCGCCTTCTTCCTGGCCATGACGCTGCTATGTGCCCCGACCCGGTGGGCACGCGACACGGCTCTGCTCCGGCTCATCGGGGTGGTCGCCGGCATGGTGATGGTGCTGTGGCTCGTCTACGTGGAGATCTTCAAGGTCGACGCAATCTGCCTGTGGTGCACGGGCGTCCACGTCGTCACCCTGCTGCTGCTCGTCACCATCCTGTGGTGGCGGGAGAGCGCACGCTCCTATCGGTAGTCGCAACTACGATAGCGCCGTCGAGAGCCGAACCATCGGTGGCTATCGTGGAACCTGCGTCTGGTAGTTGGGGGCGCAACGAGGCACGGTGGCGCGGTCCGGGGATCTCCCGGCAGGGACAGAGTCCAGCGGCGGTGTTCCTCGAAGCTTCCTCCAGTGGGCCTTCGGGCCCACGAGTCGAGTAGGTGGCGGTCTTCTCAAGACCAGCCGTTGGCCGAGAAGTTCGGCAGAACCTGCATCACCATCAGAACTCCTGCCGCAAAGGACCCTTCCGTGACCGATCTTCCGCACCCGTCTGTTCCGTCCCTCCTGGCCCCGGCCGCCGGTGTTCATCCAGCGACGTGGACCACTTCGACGCCCCCACCCTCGCCGAGTGCGATGCGCCGTGCATTGCGTCGGGCCAGGGACGGTGTCGCGCTCGACGAGGTGGAGGCCGCTGTCCTGCTGCAGGCCAGGGACGCCGATCTGATCGATCTGTGCGCGAGCGCCGCGCGGGTGCGCGACCAGGGACTCGCCGCTGCCGGCCGGCCCGGCGTCATCACGTATTCCAAGAAGGTATTCATCCCGCTGACCAGGCTCTGCCGCGACCGCTGCCACTACTGCACGTTCGCGACCACCCCCGGCCGGGTGCCCGCTCCGTTCCTGTCGATCGACGAGGTCCTCGAGATCGCCGAAGCCGGAAGGGCTCTGGGTTGCAAGGAGGCACTCTTCACCCTCGGCGACCGGCCCGAGGACCGGTGGGACGCCGCGAAGCAGTGGCTGGAGGAAGCGGGCTACGACTCCACCCTCGACTACGTCCGCGCCGTGTCCATCCGGGTGCTCGAAGCGACCGGGCTGCTCCCCCACCTCAATCCCGGAGTGATGAGTTGGCAGGAGATGGCCCGACTGAAGCCGTTGTCGCCCTCGATGGGCATGATGCTGGAGACCACCTCCCGGGAGGTCTTCGAAGACAGGTCCGGTGCCCACTTCGGTTCTCCCGACAAGGATCCCGAGGTCCGCCTGCGGGTGCTCGAGGACGCCGGCCGCTCGTCCATCCCTTTCACCACCGGCGTTCTCATCGGCATCGGCGAGACGTTGGCCGACCGGGCGGACGCGCTGTTCGCCATCCGCCGGACCTCCAGGGCCTATCGCGGAATCCAGGAGGTCATCGTGCAGAACTTCCGGGCCAAGCCGGACACCGCGATGGCCCGCCGACCCGACGCCGAGATGGACGAGCTCATCGCCACCGTCGCGGTGGCCAGACTCGTGCTGGGACCCGCTGTTCGGCTGCAGGCCCCGCCCAACCTGATCGACGACCAGTTCTCCCGGGTGCTCGCCGCCGGGATCGATGATTGGGGCGGTGTCTCCCCCCTGACACCGGACCACGTCAACCCCGAACGGCCCTGGCCGCAGATCGACGAGCTCACTGCGCGCACCGCGGACGCCGGTTTCACCCTGGCCGAACGGCTGACCATCTACCCGGAGTTCGTCAAGGCCGGCGAACCCTGGCTGGACCCACGTCTGCGCGCCCACGTCGACGCCCTCGCGGACCCGGTCACCGGGCTGGCGCTGCCCGGTGCCATTCCGGTCGGCCGCCCATGGCAGGAGCCGGAGGAACCCGCGTCAGGTCCGAACGGCCCCGGCGGCCTCACCTCCTCCGGCCGGACGGACCTGGCCACCTCCATCGACACGGAGGGCCGCACCGCGGATCGGCGGTCGGACTTCCTGGACGTCTACGGCGACTGGGACTCGCTCCGGTCCAGGATCCGGGCACCGCGGAAGTTCGAGTCCGACGTGATGGCGGCACTGCGGATCGCTGAGAGCGACCCCGGTTCGCTGGACGGTTCCGCCGCGCTCTCGCTGATGACGGCGACCGGCGCCGAACTGGACGCAGTCTGCGCACTGGCCGATTCCGTGCGGGCAGATGTCAACGGGGACAACGTGACCTACGTGGTCAACCGGAACATCAACTTCACCAACGTCTGCTACACCGGCTGCCGGTTCTGCGCTTTCGCGCAACGCCGCACCGACGCGGACGCCTACTCCCTGTCCACCGACGAGGTCGCCCAGAGGGCAAGGGTGGCCTGGGATCTCGGTGCTACCGAGGTCTGCATGCAGGGCGGGATCGATCCGGAACTGCCCGGTACGGCGTACTTCGACCTGGTCCGTGCCATCCGCGCGGCCGTGCCGGAGATGCACATCCACGCCTTCTCACCGATGGAGGTGGTGAACGGGGCGACCCGCGCGAACATGTCCATCTCGGAATGGCTCAGCGCGGCGAAAGAGGCCGGCCTGAGCAGCATTCCCGGCACCGCGGCCGAGATTCTGGACGACGACGTCCGATGGGTGCTGACCAAGGGCAAACTGCCGACCGCGGCCTGGATCGAGGTCGTCACCACCGCACACCGGCTGGGCATACCGTCGTCCTCCACGATGATGTACGGCCACGTCGACACCCCTGAACATTGGGTGGCGCACCTGGCCCTACTACGGAAGTTGCAGGGCGAGACGGGCGGGTTCACCGAATTCGTGCCGCTGCCGTTCATCCACACCAACTCGCCGATCTACCTCGCCGGTCTGGCCAGGGCGGGCGCGACCTACGACGAGAACCGGGCCGTCCACGCGATGGCCAGGCTGATGCTGCACGGGTCGATCGACAACGTGCAGACCTCCTGGGTGAAGCTCGGCATCGAAGGCACCCAGGCGATGTTGCAGGGCGGGGCCAACGATCTCGGCGGAACCCTGATGGAAGAGACCATCTCGCGCATGGCGGGCTCGGAATTCGGGTCCTACAAGACGGTCGCCGACATCGAGGAGATCACCCGCGGCATCGGCCGTCCCGTCGTGCAGCGCACGACCGTCTACGGCCCGGTCGACCCGGAGAGACACGAGGCAGCAAAGGCTTTCAACGGCTTGGCCAACCTCCCGACCGCCGCTCCGGCCGTCCTGCCCACCACGAATTCGCGTTCCCTTCCGCTGTTCGCCGGTAAACTCTGAGCCGGGCCCGGGGTCGGCGTGGATCAACTTCGCAGGCATGGACGAAAGTGACGACTCCTGTCCCTCCAGTCCCAAATCTGCGAAGTTGATCCATGCGGGGGGTTTGGCCGGGCCGCGGCTGGTCGGGCGGGCGCGACCGTCTAGTGTCGCGTTAGCGTGTTGGCTTTACATTGTGTGAGCGTTTCGAGAGAATGGAGCATGTCTCGAAATCCTGTCCCGGTGGTGTCGGAATCCGATCGCAGAGTGTTGGAGTCCTGGGTGCGGTCCCCGTCGGTGCCGGCGGGTTTGGCGCGGCGGGCCAGGATCGTGTTGCTGGCCGCGGATGGTGCCGGGACGAACGAGATCGTGGACAAGACCGGATCGACCCGGCCGACCGTGACGGCGTGGCGGAACCGTTACCTCGCCGAAGGTCTGGCCGGGTTGAATGACCGACCGAAGAAGGGCCGGGAGCCGGAGATCGACCAGATCCAGGTGATCAACGCGACCCTTTCCGCTCCGCCGGAACACCTCGGGATCACCCACTGGTCGAGCCGCATCCTGGGCAAACAGCTCGGGATCTCCAACGTCACGGTCGCCAAGATCTGGAAGCGGTGGGGCATCAAACCGTTCAAACAGGAGGCTTTCAAGTTCTCCACCGACCCGGAACTGGAGGCGAAGATCCGTGACGTCGTAGGGCTGTACCTGAACCCGCCGGAGAAGGCCGTGGTGCTCTCGGTCGACGAAAAGAGCCAGATCCAGGCCCTGGACCGGACCGCGCCGATCCTGCCGATGCGCCCCGACCTGCCGGAGAAGTGGACGCACGACTACATCCGACACGGCACTACCACCCTGTTCGCCGCCCTTGAGATCGGGACCGGCAAGGTCACCCAGACCTGC
>JAABUN010004813.1_pt1 | contig 17688 bp, 21 predicted proteins | sample 5559311 | NCBI WGS metagenome assembly JAABUN01 (sample SAMN10711877, study PRJNA513370) | rock metagenome | isolation source: Antarctica rocks | place: Antarctica: Victoria Land, Siegfried Peak sud | reverse complement strand
TTGGCGATGCGGCGTTGGAGGCGGTCGCGGGCGACGTTGTCCGCGGCGTAGCGCGCCATACCGGTGCCGTTCATGCCGAGTGCGGCCGCGGTGAGTTTGGGGTCCAGGTCGTTGACGAGCTCGGTCAGTTCGGTGTTCGTCTTGAGCTCCAGCTCGGATTCGACAAAGTCGTGGTCGGCCTTCGCCTGCTGGAAGGCTGCCTGCCGGTTCTGGCCGATCATGACGAACGTCGACAAGAAGATCGCCTCAAGCGACACGATCAGTGTCAGAGTCGGCCAAGGGCTCTATTCGAACACGATCATCCACAACGCGAAGACCGCGGCGTGAAGATACACGAGGGGCATCGATCCGGCGAAGGCCGTGATCCGGTCCGCGACTTTCAGCTGAAGGTCCGCCGCGCGGTGGGCCCTCATCGCCTGAGTGACCGGGTGGGTTGGTCGGACGGGGTCGTCGGTGGCAGTCATGGGCTTCACTATCCACGCCAGCCCGGTGTCCGGGCTGGATGTTCGGGTAGCAGAACCCGTGACAAGCCCCGCGTCCGCGAGATCCCGCCGGACTGGGCCGGTCGGGTTTGGCGGAGATACGGCCCAGCATGAGAACGGCTCCTGACGCACAGGGTCTTGGCCGAGGTTGTAACGGAGTCCTCGAGGTCACATACGACGACGTCGGCCTCGCTGGCCGCGACCTTCGGGAACCGGTCACTGCGGTCACCAAGGACGAACAAGAAGGACCGTGCTACCTCGACGCCGGGACCTCGCGATGAGGTCGTTGGGTCCATCGGAAGTCCTGGGACTAGACAAGACGATGCTTACCCGGCAGCCGCGGCGTTGAACTCATCCCCGAGGGCCGACCGTGCGACGTCGCGGTCGGTTGGGCGTCTCTCTCGACTTCCTGGTCGCGTCCGCTGCTATCCGTGACGATCGAAGTCAGTCCAGTCTTTGACGAAGGAGATCAGGGGGTAGACCGGCTGGCCAGGTTGACCCTCACCGACAAAGGACGTTGCGCCAGCTCGGTGTAGTCCTTGTGTCTGGCAGGCCGTGATGACCCTTGGCAGCGCGTCGGAGGCGTTCTCCCGTCGAATGCCTTGGGCCGCGGACTTGTCGACGGTGGTGACAAACCTCCCGCCGGGCCGGAGCACCCGTGCGGCTTCGGCAATGAGGGCTTCGGGGTTTCGGGTCAGATGCAGCAGCCAGATGGCGATCGCCGTATCAAACGTTGCGTTCCCGAGCCCCAGCCGGGCAGCGGTCATCCGCATCGTGCAACCGGGGAGGCGGGCGGCGGCCAGTCGAAGCATCTCTTGCGACAGGTCGGCAACCGCGACACGGTGGCCGCGCAAACGCAGGCGTTCACCGATCAGTCCGGTGCCGCCACCGAGATCCAGGAGCAGCCCAGGGAAGGGAACCAGATTGGCCACCGCCGCCGCCGCCGAGTCAGCCCGGGCCGTGCCTCCTCGGGTCGCGTCGTAGCTGGCTGCCTCGGCGTTGTAGTCGATCACGGCATATGTGGTCGCTTGGAGCGTGGAGGGCGGCCGGTGTCACTGTTGCGGGGCGATGACGGTTCGACGAGCGACTGCAAGGTAGCCGTCGCGGTCGTGCGGCCCGCACCGTCTCGCACTCGTGCAGAATGCCCTCTTCCGTCCATGCTGAAGCTAACCGCGAGGCGTTGAGCTCCGTACGTAGGGGCAACTAGCCGGTAGGCGAATTGTCCACCCAGCATGGAAACGCCAGAGCGGCGAAGGCATTCACCCATCAGGAGCGCTTGCAGGGGGCCGTGCACCACGAGATCTGGGTAGCCCTCGGCCGCGGCGTAGGCTTGGTCGTAGTGAATTCGATGCGCGTTGTAGGTCAGGGCTGAGAAGCGGAACAGCACCGTGGGATCCACGGTCATGGCGAGTTTTCCGGTCTCCTGCGGCGGCTCCGTTGAGACGTCGTCCCCAGCAGGGGGTCGCGCCCGTGGGACGGCGGCCGTCGCTTCGCGGTAGACGATGTCCTGCTCGTCGACGATGGCCTGCGCGCCGCCTTGCTCGATCTTGGTGCGAACCGTCACGAAGGTCAGCCGGCCGGACCTGCCTTCCTTCTCAGCCGTGCTCACCACTCTCGTCGTCCGGGTCCCGGGCTCGCCGAAGCGCAAGGGGGTGAGCATTAAGACCCGGCCACCGGCGAACATGCGCAGACGGCCGGGGCCAGGAGGAGCCGGGATGCCATAGGTCGGGTGCCCGTCGGGGCCCAGATCGGCCTGCCTTCTTCGTTCGAGCAGGTAGATCCAGTGCCACAGCGCGGGCAGCCCCTCGTCCGTGTCGGGCGCGTCGATGTCAAGGAGGGCGGCCAAAGCCTGCGCGGGCTCCGGGGTGATCAGCTCAGTGCATGAGCTGCTGCCCGGTTCGGGACGGGCCGCGGTGCCTGGGCCTGACGTCATGGCCGTCCCTCTGTCCTCGTGCTGGCCGCGGGGCCGAACTCGGCCCTGATGGCATCGGTGTGCTGACCGACCGCTGGGATCGCCCGCATGGCGGCTTCGCGACCCGTCACGGTGACCGGCGGCAGCAGCGAGCGAACGGGACCGACGGGGGAGTCGACCTCACGCCACCGGTCTCGCGCCCTCAGCTGTGGATGATCTGCGAACTCCTGCATGGTGCGCATCCGGGCGTTCGCGATGCCCACCACGTCGAGACGTTCGGTGACCTGCTCCGCCGACAGGTCGGACAGGGCTTCCTCGAGCATTAATCGTAGTTCGGCATCGTGGCCGACTCGGCTTGAATTGCGGTTGAACCTGGGGTCTCGCGCCAGGTCTGGCTGGTTCAGCACGTCCGCGCAGAGCGCCGCCCATTCGCGCTCGTTCTGGACGCCGATGAAGACCTGCGCCCCGTCTGCGACCTGGTAGGGGCCGTAGGGAGAGATGGAGGCGTGCCGGGCCCCTGTCCGCGGCGGAGGGGTGCCGCCGTAGCTGGCGTAGAGGTAGGGCTGGCTGGTCCACTCACCCAGGGCTTCGAGCATGGCGACCTCGAAGCCGGTGCCTGCTCCGGTGCGCTCCCGCTCGTACAGCGCAGTCAGGACGCCCGTGTAGGCGTACATTCCGGCGGCGATGTCGGCGACCGAGATGCCGGCCTTGGCCGGCGAGTTAGGGGTGCCGGTGATCGACAGTAGCCCCGTTTCGCACTGCACGAGCAGGTCGTAGGCCTTCTTGCTGCGGTAGGGGCCGTCGGCGCCGTACCCGGAGATGGAGCAGGTGATCAGGCGGGGATGCCTTTCCCGCAAGGTCGGTTCGTCTAGTTCGAGGCGCGCCATGGCGCCCGGGATCAGGTTCTGCACGAAGACGTCGGCCTGCGCGAGCATCGCGTCAAGAATTGCTCGGTCGTGGGTGTTCTTGATGTCGAGTGAGACGCTTTCTTTGCCGCGGTTGAGCCACACGAAGTAGCTGGACATGCCCTTGACCGTCTCGTCGTAGCCGCGGGCGAAGTCGCCGCTGTCCGCCCGTTCGACCTTGATGACACGGGCGCCCAAGTCGGCGAGCTGCCGGGTCGCGAACGGTGCGGCAACGGCCTGCTCCAGGGCCACCACGGTGATGCCCTCCAACGGGAGCACTACGACCACCTCCTCGAGTGGTTGAGGCCGGGTCCCAGGCCGGCGCGACGCAGCATCCGGCGTGCTCGCTCTACGACGGGCGCGTCGACCATCCGTCCGTCCAGCCGACCCGCGCCCTCGCCTGTGAGACCGTCCAGGATTCGGCGGGCTGCGCGGATGTCCTCGGGGGCGGGGCTGAATGCGTCGTTGACGGCCTTTACTTGGCTGGGGTGCACGCACAACTTGCCGCCGAAGCCCAGGCTGAGCGCAGCCGCCGCGTCCGCTTCGACGAGGGACGGGTCGTCCAACGCGGACGTCACCCCGTCCACCGGGAACGCGATCATGGCGACGCGCGATGCCAGCACCAGGGTCGAGCGCGCGAACAGCATCGGGGTCTGCGCGTCTTCGGCGGCCACGTCGAGGGCGAAGTCGATCGAGCCAAAGGCCAGTCGGGTGACGCCGGATGCCGCGGCAAGGTCGTAGGCGCGATGCACGCCCAGGGCGGTTTCGACCAGCGCCACCACGGCCGTCTGGGGTCCGAGCGCGTCGCTGAGCTCCGCAAGCACCCGGGGGTCCTCGGCCTTGGGCACCATCACCGCCCGTAAGCCGGGCAAACCGGACAGCGCCGCGACATCCCCAACGTGGAAGGGCGTCCCTGGGGCGTTCACCCGCACACACGCGAGCCCGCCGCTCCGTAGCCACTCCGCGACATGTGCCCGGGCCGAGGTCTTGGCCTTCGCGGAAACCGCGTCCTCAAGGTCACAGACCACCAGGTCCGCGCCGCTTGCGGCGGCCTTGGCGAACCGGTCCGGCCGGTCACCGGGCACGAAAAGCCACGAGCGAGCCAAGTGGATGTGTGCTGTTGTGGGCTGCGTGACATCGTTGTCCGAACTCATCTCAGGGGGCCACCGTCCCTCGGTCGACCAGCTGGCGGGCGATGACGTTGCGCTGGATCTCATTGGTGCCCTCGCCGACGATCATCAGTGGCGCGTCCCGGAAGTAGCGCTCCACGTCGAACTCGGTCGAGTAGCCGTATCCGCCGTGAATTCGGATGGCGTCAAGCGCGATCTGCATCGCGGTCTCGGAGGCGAAAAGCTTGGCCATTCCGGCCTCCATGTCCGCGCGTTCGCCCGCGTCGAAGCGTCGAGAGGCGTACAACACGAGCTGGCGGGCCGCGGTGAGCTTGGTGGCCATGTCGGCGAGGTAGTTCCCGATTGACTGGTGCTTCCAGATGGGTTTGCCGAAGCTCTCCCTCTCCTGCGCGTAGCGCAGGGAGTCCTCGAGGGCGGCGCGGCCCACGCCCACAGCGCGCGACGCGACCTGGATTCGGCCGATCTCGAGCCCGCGCATCATCTGGGCAAATCCGCGGCCCTCATGTTCTCCGAGCAGCGAGGAGGTCGGGACGCGGAAGTTGTCGAAGGAGATCTCGCAGCTCTCCACGCCCTTGTAGCCCAGCTTGGGCAGGTCGCGTGAGAGGGAGAAGCCGGGTCCCTTCTCCGCGAGAAGGATGCTGATGCCCCGGTGGGCAGGCTTGACTGAGGGGTCGGTTTTGCACAGCAATGCCACCAGGCCGGCCTGGCGTGCGTTGGTGATCCACGTTTTGGAGCCGTTGACCACATACTCATCACCCATCCGCTGGGCGGAGGTCCGCATCGCTTGGAGGTCGGAGCCACCGCCTGGCTCGGTCAGTGCCATGGTGGCCCGAAGCTCCCCGGTGGCCATGCGCGGCAGATAGGTGTCCTTTTGGTCTGGGGTGCCGTACTCCAGAATCAGCTTGGCGACGACCGTATGTCCACCCATCGCGCCGGCCAGGCTCATCCAGCCGCGAGAAAGCTCCTCCGTAACGAGGGCGTAGCAGGGGGTGCTCACGCGGGCCTCCCCCCAGGGCTCGGGGATGGCCAGGCCGAAGATGCCGAGCTGCTTCATCTGCTCGATGAGCTTCTCCGGGTAGGTGTTCGTGTGATCCAGCTCCTGCGCGACGGGCTTCACATCCCGGTTGACGAAGTCCCGGACCGTCTCGACGATCGCTTGCTCTTCCTCGTTCAATCCCTCCACGGGGGGCTCCTCTCAGATCTGTCGTTGGCGCCGACGCCGGCCCCTGTGGTTAGAGGGCGTCGCTCAGGATGCGTCCCGCAGTCGTCCAGCTGACCGTTTCCGGGTCGACCGTGGTGCCGATCAAGCAGTCCTGCAGCTTGCGCATCAGCTCCGCCCGGGTGGGCGGCCGCTGCGGCGATCCTGGGGGAAACTGCTGGCGCGCGTGCAAGACGTCTGCGCCGACGTAGACGTCTGCCTCCAGCTCGCCGGCGAGCAGCCCGTCGCCGCCGTCGCTGAGGTGGACATCGACCAGTTCCACGAGTCGGCGCGCCTCGGGTCGCTGCACCGCCTCATCGGTGAAGCTCGCGAAGCCTTGATAGTCGTCAAGGAGCGCTGTAGCGGCCGCATACTCGATACTGAACTTGGCTTGGAGCCCGGTGTTGGGGCGGTGATGGATCAACGGGGTGAGCGTGCCCCTTGGCGTCCTGAGCACGATACGGGTCACCGCGGCGGGGTCCAGGCCTTGGCTGGTCAGTTGGGACAGCGCGCTGATCGGGCGCTGCAGTGCGTAGCAACACGGGAACAGCTTCACGGCTAGACCACCTGGCACCGCTGGCCCCCTTCTGTCTACGGCCGCGGGGTCGCCTCCCACGAGATGGAGCCAGCTCTCGACGGCGGAAGGGTCGGCGGTGGCTCCAGTTGCGGCCAGGTGGGCCGCTCGCACGCCGGCTTCCGCAGCGAAACCGACCTGCAGAGACTTGGCATCGGTGCCGAAGGCCCGCTGCACGCCCCCCGCGGCCGGCACCGCGAGGGCCATGGCCGTCGCTATCCGCTCCGTGTCGAGACCGAGTGCGATGCTGGCGCCGACCGCTGCGGCAGGTGCTCCGGCCGTCGTCGTCGCGTGCCAGCCGGACGTGTAGTGCGCCCAGCCGAGCGCCGTGCCGAGTCGCGCCATGACGCCCGCGGCTGCGAGATACGCCCGCGCCCCACCGCCGACGGCCAGGACCGCCGGCACGCACACGGCACTGATGTGGGTGGTCGACTCCATGTGTAAATCGTCGAAGTCGAGGACATGGCTTGCCACCGCCCACCGGACGGCCTCGGGTAGTTCCGCTGCGGTATGCAGGATCGGCTCGTTGCGCGCGGCGACAGCTACCGCGAGGGTGTCAAGCAGTGAGCGTTGGGCCAGCTCCAGGTCCGCATCGGTGGGCTCCAAAGCCACAGCCCAGCGGGCAAGCTCTTCGGCGATGGCCATGACCTCAGCTCCTCAGCGCAGGGATAGACGTCAACCTTTGTAGACAAATGCGGGTGGGAGACGTCAAGAAAGTCTCCGGACGGCGGTGCTCTGCCGGCCAGAGCGCGGCGCAGGACAGCTGGACTCGCGTACGACCAGCCACGGCCTCAGGCGCCGGCTCTCTGCCGGTCGGCCGGCGAGTCGCTCGACCAGCAGGTCGACCGCCTGCCGACCCATCTCGTGCATCTCGGAGTGGACTGAGGTTAACGGCAGGGGCAGCTCGGCGGCCAGGGGGATGTCGTTGAACCCGACGAGTGCCACGTCCTGGCCGACATGGAGTCCGGCCTCGCGGAGCGGGCCGAGCGCTCCGATCGCAGCGAAATCGTTGACCGCGAAGACCGCGGTCGGCCGAGCACCGTTCTTGAGAAGCTCTGCAGCCGCACTGCGGCCACCCTGAACATCGAAGTGCGAGTGGCATACCCACGTTTCCGGCATAGCGAGTCCGGCCTCCGCGTAACGATCCGTGAAGCCCGCGGTGCGGTCGATGCCGGTGCTTGCGAAGGGCTCGCCCGCGATGACAGCGGGGCGTTCGTGGCCGAGTTCGAGCAGGTGCTCGGCGGCCAAGCGCCCTCCCAGGTAGTCGTCACAGGTGACGGACGGATGGGCACCGGCGTGCCGGCTGACGAGAACGAACGGAACGCCGCGCCCGTGCAGTTCGTCGACGAACTGCGCATCCGCCGCCGCGTCACCGATGACCAGACCATCGACGTGACGGCCGAGAAGCATCTCCGCCTTGTCGCGACGCTGCTGGGGGTCGTCTCGGCTGTTCGTCACGAACGTATGCAGGCCGCGGGTGCCCGCGGCTTCATCGAGGCCCTCGTAGATCATCGCGAAGACCACGTCAGACAGTCGCGGGGCCAAGACGCCAACAAGATTGCTCTGCTGCGTGCGCAGGCTGGTCGCGTGCGGGTTCGGAACGTATCCCAGCTCGCGGGCCAACCTGCGGATACGTTCCGAGGTTTTGAGCGATGCCGCCCGTGAGCCTGACCGGGCCGCCGGGTTCAATACCCGGGAGACCGTAGTGACGTGCACATCCGACAGGGCGGCAATCGTGCGCAGCGTGACGCGGCCAGCAGCATCGACGAATGGCAGTTGCCGAGGGTGCACCGGCTCGCCCCGCGCTTGCTGCTCAGCGAGTTCCATGCCCCTCACCTTCCTCGACGGGCAGTGCAGAACCCGTGTAACCAATTCTGGCGAATCGCTTGACAGGAGACTAGCGTCTGCGCTTCCCTTGAGCAATCGTTAGCGCCAATCGTTTGGGTAGCGGGCCACGCGGACCAATCGAGGGCACTGCCCTCAGGCCTTCAGTATCGGCAGCGCTCCACTCCGTAGCCACCAGGAAACGACGGAATGCATCGTTCACGTTCACGCACCTGAGCGTGTCGCCTCATGACGGGCCTCACCGCGCCACCCCGCTCTAAGTACCGACCAGCCGCACGGCAGGCGTCGCGCGGCTTGAACGAAGGATAAAACATGGCCACGACCGACCCCCACCTTCGCGAAACTTCAGGTCCGAACCCCTGGGCCAGGCATGCCGTCTCCATAAGGGAGACCCGCAAGGGCACAGCCTTCGCGTTCCTTGCCTGGGTCTTCGCCGTCTACGACTTCATCCTCTTCGGCACCCTGCTTCCAGTCATCGGCAAAGATATGGGCTGGTCGAGTGCCACCGCCACGGGAGTGTCCACGGCGGTCTCGGTCGGCACCGCACTCGTCGTCCTCGCCGTCGGCCCCGTCGTCGACAGGATCGGGCGCCGCAAGGGGATGCTGCTCACTGTTTCCGGGACCGCGGTGGCCTCCGGCCTGACCGCGCTGACCATGAGTGCTGCCTACCTCGTCGGTGTGCGCTCGATTGCCGGGCTCGGCTTGGCCGAGCAGGGGGTGAACACGACCTACCTGAACGAGATCTACGCTGTCAGCGAGGATGAGGCGATCAAGAAGCGTCGGGGCTTCATCTACAGCATCGTCCAGGGCGGATGGCCGATCGGCGTGCTCATCGCCGCCGCCTTCGCCGCGTTGTTCCTGCCGCTGGTGGGATGGCGGGGCTGCTTCCTGCTCGCCACGTTCCCAGCGATCATCGTCGTGCTCCTTCGGCGCAAGCTCAAGGAGACACCTCAGTTCTTGGTGGACCAGCAGATCCGACAGCTGAAGAAGGAAGGCCGCGACAGTGAGGCGTTGGCCATGTCCGCCGAATACGGTCTGGATGCTGGTCGAGCCGCCCCCATGGTCGAGATCTTCACCGGAGACGCACGCCGGAACAGCATCATGTTGAGTCTGGCGTGGATCACCAACTGGTTTGGGATCACGACCTTCTCCATCCTCGGAACGACCGTCCTGACCTCCGGCAAGCACGTGGACTTCGCTTCCGCGCTGATCATGTTCGTGATCATCAACCTCGTCGCGTTCGTGGGCTACCTCTTCCACGGCTGGGCGGGTGACCGCTTCGGGCGACGTAACGTCATCGGGGTCGGTTGGCTGATCTCGGGCGTCTTGTTTGCCCTCATGCTGCTTGTCGCGCAGAGTGACGTCGCGGTGGTGGCCCTGTACTCGATGGGCATGTTCTTCCTCGTCGGACCCTACGCCGCACTGCTGTTCTACATGGGGGAATGCTACGAGACTGACTGCCGGGCCACGGGCGCCTCGTTCCTCAACGCCATGAGCCAGCCCGGAGCCATCGTCGCCGGTCTGATCATCACCGCCATGCTGGCGGCTGGCGTCACGTGGACTAACACCGCCCTCTATGTCGGGGTGATCGGCACATTGGTCTCCGGTGTGGTGATGTTCGGTGCACGCAAGGTCACCGCCTTGGAGGCTATCGACGTCAGTACCGTCCCGCCAGGCTCGCACGGCTCGCACCTGTCGTGACACGGCGAGTCGCCATCATCACCGGCGCCGCCAGCGGCATCGGTCGCGCAGTTGCCGTCGCCTTCGCCCAAGAGGGGACCGCCACCGTCATCGGGACCTTCCCGGGCGACCCGCACGACCCCGAGGAGACCGCAGCGCTCGTCGGATCGCGGGGCGGGAGCTGCGTGATCCACGAAGTGGATGTCCGCGATGCGCAGCAGGTGGAGGCGTTTGCGCAGCGGGCGATCGGGGAGTGGGGCCAGCTTGATATCGCCGTGGCCAACGCGGGAGTCCTACGGCGAGCCCCCCTCAACCAGCTTACCGACTCGGCTTGGGACGACATGCTCAATGTCGACCTGACGGGAGTGCTTCGCACGTTCCGGTCCGCCGCCGCACGGATGAAAGGGGCCGGCAGCATGGTCGCCGTATCCTCCATCGCCGGAGGTGTCTACGGCTGGACTGAGCACGCCCACTACGCGGCTGCCAAGGCCGGCGTGATTGGTCTGTGTCGCAGCCTCGCGGTTGAGCTGGCGCCTCGCGGAGTCCGGGTCAACGCGGTGATCCCGGGCCTGATCGAGACCCCCCAGTCCACCGACCCGGTCAACTCACTCGGCCCGGAGGGTCTACGTCGCGCCGGCAACGACATTCCGTGGGGGCGCGTCGGGCGCGCGGACGAGGTAGCAAGCGCCATACGGTTCCTGGCCTCCGACGAGGCCGGGTACGTCACGGGCCAGGCGCTGGTCGTCGATGGTGGTCTTACGGTGGCGATGCCGGCATGACAGCCAACCGTGTGCCGGTCCTCTCCAACCGCGTCGCCCTCGTCGTAGGCGGCGCAAGCGGGATCGGGGCCGCGATCGCCCGGGCGTTCTCGGCCGAAGGCGCCCTGGTCGTGGTCGGCGACCGGGAGGAGGCTACGGCGTCAGCAGTCGAAGCCGCGGGTCATGTCGGCGTCTCGCTCGACGTCACCGATCAGGCGTCGGTCGAGGCTGGGGTGGGTAAGGTCCTGGCCCGGTACGGGCGCGTCGACGTGCTTATCAACTCGGCCGGGATACTGACCGAAGCCCCCTTGGTCGAGATGTCGCTGGAGCAGTGGCAGCACACCGTCGACGTCGACCTCACCGGTGTCTTCCTGTGCTGCCAGGCCGTCGTCCCGCACATGATCAAGCAAGGTGGCGGCCGCGTCATCAACATCGCGTCGCAGCTGGGCATCAAGGGTGCGCGGGGCCTGGCGCACTACAGCGCGGCCAAGGCGGGCGTGCTGGGGCTGACCAAGGCACTCGCGCTCGAGGTGGCCGAGTACGGCGTCCTCGTCAATGCCATCGCCCCGGGTCCTATTGACACCCCGATGGTCGAGGGCATCAGCGAGCAGTGGAAGGTCGCCAAGCGCGCCGAGTTGCCGCTCGGACGATTCGGCACCCCGGACGAGGTCGCGCCCACGGCGGTCCTGCTCGCCAGCGACCCGGGCGGCAACCTGTACGTCGGGCAGACCCTGGGTCCCAACTCGGGGGACGTCATGCCGTGAGCCCCCCGACAGACCCCGGCCGCGGGACCCGCGACATCTACCACGAGGCTGGCTTCACGGGCGCGTTCGAGCTCGGGAGTCGGCCGGCCGTCGTGGTCGTCGACTTCTGCCGCGGCTTCACCGATCCTGCGAGCCCTCTCGGCTCGGACATGAGCGAGGCCGTCGTCCGCACCCGGGCGCTTCTTGACGTGGCGCGCAGCCAGGGCGTCCTGACGGTGTTCACCACCATCGCCTTCGACGAGGGAGCTCGCGCCGCGACGACGTGGCTACGCAAGGTCCCCTCCTTGGCGCAGCTCGCCACCGGTTCCAAGTGGGTGGAGATCGATCCGCGGCTGGGCCTTCTCGACCGCGAACCCGTCGTGACCAAGGGCGGCGCGTCAGCGTTCTTCGGCACGCCACTGACCTCGATGCTCGTCGCCAGCGGTATCGACACGGTTCTGGTGACCGGGGCCACCACGTCAGGCTGCGTGCGAGCTAGCGTTGTCGATGCCGTTCAGAACGGCTTCAGCACCTTTGTCGTCACCGACTGCGTCGCCGACCAAGCCGTCGCGCCGCATGAGGCGAACCTGTTCGACATGACGGCGAAGTACGCCGACCCCCTCACCCTCGAGGAGGTGGTGGGCTACCTCAAGCAGCTGCCCGGCGCCGCCGTCGGCTAACCCAAGGAGCGACGCCCGGCACAGAGCCGCCGGGACTTCCGGCAACACCCGTGGCTGCTCTTCCCGTTCTTTTACCCAGTCGTGGCGACCAGCGCGACGGCTGCCAATGTGATGGAGATGGACATGCCCAAGGACATCAAGTGCGTATTCGGCGTCGACATCGATGCTGTCGGTGGGTGGCTCGGCTCGTATGGTGGTGAGGACTCGCCCTCGGACATCCAACGAGGAATGTTCTCCGGCGAGGTCGGCACCCCCCGCGTGCTGAACCTGTTCAAGAAGTACGAGCTCCCTGCGACCTGGTTCATCCCCGGTCACTCAATCGAGACCTTTCCAGACTCGGTCAGGAAGATCGTCGACGCAGGCCACGAGATCGGCGCGCACGGTTACTCCCACGAGAACCCGATCGCCATGACGCCCAAGCAGGAAGAGGACGTCCTCTCCTACTGTGTGGAGCTGATCGAGAAAGTTAGCGGCAAGGCACCTCGTGGCTACGTTCCACCGTGGTGGGAGATGTCGAACATCACCGCCTCGCTGCTGCAGAAGTACGGGTTCACCTACGATCACGGTCAAGGCTTCCACGACTTTATGCCGTTCTACGCCCGGGTCGGTGACTCCTGGACCAAGATCGACTACTCCCAGGAAGCCAGCACGTGGATGAAGCCACTCCAGCGCGGCAAGGTGATCGACCTCGTCGAGATCGGCGCCAACTGGTACATGGACGACCTGCCGCCGATGATGTTCATCAAGGGCGCCCCGAACAGCGCAGGATGGGTGAACCCCCGAGACGTGGAGTCCTGGTGGAAGGACCAGTTCGACTGGGTATACCGCGAGCAGGACTACGGCGTCTACGCGTTCACGATCCACCCCGACGTCGCCGGTCGACCGCAGGTGCTGCTCATGCTGGAGCGTCTGATCGAGTACATCAACGGTCACGAGGGCGTCAGCTGGGTGACCATGGAGGACGCCGCGGACGACTTCCGCACCCGTTATGAGTTCCCCGGGGCTGACGGCAGCCCGTTCATGCCGGCTGACTGATCGCCGTGCGGTACGGACGGTCCGGCGCCCGTCCCGCACCGGCCTACGCCCATGAGAGGGCTTGAGATGTGCCTGATCTGCTACGAGTTCGCTCCAGAGGCCCACTGGTCGGACGCTCCCGCGCCGCCGGACACCGGCGCGGGGGTTCAGCCGCTTCGAGTGCGTCAGCGGCGGCTCCGGGCGGTCAAGGCCGTACTCGCGCCGTACGGCTTGAACGTGTCTGATCCCGGGGTCGGACGTCACCTCGTGGTGTCCGACCGGAAGGGCACCTCCGTCGTGGCCTCAGACCTGCCCGCGCTCTGGCGGGCTGCTCAGAGCCTGTCGCCTCGCGCCATCGACGTTCTCGACCCAGGTCTGCTGAGCGCCGGGCCGGGTGAAGGGCCTAGTCACAAATGAATACGATGCTGCGGCAGTCGGCAACGCGGTACAGACGCGCAACCCGGGTAACCGGCCCCTCACGAAGGGAAGTCACTCTCCTGAGCGGATTCCTCGGCTCCGGAAAGACCACGCTCCTTCGAGCGGAGCTGGCGCGTGCCGGGGCGGATGCCCCGTCCCTCATCCTCAACGACTTCGCCGATACCCCGGTCGATGACATCCTGCTCGCCAACAGCAGCGGCCACCCGAGCGTCATTCTCGGCGGGTGCGCCTGCTGTACCCGCCGCGACGACCTGGCCATGGTTCTGCGGGCACTGCTCGACGTCGAGCAACGCGGCGACCCGGCCACCCGCCGGTCGGTCGTCATCGAGACGAGTGGTCTGTCCGACCCGGGACCGATCGCCTTCACGTTGGCCAACGACCCGGTGCTACGTCACCACTACGCCCTGGCCCGGGTGTGCGTCGCCGTCGACGCGATAGCCGGTCTGCGCACCCTCGAGCGCCACGAGGTGGCGGTCCGGCAGCTGATGGCGGCCGACCAGGTCCTGGTGACCAAGACCGACCTCGTGGACCCGAGCGACGTCGATGACCTGGTGGCGCGGCTGCAGGTACTGAACCCGTCCGCGGAAGTGGCAGTGACGGCAAGGGGTGACCTCGTGCGGCTCGTGCACGCACTGTCCTCCACCCAGGTGAAACCTGCATGCGCCCAGGACCGCGGGGTCGGCCACGCCCTTGATGTCGCCACGCTGGAGCTGATCACCGACCTACCCCTTGACTGGCAGGCCTTCTCGGTCTGGTTGACCGCGCTGCTGCACGCACACGGTCCGGACATCCTGCGGGTGAAAGGCGTTCTCGACGTCGACCAGGTCGGCGCCGTTGCCATCAACGGCGTCCAGCACATCGTCCACCAGCCGGAGCACCTGGCCCAACCGGTCCGGCCCGGGACACGAATCGTCTTCATCCTCCAAGGCATCGACCCCGGATCTCTCGAGCGCTCATTCCACAGGTTTGTCGGACCAAGCGAAAGCAAGGGACCCCAATGACTCCTCGGACTGACGTTCCGCGCGTGGGCGTGTTCACCCTCGGTGGAACCATCGCCTCGACCAACGAACCCGGGTCCCAGGCAAGAGGGGTCACGCCCAGGCTCGGCGCGCAGGAACTCGTCTCAGCCGTGCCGCAGCTGAATGGCGTCGCTGAAATCGAGGCGATCACCTTTCGGCAGACCGCCTCCGGCGACTTGACGCTGGGAGACATCGCGGCCCTGGCGCGAGAGATCACCACGCGCCTCGAGTCCGGCACGACGGCAGCCGTCGTCACCCAGGGCACCGACACCATCGAGGAGACCGCGTTTGCTCTCGACCTTCTGGTCAGTGCCCCGAACCCCGTCGTCGTCACGGGCGCCATGCGCAACCCCACCCTTGCCGGTGCCGACGGCCCGGCGAACATTCTAGCGGCGGTTCAGGTGGCCAGCTCCTCAGCGGCTCGTGACCTGGGCACCCTGGTGGTGTTCAACGACGAGGTCCATGCCGCCCGTTTCGTCCGCAAAACCCACACCTCCAGCCCCGCGACCTTCCACTCCGTCACCACAGGTCCGCTGGGCTGGGTCACGGAGGGACGCCCCCGAATCGCGTTCAGACTGGCCGCACTACCCGGGGTGACGCTGTCCCCAGATGCCCAAGTGCCCGCCGTTGCCCTGCTGCGGATAAGTCTTGGAGACGACGGCCGGCTGATCAACTCCATCGCCTCGCTGGATTACGCAGGCCTGGTGGTCGAGGCCTTCGGCGGCGGGCACGTGCCGGCACACACGGTCCCGGCCCTCGAGCGCCTGGCTAGTCGAATTCCCGTAGTGCTCGCCTCGCGCACCGGCGCAGGAGAGGTGCTGAGGGAAACCTACGGCTTCGCCGGTTCCGAGCGCGACTTGCTCTCGCGTGGACTTCTCTGCGCCGGATACCTCGACGGCCTGAAGGCACGAGTCATGCTCAGCCTGTGGCTGGCGTCCGGGGCCGACACGGAATCGATCCGGGCACAGTTCGAAAAGGTCGCCGCCCTGTGATGAGCTGCCAACCCGCCATTGGACGCCCTCGACTCGCGGCACCAAGGTGGCCCCCTATGCGACTCGTCACACAGCTGCGTTCTCGTCCGAGTCATTGGCCAGCGCGCCGATGGCCGCGCAGACCTGGCGTCGCTGCGGCATCGTGTACTCCCTCGTCCAGTCCGGCGCCCCCATCGTTTTCCGTGCTGACGAAGACATCAGGCGGCATGTTGTTCGCGCTGCACGGCTGGGCCGTTGGGCTCTGCTGTAGCGGCCGAGAGACATCGGGCCGATGGCAGACGGACCGAGCACAAGCGCAGTCGGAGTTGGACGGTGTCCTCTGCTCGCTGACCCACTGGAGCCCGCTTGATTGCATAGGTCCTCGTCCTTCTCGTAGCAGGGAGTTTCATCCCATGACACAACGCGTGATTCACCTTTCTCTACCGATTGATGACAACATGCCGAGCCACAAGTGTTTTCAACGGCCGGTGCACATTCTCGGCTCATCGAACTTGACCGTGCACTCAGCCCTGATCCACCGATTGGTGGGTGAGTTGGGCGGGTCGTGACACGCGAATGCCCCTGTGGCGCGGGAGGATTGGACTTGCTTAGGGTCTAATCCACAGCGTCCGAAGGGGCATCCGACAAGTGCAAGCATCGCACAAGGTATCCGCGGTTTTCGATGACCCGAACCTGATCGGTTCGGCGGGTCTGGTCCCGGTGATGCGGCTGGCGGGCAGGGCTGGCCTGTACGACCTGCTCAGGGAGCATCTGAGCGTTCCCTGCCCGAACGGGCCGGTGAAGGCGGGCGGAGTTGTCGCGGGGGATGCCCGCCGGCGCGGACTCCATCGACGACCTCGACGTGCTGCGGCACGGCGGGATGGCCAAGGTCTTCACCGACGTCCGGGCCCCGTCGACGTTGGGGACGTTCCTGCGCTCGTTCACGTTCGGTCACGTCCGCCAGCTCGACACGGTCCATACCCGGGTGCTGACTGGGCTCGCGACGGCGGTGCCGCGGCTGGTGGCCGGGGTGGACGGGTTGGACGGGTTGGCGTTCATCGACATCGACGACACCATCCGCGAGGTCCACGGGTACAAGAAGCAGGGCGCGGCGTACGGGTACTCCGGGGTCAAGGGCGTCAACGCTCAGATCGCGGCGCTGTCCTCGCCGGTATGCGCACCGGTGATCGCCGCGTCCCGGCTGCGGAAGGGCAACGTCGTCTCCGGGCACGGCGCGGACCGGATGGTCGTCGACGCCATCGCGGCCGCGCGGGCGGGCGGGGCCACAGGGCAGGTCATGGTCCGCGCGGATTCGGGGTACTACCGGCAGGACCTCATCGCCGCCGCCGCCGCGGCGAAGGCGTGGTTCTCGGTCACGGTACGGATGAACTCCTCGGCGCGACAGGCGATCAGGGCGATTCCCGAGAACGCCTGGACCACGATCGCGTACCCGAACGCGATCTGAGAACCCGAGGACCAACGGTGGATCTGCGAGGCGGAAGTCGCCGAGACCACGTTCACCGCGTTCACCTCCCACCCCAAGAAACGCCAGATCCCGTGCCGGCTCGTCGTGCGCCGGGTGGAACGGCTCAACAAGGCCACCGTCGCCGCTGCCGACGCGGGTCAGGACCAGCTGTTCACCACCTGGCGTCACCACGGGTTCGTCACCAACTCCACCCTGACCACGATCAAGGCCGACGAGACCCACCGCGACCACGCGATCATCGAACAAGTCATCGCCGAGCTGAAGAGCGGGCCGCTCGCCCATGCCCCATCAGGGAAGTTCACCGCGAACGGCGCCTGGCTGACGTTGGCCTGCCTGTCCTTCAACATCCTTCGTGCGGCCGGCGCGGCCGCCTCGGCCCGGCACGCGAAAGCCCGGTGGGCCACCCTACGGACCCACCTCATCACCGTCCCGGCCCGGATCGCGTCTTCGGCCCGACGTCTCGTGCTGCATTTTGCCGACCGACTGGCCCTGGGCGCCGGCCTGGGAAGACCTCTGGGTCACCGCGACCACCCCCTGACCGACACCCGGCCCCCAAGGCCCCCGAGGAAACACCCACTGTGGAAGAACCGGACAGACCGGCGAATCCGCCACGCCCACATCCGAAAAGGCCACTTACGAACCCGAAGAAAGGCATCAACGCACACGAGAATTCAAACGTCGGTGGATCAGGGCTCAGGGACTCGGCAAAGTCGGGTCATGCCGTATTGATGAGGTCAATGGGCCGGTGGGGGTCGCGGCTGTGATGTCGTAGTCCGGCGGCGATTCTGGTGTGTCCGGCCAGTCGTAGGAGGCTGATGGCAGTGTTTCGCAGGGTGGCCATCACTTGGGGGCC